>Ga0187771_10000001_pt1 | contig 160384 bp, 150 predicted proteins | sample 0116_SJ02_MP15_1_FD_133139 | JGI IMG/M metagenome (GOLD analysis project Ga0187771, IMG submission 133139) | Tropical peat soil microbial communities from peatlands in Department of Meta, Colombia - 0116_SJ02_MP15_10_MG | ecosystem: Environmental > Terrestrial > Soil > Wetlands > Peat...
CAATAACGTCGAGACTCATGAGCCGCTGCTCGCGCGGGCCCGCCTGCTGCATCCCGAGGAGACCATCGGCGATGATGCGCCGTCGCGATTTCGCAAGCAGGAAGGAGCCGCGCCATCGCAGCCCGGCGGCGCGCTCGCCGCAATAAAGGCGGCCGCGCAGGCGAACGCTGTCGCGCCGGCACCTGCAAAGTCCGCATCCGCGCCGCAAACGCCGGCGGCACCGAAGCCGGCGCCGCCAGTAGCGGCAGCGCCCGAAGCGCCGAAACCCGCGCCGTCGGCATCCGCTCCACCGCAAGCGCCGCCGAAACCCGCCGCATCAGCGGCGACCGCGGAAAAGCCCGCGGCGGCGGCGCCATCATCGGAAGCGGCTCCAAAGGCGGCCGCTCCGGCCGAAGCGCCGCCCAAGCCGGCATCTCCCGCGACGCCGCCGCCTGCGAAACCCGCCGCGCCACCATCAGGAGCGATGCCCCCATCAGGAGCAACACCACCTCCCGCGAAGGCTGCCGCTCCGCCCGAAACGCCCGCGGCACCGCCGGCAGCGCCACCGCAATCGGCAGCGGTCAAAGACGAGTTCGATCCGATGACCTGGGAAGTCCCGGTCATCTGCAAGAGCTGCAATCAGGGATTCGCGGTGCCCTATCGGCATTTTCAGGCCGGCGTGGTGTTTTACTGCCCGTCGTGCTCGGCTTCGTTCGTGCCGAGGTCCACGATGGTGCGCACGATTCGGGAGACGTTCGAGGGGTTTTACGGCCGGCGGCGGGCCGAGCGCGATGCGTTCGAGCGTGGAGGTGCGGGCGACGGCGCGGCCTTCAAGGCGCGTCAGGCGGCCGAGCTGGATGCGTTCAAGAAGGACCTCGATCGGATCGCGCGCGAGCGGAGGCCCGCGGGCAAGCTCGTTCGGCCCACGGGCATCGCCTCGATGTTCAGCTAAGAGCGCGCACTCGCGCGGTCCCTTCGATCAAATCTCTTCCACGATTTGGTAGCCGGCGCGGCGCATGTGATCGCGCACCGCCGCGATATGATCCGGCCCGCGCGTCTCGAGCTCGAGCATGACGCGCGCAGCGCCGATCGCGACGTCGCGGCGCGTGCGATCGTGCTCGATCGTGCGCACGTTCGCCCCGGTCGCGCCGACGCAGGCCAGCAGCTTCGCAAGCTCGCTTGGACGATCGGGCAGATTCAAGGCGATCCGAAGCAGCCGGCCCATCTTCGCAAGACCGTGCCCGATGATCCGATCGAGCAGGTTGATATCGATATTGCCGCCGCTTACGACAACCGCCACGCGCTTGCCGCGAAGCTCGTCCTTGATCTTGAGCGCGCCCGCAAGCGCCGCCGCGCCCGCGCCCTCGGCGAGCAGCTTCATCCGTTCGAGCATCAGCAGCACCGCCTCGCCGATCTCAAAGTCATCGACGGTGACGCTGCGCCTGACCCGGCCGCGGATAGCCTCGAACGGGATGCGGCCGATAGTGCCGGTCGCCAGGCCGTCGGCGATGGTGTCGATCGGATTGGTGACCACCGACGGCTTGCCCGCGCTGAGCGCCGCGCTCAGTTGGGGGGAGCCGGCGGCCTCGACGCCGATCACTTCGGTGCCCGGCGCGAGCGCTTCCAGAGCGGTCGCGACTCCCGCTAGCAATCCGCCCCCTCCCACCGGCACGAGCGCCACGTCGGGCTTGAGTTCGTCGGCGATCTCGATGCCGACGGTTCCCTGCCCCGCGACGACCAGCGCGTCGTCGTAAGCATCGACGAAGATTGCGCCGGTCTTTTCGCAGATGCGCTCGGCCGCGCGGCGCGCCGCCGGGTAGTCGGCGCCCGCGAGCACCACGTTCTGTCCGTAGCTCCGCGTCGCATCGACCTTCGCGATCGCCGCCACCTCGGGCATCACCACGGTCGCCTTTACGCCGGCGCGGGTGGCGGCGTAGGCGAGCGCCTGGCCGTGATTGCCGGCGGATGCGGCGATGACGCCGTGGCGCTTCTCGGCGTCCGAGAGCGCGGCGATCCGGTTGAACGCTCCGCGGATTTTGAACGACCCGGTCTTCTGCAGATTCTCGGGCTTGATGAAGACCTCTGCGCCGAGCATCTTCTCGAGCGTCGCGCTGCGCACCAGCGGGGTGGGCTTGACGATGCCGGCCAGGCGCCGGCGCGCAAGCTCGATATCTTCGATGGTGACCATCATGCGGCTCCGCTCCGCATCGCGACCGGGCGGGCTCAGCGGCGCGGCTCACCCGGTGAGGTGAACTGGTGCTCGGTTGCGGCGCCGAATCCGTCCCCCTCGAACTCGACCCGGATGCATCGCCCGGTCTCGTAGTCGAGATCGAGCAGGAGATTGCGGACCGCGCGCCGCTTTACGTCCGCGATGAGCCGCGCGGCCGCATCGCGATCGTCGGCGGAAATCGCCGCCACCTCGGCCACATCGAGGTTGCTCGCCCGGCAGAACCCGCGCGCGCGCTCCTCGCTGGAGAACGCCAGCACGCCGGCCCACGATGCGCGCTTTTCCTGGAACACGATCAGCGCTCCCGATCGATCGAGCAGGAAATGAAGCTCCTTGCAGGGAAGCGCGCTCAAGCGTTTTCGACCTTGAGCAGGCCCGTGCGGATCGCCTCCGCGCGCTCGCGGACCAGCGCCGGATAGGTGTAATAGTGGCCGCCGCTTAAGCGGAGGAACGAATCGACATCGACCTCATCGAGTTTAAGTCCGCGGATTTTCTCCTCGGCGGCCGCAAGGGTCGGCGAGTTCACGATCGTGTCGTAGATTTCGCGGGCCTGGGCCGACTGAAAGTCGCCGCGCGGCGGCAGCGCGTGAGCGTCGAGCTTGCCCAGATGGTAGTTGTCGAGGATGAAGCGCAGCGCCTTCAGCTCGTGACGCAGGATATCGATTCGCTTCAGCGTCTCGCGCGGGGCCATCGCGGATGAGCTTATCGCCGCCGCTCGGATCGATTCAACGCCGCGCGGCGAGCGCGCCGTTCAGTCGCCCTTGATAAGCCGGTGGATCGCGTTCAGATGTTTCTGCGCGTCGCGCTTGCGGCCCGCCGCCTCGTAGACCTCGGCGAGGTTGCGATGCGCCTCCACCGAGGTGGGATCGCATTCCAGCGCGCGAAGCATGCTTTTGAGCGAGTTCTGCTCCTCGCCGCGCTTTCGGTACAGCAGCCCGAGCCTGACGTGGACCTCGCCGCTGGCGGGAACGATCGCCGCGGCGCCGAGCAGGTGGCGCAGCGCGCCCTGCAAGTCGCCCTCGCGTTCGAGCAGAGTCGCAAGCCGCATGTGCGCCTCGAAGTTTCCCGGCTCGCGCCCGAGCAGGCCGGAATAAATCGTGAGCGCGCGCAGCGGGTCCTCCTCCGCGATTCGGCGCGCCTCCTCGAAACGCTCGCGCACTCGTGCGGGACCGAACGAGTCCTCGACTTTGCCCTCGGGGCGCTCGCGGCGGTAATCGAACAGGAGCTGGCCCGATTCGGCGTCGATCAGAACGCCGCCATCGCTGACGACGATCTGGCCATCCTCGTTGACCAGCTTGAGCGATGTGACCGGACGCCCTGGCTCGACGAACTCGCGCACGCGCTGGAAGCATCGCTGGACCAGCTCGAGATGGCGGCGGCTGGGCAGCAGCTCCTTCGCCAGGCGCATCACGAGCAGGTCGTTGAACGCGAATCGGTAGTTGCGCCCGCGCGTCGCGGCGGGCCTTACCAGCCGGCGCCTGACCCAATAGCGAATTCGTTCGGGAGAGACCGCGAGGATCCTCGCAGCCGCTCGCGTGGAAAACGTCCCGCCCCCTCCGTCCGCCTCAACCATTGTGACTCGAATCGAGTATAAGAATTCGCGCGCGCTGCCTCAACGCCGAACACGTTGAAATGTTCACAACCGCGCGAGAGGTCAGCCGCCGATTTCGTTCAGGACGCGCGCGACCTTGACCACCGCATCCACGCCGCGCGTCGCGTTCACGATTCGCGCCTCGGCCTGTTCATCGCTCATCCCCGGGCCGGTAATCGCCAGGCCGACCGGCTTTTCGAACTCGATCGAGAGGGCGACGCCTGCGTTTGCGATCGCGTGCGCGATGAGTTCGTCGTGCTTGGTCTCGCCCTTGATGACTGCGCCGATCATCACGACGCCGTCGATATCCTTCTTCCGGAGCAGGCGCTTGACCACCGGGCCCATGTCGTACACGCCGGGGACGCGAACGATGCGCGCCACCTCGACGCCGAGCGCCTCGGCATGGCTGCGGGCGCGCTGCTCCATCGGCCCTGTCACCTCGGAGTTGAACTCGGCGACCACCAGCGCGATTTTCACGGAACCGGCCTCTCGAGCGCGGCCGGTTCGCGGACCTCGATTCCCGCGGTCCTCAGGTAGCGCTTGATGTCGGGGATCGGGAACTCGCCGTAATGGACGATCGAGGCGACGATCGCGGCGTCGGCAGCGCCCCGCGTGAACGCATCGCGCAGATGCTCGGGCGTTCCCGCGCCGCCCGAGGCGACCACGGGGATCGAGACCGACTCGCTGATCCGCCGCGTGATTTCGAGGTCGTAGCCGAGCTTGGTGCCGTCGCGATCGATCGAGTTGATCACCAGTTCGCCCGCCCCCAGCCGTTCGCCCTCATGCGCCCACTCGATCGCATCGCGGCCTGTGAAGACCCGGCCTCCATCGATCACCACCTCGTAGCCGGACTCAAGCGCCGGGCGCGCGCCGGTCATCTTCACCTGCATCGAGAGCACGACCGCCTGGCTGCCGAAGGCGCGCGCGCCCTCGGTGATTATCGCGGGATTGCGCACCGCGCCCGAATCGATCGAGACCTTCTCGGCGCCCGCCAGCACGACCGCGCGCATGTCGTCGAGCGTGCGCAGGCCGCCGCCGACGCTGAACGGGATGAAGATTTCGCGCGCGACCGCGCGCACCACGTCGAGCATTATGCCGCGCCGCTCGTTGGATGCGGTGATGTCGTAGAAGACGATCTCGTCGGCGCCCTGCTCGTAGTAGTAACGCGCCATCGCGACCGGGTCGCCGACATCGACGTTCGCAAGGAACCGGATGCCCTTGGTGACTTTCCCGTCGCGCACGTCGAGGCACGGGATGATGCGCTTGGCGAGCATCGCTCAGGACTTCAGGCGGCAGAAGTTGTCGAGCATCTGCAATCCGGCGGCGCCGCTTTTTTCGAGATGGAATTGCGTCGCGATTACGTTGCCGCGCGCTATCGCCGCGCAGAACGCGATCCCGTAATCGGATGCCGCGATGACCGCATCGCGATCGTCGGGCACCGGGTAGTACGAATTGACGAAGTAGAAGTGCGTGTTGTCCGGGACGCCGGTAAAAATCGGATGCGGCTGCGTCTGGTGCACCCGGTTCCATCCGATCTGCGGCACCTTGAGCGGCCGCCCGTCCACCGAGCGCGGGTAGCGCACCACCCGGCCCTTGATTATGCCGAGGCAGTCCGCGTCGTCCTCCTCGCTGCGATCGAGCAGGACCTGGATGCCGATGCAGATGCCGAGGAACGGCTTGCCCGCCGCGGCGACGTCGCGCTTGAGGACCGAATCGAGTCCGAGCGCGCGCAGGTTCTCCATCGTGGCGCCTGCGGCGCCCACGCCGGGCAGAATCACGCGGTCGGCCGAGCGGATGCGCTCGGCGCGGTCGGTGATTTCCGACGGGTGCCCGAGATGCTCGAGCGCGCGCTTGACGCTGGCGAGGTTCCCGGCCCGATAGTCGACTATCGCAATCATCGCGAAGTCCCTGAACGCGAATTACTCAACAGATATTAGCGACATTCAGGGTACGACCCAAGGCGCCCCGCGTCCGGCTCGGGCTTCGGTCATGGCGCGGCGATTGGAGCCTCGCGACGCCAGTCAGATCTCGGCGCGGATGTCGCGGGTGTCGGAGAGCACGCGCAGTTTGACGTGATGATCGCCGTCCGCAAGCGACCCCCAGTGCATCGCGAAATTCTCCAACTGCACGTCGGGTTTGAAGCGCTCCGAGACGCCCATCACGATTTCATCGACGCCGAGCAGGTAAGCGATTCGGGCGATCGCGTAGATCTGATCGTTCGACACCGCGACCAGCGGCACCACCGCGCGCCCGTGATCCTCGCAGATCTTCACCACCTTGCTGAAAAGTTTTTCCTCGGCGTCGCTGAACACCTGCGCGCCCTCGCTGGAGGCGAGTCCGCGCTCGGTGCGCACGGTAAGTGCAACCAGCTCCGCATTGTCGCGCTCGGCAAGGTAGCGATGGAGGTGGGAGAGGTTGTTCGGATCCCGCATCGCGATCAGCTTCTTGATCGTTCCATCGCTGTTCAGGCAGGCGGGGACGAGCATCTCTTCCTCGACCACGTCGAGGTTGAACTTTTCGGGCTCCTCGCCGTATTCGTGCTCTACCTGGCCGTTCGCCCATTCGGAGAACTCGAAAACCGTGAACAGCCAGAGCGTGAAGCCGAGGCCGGTAATGGTCGCGCTTTCCTTGGTGAAGAGGTTGATCATTGCGGTCGCGAGCAGCACCAGGAGCGTGAAGGCGAGCGCGAGCGGGAAGTCCTGTCCCCAGGGGCGGAACCACGTGAGATTCAGCGGCACCCGCCACAGCCGCACGTACCTCTGCTTGTACCTAAGCACCAGGACCGACATCGTCTTGAATACGAAACTCCAGATCACGCCGAACGCGTACGCCTCGCCCAGCAAATAAATGTTGCCGCGCGAAAGCACGATCGTCGCGATCTGAAGGAACGCAACCAGGTTCACGATCCGGTAGTTGGTTCCGTACTTGCGATGCGGATGGCGGAACCAGTCGAGCATCACCCCGTCTTCCGCGACCCGGGTCAGCACGCCGGTGGAGCCGACGATCGCGGTGTTCACTGCGCCCGCGAGGATGAGGAACCCCACGAGCACCACGAACGCGCGCAGCGCAATTCGGATCCAGACCGGCCCCACCACAAACATCGCCAGCCCGCCGATCAAGTCGTCGCCGTAGCGCGCCATCCGCACGTTGTCAGGGATGATCATCACGGCGAAAAAGGAAATCAGCGACGTCAGCAGCAGGCTATAGATGAAGATGACGAAGCCGGTGCGGAGCAGGTTCTTGAGCTTGGGCGCCTCGATTTCGCGGTTGATCTGCGCCAGCGACTCCTCGCCCGACATCGCGAGGATCGAGTGCCCGAAACCGATCATTATGCCGATCGCCCCGATCGTCCGCGCCGCCGGCCAATGCCTGAGCCATCCCAGCGACTGATCCGTGTATCTGAGTTCCAGCGGCGGCAGGTGCGCCCCGCGCAAATAAAGCGTGATGCCGCACCACGCGATCATCAGCACCGCCATCACGGTGGTGATTTGCATGATGCGCATCGCCTTGCCGCTCGATTCTTCGATCCCGAGGATGTTCTGGCGCCAGAAGTACAGCGTGACCGCGGTTGCAAACCCCGCCGCAGTCAAATCGGGCGGGAGCGTCAGATTGATGTGGGCGAGGTTCAGCAGTTCGTTGATCAGACCGACCAGGTATTGGCCCGCCGACACACCGCTAATCGGGCCGGTCAGTATGTAGTCGAACATCAGCGCGGAGACGGAAAGCTTCGCCAGCGTCGAACCCATCGCCTCCTTCACCACGCGGTATACGCCGCCCCGGGTAAACATCGAGCACGACTCGACGTACACCGCGCGTACCGCGTACGAAAACAACATCACGGCCAGGATGAAGTAGGGCGCCGATCTGCCCACTGACGCCTCGACGATCCCGCCGATGTAGTATGCGGTCGAGGCGAGGTCGCACAGCACCACCGCAGAGGCTCGCCAGAACGAGATGAAAGTGAGCATCCCGGTCGTGACAAGGATGACCTGTGTGCGCTTTCTAGAGTCGACGGCTGCGCCGTTGCTCGAAGTCCCGTCGCCACCGGCCGCGGATATGGGCGCAGCCACGCTCATCTCATCCGCCGGCACCATATCGGTGGTTGAGCCTCGCCCGGGCTCAGTGCAATTTGCATGGATTCTTACATTATGAAAATTGCAAGTTGCAATGCAAACTGCCCTTGGCCACCCTGCCGCGCGAGCGGATATTCCTCTTGATTTTTCTCGGGATGCCCGCGGCCGTGAGGCGTCGCGCGTTAGGACGCGGATGCTTTCAGCCGATCGAAGAAGTGCACGATGCGATTGTAATTCGAGCCGAAGTCGCCGATGCCGACCCGCGACCTCGAGCGCATCTCGACCAGGCTCCTGCCGGCCTCGCCCGGCCGCACCTGGATCACGAAATCGTCTTGGAAGCGGAACAGGCTCGTCGTGCCCACGCCCTCCAGCGTCATCGATTTGGGGTCGGTCGTGGTGATTTCCCACTGCGGCATCTGGGCCGCAACCGCTTTGACCTTCTCGAAGGTGCCCGCGGCGTCACCCGCGATCACGATCGGCCCCAGCGGGCCGTAGCCGGATTGCTGGCGCTCGGCGCACCTCGCCTTGTCGTATCGCATGTCGCGGCCGCGGTTGGATGCGAGTTCCTGCGCGTGCGTGAACTCGGGAGGATTGTCGAAGTCAGTCGTGATGTCGTTGATGGCCGGGTAATTTCGGACCGAGAAAGCCAAGACGAGCAGAGGAATCGCGACGGCCACGCTGAACGCGAGGCCGACGTTCGCGCGCTGGCGCGCGGAGCGGAGCTCCGCCGAGCGGGTAATCGCAATTCCGATAAGCCCCATGATGAAACCGATGATGCTCAGCAGGAACCCGAACACGAAGAGCTGAAAACCGAAAAACCCATCGATCATGTAAAAGTGAGCGCCGATGATTCCGGCCGCCACCAGAGCGATCGCGAGCAGTCCGTCAAAGAATGCGAGCCACGCAGGTATCATCGTTCATCCCCCTGACGACATCGGCGCCGCCGTGCGCAGCGCGCGGCTAGCGTTTGCGCTGGTACATCCTCCACTGCTTGACGCCCAACGGGTACAGCTCGCCCAGGATTTCATAGCCCTTGGAACTGTAGAACGCGACGTTGGCCTCGGTCCCGGTCTCGAGGTAAACGCCGGCGATCTCGGGGCGCACCCGCGCTTCCAGCGCGAGCCGGTCGAGCAGCGCCTTTCCGTAGCCTTTGCCCTGAAAATCCGGATCGACTCCGAGGGTTTGCAGATATAGATGCGGCTCCTTGGGATGGTGCCGGGCAAGCATGCCAAACATTCTCAGCGCGCGGATCATTCCGCCGAATCCCACGCCGCGCACCAGACGCGGGAGTTGGAAAAGCCCGGTAACAACCAGACCGAGCACGCCGCCATGTCCCACGCCTTCAGTCACCGCGGCGGCAACGGCGCGCCCGTTATCGACTATGCCGAAGACCGGCTGCCCGCTGCTGCGTTCCACCGCGAGCTGCGCGCGAAACAAGTCCGCCAGATGCTCGGCGCGCGCGACCGGCTCGGTGATATCGGGAAGAATCACCTTGAAGCCCGGATCGTTGATGAAAGCGCGGCCGAGCGCGACTGCGGCCTGCTCGTGCTGCTCAGGATACAGAACACTGACGATCGGTCTGCCGTTTTCAGCCATTTTCCCGATACCTCGACTCAGTGCAGATTCGTGAGTGTAATCTGCGGCGTCTTATCGTCCGAAAATCCGGGACCTTGTTGGATAAGTCTGCGGTGTAGTCAGCAGCCGAGCAAATCGGCGAGACCTTGCTCGATCGACACACGCGGACGCCATCCGAGCACGCGTTCGGCCTCGGTGCGATCGGCGAGCGTGTCGCGAATCTCGCCCGGGCGGGCCGCAAGCCGCGTGATGGGTCCCCCGATAATCGCCGCGACGCGGTTGATGCTCACGTTCTGGCCGCGCCCGATATTGATCGCGCGTCCGTCGGCCACCGCCGCATCCATCGCGAGCAGGTTGGCTGCCACGACATCGCTCACGTGCGTGAAGTCGCGGGTCTGCTCTCCGTCGCCGAAAATCGTGAGCGGACGCCCGGCGCGCCGCGCGCGCAGGAACGCCCCTATCGCGAGCGCGTATGCGCCCTCCTCGTCCATCCGCGGCCCATACACGTTGAAGTAGCGCAGGGTGAGTGTCTGGAGGCCGAACAGGCGATGAAAGATCCGCGCGTACTGCTCGCCGGCGTACTTTTGCAGCGCGTACGGGTTGAGCGGATTCGGCGTCATCGTCTCGACCATCGGCAGGCTCTTCTGCTCGCCGTACACCGAAGACGAACCGGAAAGCACGACCCGCCTGACCTTGGCATCGCGCGCCGCCACGAGCACGTTCAGCGTCCCGACCACGTTGGTCATGTGCGTCTCGACGGGCTTTTCGATCGAGAGCGGGATGCGCGCCAGGGCGGCGGTGTGGAACACGCAATCGACGCCGCCGAACGCGGGCGCGATCGCGCCGGGGTCGCGGACATCGGCCTCGATCAGCTCGGCGGCACGATTGAGGTTCTCGCGGCGCCCGGTTGAGAAGTTGTCGATGATGCGGACGCGATGGCCCTGCTGGGCGAGCGCATCGACGAGGTGCGATCCGATGAATCCCGCGCCGCCGGTGACGAGCACCGTGCGCGCGCGCGGCGCGATGGCCTCGGCGGTGCTCATCGCGTTGATGCCCGCTCGCGCGAGCGCGCGCGGCGCTCGCTTTGCGCGGCAGAAAATTGCCTGGTCAGCATTGCTAAGATAAGGTTTGAGTTTACCATCCGCGTCCGGGCGGAACATTAGAATGGCCACCGATGCGCACAGGATCAAGCGGCTCGCCGAATTGCTCGCCGAGCGAATTATGGTGCTCGACGGCGCCTTCGGGACGTTCATCCTCGGCCGTCATCTGAGCGCCGCGGATTACGGCGGCGCGAGCGCGGAGGGTTGCAACGAAAATGTCGTGCGCACGCGCCCCGACCTGATTCGGGAGATGCACGACGGCTTTCTCAAGGTCGGCGCCGATATCATCGAGACCGCGACCTTCCAGGCAACCCCGGTCGTGCTCGCCGAGTTCGGGCTTGCGCCGCACACGCGCGAAATCAACCGCATCGCGGCGGCCATCGCCCGCGAAGAGGCGGCAAAATTCAGCACGCCGCAAAAGCCGCGCTTCGTAGCCGGCTCGATGGGCCCCACCACCAAGAGCATCTCGGTCACCGCCAACACGACTTTCGACGAACTCGCCGCCGGTTACGAGGAGCAGGCGATCGGACTTATCGAGGGCGGCGCCGACGTCCTGCTGCTGGAAACGGTCAACGATACTCTCAACTGCAAGGCGGGATTGATCGGGGTCGACCGCGCGATCGGAAGGACCGGCGTCCATCCGGGAATCGCGATCTCGGCGACGATCGAGACGATGGGCACTCTGCTCGCGGGCCAGGACATCGAGTCCTTTTACACCTCGGTTGCGCATCGCGACCTGCTCTGGATCGGACTCAACTGCGCGACCGGCCCCGACTTCATGACCGATCACCTGCGCACGCTCGCGGAGATCTCGCGGTTTTGCGTCGCCTGCGTGCCGAACGCCGGGCTGCCCGACGAGGAGGGGCGCTACAACGAAACGCCCGAGATGCTCGCCGCCAAGATGGCGATGTTCATCCGCAACGGATGGGTGAACCTGGTCGGCGGATGTTGCGGGACGACGACCGAACACATCCGGCTTCTTGCCGAGGCCGCCGCCGGCGCAAGGCCGCGCGTTCGCTCCGCGCTCAGGCGGTCGATCGTCTCGGGCATCGAGGCCCTGCCGATCGAGGAGAGCAACCGCCCGGTCATCGTCGGCGAGCGGACCAACGTCCTGGGCAGCCGCAAGTTCAAGCAGCTCATCGCCGGGGAGAAGTTCGAGGAAGCATCCGAGATCGGCCGCGCGCAGGTCCGGAGCGGCGCACAGGTGCTGGACGTATGCCTTCAGGATCCGGACCGCGATGAACTCGCGGGCGTAACCCGCTTCATCGAAATTCTGGTGAGGAAGGTCAAAGCGCCCCTGATGATCGACTCGACCGACCATCGGGTCATCGCGGAGGCGCTCAAGCGCACGCCCGGCAAATCGATCATCAATTCGATCAATCTCGAGGACGGCGAGGACGCCGAGCGGCTGCTCAGGGTGATTGGCGCGGCGAAGCAATTCGGCGCGGCGCTGATCGTCGGATGCATCGATGAGGACAAGGTGCAGGCGCAGGCCGTAACCCGCGCGCGCAAACTCGCGATCGCGGAGCGATCCTACAAGCTGCTCACCGAAAAGCACGGCATCGCGCCCGAGGACATCATTTTCGATCCGCTCTGCCTGCCGATCGGCACCGGCGATGCCTCGCTGAAGGGAAACGGCGTCGAGACGATCGAAGGCATCCGGCTCATCAAGCAGGCGCTGCCGCGTGCGAAAACGATCCTCGGAATCTCGAACGTCTCGTTCGGCCTTCCCGCCGCCGGGCGCGAGGTACTGAACGCGGTGATGCTCTATCACTGCGTGCAGGCGGGGCTCGATCTCGCGATCGTCAACGCGGAGAAGCTGGAGCGCTACCCGTCGATTCCCGAAAACGAGCGGCGGCTTGCCGAGGACCTTATCTGGTGGCGGGGCGCCGACCCGATCGCCGCGTTCACCGCGTACTTCCGCGAGAAGAAAGCAGCGCCCGAGGCGGAACGCTACCACAAGGATCTCCCGCTCCTGGAGCGGCTCGCGCTCTACATCGTGGAAGGCTCGAAGGACGGGCTAATCGCCGACCTCGACTCAGCGCTCAAGACCATGAAGCCGCTCGAGATCATCAACGGCCCGCTGATGAAGGGGATGGATGAGGTCGGGCGGCTCTTCAACTCGAATCAGATGATCGTCGCCGAAGTGCTCCAGTCGGCCGAGGTGATGAAGGCCGCGGTCGCGCACCTTAAGCCGCACATGGAGAAGGCCGAGATCGCGGCCAAGGGCACCATCGTGCTCGCCACGGTCAAGGGCGACGTCCACGATATCGGCAAGAACCTGGTCGAGATAATTCTCTCGAACAACGGCTACCGCGTGATCAACCTGGGCATCAAGGTCCCCCCCGAGGATCTGATCAAGGCGTTTCGCGAGCATCATCCCGATGCGATCGGACTGTCGGGGCTGCTGGTAAAGTCGGCGCAGATGATGGTCGTAACCGCGCAGGACTTAAAGAACGCCGGAATCGATTGTCCGCTGCTGGTCGGCGGGGCGGCGCTTTCCCGGCGGTTCACCCGGATGAAAATCGCGCCGGAGTATACGGGCGTGGTCGCGTACGCGAACGACGCGATGGAGGGACTCGATCTGGCCAACCAGATCATGGACTACGAGCGGCGCGAGACGCTCAAGCGCATACTCGATGCCGACACGCGCCGCCTGCTCGCATCGGCTCCTGGAGCGCCCGATGGCGGGGCGCCCGCGGGTGCGGCCGCGCCGCAGGTCCGCCGCGACCTCGCGATCCCGCATCCGCCCGATCTCAAAATCCACGTGCTGCGCGGCTACGCTCTCGGCGACATTTTCAAGTTCATCAATCCACGCAGTCTCTACGGCAAGCATCTTGGACTGCGCGACGCCGAGAACGCGCTTAAATCGGGGGATGCCAGGGCGCTCGAACTCAAGGCGGCGGTCGATGAAGTCGAAGAGGCGATGCTCAAGCGGGCGGACGTCACCGCCAGCGCGATTTACAAGTTCTTCCCCGCGCAATCGGACGGCGAGCGCTCGATCCTGGTTTACTCGCCGGATTCAAAGAGCGTGCTCCACACGTTCAAGTTCGGACGCCAGAGCGACCCGCCGCATCTCTGCCTGGCGGATTATCTCGCCCCGCGCGATTCGGGCCGGATGGACTATCTCTGCATGTTCGTGACGACCATCGGTCCCGGCGTGCGCGCGCTCGCCGACGAGTGGAAGGAACGGGGCGACTATCTCAGGTCGCACATCCTGCAAGCGCTGGCGAACGAAAGCGCCGAGGCGTTCGCCGAGCTGCTGCATCAGAAGATCCGCGCGATGTGGGGACTTGGCGACGCGCCGGGAATCGCGATGAAGGATCTGTTCCAGGCTCGCTACCGCGGCAAGCGATACTCATTCGGTTACCCGGCCTGTCCGCGGATGGAAGACCAGGCGCCGCTGTTCGCGCTGCTCGAAGTCGAGCGCAATCAAATCGGCGTGCGGCTGACTGAGGGATTCATGATGGACCCGGAAAGCTCGGTCAGCGCGATCGTTTTCCATCATCCCGAGGCCCGGTATTTCAGCCTCTCCGAGGCGGATGTAGAACGGCTCGAGCGCGAGTTGGCGGCCCAGGGTCAATAGCCCGCGCCAAGCGCGTTGAATCGCGCGGAGTCGGTGATGCCGCCGCCTAGCGGCCGCGGCTTCGAAGTTCCCGCTCGGCGAGATCCAGATCCGCATCGACCATCATCGCGGCCAGCTCATCGAATTTGACTTTGGGCTTCCAGCCGAGCACGCGGGCGGCCTTGCTCCAGTCACCCCTAAGCTCGTCCACCTCGGAGGGCCTGAAGAAGCGCGGATCGATCTCGACATGCTTCTCCCAATCGAGCTTTAGACGATCGAACACGAGCTCGAGGAATTCGCGCACCGAGTGGTTCTCGCCGGTCGCGATTACGTAGTCGTCGGGTTCGTCGCGCTGAAGCATCATCCACATCGCCTCGACGTAGTCGCCGGCGAAACCCCAGTCGCGGCGCGAATCGAGATTGCCGAGCGCGAGCCGATCCTGGAGGCCGACCTTGATGCGCGTGGCGCTGCGGGTGATCTTGCGAGTCACGAAATTTTCGCCCCGGCGCGGCGATTCGTGGTTGAACAGGATGCCGTTGCACGCGAACAATCCGTAGGCCTCGCGATAATTCACGGTCTGAAGATGCGCGTACACCTTCGCGCACGCATAGGGGCTTCGCGGATGGAACGGGGTAGTCTCGCGCTGCGGGATTTCGACCGCGCGCCCGAACATCTCGGACGATCCCGCCTGGTACAGCCGCGCCGCGCGCCCGTGACGTTTGTTGTGATCGCGGAGCGCCTCGAGCAATCTCAGCGCGCCCAGCCCGACCACGTCGGCGGTGTATTCGGGCTGATCGAAGGAGATTCGCACGTGCGATTGCGCGGCAAGATTATAGACCTCGTCGGGACGCACCTGCTCGATGATGCGCCTGAGGCCGGTTCCATCGCCAAGGTCGCCATAGTGAAGCTGAAGGGTCTCGGAACCGGGGCCGTATCCTTTGCGGAGATGATCGATGCGGCCGGTTGCGAAACTGGAGGTCCGGCGCACCACGCCATGAACCTCGTAGCCCTGGTTGAGAAGGAATTCGGCCAGGTAGGAGCCGTCCTGCCCAGTGACGCCGGTTATCAGTGCAACTTTCGCCATCGAAGCCATCAAATATAACATCCGATCGATCGGCCCGAAACCACCGGCCGCCGCAGACGGCAAAGGGCGCAACGCCGCCGGCGTTGCGCCCTTTGCTGTCCGAACCCGAACCTCGCGTCAGTCGCCGCGGATGAGGCGATGCGAATCGGTGTCGAAGTGCTGGGTGGAAAACTCGATCAGCTCCGCGTCCTCGAGCGCCTCCATCTGATGCACCAGCCCCTGCGGTATGTCCATGCAGTCGCCGGCGCGCATCTCGAACTCCTCGATAATCTCGGAATCGGGCGATTCCTTGATTCTGACCTTGAGCCGGCCCGATCTCAGAAAAAAGGACTCGGTCTTGAGCTTATGGAAATGGAGCGAGCATCGCTTGCCCTTGCGAATCTCCAGGATCTTTCCGCAGTACAACTCGTTGTTGGCGATCCAGACCTCGCGTCCCCATCCTTTGGGCTCGATATGTACGGGTTTTCTGATTCGGCTCATCGCAGCTCCTTCCCATCCTCCTCCCGGCCCCGGTAGCCGAATTATTACACGCCGCAAGGTAGCATTCATTAACCTTTCTATCTCTGACTCTGAAGCCCCTGAATGTACTATCGGCGAAAATGGGCGGATCGCTCTGGGAAAAAACCGCAATCAGACGGCGCGCGGCTCGCCGATGCTGACCGCGCGGGGGCGGCCGCCAATGATCGCCCGCGTCTCTCCCATCCGATCGACCTGGATCGAGAACCGGTGCACCGTGACTCCGTGCCGTTCGGCGAATGCGGAGAGCATCGCGAGTCTCGCAGCGGGCAGCGATTCGTCCGCGATTAGGAGCTGGCTAAAGTGTTTTGACCGATAGATCTGCGCGAGGTCGTCAAACGTGCCCAGCACGCGCTGGCCGTGGACCAGCTTGTTCCGCTTGAATCCGTCCTCATCGATGAAGCCGACCAGCCGCACGCCGCTGCGCCCTTGCGCCGAGAACATGTAGTCTGCCGCCGCCGCGCCCACCTCGCCGGCGCCGACCACTAAAACCCGCTCGTCGGGCGCGGCAAGCCGGCTTATCCCCATGCGCATCGCCCTGAATGAGACCCGCGTAAAAACCAGCAGGTTGAACAGGAGAATCGAGTAGAGGACAACGATCGACCCGGAGAGCGCGATCGGAAATAGCATCGAGCCGGCTGCCAGGAAAATTCCGGAAAGCGCCGCGCCGTTGGCGAAGCGGATCCCGTCGGAAAGACCCGTATAGCGCCAGATTCCTCGATAAACGCCCGCCAGAAAAAACGCGGGATACGTGACCAGCAGGACCCACGGCATGCTCGCCGTCACTGTTGTGACGAGCGGGCTGTCGATGCCGAAGTCCAACCGCAATGCGAATGCGCCGAAATACGCCGCACTGATAAGGGCTAGGTCCACCCCGGCTTCGGCGAGCCGCCGCTTGTAGCCGAAACTGAGGATGATCCGCGCCAGCCCCTGAACGTATCCGTAGGTGACCGCGGGAGGACGCGCGTCGAAGCTCAGATCCATCATGAACAGCGCGATCACCGCCGCCGCCAAGGTGATGAGGGGCAGAGCCGAAACCACATAGGCGTGCGCCAGGATGTTCGCTGCGACTCCGCACGCCGCGGCGACGGACGCCACCGCGCAGGACACCGCCACCACCTTGCGGTCGCTGAGTCCCAACGACCGAAGCCGATTATGCGAATGGTCGAGGCCGCCGCGGGAAATCGGATTGCCCGTCGCCAATCGCGTCACCGTAACAATCGCGGTGTTGAGCAAGGGCACGGCCATCACCAGCGCGGGGAAAACGTACTTGGCAAGACGGGTGTTGTCGGCAAGCACCCCTCCTCTTAGCGCGAGGACGCCCAGGATGAACCCGAGCGGGAGTGCGCCCGCATCGCCCATGAATATCGTGGCGGGCGGAAAGTTATAGAGCATGAAGCCCGCGAGCGCGCCCCCGATCGCAAAACTTCCCAGCGTCAGCAGTTGATCGTGGCGCAGGATCCCCGTTGCCGCTAGTGCCATCGAGATGACGATGCCGATACCGGCGGCGAGTCCGTCGAGCCCATCGATGAAGTTGAACGCGTTTATCGTCGCCACCAACCACAAGCCAGCCAGCGCGATGTCGGCCGCGTGCCAAGGCGTTAACGGCATCGGCGGCAACGCGAAGCTCAGCGCCCAACCGACTACTACAACCTCAACCACAAATTTCTGGCGCGGGCGCATCGGGATCGCATCGTCCACGATCCCTGCCACGAGCAGCGCTCCTGCGCCGGCCAGAATCCAAAGCTGCAATTCGCCGACCGCCGCGAGCGCGACCAGGATCGCCGCAATTATCGACGCGCCGCCAAACACGGGAACGGACTCGCTATCACCGGGCGTGGCCGGCTTCGCGGTAATGCCAAGCCGGTTGCCGATTCGGATTGCGGCCGGAACGGTTGCAATCGCGACCGCAAACGACGAACCGAGGGCGGCGGCGATCGAAACCAGCGCGGCTGGAATAGCCGACATGATTGGAGTCGTGATGATCCTTAAAATCGCGGGGCTAGATCACAAAGGCGCCCGCGTAAGCACCAGCAAGCAGTCGTGAAGAACTGCGGATCGGGCCGTGAGAATGAAATGCTTTCTAAATCGCGATGCGGGAGTCTCTCGCATCCGCCCTTTGATGAGTTCGATCTGAAGGACACCCCTTTCAGGACGCGAGGCTGGCGAGCAGCGCATCGAACTTGCGCGTCGCGACAGCCCGGTCATATTTCTGTTCCGCCAGCCGGCGCGCCCGCGCGCCCATCGCCCTGAGTTCCTGGAGATTGCCCGCGGCGCCGGCAATCGTTGCCGCAAGCCCCTCGGCGTCGCCGGGCGCCACCACGAGTCCGACCGAATGATCGCGCGCGATTCGCGCGGCTTCGGCCTCGTCTTCCATAACCGCGACGAAGGGACGCCCGGCGGCGAGAATCCCATAGATCTTGCTCGGCACGCCGCATCCCGCCGCGCCCGGCGCAAGCGCCACGAGGTGCAAATCCGCGGCGCTCAGCGACTCGGCCAATTTCTCCCTGGGCTGATAGGGAAGAAACGCGACGTTGGCGAGCCCCATCGCGTTCGCCTGACCAATCAGCCATTCCTTGCGCGCGCCTTCGCCGACCAGCACGAAAAGGATTCGCGGGTCGCCGCGCAAGCGATTGGCCGCTGCGAGGACCGTCTCGAGTTGCTGCGACAACCCGAGATTGCCCGAATACATCACCACGAACCGTTCGCCCAATGATTGCCGCAACGGACTACTTGCCAACGGAAAGATCCGGGCGCAGTCGGCCCAGTCAGGCGCGACCGCAACTTTCGATCGAGGCACGCCCTGGCGAACGATGCGCTCGGCCATGTCCTGTCCGAGAGTGATAATCAGGTCGGCGCGCTCAAACCCAATCCGATTCGCGCGGGCAAGAAGTTCGAGCAGCACCCGGCTCCTGACGCCGCCATTGACGATCGCTATGTCGGGATAAAGATCGCGGACGTTATACACCAGCCGGCATCGCCATCTTCGTTTGAGAATCGCGCCGAGCGCGCCCAGCAATGGCGGATCGGTCTCGGCGACAATCACGTCGGGGCGCTCCACACCGAACGTCGAGAGAGCGGCGCACGCAAAGTAGGTGGCAAGGTTGATCAGCCGGGCAGAAAGCCGCGTCTTCGCAAAAGTCGTGGCCCAGTTCCTGATGATGGTGACCCGGCCGCGCATCTCGCGGCTCACCAGGCCGTGCGCCGGCGAATTCGCGCGGGTCGACGGACCCACGATGGCGGTGACATCATGCACCGCCGCGAGGTCATCGCAGAGCTCGAACAGAAGCTGGCCGGTCGCTTCCTCGTCCGGCCCGAACGCGCGATTTAGAAACAGCAGTCGCGTAGGCGACTGGCCCTCTGGCGAACTGGAAATTGTTTGCGAGCGCGAGCGGGATTACACAGATGCCGCGGCGTGCGAGCGCTCTTTTTCGCGCACTTGCCGCTCGATCCACGCGTAGGTCCGCGCAAGACCCTCTTCGAGCGAAATGGCGGGCTCCCACCTGAGCACCGCCCGCAGGCGTGTGTTGTCGGAGTTGCGGCCGCGTACGCCCTGCGGCCCTGGCACGTGCTTCTTGGTAATGCGGATGCCCGCGATACTGGCGACCATGTCGGCCAGTTCGTTGATGGTCACCATGCGGTCCTGGCCGATATTGAGCGGCTCGCGATAGTCCGAGCGCATGAGCTTGTAGATGCCGGTAAGGCAGTCATCGATGTAGCAGAAGGAACGCGTCTGCTCGCCGTCGCCCCAGATCTCGATCTCGTGATTTCCGGTCAGCTTGGCGTCCGCAATCTTGCGGCACATCGCGGCAGGAGCTTTTTCGCGCCCGCCCTCCCAGGTTCCGTACGGACCGAAGATATTGTGAAACCGGACGATGCGGGTCTCGATGCCGTAGTCCTCGCGATAATGGGTGCACAGCCGCTCCGTGATCAGCTTCTCCCATCCGTATGCGTCCTGCGGCTGGGCCGGATAGGCATCCTCCTCGCGCAGCGGGGTAACATCCGTGTCGGTCTGCTTGAACTCGGGATAGACGCAGGCGGACGAACTGTAAAAGTACCGCTTCACGCCGCTCTGCCGCGCCGCCTCGAGCGTCTGAAAATTGATCATCGCGTTATTGAAGAGGATCGCCGAATGATGAGACGAGATGAACCCCATCCCGCCCATATCGGCGGCCAACGCGTAGACCTCGCTCACGCCTTCGGTCGCCTCGCGGCAGGCGGCCCAATTTCGCAGGTCGAGCAGTTTGAAGTCGTCAGCCTCGGTCGGCCGGAATTCGGGTGATTTCTGATCCACGCCACGGACCCAGTAACCCTGCCGCTTCAGATAACCGACCAGATGACTCCCAATGAAGCCGCCGGCGCCCGTAACCAGGACCTTCGTGCTTGCAGCCATACCATCTCCTAGCTGCTTTAATCATTTCAGACCGCATATAGGGATTCAAACTCTCAGATTCCTCATTATTGCAAAATCCCCCATCACGAGAAGGTCCATGTTCGTTCTCAGAAAACAGTCCAGCGCCTGTTCTGGCGCGCACACGACCGGCTCATTCTCGTTGAACGACGTGTTGAGGAGGACCGGCACACCGGTCAGGCGGCCGAACTCGCGAATCAGCCGGTAGTAGAGCGGGTTTTGTTCCTCGCTGACGGTCTGAAGCCGCCCGGTGCCGTCGATGTGCGTCGTAGCGGGGATGCGGGGGCGCATTTCCGGGCGCACGCCGTAGGCCATGAGCATGAACGGCGACGGATAGGACTGCGTGAAGTAGTCCTGAGCGGCCTCTTCGAGAATCGAGGGCGCGAAGGGACGGAACATCTCGCGCCGCTTGATCTTAGCGTTTAGGATGTCGCGCATTTCGGCGCGGCGCGGATCGGCGAGGATGCTCCGGTTGCCGAGCGCTCGCGGTCCCCACTCCATCCGGCCCTGGAACCATCCCACGACCGATCCATTTGCTATCTGCTGCGCCGTGAACCGGATGAGATCATCCTCATTTTCGATCCGACGCACCTCGCATCCAAGCCGCTCGATTTCGCGGGACGCGGCGTGGATTGCGGCGGCGATCTCCTCGTCGCGGAACTCCGGTCCCCAGTAGGCGTGATCCATCACGAATTGGCGCGGCCTTGGCGCGCTTGCGTGCCACTGGTACATCGCCGCGCCGATCGCGAGTCCCGCATCGCCCGCCGCCGGCTGGATATAGATATCGTCGAATCCGGTCTGCTCGAGGATTTTGCCGTTGACCGCGCAATTGAACGCGACGCCTCCTGCGATGCACAACTTCCGCATCCCCGTCGCGCGCCTGAGCATCGTCAAGCGCTCGAGGATCACCTCCTCGAGGCGCCGCTGCGTCGACGCGGCGATCGCGCGATGCCGGTCGGCGATCGGGTCGGCCGGGGCGCGCGGCGGGCCCAGGCGCTCGACCAGGTAATCGGAGTAGATGCGGCCCAGCACCGGCTCACCCGAATCCCAGGTCATGTCGGTGCGCGAGCGATGATGGACGAAGTAGGCAGGGTTGAGCTCGAAACCCATCCGGCCTCCGTTGCGCGCGATCACGATGCGGCGAAATTCCTCGAGCAGTTCGGGTTCTCCGTACGACGCGAGCCCCATCACCTTGTACTCATCGCCGTAGCGCGGGAAGCCGAGGAATTGCGTGAGGGCGGTGTAGTAGATTCCGAGCGAATGCGGGAACGCAACCGCGCCCATCGGCTGGATCTTGTCGCCGCGCCCGACGCCCCACATCGAGCTTGCGAAATCGCCCAGCCCGTCGACCGAGAACAGCGCCGCCTCGTCGAACGGCGAGACCAGAAAGGCGCTGGCAAGGTGGGCCTTGTGATGCTCGACGCGGCTCACCGCGGGCGAAATGCCGGGCGCATCCACCGCGCGGGCGATTTCGCCGCCGATTGCGGCAAACTTTGTTTGCACGGTGAGGCGATCTCGCACGTGCCCGGGCATCTTGAGCGCATAGCACGCCTTACGCCACAGCCGAGCCCACGGGTCGCGCGCGATCGCGACCACGTCGATTTCGCGGGGCGATGCGCCTGCGGCATCGAGCACGTAACGCAGCGCTTGCGAGGGAAATCCGGCAGCGTGTTTGATCCGGTTGAATCGCTCCTCCTCGGCGGCGGCGACCAACCGGCCATCGACCACCGCGGCCGCGCTCGCATCACCGTGGTACGCGTTGATTCCGATGATCAACATGGCGGCCGCGGCCTTTTCGGGTGCAACGTCACTGCGCGGATCGGGTAGGACTCTCAGCGACGGCGATCGGCACGCTCGCCGCTGGTGCGAGCAGGCCGGCGTAGCAGCGGAGCAATTCCCTCGCCGAGCGCTCCCACGAGTATCGATCGGTCATCCACTGGCGGCCCTTGGCGCTCATTTCCCCAAGCGGCATCGCGCTCATTCGCTCGATTGCGTCGGCGATGCTTGCGGGATCGTTTGCGACCCAAAGCCCGCACCCGACTTTCTCGACGTCGCGCCAGGGAGTGCCGGTGCTCGCGATTACCGGCACGCCGTGCGCCAGCGCCTCGGCCACCACGATCGCGAAATTCTCGGTGTGCGAAGGCACGATCACGATATCGGCGTTCTCAAACACGCGAAGCTTGCTCTCGCCGCGCACATCGCCGGCCATCGCAAGCCGCGGCCCAAGCGCGAGCTCGCAAGCCCTCTGCCGAAGCTCCTGCTCGTAGGCGGGGCTGCCCGAGCCGGCCACGGTGAGGGAGTAATTCACGCGGCCGCGATCGCCCAGGCGCCGGCATGCGGCAAGCAGGTTGTCCACGCCTTTTTTCGGGTCAAGGCGGCCGATGAAGAGGAGCCTCAGCGTGCCGCTCGGCGGGACACGGCGAAGATTCGCGGGGATGGTCACGCCGTTGGCGATGACCGCGGTCGCGACGGCTCCAAGCCGCCCCGCGCTCTCGCGCGCTTCCTCCTCGGAGGTCACATGCAGGACAAGCCGGCGCGGCGCGATTGCAAGACAGATCGATTCCCAAATCGATTTGAGCCTGGTGCGCCGCGAGCCGCGCCATCTCTGCAACGCGCCATGCGGTGCCCACACCAGCGGCTTGTCGAACACGCGGGCCGCAACGATGGTCGGGATAACGGGAAACGAATAGGCCGAGTGGAGATGGATGACGTCGGCCCATCGGACCAGTTGCGGTAAAGCTGCTGCGAGCGCTGGTGAGACCGACTGGCGCGCGATGCGCCCGCAGTATCGCACCTCCAGCCCGTCGGCCCGTTCAAAATCGCGCATCGCCTGCTTCTCCAGGCGACGGTCCGCGCCGTCGGCGTCGGTGGTGAGCACGCGAACCCACGCTCCCTGACGCGCCAGTTCGCGAGTGGACTGATAGACCGACTCGGTGAGACCGCCTGCGCTCCATGCGGGCGCATAGCACGGGCTCACATGGAGGATGCGTATTGCGCCGGGGCGATCGTCAGAGGACGGCATGAGCGGTCGGTCCGAGGGCCGCGCGTTCCTTCATCAGCGGACGGGAAAGATCGAGAATCTCCGCCAATCGATCCGCGTAGGTGTTGTGCGAGGTGGTCACCTTGCGGTGGCCTGCGGCGGCGACGGCGCGCCGCGCCTCGTCGCGCGCAAGCCAGTCGCGCACTTTGGCCGCCATCTCACCAGGAGAAGAAAAGAACGCGGCTTCGCGATCCTCGCCGAAAATCTCCTCGTGCGCCGGGGTGCGCTCGGTCAGCATAAACCCGCCGCAGGCCGGCACCTCGAAGGTCCTCATCACGTGATCGTCGCGGTTGGCGCGCCGAACGAGGTTGATTGCGATTTTCGCGCCGCCGATCGCAAGCCGGAAATCGCGGCCGACCGCGACGCCGCGCCAGTATCGCGCCAGCGCCGGAACTTCGCCCCAATATCCACCGAAGAGATTCAGCCTGATTTCCGGCAGCGCGCGCACGAGCGCCTCGAAGTACGGCGCGCGATCGCGATCGCATCCCCCGATAAACACCACATCGCAGCCGAAGCGGCGCTCTTCCTCGGCGGTCGCCGGCGACTGGGGAAAATGCACCTCGGGCTTGTAGCCGAATCTCACGTAGGCGACATTGCGGCAGCCCGCGCGTTCGACGTCGGCCATCGCCGCGCGCCTGGTGCACACGTAAAGATCGTAGAGCCGAATCGATTCGGCCAGGTCGTGCGAGCCGTTCGCCGGATTGAACGGATCGTCGGTGGCCCAGTTCACCATCACCGCGCCGGTTGATTCGCGAACCTCGCGGAGCGCAGCCGGCGAATACCATGCGCCCTTGCCGACGAGTACGAGATCGGGGCGCAGGCGGCGCGCCCCAGCGACCAGCGCCACATTGAGCGCGCGATAACCGGGCGGGCGTCCGGTTACGCGGCGAGCGATCCGATAAGCGATCGAGGGCCGCGCGCGCAGGTATTTCGCTTCGTCGAGAAAGGCGAACTTAAGCGCTCCGCGCGCCGCCATCGCCTCGAACGCCTCGAGGAAATGCGCGCTCGACGGCGCATACGCGCTGGTCTCAGCGTAGAGGATTCGCATTTAAGCACGCATCGCGCGCGGCCAGGGCGCCCTGGTAGCACGCGGCCATCCGGTCGCCGTAATCGTCCCACCCGCCGAGCGATCTCACGCGATCCAGCGCGGCCGCGGCCATCCTCTCGCGCGCCTCGGGATGTTCGTACAGGAAGACGATCTTCTCGCGAAGCGCCTCGGCGTCGCGAATCGGCACGATGAAGCCCTCCACGCCGTCGGTGAATAGATCTTCCGCGCCGCTGTTCGTGGTTGCGATCACCGGCAGCCCGCATGCCATCGCCTGCGCCTGCACCAGCGCGAGGCCCTCCTCGATCGATGCGATCACGAAGACCGAGCCCTGGGCGTAATATTCGGGAAGTCTTTGCCGCGCTACGGCTGGCACGTGCCGGAAGCTCCCTTCATATCGAGCGAGGACGGGGCGCATCTCGGGATCCACGTTCCCGACCAGCCAGGTTTCGAGTCCGGGGATTCGCGCACCCGCGACCGCCTCGAGCAGATAGGAAACTCCTTTTCGGATTGAGATAGCGCCGGCGTAAATGACGCGGAACACTTTGTCGGTTTTCGCAAGCGGCCGGAACATGTCGAGATCGACGCCGTACGGAACCAGCCGAAGTTTTTCGCGCGGCACGCCATGTTCCACAAACGATTGCATGGAGAATCGCGACGGAAGCGCGATCAGATCGCAGAAATCGTATTCGGCAAGCTCGCGCGCGACGAGCCGGGGATCCGGACCCGCGTATGGCGCTCCCATTCGCGCGCACTCGTCGCGCAGAATCTCGTCCTGATAGAGGATGTGAGCCGAGCCGCGATCGCATACGCATAGCGCGCCGAAACGCTCGCGGGCGGTGCGATGGCTGTACGTTCCGAACTGGGAAAGACAGTGGAAGACGCCGCAGGGCTCAAGCCTTGCCGCCATCCACCGATCGAACGTCTCGATCGTGCTCATGTTCAGACGATCTTGCAGGCCCGCGAATCCGAGCCTCGCCGCGAACATCGCCGGCCCCATCAGCCAGGGAAACGTGCTCACCTTGTCCGGCGGCAAACCATCGACCTTGAACCGGGGATAGGCGGTATAGAGCTGATCGAGGTGGCCGAGCCGCGCCATCTGGCGCGCCAGGTCGAAGGCGTGAAACCGCCCCGCGCTGGCGACGCAGACCCTCACTTCGCCTCGGCGAGTTCGAATCGGGTCGTGCGCGAACTCATGGCTTGCGGGCTGCGCCCTGACTGGTGAAATCGCATCGCTCAAGTCCGTGCGTGCGGCAGAAGTCCGGCCACGCCGAGTGGCCGAGAATGTCATCGCTCCACATGAAACCGCCGGACCGCACGTACCGATGCGCGGCTTCGAATTCCCACATCATGTGCTGGTAGGAGTGATCGCTGTCGTGGATGAAGACGTCGATCTGCCCAAGCGACTCCAGCAGCGCCACGAGCTTTTCGCGCGCGTCGCCGGACACAACCGTGTGGCGTTCCCGCAGGCGCTGGGGGATCGCCCACCCGGAAGTGTAACCCGCCGGCATCATGCTGTGCGCGTCACCCGGCGGGATGAAATCGCGCGAGGTCTCGGGCGGCGGAAGATCGACGGTCCAGAGGTGGCCAGTTCCATTTCGATCGAGCGCGCGCAGGATGAACGCCGATGATTTTCCAGGTGTCCCTCCGGTTTCGACGATCCGCGCCGGCTTGAAGATGCGCACCAGCGCGTAAAGCGCCACGCATGAAAAGAACATCGTGTTTCCATCCGGCGCGACCATGAAATCGGTTGGCAGTGGAAAGTACTCCGTGTGCGCGCGATAGAAGCTTCTGACTTCCGCGATGAACGATGAGTCCGACTCGACTTCCCGGCAGTATCGCTCGGCCTCGGTCGCTGAGCAGCCCGTAAGACCGGCGAGCGACTGTGCGCGCACGCGGCGGAACTTCCCGTTCTTGAGCAGCAGGCCCGCCCGGTAGGTGACCGTGCGCGGGCGGGTGATCGCGATATGCGCGGCCTGCCGCCAGCGCATCATATCCTGACCCCCGGCGGCGCTGCGGCCAGCTCTTCGATACGCGCCAGCACCGGCTGGAAAACGGTTTCGTAATTGTGCTTGCGCTCGTGCGCATCGCGCGCCGCAACCGACATCGCCGCGTAACGCTCGCGATCCGCGAGCACCGAATCGATCGCGCGCGCGATCGAGGCCGGTTCGTCCGCCGCCGCGTAAACCACCCACTGCTCATCCGCGAAAAACTCGCGATAGCTCGGCCGATCGGGAACGATCACCGGCAATCCCGACGCTGCATATTCGAACAGTTTCATCGGAGCGGAACCCGAGTATTCCCAGTTCCTCGAAACCGGCTTGTACAACACCAATCCGATCGCGGCCCTGCGGAGCAGTTCCATTCGCTCGGTTTCCTCCACCCAACCCGCCACTGCGACGCGATCCTCGAGGCCGAGCGCGCGAGCTTCCCGCTCAAGCTCGGAGCGGAATTCAGGAGCCGAATTTCCAATCAGCGTCATGCGCCAGCCTGAATTTGCAAGCGCTGCCGCGCGGATTGCCTCCTGCTGGCCGTTTTCGGGGCCCATCGATGACATGTACAGAACCCGCCGCCCGGCAAAACGGCTTGCGATGAGGGCGTTCCAGTCCGATGGGGCGTCGAAAAAATCCGATCGCGCGCCGTTTGGCACGATCATGGGCGGGCGCGAGTCGCGCGCGCGCTCAAGCCAGTACGCGGCGCGGTACTTCTCGGGAAATACCACGAACTGCGCGCGCGACGTCCGGCTGAGCGCGTACTTTATCGGCCAGGTCTGGAATGAGAGCGCACCCATTCGTTCCAGTTTCGGCAGATCGTGGCAGTGGAAGATGATTGGCGGTGCGCCGCGCTTTGCGGCCAGCAGCACGGCGGCGAATCCGAGCGGATCGTAGGCATAAATCAGGCGCGGCTGGTCTTGCGCAACAGCCCTGCGCACGTGTCTCACGAACCGGACGTATTCGGCAACCTTCGCCAGCGACGACGCATGCTCGGACTCCGCCGGGGTGCGCCGCGGCCCCACGCGGTCGATCGTGACGCCGCAGGGCCAGACGGCGCGGGGACCGGCGGTGTTGCGGCACACCACCATAGTTCGAAAATGCGCCGCGAGCATCCGCACGGCTGAAATCGCGACCGGGTAATAGTCAGGATTCGTGTAAATGGCGACCAGCAACCTGCCCCGGTCGCGCGCCGGCGCCACAACCGTCGGCGGCAGAGCGACGCTACTCGGCGAGCGCAATGAGGTGGCCATAGTGTTCGATTCGCCGCATAGGCGCGCCGCTTAAGTCCTCGATCCGGTAGCCGCACTCGCGCAACAATCCGAGCAACGACTCGCTGGAGGTTCCGACGGCTTCCCACGCAAAGGGATGCGTCTCGACCAGGATCGTGCGCGGGCGGCGGCTGCGGTCGCGGAGCAAAGCCGCGCCGCCCCTCAGCACCGGTTCCTCGTAACCCTCGACGTCGATTTTCAAAATGCTCACGCGCTGCCCCGCGAGCGCTCGGTCCAATGTGACCATGGGAATCCGAATCGACTTCGCAGCCCCGTCATCCGCGGCGGCAACGCGCGATTCCATTCCGCGCCCTGCCCCGAACGCGACCGTGCCGCAGCTTTCACCCAGCGCCGCGCGAATTATCGACACGCGGTCCTGCCAGCGGTTGACCGCGACATTGGCTTCGAGCGTGTCTGCGCTTTGCCGGTCCGGTTCGAATGCGAACACGTGGCCCGCGCCGCCGGCACGTGCTGCGAACGCAAGCGTATAGATTCCGATGCTCGCGCCGGCTTCGGCGATCACGTCTGCGGGGCGCACCTCGCGCATTATCCGGCGCCATACTTCCGGCTCGTAGGTCTCGGATGCGAATCCGCGCGCGAGCGGGCTCAAAACGATGCGGTCGGTGCCGTTGATCACCCGGGAAATTCCTCGCTCGCTGAAGCATGCGTGCAGCACGCGGTCGTACGAGGGCCGCACCCGGTCCCAGAGCCAGTCGGCGCCGTCGAGCAGCGGCGCATGCCGAATCGCGATGCTGATTCGCTCGAACCGATGCATGTAAAATTTATCCTTGGGAATAGCGGGGCCGCGAAGACGATATCGTTCAGGCCGTTGGCTGCGTGCGATGGGCGGCGAGCCAGGCGCGCACCATCTTTCGCTCCTCGCTGGTAAATCCCACGACGGCGAAGGCCGCCAGGAAGGCAACCGCAAACACCGCGGCGATCGCAGCGCCGCGCGCGCCGGCCAGCGTCGCGCCATCGCGTGTGATCAGCAATGCCCCCGCGACCATCGCCACCGTCAGTGCGGCGGCTGGCGCGATCGTCCGCAGACACTCGCGCGGGGCCACCCCAAGCGTGTCGATCGCCGCCATCGGGAGATACCAACCGTTGGTCATCAGGCGCGCCGCCACCGTGCCGCCGATTACGCCTGACAGTCCCCAGTACCGGACCCACCATACCGACAGCGCCAGGTTCAACAGTCCCTCGAACGCCGCCACGACCGCGTACAGGTAATGGCGGGTGGTCGCCATCAGCACCGCATCCGCGGGCGTGACGAGCACCTGGATCATCATCAGGAGTATTTGCAGGCCAAATACGACGCGGCCCGGGAACACTCCTTCGCCCGCCCAGGACCGGATGAATGCCGGCCCGGCCAGCCACAACAGGATCGCGGCCGCCCCGGCGAAGAGCAGCGCCACGCGCATGACCGCGATGAAGGCGGCGCGAAGAACGTCATGCTGCTGGCGCGCGTAGTATGCCGTAACGGTGGGCCAAAGCGAGGAGAGCCCGATCGAAAAAGCCGCGCAGGCGGCCATCGCGAGCCTGAACGGCACTGCGTATCGCGTCACGCCGGCGGCGCCGATCCAGTACCCGATCACCAGGTTGTCGATGCCGAAGGCCAGCGTGGATGCGACCGTCAGGCCGAAGAACCCGATACTCGGCCTCACCAGCTCGCCGAGCATCGCCCGCGAAAATTGCGACAGCCGCGGACGAGCTGCGGGCGTCAGCCGAACTGCCGCGACGTAGGACGCCGCCCCGGCCGCCAGCAGCGCCGCGCCCTGGATCAGAGCGATCGCGGCCAGTTTCAGCCCGGCCAGCAGGGCGGCGCCGATAAGAAGCACTCGCGCCAGGTTCGCACCGAACAAGATGGTCTGCTCGAGGTCCACCCGTTCGAAACCCCGCAGCATGATCGAGTACGCGTTGAACGGAAACGCAGCCGCCGACAGCGAGATGAAGACCGCAAAGGCGATGACCGCCTGAGCGCTCGAATGCGGCAGGAAGTGACGCCACGCAACTGGCGTCAGTGCGAGAACGCCGGTCATCAGGGCCGCGATGATGGCGGTGTAGGCAAAGAAGCCGGTGGATACGATCGTCGCGACCCGATCATGGCGGCGCTGGGCCACCGACTCGGCGATGCGATTCCCGATCGCCTGCCACGAACCGAGATTGGCGAGTCCGAGGTATGACGCGATGCTGAGAATGATGAGCCACTGGCCGTATAGCTCGTGCCCGAGGAGCCGGACGAACAGCGGGATCAAAACCAGCGGCGAGAGAAAGTTCACCGCCCAGTTGGCATAGGTGGCCGCGACGTTTCTCGTAAGCCCGGTGGCCCCGAGCCCGCTTGGGGGCGCGGGCGAGATTGGCGCGCCGTTTTTGAGTCCTTGAGCGCCCGCGTTCATCAATTGCGAAATCCCAGAGTGCGCCGCGCAAAGAGGCTCTCGAGCGCATCGAGGAGCCCGCGCCGGTCCGCCTCGAAGCTAAACTTTTCGATCCGCTTAAGGCTGCGCTGACCCATCGCGGCCGCGTGCTCGCGGCTGCTCGTCAGCATCTGGAGCCGCTCCGCGAGTGCTTGCGTATCTCCGACCGGATATACAAACCCATTTTCGCCGTCGGCGACCAGGTCCGGCCCGGCGCCTACCTGGTCGCTCACGATCACCGGCTTGGCGGCATTCATCACTTCGTTCACGGCGAGCCCCCACGGTTCCGACTCGGAGGGCAGCACGAAGACGTCGCAGAGATCGTAATAGCGCGGAAGTTCGGTCTGGTTGCGGAATCCCGCGAATCTGACCGAGCGCAAGCCAAGCTCCCGCACGCGCGCCTCGAGGGCGGGACGCTCGCCGCCATCGCCGACGAACAAGAGACACGGCTGCGGCTCGCACCCGCCCCCCGATGACAGCCGGCCATACGCCTCGAGCAAGTCGCGCGCGCGCTTTTTGGGCTGGAGCTTCGATGCGGCGAGAATCACGGGCCGCCCCGGCTCGAAGCCGAGTTCTGCACGAAGCTCCTCGCGGTGCGCGCGCGCCTGCTCCGCGCGCGATCGGAAGAACGCATTGTCCACCGCGTACGGCATCGCGAACATCCGCTCCGCTGGCGCGCCGTAGTGCAGGTAATACTCGCGATTCAAGGCGCCGATCGGCAGGAACGCATCGATGTGGCCGAACAGGCGCGGCAAGATGCGGCGTTTGATCGCACGCGTCACCGGATTGCGACTCTCGCTGCCGAGGTGCGACTCGCCCCGCATCATCACCTTGATACCGAACGAGCGAGCGGCCGCGAGCGCGCGCAGGTGCGCCTGATGCGCATAGCCGTGCACCCAGAGCGCATCGAAGCGCCCCGCTCCGAGCGCGCGGCGAATCCCTCTCGTAAGCGGCCGCCAAAACGAGATCCCGCCATGTGCGCCGGAACCGCCGAGGAATTCGTAGTGATATCCGTCGAGCAGGGGCACATCCCATTTGAACGAGACGCCAAAACCGGGATCGCGATGCTCGCGCGCGGAGAAGCCGCTTAGAAACAGCACCGTCAGATCGATCGCGGGATCGCGCGCAAGATAGCGGAACAGCGGCGCCTGATACTGAATCGGATGCGTCGTCAGGCAGGCGACTCGGTAGGGTGCGTCCATCGTGCGGGGTCAATTCGCGAGCCGCTCGGCGCGCTCGATGCCATCGAGCCGGGCCGCCGCAGCGATCACTTCTCCGACCGTGACCAGCTTGACGCAGCGATTGTCGGATGGGCAGCGGTCGAGCAGGCAGGTGTGACAATCGACCCACTTGCGCAGCACCGTGTGTCCGGCGCCGTGCGGGTACCATTTGCCGCGCAAATCGCGGCAGGAAAAAATCGATATGCACGGTGTCCCTGCCGCGGCGGCAAGATGCTGCACGCCCGAGTCGACGCAAATCAACATCGCGCAGCGCCGGAGCAGCTCGCAGGTTTCGGTGAGCGAGGTGCGGCCCGCGACGCTCATCGCGCGCGGCCCGATCCCGCGCGCGATGCCCGCGCATAGCGATGCGTCCGAGCTTCCTCCCACCAGCACGATTCCATATCCGCTCGTCGCCAGCTCGCATCCCACCTCGATGAATCTCCCGGTGGGCCATTGGTGCGGCGGCGCCTTGGCGCCGGGCGCGAGCGCGGCCAGCGGAGCATTTGCGCGGGCGCCCGGCTCGGCAAGCAGCGCGGCGACCGCATCGCGCTCGCGTTCGCCGATTCCGAGCGTACCCTCCGCGTCATCCGCCGCCTCATCCGCCGCGCCGATTCCCAGGCTCTCAAGCAGGCGCCCAAGGCGCGTCACTTCATCGGGGAAGTCGATCGCGACCGATTGCGCGCGGGCGAAGAGCCGGATGCCGTCGAAGCGCCATCCCGCTCCCCATCGCGCGCCGGCGAGCCTTGCGGCGATCATGTTTCTTACCAGCGTGTGGAATTTCGCAGCCACCGCCGGCAATTCGATCCAAACATCGAATTTCCGCGCGCGCATCGCGTCGAGCCACCTGCGGCGCCCCGCAAAGTCCGCGATATCCTCCGAATGATAAACAAATTTCTCATCCAGCCACCTCGCGCGCGCCAGCAGTTCCTGCGCACCCGGCATGCCGCGCTTGCCCGGCGATGTCACCAGGGTCAGATGCGCGCCGGGCCACGCGCGCCGGATCGAGCGCATCGCGGGCAGCGCGCAGGCAGTGTCGCCGATATTGCCGATTCGGAAGATGCAGACGCGCTCCGCGCGGGCCGGCCGGCGGCGGGGCCAAAGGCACCACCGCAGTGCTGCCAGGGCCGCGTTCCCGAGCGCGCCGACGATTGTGGCGATGCGCGCCTGCGCCCGCGCGATCAGCGCCGGCGCGATCGGCGGCGGCAAGCCGCGCTCGCGCATCGAGGGGTCTGCCTCCCGATCGCGCGGGCGGCGCGATGCGCTCATGAACATATCTTTCTCGCGCAAAGACGAATCGTGAACGATCGCAGATCCTGCCCGATCTCCGGACCTGAATTACCTGCGAGCTGAAGGACGCGCGGCACGCCCCGGGATGACCGGCGATGGGGAAGAAGGCGGTTCAGCCGGCGGCTCCGGGAGCAAAGCCGGCGGCATCGATCGCGCGCGCTCGATCAGTTCCATCTGCGCGCGTGCGCGTCTGACGAAGTCGAAGCCCAGCACCAGCGCGCACGAAAGCACGAAGACGATCGATGCGGCCAGGGTAGCGTCCCTTCTCGCGCGGGGCGCGAAGATCTGGTCCGGGACCACCGGCGGCTCGATCACTTTGAAGGCGAAATCCCCCTCCACCTGCGCGATCTTCTCACGCTCGATCTGCCGCGCGACCAGCTCGTAGAGCTCGTTCTGCAGCAACGCGTCGGAAGTCTTGCGAATCTCGTCCTGCAACGATGCGGCCGCGGCGGCCGCGCTGCCAATCTGTTCGGCGCGCACCTTCTCGCGAAGGCTCGCGAGATAGAAGCCGAGAATCTCGGCGCCCTCGCCAGGATCGGAATCGATGAAGTACAGGAGAAGATTCCCGCTCTTGTAGTCGTACTCGGCCTGAAATCGGCTCGAAATTCTTTCGTGAATCGCCCAGCGCGTCAGGCGCGCACCGGGGCCGCTCTCGACGGGGACGATTTTGCGCTCCAGGTGATAACGGTTCATCAGCTCGCTGGTAAACGCGAAGCTGGTCATGATCGCGATGTACTGCTGCGCAATCATCGTATTGTCGTTCTGGCCGCCAAGGTTCAGCAGCGACGCGATCCCGTTGCCCGCTCCTGCGCCGGAGTTGAGGCCGCCTATGCCGAGCGAGCCCGCCAGGCTCGCGTCCGGATCTACCGGCGTGATCACCGCCTGCGCCCGGTACATCTTGACCGAGAAGAACTTGTCGCGGATACCGAAGCACATGGCCACGGCCAGGGTCGCGCCGATTATCAAATGCCGGCGCGACCAGAGCAGGCGCACCCACCGCAAGAGTTCGAACATCGCGAACTGGCTCTCGCTCAGCGCAGGCGGCGATGCCGGCCCGGGAGCATAGGACACCTCTTGCCCGGGTGTTGTGCGATCTCCTTCCGGGAGCGAGTGCTCAGCGCGGTCTTGCTTCGGGCGGGTGCTCATCGCCAGACCAGGCTCCGCCAGGACGGGTTGAGTCCAACCGATATCTGCACCAGCGATCGGATGGAATTGCGGCTGGAGTAGTTAATATTGTTCACGTACTCGAGTGCGATCCGCGTGCGCACCTCGCCGAGTGAATCCTGAAGCCCGCTCATCGCAACCGGCAGTTGCCAGTAGTCAATAGCCAGCCCGCCGCTGTGCTCTTTGCTGAGGTTCGCCCCCTTAAGCATCGGCGCACGCTCGGTGTAAAAGAGGTCGAGATCAACTTTCGCGAAATCCTTGCTCCATCGCCCGAAGTCGATATCGACTTTGGACCCGTTGGGCCCCAGTTCGTAGCCCATCAGGCTATTCTGATAGGTCCAATAGAGCGAGTCGCTGTGAGTCGAGTAGTTGGGATCCAGGATGGCGTATTCGATCTGCGCTGTAGTGCGTCCGTCAGAAGTCAATTCGGGAATGTACACCCCTCCCTGGTATGACACCGCGAGGAATGGCATGAAGCGCCCGATGCCGGAGATCTCCCCGGAAAGATTGTCCTCGCCCAGAATCTCCTGGTAGAGGACCGTGTTGCGCAATCCCGGCATCCGATATTTCACGTAGAGACCGCCCCGGGAGTTAGTATTCGCACCGGCGGGACTGCCGGTTGCAAATCCGGTCGCGCGCCCGAGGAAACCGCCGAATCCGTAGTGGTCGTTCCCGCGGCCGCCGAACATGATCGTATGCGTAAAGCCGTACTCGATATTCGGAAGCGGCTTGAAGCTCAGTATCTGACCGTCGATCCAGGGGTGCGCAAACTGGCGGCCGCCATCGAGCTCGCCGAAGAATGCCTGCCAGCGGAACAATCCGAGGTACCTAAGAATTCCGGGGAGATGGCTTGGATGAATGTTCTGGATGCGGAGCGCCGGAAACGGCAGCCCATTATTGCTCTGCGAGAGCGACCCGAATTGGCCAGTCCCCCACGCCATCTCCTCCTGCCCGAATGAGATCGCGACATTGCCCAGTCCGACCACCGCCTCACCCGTCAGCAACTGGGCGCGGTTCAATCCGCGCGGGCCGTGCGTGAGCGGCCCCGAGATCGCGCCCTCGCCGTATCCCGCGATGAAACCGCCAAGCCCCATCCATCCCGACCACCGCAAGGTTTCATTGCTTCCGGCGCCAGTTGAAAGGTTGTCGTTGTTGGGAAGCAGCGGCGTGCCTTCGGTGAAATCGATGCCGGAGTTTCCGGTGTCAAGCTTTCGGCGCACGCCCCCCGAGTAGATGTACTGGCCCTCGACGCGTTCGACCGGATGGACCATCGTGGGCAGCCCGTCCTCGTGGTCTTCTTCGAGCCAGTTGATTTCCTCCTTGAGCTGGGCGCGCAGCACTTTGACGATCGAATCCGCCAGATGATTCGGCCCGCCGGTGTCGAGATTCGCCTCGGCCTCCAGCGCCAGGCGCGCGGCCTCGACCCGGGTGATCGGCTTTATCTCGGGGAGGTAGCTATCGAGAAATCCAAGCCCGTTGAGCGTGTCGAGCTCGGCGTAAATGGAACTGTCCAGCGGGATATATACCGCATAAGTCGAGGCGAGTGCGGCGCGCGGCCCGCCAAGCAGCCATAGCGCGGCGAGCGCGGCCGCAAGCGCGCATCGAGCGCTGGTGCGGCGAGCGGGCATCACCGCGCGCCTTGCTCCCAACCGCCGGGCCGCGCCCGTTCCAGCGCAAGGGCGCGCAATCGGCGGATCTCTGCAAGCTGGTCGAGCGGGCTTCGGTCGCGAATCAGCACCGGCTCGGACGGCGGGGCCGCGCCGTGGATTTTCGCGGCCAGCGAATCGGACTCGGTCCCGAGCAGGTAAGCGATCAGGACTTTCTTCACGTACTGGCGGGTCTCCGGGTACGGAGGAATTCCGCCGTACTTCTCGACTGCGCCCTCGCCGGCGTTGTAGGCGGCGAGAATCTCGGGCAACGTGAGCGCAGCGGTCCCCGCGCGGTGAAGATAGTTGAGCAGCCGCGCCGCTCCGAGCGTGTTGCTGACAGGATCGAAGGGATCGATCACGCCAAAGCGCATCGATGTGGACGGCATGAGCTGCATCAGGCCCTGCGCGCCTGCGCGCGAGAGCGCATCGTAGCTTGCGCCCGACTCGACCGCAGCGATCGCGGCGAGCAGGTCCGGGTCGAGGCCATACAGCCGCGCCGCCGCGCGAAACAGGCGCGTCGTATCGACGTGCTCGCGGCCCGGCGCGCCGGCCTGCTGGGCAAGTGCGGGCGCAGCGCTGCCCAGCGCCAGGCACGCGGCCGCAAGCAGCGCGGCTGCTGCGCGAACTTTCAATTCCCCCCTTAGAGCGCCGCCGCCAGAATCCCGACCACGGCGAGCGCTCCCGCGGTCTGCGCAATTACCTGCGTGACCGTCGCAGTCATCTGGAGCTTGCTCACGTACTCGAGTTTTTCCGGCACGTAGATCGTGTCACCCGGCTCCGCGCGCGCCGACATCAACCCTCCCGAGATGACTGGCAGCAGCGGGAACATCGTGGCCTCCCTGCTTGCACGCAACCCATCGTCGGTGAGAACCGAACCGTCGGCCTTGATCACCATGATGTGGCCGGGGTCCGCGCCCTCGTTGGGGCCGCCTGCCTGATTGAGGTAATCGCGCACGGTGAGTCCCGGGCGATAGACGATCGAATTGGGGCTGTACACTTCGCCGAGAACGTTGATCGATGCGGGCCGGCGCGGAATCGTGAGCGCGTCCTGATCGACCATCGCGATGTTGTCGGGCGTGCTGACGAGTTCATCGAGCGGCTTCAAGTGAATCACGAGCCGTCCCTGCGCTTGCCGGCCTTCGGATTCCGCCAGCACTCGTTCCAGGATTGCGACCGATTGGGCGTCAGCTCCGGGCGCTGCGGCAATTCCGTTCGCGCCGCCTGCAAGGCCGGTCGTGGGCGCGAACGGACTGGGGTTGAGGCGCGCCCTGAGGATCGCCTCCTCCAGCCGCTGGCGCGCCTGGTCCAGCCGCTCCTGCTCAGCCTGTCTGACCGACTGGCGAATGAGGACCGCCGCGGGCAGAAACGCGTCGGACAGCAGCCCGCCGCATCGCTCGAGCACCGACGCGATCCGCTCGCCCTCGTGGATCGTGTATGGCCCGGGCCGCGCCACGCGTCCCCGCACATAGACCACCCAGGGCAGATGCCAATCCGTCGCGCGGCGCACGAAGAGCTGATCGTTGGCTTCCAGAGCCGGGTTGTGCTGCTCCGCGCCCTCCAGCGCCGCGCGCAGGTCGATGTCCATGAACGTGTGGCTCGTATGCGAGCCATCGACCACTTGCGTGCGCGCCAGCTCCGCCTGCTTCTGGTACGCATCGTCCCTCAGCCCGCCGGCAAGATACAGCAGGTCGCTTACGCGCATCCCGTCGGTCAGCACGTAATAGCCGGGATTGCGAACTTCGCCGAGCACCTGGACCGTGGGCAGATACTTCATCTGCGACTCGTTGAAGACGGTCAGCTCGTCCTCCTGCTCGAGCGCCGGATTGGCCGGGCCGGCGAGGTGATCGCTCAGCGCCTGGCCGAGATCGACGGGCAGGATGCGCAGCTTCTTCTCGCGGCCTTCCTTTCGGCGGATGAGCGCGTAGCGGAAGAAGGTATGCGGCGCGACTCCCTCGGCCGCCGCGACCAGATCGGCGACCCGCATGCCCGGATGCCATTCATACTTGCCGGGACGATTCACGTTGCCGTGCACGAGCACCACGTCGTGCTGCGCGGGCAGCACCGGATAAACCTTGACCAGATCGCCGTCGCGAACCTCGAACCGCGCAGCGCGAACATCGCTCAGATCGATGTCGAGCGCGACGCGCTGCTGGTGATTTTGCACGCGTTCCACCTGCACGCGCTGCGCATAGCCGAACGCGCTGATCCCGCCTGCGACCTTGATCAGATTGCCGAGCGAATCGCTCTGGCTCGCCAGCTCGTAAATCGCCGGACGCTTGACGTCGCCGACGACACCCGCCACCGGCCCGATCACTGGTACGAAGATCACGTCGCCGGCCTGAAGCTGGTCGTCGCCGGCAAGCCGGCCGCTCAGCAGAAGTCCGTACAGATCGATCACCTTTGCGAGCTGATTGCCGCGGCGCAGCTCGATGCGCCTTAAGCTGCCGATTTTCGTGATCCCGCCGGCGGCCTCGAGCGCGTTGGATACGTGCCCGAGCGCGCTCACACTGTAGGCGCCCGGCTGCTCGACCTCTCCGACCACGAACACCTGGATGGTTCTGAGCCGGCCCATCGTGACATCGACCTTGACCCCGGTTATCTGTCCGGCGCGGCCCTCGATCAGTTTTTTCGCCTGATCGAAGGTCAAACCGGCCACCTCGAAGGGCCCGATGCCGGGTATCGCGATCGCGCCGTCGCGCGAGACGGTGAGCGCGAGCGTGTCATTAATGCGCCCCCACATGAGAACCTTGAGCTCATCGCCCGGGCCGATCACGTAATTGATTCCAACCGGGACGTCGGAGGCGGCGGCCGCGCCCGAACTCTTCGCCGAAAACAGCGCGTAGCCAAACTGGCTAATCTCATGCGCGGTCGGAACCTCGGGCGCAGCGCCGGAATCCAGCGCGCGGAAAGTCTTCTCGATCGATGAGACCTCATCGGGTCTCGTGCGCGCCGCGCCAGCCGTTGATCCGGCCTGCGCGCCGGACTTCTGCTCGGTTGCAAGCTGCGTGCAGCTCTTGAGCTGCGCGATCTGCTCGTCGGTAAGCTTAAGCCCCAGGGCGGACGTGATACCGGGGACATCGTCCGCACTGAGCTGCTTGGCGGCCAGGCGCAGGCAAAGCTGCTGAATTTCATCGGGGCCAAGCCCGCCCGTCGCCGTTTCGCTCTTGAGCGCGCTCAACTCGTCGGCCGAAAGTCCCAGGTGCTGGAGGACGTTTGACACGGCCTCCCGATTCGCCGGCGACCGGGGGAGAATCTGGCCTCCGCCCGTGACCGCGCCACCCGCAGTCGCGCTTAGCGCGCCCGCACCCTGTTCCAGGGAGCCCGCGCCGGTTACGGATGGCGATGCGCACGGCGGGACTCCAGCGGCGGATGCGGCATCGGCGTTCGCATCGCCGGGATTGAAGCAGGCGGGATTCGCGGCGCCCAGCCCGCCGCCGTTCGCCTGCGCGTGCGCGCGGCCGCCAAAAGCGAACACCGCCGAAACAATCGCGACACTCGCAGTTAACGCCAGCGCAAAATGTTTCATCGTGCCGAGCATAACGACGCGGTCTGAGCGCCGCTCAGGCGCGCTTGCGAGATCTCCCAAGTTCGCGAGGGCCGCGGCGCGGCCTTCATCGCGAAGCCCTCGGAAAAGAAAAGATGGATAAGGTCACCATGGCGAAAAAGCTCGTTTTCGCTATCGGGGCACCGCTAATCGGAACGGATGCGCGTCCGCCATCTCACGTGGTCTTCACGCGGCTTTGCCGTGCAAAAGCTTGCAGCGGCGCGCAATTTCCGAGGCGGGATTGACCACGGCGTGCGGGCCAGACGCGATGCTAGTGAAAGCTAAGTCCTGGTGCGCCCAAGGTTACAGCGGCGTCGTGTAGCACGCTTAGACCGCTAACTGCAAGGACCGCGCACCCCCGAAAGGCGACCGGGCCGTTCTCAATGCGCCGATCGTGCGATCACGGCCTGAGCCGGGCGGAGGCTTGCAACGCGATGTCGTTTCGGAGCGACGATCCTGCCGGGCCGAGCATCACGACCTTGCGGGCCGGACCCAGGAACATCGCTTTAGCCCCGTGCGGCATCTCCCACGATGCTTCCAGTGTGTCGGGCCCGGCGGCCGATCGCGGCCGTAAGACGCCGGGGGCTCCCAGAGCGGCCTCCATCGAGCGCAACACATCGCCGCTCGCCGTGTGACTGAAAGTTGCGATCGCGGCCTGCATGCCGAGATTCTTTGTAAACTCGTAGTCAACCGATTCGTAGCCGGCCGAATCGGCTTGTACATTCTCGATTCTGTACAGGTCGGCGCCGTAGGGACTCGTATCGATGGCCCCGCCCGGGTGTTCGCGCTCCACGCGCGCAAGCGATTCGCCGAATCGTACGCCGAGAAAGGAAGTCAGTTCAGGCTGGGAGAGACCCAGCCAGGCCGGAACATTCTGCGCCGGTGGGACAAAGCATCCGGCCAACGCGGCGAGCGCAACGGCAAGACCGCTTCGTGCGATGACGCGCCTGGCCTGCGGGAACGCTGTCATGATCCTCGATCGCACGGCCCGCAGGGCCCCTGCCGCCCGCCCCGCGACTACGTGTACTTGGCGACCGCGGAAGCGGAGAGAACCACTCTGAGCCCGCTCGATTCGATCGCGCTCAGCAGGATCGCAACGCGCTCGGCGCCGGACAAGTAACGCTCGAAGATTGCATCGAAGCCGCGAAACGGTCCGCCGACGACCACCACGCGCTCGCCGCGGCCGAACGGCTTCTCCGGAATCACGACCACATCATCGACGCCGCGCCGGCGAATCTCGGCGATGATCGCGGGCGGCACGGCGAGCGGGTCCTTGCCCGCCGAAACGATTCCGCGCACCCCCTGCATGTACTTCACATCGAAGTAGGAACGCTGCAAATCGAGCCGGGCGAATACATAACACGGAAACAGGGGAACCACCGCGGTTGCCATCCGGCCCCATCGCGGCGTGCGCGTGCGCAGCATCGGCAGAAAAACATCCGACGCGATCCCCCCAAGCTGATCGCGCACCCAGCGTTCTCTACCCGTCTTGGTCCGAACCAGGTACCAGGCGTCGCCCGGGTTTTCGATCGTTTCGCTGGATCTATCCGCCGAATGGCTTTCGCCGCGCCCGCTCATCACCGCACTTCCGGCAAAAAAAACAAAGGCGGCTGTAGCTTAAGCTACAGCCGCCCTGTCAGTCCAGCCTTGGTCTAGAGTTCGTAGGTGAAGGTGGCCTCGAGCTGGTTCCAGCGCTGCGAGCGGCTGAACAGGAATGGATCGGTGATGCGTCCGCTGCGGCCAAGGTACCATATCATGTTCATGCCGAGAACCACGTTACGCGAATAGCGGAACGTGTAGCCGGCGGAGAAATCGCCAACGTTGTTGTCGATATCCCATGTGAACACGTGGCCGGTGGTCAACTGTCCATTCCACAGCCAGTTCGTCACAGCAAGGAAAGCCAGGTTGGTCACTTCGCGCGACTTTCCTACTGCGGGCAATCCGGCGACCACGATGCTCGCTGCATTCTTCGGACGATCCGGCTGCCACGTCAGCGTGTACTGCAGGGTGAAGAACGTATGCTGTTTCGATATCCACGGAATGTAGGTCGGGCGGTCGCCGGCGATGATCCACCGGGTAAGCTGCGTCCACTCCGAGCCCTCCACCGAGCAGCCAACGCATCCGATCGCGTGGTCGGGCTGATACAGGAAGTCATAACGGAAGACTATGTCGGTAACGTCGTTGTCGTAGTAAGTTCCCGTCATACCGAAGAACTTGTTACGCACATAGTCGGTTTCCCCGATGTCCTGGAACAACCCCGCCTTCGGTACTCCCGCGCGCACGGGATGCGTGTAAACCCCGGGATAGATGAATTCGCCCGGCCCGACCTTAATCGGCAGGACATGGGTCCGAGAGCCAGCCTGAGCCCGAAGGATGGTTAACGCCTCCTGCGCGCTGCAATCCATGCAGGGGACGCTGCGCGCGTCGCGATACTCGTAGAGGAAGATCAAGCTTACCTGGAGGCCGTTTCCGATCGGCAACAGGGTCGAATAGCGCCCGCCAAACTCACTGTTCTGCAACGAGTTGGAGGGCGGCTTGCTCCTGCCCGACAGCGCAACGTCATAGAACAAGCCACCGTTGAACAGCATGGCCTGGTCGTCTGCCTCCGGCAGCGTAATGACGCGAAGCTGCTGGCCAGCCTGATTGATGCTCAGAGGGAAATGCGCACCCAGAACTGCGGGGGCAACCCACGGGTTGCGCGGGTCCGTCTGAACCTTGAGGCTTCCCTCGAAATCGCCCGGGATGATGAAGAGTTCCAATTCGTTGTTGGCCGTCTGGAAGAAATCCGGAAAGATGTAGTTGAGCTTGATCATCCGGAGGTTGGTACGCGTATCTTCCGGCGCTTCGGCGCCCTCGAAGCCGTGCCAGGTGGTGTTAACGGGGTTGGTGACTTCGGTTCCCGACAGTGCGTCGGCTTCCGACCAGATGACCTGCTGCTTGCCGACACGCATCGAGAAGTTGTCGGTAAAGTTCATCTGCGCATAATACTCTCGGAAGGTGTTCTGGAAATATTGCGCCTGCAACTGGCGATGCGTGTAGTTCAGCGCGTCGGTGTTGGGCTCCGCGATGCCCTTGTTCTTCAGAGTGCCTTCCGCGTCGTACCATGGACGATAGAAGCCGAAGAAGTCGGCATCCTTGAGGAAGAGCGTGTCGATGCGGCCGAGGAAACTATAGTTCTTCACCATGTGATAGTCGGGGCGGATGTCAGCGAGCTGACGCGCCTCGACCAAATCCCAGTGATTGAAATCAAAGCTGCCGCCATTGGTGGTCGCGGCCGTGCCCAGTTTCGCAGTCGTGACTCCGGGCAACGCATTACTCACAATCGTTGGGGTGGCGTTGTTGTTGCTGCTGCCCTCACCCCAGCGCCCTCCTTCCCGACTCTCGAAGTATCCAAAGACCGAAAAATCACCTTGAGTAATCGTCGCCATCGCCGCCGTCGACCACAGCGTGGCAATCGTCGCCACCGCGGCCACGAACACACTCCGCCACCGCGATCCTTGGCCAATTCCTTCATTCCCGTTTGGCATATGCACCCCCAAGCCAGTTGGAGCCATCATTGACGGTCGCACCATCGTCTAACCAGCTGCCCGGATCGACACTCCCCCGCCGCTCGTTAGAGATTACGAACGCGTTTTAGCTACCACTTGGTTCGGGCCTTTGTCAAGAAGCGGGAGACCCTGAGGTCACGCCCGCGACATTGCGGCGACATGGCGAGGTCACATTTGTGCAACATCGGGGTGCTTAAGCCGTTGCGCGGCGCCCGGTTGGAGCCGGCTGCGGCCGAGGCGGGGTGCGCTGGGCGGGCCCGCTGAGAGTGCCGCGTCCATTAGTTCGATTACGGAACGATGACGGCGCACTTGAATTTCGGGCGCGATCGGTGTAGGAAATGCCACCGATACGCGTGAGTGGGAGGCTCGGCTATCTCTCCGGGGATCCCGTAGCATAGCACCGGAGATTCGGAGGGGTGATCTCGCACGAACTTGTGATGCGCAGCACGAATTGAGTCGAGGGGCGTTTCACCGACTGACTCGGCGGGGGTTACAGAAAATGGCTCAGGGAAGGACGACTATGATGACCGTGGGTGGGAATCCAGTACGAGCGGAACATCGGCTTCTCGCGCGCCGCATCCGGCTTGGCGGCTTGCTGGTGGCGATGCTGATGACCATGGCGCTTGCAGCCGGCGTCAGCGGCAACGCATACGCGCAACTTTCATCGCAGGTCACAGTGACGAACAGCGGCGCGATCCAGGGTGGCTCTCTCGAAACGTTCGCGGAAGGGCAGAAGGGGGACCAGGCCGCCCTTTACGACGTCGCCGGCCCCCTCACTTTACTCGGTCAATATTCCGCTGGTGGCATTTTGGGTTCGCTGCTCGCTCCTTCGGGCAACGCGATCAGTCCGGTGGACGGGCACGTCTATGTGACTGACAGCTACACTACAGGCCCGGGCTTGGTTCTCGTGTTCTCCCCATCGGCGAGCGGAAACTCAGCGCCCGAGCAGATTATCTACGACGAAAGCATGGTAATCAGCCCTAATGGCGTTGCGTTCGACGTCGGCAACGCTCACCCGACTGTATACGGGGCCGGCAAAAAGTCTGCCGTTTCAAGCGGAGGTCTGTGGCCCGGTAACGCTGCCCCCTCGATCGAGACTGAGGGCGATGTCTATGTCGCCAGTCTTTTCCCGGAGTTAACGTACGAGGGCAAAGCTTGCTCCTATGGCAGCATCACAGAGTTTCTGCGCACGGATGGGACGCCGTCAACGGCCGGCGCCTTTCCAGCGCCGAGCACTCCGGTTTTTGGAATTCAGGGATGTGGCACTGCGCTTGTTGGCCCAGTGGGCCTGTTCGTCGATGAAACGGTGCTCGACCTCTGCGTGGGAGAAGTCGAGTGCGCGAGCGCGTCAAACTGCACCGCGGCGGCAGCGGCGCTGTGCGAGACCGGCGAAGTTTTCCCGTACTGGCCGACCCGCAGGATTTGGGCAGTCAATCGCTTCGCCGGCTTTGTGACGATCTACGCTCCCGAATTCGCCTGGGACCTTGGGGTCGCGGACTGCAACGGCAGCAACATCTGCAATGAGCCCCCGTTGGGCGGTTTCTTCTACACGACGGAGGGTGACGGAGACACAACGACGCCGAACTACATCGCGCTCGATCAACCCGAAACACGCGCCTTCATAACCGACCTCACTGGCGGAGCGGGCAATGCGAAGCACCCACACGGGCGGGTCAAGACCTTCGATCTCCTCAACTATCCTTCGGGGGTATGCTTGTACGAGTTTGAAAGTGGCGGGAATTATTACTGCTCGGATTCATACGGTCCCTTCGTTGTTGGAGAACCCGCTGGCGATCTCTCCGGCACAGCCACCAAACTGTACATGCCGCTGGGCATTGGCGCGCAGACCGACGGCGAGGACAACGTCACGCTGTTTGTGGCGAACGCTAACGCCAACACGGTCGAGCAGTTTGGGCCGAACCCGACGGGCGACATCCCCGCGACCGCGAAGCTCCAGGGCGGCCATACCAAGTTGAACCAGCCGGCAGGTCTTGCGGTGCCGCCCGTGCCCTTCGCGGGAGGTGTTGTCATTACCGGAGATAAGATGAAGTAGAGCGCGGCTGAACCGCTGCGCTAGCGGCTGAACGCTGCGGCGCGACGCGAGAAAGACAAGCCCCCGGATTCGGCGAGCCCGAATCCGGGGGCTTCATTTTGGGAATTCCCACTGCGCGTGACGTCGATTCGCCGCTGTACAGCGGGCCGCGCATCCCGCTAGCATCGATCGCACAAATGCGCCGCGCCGGTGCGGCATCCCCTGGTTGATGAGATGATCAACGTCGCTCTTACGATTGCCGGTTCCGACTCCAGCGGAGGGGCTGGAGTCCAGGCCGACTTGAAGACCTTCACTGCGTTCGGAGTTTACGGCGCAAGCGCGATTACCGCGCTCACCGCGCAGAACACGTGCGGCGTCGCAGCGACCGCCGACCTCGATGCATCCTTCGTCGCGGCGCAAATCGATGCGGTCGTGGACGATTTTGCGGTCGGCGCGGCGAAGACCGGGATGCTCTCGCGCGGCGCGGTAATCGATCTCGTCGCGGATCGAATCCGCACGCGCGCGATTCCGAACGTGGTGGTCGACCCCGTGATGGTCGCAGCGAGCGGCGACGTGCTGCTCGATCCAGGCGCGGTCGCCTCGATGCGCGAGCACATGTTCCCGCTCGCGATCGTGGTCACGCCCAACCTGCGCGAGGCCGAGATTCTGGTGGGCAGGACGGTGACCGATATCGCCGGGATGCGCCGGGCGGCGCGCGAACTGGTGCGGATGGGTGCGAAGGCGGCGCTGGTAACCGGGGGCGCGCTCGATGGCGATGCACTCGACGTGTTCTTCGACGGACACGAAATCCACGAGCTTGCGTCCCCGCGCGTCCGCAAGGGGCGCGTGCACGGCGCGGGATGCACCTTGTCGGCGGGGATTGCGGCGTGTCTGGCGCGCGGCGACTCGCTCCCCGATGCGATCGCGTCGGCCAAGCGGTACGTCACGCGCGCGATCGAGGCGGGGCCGCCCCTCGGGCACGGCTCCCAGCCGCTCGATCACCTGGTTGCCGCCTTCGGCGAGAAGCCATCGCGGCAGTGAGCGCGCGGCGTTTCACGGACTCTCTGCGCGCGAAGGCCGCGCAAATCTGGCGGCGCGAACTCAAGCATCCCTTCGTGCGCGGCATTGCTGACGGAACCCTCGCGCTCGACCGCTTCCGCTTCTACCTCGGCCAGGACTACGTGTTTCTGATCGAGTATTGCCGCGTGTTTGCGCTTGCCGCGGCCAGGGCGCGCGATCTCGAAACCATCGGGATGTTCGCGCGGCTCCTGAACGATACGCTCAATGTCGAGATGCAATTGCATCGCGACTACTGCAAGCGGCTCGGCATCGCCGAGGCCGACCTCGAAAGCACCACCGCCGCTCCGATTACGTATGCCTACACGCGCCACCTGCTGACCGCGGCGCACTCGGGCTCGATCGCGGAGGTCGTCGCGGCGGTGCTGCCATGCCAGCTCGGTTACGCGGAGATCGCATCGGCGCTCGCGCGCAGGCGAAGCGCCGGGAAGAACTCGCACTATCGCGAATGGATCGCGGCGTACAGTTCGGCGGAGTTCGTCGCGGGGGCAAGGCAGCTCTCGGCGCTGCTCGACAAGCTCACCGACGGATGGCCTCGGCGCGAGTTCGTCCCGCTGGAGTCGTTATTCCTGACCAGCAGCCGCTATGAATACCTGTTCTGGGAGATGTCCTGGCATCGCTCCGTCTGGCCGGTCTGATCGCGCGCGGGGATATTCGGTGCCCCTATTTCGCGAAGGCGGAGCGCAGCGCCTCGGCCGCTTGTGCGAGCGCTTGCTTGCCCTTGTCGAGCAGGTCGGCGAAGCTCACGAAGCCATGAATCACACCGTCGTAGCGCGTGCAGACGACGGGCACGCCCGCGCGGCGCATCCGCTCGGCGTAAGCCTCTCCGTCATCGCGCCACGGATCGTGGCTTGCGGTTAGAACCAGGGCCGGCGGAAGCCGCCCGAGGTCCTTTGCCGCGTTCGGGCACGCGTACGGATTCTCGCGATCCCCGGGAGCGCCGAGGTAGTGGCCCCAGAACCACTCGGCATCGGCGCGCGAAGCGAGGAAACCGTCATCAGCGAACTCACGCTGCGATTGCGTGTCGCAGGCGGCTGAGAGTGCAGGATAGATGAGGAGCTGAAAGCAAAGTCCCGGACCGCCACGATCGCGCGCCATCATCGCCACCGCTGCCGCGAGATTGCCGCCCGCGCTGTCGCCGCCGACCGCGATATGCGACGGGTCTCCGCCCAGCGATGCGGCGTTCTCCGCGACCCAACGCGTCGCCGCGTAGCAATCCTCGGGCGCTGCGGGAAACGGATGCTCGGGCGCGAGCCGGTAATCCACCGCGACCGTGAGACATCCCGCGCCGTTGGCAATCGAGCGGCAAAGCCCGTCATGACTCTCGAGGTCACCCAGCACCCATCCGCCGCCGTGGAAAAAGACCAGCACGCCCATCGGGGTGCGCGCCTGCGGCGTGTAAATCCGGATCGCAATTTGACCCGCCGGACCCGGGATGTGGCGGTCCTCGACGCGATAGATCGGCACGACCGGCCGCGGCCTGGCCTCGATCAGCGCGGCCATCTTGGCGCGCGCCTGCTCGGGCGTCTCGGCGCGCAAAAAGAGAGGACCGGCGGCGTTCATCGCGTCGAGGAGAAGTTTCATCTGCGGGTCGAGGGCAACAGCCATCACAATTACCTCGCGAGCATTGCCAGCACGATTCGCACCAGCCGGCGAATACTTTGAGCAGGAGCGACGACGATCGCAAGCAGGAAAGAACCGAACTATAGCTCCACCCGCCGCAGCCGAAGCGCGTTGCCAACCACGGAGAGGGAACTCATGCTCATCGCGGCGCTCGCGATGATCGGGCTTAGGAGCAGCCCGAAAAACGGGTACAGCGCTCCCGCCGCGATCGGCACGCCGAGCACATTGTAAAAGAACGCAAAGAAAAGATTCTGGCGGATGTTGCGCATGGTCGCGCGGCTGAGCCGCCGCGCCCGCGCGATTCCGCGCAAATCGCCCTTGACCAGGGTGATGCCCGCGCTTTCCATCGCGACGTCCGTCCCGGTGCCCATCGCGATTCCCACCTGCGCCTGCGCGAGCGCGGGGGCGTCGTTGATTCCGTCGCCGGCCATCGCCACGATGCGCCCGTCAGCCTGGAGCCGCTTCACCTCCGCCGCCTTCTCGTCCGGCATCACTCCGGCCCGCACCTCATCGATGCCGATCCTCGATGCGACCGCGGCGGCGGTGACCGGGTTGTCGCCGGTGACCATCACGATCCGGATTCCGTCGCGATGAAGCATGCGGACGGCCTCGGGCGTCGATGCTTTGACGGGGTCCGCGACTCCGATGGCGCCCGCGATGCGCCCATCGGCCGCCGCCATCATCACCGTCTGCCCGTCGCGGCGAAGCTCCTCGACCGTTCCCGCGAGCGCGCCCGCGTCGATTCCAAGCTCATCGAGCAACGCCGCATTGCCGAGCGCAACCGCGCGTCCATCGACGGCGCCGATTACGCCCTTGCCGGCGATTGCGCGAAACTCGCGCGCATCGGCCAGCTCGATGCCGCGCTCGCGCGCTGCGCCGACGATCGCCGCGGCGAGTGGATGCTCGCTTGCGCGCTCGACGCTCGCGGCAAGGCGCAGCAAATCGGACTCGGTCCGGGGTGCGAGCGCGAGGACCGAGACGACGCGCGGCTTGCCTTCGGTGAGCGTGCCGGTCTTGTCGATGAGAAGCGTATCGACCTTTTCCGCCACTTCGAGAGCCTCGGCATCGCGGATCAACACGCCCTCCGCTGCGCCGCGGCCGGTACCGACCATGATCGCCATCGGGGTGGCCAGTCCGAGCGCGCATGGGCAGGCGATTATCAGCACGGCGACCGCGTTCACGATTGCGTGGCCAAGTCCCTGCCCTGCGGCCAGCCAGACGATAAACGTCACGGCTGCGACCGCCATGACGGTCGGGACGAACCACGCGGAGACGCGATCGGCGAGGCGCTGAATCGGCGCGCGGCTTCGCTGCGCCGCGCTGACCATCTGCACGATTTGCGCGAGCAGGGTGGCCGCGCCGACGCGCTCGGCGCGCATCACGAAGCTGCCGGCGGTGTTGACCGTCGCGCCGATGACGCGATCATCGACGTGCTTCTCGACCGGGATTGGCTCGCCCGTCACCATCGATTCATCCACCGCGCTTGCGCCCTCGATCACGACGCCATCGACGGGGACTTTCTCGCCCGGCCGCACGCGCAATCGATCGCCCGGATGCACCGCATCGAGCGCGACGTCCTCGTCGGAGCCGTCATCGCGGATTCGGCGCGCGGTCTTCGGCACCAGGCCGAGCAGCGCGCGAATCGCACCGCTGGTCTGGCTGCGCGCGCGAAGCTCGAGCACCTGTCCGACCAGCACCAGGACCGTGATAACCGCGGCCGCCTCGAAATAGGCGGGCACCATGCCGTGCGCATCGCGCATCTCGGCCGGAAAAATCCCGGGCGCCAGCGTGGCGATAATGCTGTAGCCGTAAGCGACGCCGACGCCGCTCGAGATCAGGGTGAACATGTTGAGATTGAGCGATCGGAGCGATGCGTACCCGCGCGCGAAAAATGGCCATCCCGCCCACAACACGACCGGCGTCGCGAGCGCCATCGCGAGGATTGATGAGACTGCGGGCGATACCGCGTAGGCGACCCACGCCTCAGGCAGCATCGCGATCGCCAGAACCGGCGCCGTTAGCGCCGCGCCGATCCACAGGCGTCGCGTCATGTCGTCCAGTTCGGGGTTTTCCTCGGCCGCACCCGCAAGCGGCGTCACCGGCTCCAGGGCCATCCCGCAAATCGGACACGGTCCCGCCGACTCGCGGACGACCTCGGGATGCATCGGGCAGGTCCACTCGCTCGCGCCCGGCGCGAGCTTCGCCGCGCGCTCGACGGCTGCCTCCGCGCCGCCCAGGAATTCGGCGGGGTTCGCGCGGAACAGCTCGAGGCATCGCTCGGCGCAGAAATAGTACGTCATCCCGTCGTGAGTATGGGTGAGCGATGTGGAAGCGGGATCGACATCCATCCCGCAAACGGGGTCCTTGACGAGCACGACCGGCTCGCCGCGATGCTCATCGTGGGCGCGATCGTCCATCCCGCACACACCATACAATAGCGATGCGTGCGGACGGAATGCGGCGGCCGGATCGGAGCGATGAGGGATGTGGAAGCGCGCGTCCCGCGACCGGCTTACTGCGCCACCTGGCGGAAGCCGGCGTGCCAGTAAGCGCGGAACCAGGGCTCGCCGTCACGCGTGCCGTGAACCTCGGCGCTCACGAACATTTGATCGTTCTTGATCCTGCAATCGAGCATCGTGACTTCATCAACGGCGAATGTCGTGCCGCGCAAGCCGCGATCGGTGTAATACTCGTCGAAGTGCAGATCGGAGCGCATCTTCGCGAACGCACGGCCATCGGTCGACAGCGCAACCACCTCGCCGCGCACGTTGATGATCTTGTCGGTCGGGGTAACACCAGTCTCGCTGAAGGTGAGCGTGAATGGTGCGCCGCCGACGCGCCGATAGCACAGGCGATACGTCTTGGGCGTCCAGAACCCGACCTTGTGCGCACCGGGTAGACGCTGGATCGAATCGAGTTCGTTCACCTGCCCTTTCCAGCATCCGCGAAACACCGCGGGTAGCGGCGCCGTCAGTTGCAGAGGCGGCAAAGGCGCAGCCGCCTCGGGAGGTGGCGGTGGCGGAGGCGCGGCGGGCGCCGGGGGCTGAGGCGGGGCAACCTGGAGCACGTTGGGGCCGTAGCCGGGATTCGATGCGGGCGGCGGAGATGCGGGAGTGGGCGCGACCCGCGGCGGCTGTTGCGCGCCGGGGAGCGGAACTTCGAGGCTCGATTGCGCGCGCGCGCCCGCCACCGCAAGGAAGACCATCGCGGCCGTTGCGCCTGCAACTCGGATGATTCGGATGATGCGGGTTGCCATCGCTGCCATCACTGATTCGAGGCTACCGTATCGCGCGCACGCTGGGCAGGTGGCTGCCAAACGCAATCGTGATGCGCTTACCGGCGCTCGGCCAGTTTCGCAAGCGGCCGCGTGTTGAGCACGTCGGCCGGCTCGATCCATCCCCGGCGCGCCTGGTTGATTCCGAATTCAAGCACCGCGAACTGGGTTGGATGGTGCGAGTCGCTCGACACTACCAGCTTCACGCCGGCGTGCTTGGCCGCCAGGCAGGCGGTGTCGGTGAGATCGAGGCGGTCGGGCTGCGAGTTGACCTCGAGCGCGCATCCCTCCTCGCGCGCCGCCTTCAGGATCGCGTCGAGATCGAAGCTGCTGGGCGCGCGCTGGTTGATGAGCCGGCCGCTTGGATGACCGATCACGTTCACGTTGGGATTGCGAATCGCCGCGACCATCCGGCGCGTCATCGCCTTCGCGTCCATGTCGAGCTTGGAATGGACCGATGCGACGACCCAGTCGAGGTGCCCCAGCACATCGTCGGGCAGATCGAGCTTGCCGTCATCGAGGATGTCCACCTCGATTCCGCGCAGGATCTCGATTCCGCCGACGCGCCGGGCAACCGCGGCGATCTCGCGCGCCTGCTCGCGGACTCGGGCCGGGTCGAGGCCGTGGGTCATGCGCAGGCGCTGCGAATGGTCGGTGACGGCGAAGTACTCCAGCCCCGCCTTCTTGGCCGCGCGCGCCATCTCCTCGATCGACGCGCGGCCGTCGGTCCAGGTCGAGTGGCTGTGGAGGTCGCCGCGAAGGTCGTCGCGCGTGATGAGCTTGGGGAGGCGATGCGCCTGGTCCGCTTCGATCTCGCCGCGGTCCTCGCGCAGTTCGGGCGCAATCCACTGCAGTCCAAGCGCGCGATAGACGCCCTCCTCGTCCTCGCTCGCCAGCGGCTTCTCGCCGCGGAAAAGCCCGTACTCGTTGAGCAGCAGTCCCTTGGATTGCGCGATGCGCCGCAGGTGCACGCCGTGCGCCTTCGACCCGGTGAAGTACACGAGCGCCGCGCCGAAGCTCTGGCGCGCGACCACGCGCAGATCGACTTGCAGGCCGCCCGAAAGCACCACGCTGGTCTTGGTCTCGCCGGAGCCGAGCGTCTCCTTGATCTGCGGAAATTTGAGCAATTGCTCCATCACCAGGCGCGGCTTCGATGACGCGGCGAGGATGTCGAGGTCGCCCACGGCATCGCGGCGGCGGCGGAAGCTCCCCGCCGCTTCGATCAGCTCGAGCGCGCGGCACTTGCGCATGTGAGCAACCAGGCTCTCGACGAGTCGCGCTGCGTCCGCATACAGCATCCGGGCGGCGGGCGCGGCCGCCTGCTCGGCCAGCGCCTTGAGGATCTGTCCCTCGAGCTTCTCCCCGAAGCCCGGGATGCCTTTAAGGGCGCCTTGCTCGGCCGCGCGCTTGAGTCCCTCGCGATCCTGGATTTTGAGCAGGTCCGCGAGCAGCTTGATTCGTTTCGGGCCCAGGCCGTGAATCTGGCGCAGATCGAGCAACCCGCGCGGGACCTTTTTCAGGAGATCGCGATGCATCTCGAGATCGCCGGTTGCAACCAGGGTCGTGATTTTGTCGGCAAGGTCCGCGCCGATTCCCGGAATCTCCTGGAGCGCCTCCTTGTCCATGCCGGCGAGCGGCGACGGATAATCTTTTGCGGTTCGCGCCGCGTTGCGGTAGGCGCGCACGCGGAAGAAGTTCTCTCCCGTGATTTCGAGCATGTCCCCGATTTCGTCGAGGACTCTGGCGATTTCCTGGTTGTCCATAATTCCGCGTCTCCTGGCCTGGCCGCCGGAGCGGCAATCGGGAGGCCGCCACGGCGCGGCGCGGCCGGAATCGCCGGCGCGCCCGCTCTCAGAGCGCGCGGCGGATTCGATCGGCGATCCGCTTGAACAGACTCCCTCGCGCGACCGCCGATTGCGTGACGACGGGAATCGATTCCTGCGGCTTGCCGTCGAGGGTGACGGTCAGCTCGCCTGCCTGCGCACCCGTCGCCACTGGAGCGGTCAGGTACTTCGCCGCGGGGGCAAACGCGACGCTCACGCGCTTTTCCTCGCCGCGGCCAACGGTCACGTACGCATCGCGCGCGGGCGCGATCGCAACCGTGTCCGCGACCCCGCCGTACACGGGCATCGCCGGCGGCACCTGCGCGCGCCAATCGGGCTTGACGGCGACGAAGGTGCGAAACGCCCAGTCGAGGAGCTTCTCGGTCTCAAGCCGGCGCTTCTCGGCATTGGGCGTGCCCATCACCGCCGAAATCAATCTCATCCCGTTCGATTCGGCCGAGGCGACCAGGTGAAACCCGGCCTCCTCGACGTGGCCGGTTTTGATTCCGTTCACGCGCGAATCATAGAACAGCAGCGTGTTGAAATTGCGCTGGCGGATCTTGTCGAAGGTGAACTCTTTCGCGCCGGTGTAGGTGAGAGCCTCGGGATGCTCCGCGAGCAGCGCGCGGCCGAGCTTCACCATGTCGGCGGCGGTCGTGTACTCGCCCTCGACCGGCAATCCGTCGGGATTGGCGAACCGGGTCTCATCGAGGCCGATTTCCTTCGCCTTGGCGTTCATCTGATCTGTGAACGCCTCGATGCTTCCGCCGAGGTATTCCGCAAGCGCAACTGCGGCGTCGTTGCCCGACGAGACCATCAGGCCGTAAAGCAGGTCGCGCGCCGCGACGCGCTGCCCGACGCCGAGAAACATCCGGGAGACTTCCTGGTCCATCGAGAGCCGCCACGCCTTCTCGCTGACCACTACCGGCGTGTCGAGCGCGAGCCGGCCGCCCTTGAGCGCATCGAGCGTGAGGTAGAAAGTCATAATCTTGGCGAGGCTCGCTGGCTGCGTCCGTGCGTGCTCGTTGAACCCGTAGAGCACCGCCCCGGTGCGCGCATCGACGAGCATCGCCGCACGCGCATCGAGCGCAAACGGTGCGGGACGGCCGCCGAGAACGTGGATTTGCGCGAGCGCCGCCGCCGAAACCGCCTCGCGCTCGGGCTCCGCCCGCCGTCCATGTGCGCGCGCGGCGCGAGCCGCCGGAACGTCGAGAAGCGCGATTGCGATCGCGAGAACCGCGATCGCGAACGCATGCAAATTACGATGGTGGACGGTCACGGCCCGCATCACGCACTCCACTCGATCAAGCTATGGCCCGCGCCGGCGCGCCGCAAGCGGATAACACCGCCGCGGGCATATTCCGTTCTCCCTCAAATGCGAATAGATCATTTACATCGACGCGTGCCGCGCCCATGGACATCTCGGTAATCCTCCCCGTCGTCAATGAGCGCGACAACCTCATCGCGCTCGTCCCGCGCCTCAAGGCCCTGCTGGACCGCCTCAAGCTCAGCTACGAAATCATCGTGATCGATGGCAACTCGACCGACGGCACCCGGGAAGCATCCGAGGAGATGGGCGCGCGGGTGGTCGGAGAGCGGCGTCGCGGATATGCGGGGGCGCTCGAGACCGGGTTCGCTGAGGCCGCCGGCGATTACCTGCTCACGCTAGATGCGGACCTTTCGCACGAGCCGGATTTCGTGGCCAAGATGTGGCGGGCCCGCGACCGCGGAGACATCGTAGTCGCATCGCGCTACACCCGCGGCGGCGTTGCATACACCGGGTTCACCCGCCAGGTCACGAGCTGGTTTCTCAACGTCTTTTTGCGCCATTTCCTCTCGGTTCCAGTGCGCGACATGTCGAGCGGATTCCGGCTCTACCGGCGCGAGGCGGTCGAGGGCCTCAAGCTCACCTCGAAAAATTTCGAGGTCCAGGAGGAGGTCCTGGTCCGCGCCTACGCGCAGGGGTTCAGCATCACCGAAGTGCCGTTCACTTATTTTCCGCGCGGGGCGGGCCGCTCGCACGCGAAGCTCTTCCGGTTCGGCCTCGATATCGGGCGCTCGGCGCTCAAGCTCTGGAAGCTGCGCAATTCGCTCGAGTCGGCCGACTACGATGAACGAGGCTTCTACAGCATCATCCCGATCCAGCGCTACTGGCACCATCGCCGCCATCATATTGCGGTCTCGTGGGCGCGCGGAGCCGAGCGCATCCTCGATGCGGGCTGCGGATCGAGCCTGATCGTGCAGAGCCTCAACAACGCGATCGGGATGGACTTCAACTTCGCCAAGCTGCGCTTTCTGCGGCGCTACGGAATGCCGCTGGTGCGCGGCTCCGCCTTTGCGCTCCCGTTTCAGGATGGCAGCTTCGATTGCGTAATCTCATCGGAAGTGATCGAACATATCCCGTACGACGAGGCGATATTCGAGGAGATGCGCCGGGTGCTGCGTCTCGGCGGGATTCTGATTCTCGGCACTCCCGATTATGCGACACTGGGCTGGCGGATCATCGAGCCGGTTTATGGTTTCGTTCTGCCGGGCGGCTACCACGATGAGCACATCACGCATTACACGCGCGAGAAGCTCGGGAAAATCATGGCGCGTCACGGGTTTGCGATCGAGGAAACCGCATACGTCGGCGGGAGCGAGTTAATCATGCGATGCCGCAAGATCGAGCTTGGCGAACGAGCCGACGCCGGCAGCGCCACCACCCAGGCCTCGATCGCAGCCGGCTAAGAAAGCACCCGGGCGCGCCCGTGGCGCGTGGCGACTTTCGCCCCATCGACGGGCTGCGGCCGCGCTCCTTCACGACGGCGTCCTGTACGCGCTAGTCTCGACCGCAGGGGCAGGAGGACAAATCCATGCCGCAGGCCAAAGTCGGTAACGTCAATCTCCATTACGACGTGTACGGAAAGGGCGACCCGCTGCTTGCGATCATGGGACTCGGCGCCAGTTCGGCGGCCTGGGATCCCGACCTGATCGAAGAACTCGCGCGCTCGCTTCGCGTGATCACATTCGATAATCGCGGCACCGGCTTGAGCGACAAGCCGGACGAACCGTACTCGATCGCGATGTTCGCCGACGATGCGGCGGGCGTGCTCGACGCGGCCGGCATCAAACGCGCGCATATTTTCGGAGTCTCGATGGGCGGGATGATCACGCAGGAGTTCGGACTGCGCCATCCCGGCCGCGCCGCGACCCTCACGCTGGGTTGCACGACCGCCGGCGGGCGCCATTCCGTGCCGCCTCCGCCCGAGTCGATGAAGGTTCTCGCCGCGCCGCGCGAGGGAGTTCCGCCCGACGAAGTGATCCGGCGCGGATGGCCGCTCTCATTCAGCCCGGATTACATCCGTACGCATCGCGCCGAGCTCGAGGCGAGCATCCCGCGCCTGCTTAAGAATCCGATCCCGCCATTCGCGTTCAAGCGCCAGCTCGAGGGCACCTACACGCTCAAGACCTGGGATCGGCTGCCGCAGATAAAGGCGCCCACCCTGGTCATCACCGGCGCCAACGACGTGCTGATTCCGTCGCGCAACTCAGAGCTGCTCGCAGGACAAATCCCGGGCGCGAAACTGCACCTGATCGCCAATGCGGGGCACGGATTCACGACCGAGAGGCGCGACGAGTTCCTGTCCGTCTTCCTCGCGTTCCTGAAGTCGCATCCGATCGGATCGTAGAGAGGGCCCGGCAAACGCGGATTGCCGCGCGAAGCGAAATCAGGCGCCTGCTGTATCGAATAGCGATTTCCCGAGGCAGCACTTCTTGAACTTCTTGCCGCTGCCGCACGGGCATGGGTCGTTGCGGCGCGTTCGGCGAGCGGCTTCGCGATCCTCGGATCGCACTCGATCGACGAGCCGCTCGATCGGCTCGCCCGGCTGGTCGAGCGATGCGGCCCTTTTGAGAAATGGCCGGGTGCGCGTGAAAAATCGTTTGTAGCCCGGGCAGAGGTAGTTCAAGCCTTCCTCGCCGTCGGGCGTCCGCACGAATCGGTCCTTCGGACATCCGCCATTGCACGCATCGAGGACCTCGCACTCGCGGCAGAACCGGGGCAGCGAGTCGCGCTTGCTCTGTCCGAACTTGCGCTGCTCTGCGCTCTCGAGCATCTCGACCAGCGGCGTTTCGCGGATGTTCCCGAGCCGATGCTCCGGGTTCACGAAATGGTCGCACGAATAAAAGTCGCCGTTATGTTCGACGACCACAACGTCACCGCACGTCTCTCTGAAGATGCACAGTGCGTGGTCCACGCCGCGCAGCGTTCTCGCCGCCTCATCGAAGTTCTGGATCGCGAGCCGTCCCGTATCGTCCCTGACCCACTCCTCGAAAACCGTGCACAGGAAGGTTCCGTAGGCCTCCGCGGGCACGGTTTCCGCACTTACGCCTCGGTCTCCCTCGCGCACCACCAGCGGAAGGAATTGCAGGAAGTCGGCGCCGATCTCCTTGAAAAATCGATAAACCTGTGTCGGCTCCCGGACGTTCCATCGATGGACCACGCAGAGCACATCGCAGGAGACCCCGTGCTTCTTGAGCAGCCGATACGACTCCATCACGCGCTTGTGAGTCGGACGTCCGCCCTTGGTGATGCGATAGGGATCGTGCACCTCCTTGGGCCCGTCGATGCTGATTCCGACCTGGAAGCGCTCCGCCGCAAAGAAGCGGCACCACTCATCGTCCAGCAGCGTTCCGTTGGTCTGGATGCCGTTGAGAATCTGCCGTCCCGCAGGCCGATGCTTGCGCTGGAGCTCGACGATGCGCCGAAAATAATCGACCCCGAGCATCGTTGGCTCGCCACCGTGCCATAGAAAGAAAATCAACTCCTTGGGGGAGGCCTCTATGTGCTGGACGATGTAGGTCTCCAGCAGATCGTCGGCCATGCGGGGAGGTTCGCCCTTCGGATAGAGCTCGCTCTTCGAAAGGTAATAGCAGTAGGTACAGTCAAGATTGCAGACCGCACCTATCGGCTTGACCATTACCTGGAATTCGCGCGAGGCGGCGGGCATAGGTGTTACCTTATCACGCAACCGTATCGCGAATGGGATCGATGCGGAAAGCCCCCGCGCGCGATGCGCGGCAAAGGCCGGCTCATCCAGGAGCGTGGGAGATTTCGAGCGAAGCATCCGGGGAGGCGGTCCGTTTCCGGTTTCGCCTCCCCGGCGCCCATCTATGATGAAGACCTAGTGCGGGAAATGTTCCCCGCCGTCCGGTGTCCAGGACACGCCGCGCAGGACTTCCGCGAAGCGCGCAGTCTGAAGCGTCGCGAAGCTTTCCGACGCCGGAAGGGTGGTCGCTGCGATATCATCCGTGATGGCGACCAGCCTGTTCGGATCGGCGCCCTGGTCGCCGTTTCCGCTGACGGTCGAGGTGATCGCATAGATTGTCGCAGTGTTGTCCCGGTCGTTCACGATGCCGGTGATGTTGCGAAGTCCGTCGGTCTCGGGCGCCCACGGGAGACCGGTAGCCGGATTATTTCCCGTCGGATAGCCGGGCACCGTGTAGGGCACGCCCAGGCCCAATCCGGCTTGCAGCACATAAGCCATCTGCCAGGTCTTGGTAGTCGGATTGAAAATCCACTTTTGAAGTCCGGCGGTGGTCGATGTCGCCGCATCGGCGAACTTCCCGTCGCCCTCGTCGGCAACGTACAGAGTATTGGCATTGGCAAACCAGATGCCGAACGGAAATACATTCGTCGTGGTCTTGGCAAGCACCGTGTTAAAGCCGCTCAGGATGCACATGTTGCTCGGCAATCCGCTGGTTGCCACAGTCGCGGGATTGTACGCGAGCGGTGACGTGGGCAGTGTCGCGGAACTTGACGGAAGACCCACGCCCTTGGGGCACGCCGAGCCGGTCGTATCGATGAAGTACACCGTGTTGATGCCGTTGCCGCCGCTGCCCTTGGTGAAATAGATCACGTTGTCGAAAATCGTAAGGCCGCGGAAGTTGTCGTCCTTGCCGACCTTGTCCGCTTTGTATCCAAGCTGCGTCACCGAGAAACTGCCAACCGGGGTGGGTTCTCCCGGACTCTGGAACGCAAGCGGGATGGTCTCAGGAGTCATGATCTGGGCGCCCGCCGCGATAATGACCCCGGCCGGCTGGGGGTTGCTGCCGTTGCCCGCATTACCCGCGGTATAGAGGACGTCGGCGGCGTCGTTGAGGATCGCTGCGCGGCCGTTGTTGCCGCTGTATGCGTTGCTGGCCGTGAATCGGAAGCGCCCCATCCAATCGACCTGGGCCACAGCGCGGTAAACGTTCTCGCCGACGGGGTTGGTCGGATCGACCACTCCCGGAGTGTTGGCGTTCGAAACATCGAGCGCGTCGATCGGCGATACGTATCCCATGAAGGTCAGATACTTACGGTCGACAGAGAGGTTCAGCGCGATCTCGGATTTCGAGCTGAAGCTCGTGACCATTTGATCTGCCCCGGGCGGTAAATACCTCTGCGAGCTGTTGGGGACCTCGAGCGAGCCGATGCGCCAGCCCCACGGGGTCACCTGGTCCAGGAAGATCTTCGATGTGATGCCGAAGCTGCCGTCGGACAGATTGTTGTTCCAGACCTGCGGATACGTGCCGTTACTGACCGCGCCCGGCGAACATCCGCCGGTGGTGCTCGCGCAGTTCGGGGGCAGCGTCTCGCCCACCGTCACGTTGTTCGGATTGTTGTCGTAGACACTGCGGCTGACCACAAGATTGCCGGGGAAAAAGAAGAAAAAGAAACCGCGGTCGTCCGCGGACGCCGATCCGCCCACCAGGGCGATCAGCGCAATCACAGTGAGACTGCGCGCGAACCTTTGGAGCCTCCTTTTGTTCCGCAACCCCTTCGCCATCATAAGATCCTCCTTTGAGTGAGTATTGGGCCGGAGAGATTACAGGAGGACCCTTTCGGCGATTTGATGCGCGGGTTAAATTTGCGTGCACCGATCTTAATGGTACGATTACGAACTCCGCCGAGCCGCGAGCGGCCGAATCCGGCGGCGCCGGCCGCGCGCCTGGGGGGGAGGGCCGCCTGATTTCGAGGGCGCGCGAGCCGCATCGGTCCCTGGCCCGTCTTGCAGCGGTTGTTTTCCCTGCAACGCCAGGATAAAGTAGTGACGTAGTTACTTTCGAGGTCGATCGATGCAAGTCGGACTGCGCGAGGCGAATCAGCGATTCTCCACAATCATCAAGGCCGTTCGGAGCGGAAAGGAAGTGATGTTGACCGAACGGGGCAAGCCGCTCGCCCGCCTCGTGCCGGTGAAGCCTGAGAGAGAGGCGAATGCCGCCGTCAGGCAGCTTGAGGCGGCCGGCTTGCTGCGCGCCGCGGCGAATCCTCGTCCGATGCCTTCCTGGACGCCGCGCCGGATCCGCGGAGACTCGATGACGCGAACGCTGCGCAGGGAGCGGGAGTCGTCCTGATGCCGCTTCCGTGGGCCTACTTCGACACCAGCGTCCTGGTGAAACGCTACGTGCGCGAGGCCGGCTCACGGCGGGCGCGGGAGTTGATGCGCCGGTACCGATTTTTGTCGTGTGCGATTATCCAGGTCGAAGCTCTCTCAGCATTGTCGCGGCGCAGGACCGCAGGCGACCTCGACGCGCGTAGTTTCGGCGCGATACTCTCAAGGATGCGCGCCGACCGCGCGCACTGGGAACTCGTTGAACTTGGCGATTCGGTTCTTACCCGAGCCGAGGGAGTGGTCCGGCAGTCAGGGGCGAGCACGCTGGACGCCCTCCATATAGCCTCGGCCCTGGCTTTTCAGGAGCTCTCAGGTCTGCATCTGCCGTTTATCACCGCCGACGAGCGCCAACCTGACGCTGCCGAGCGCGTCGGCCTCGACGTGATGTGGCTTGCTCCCGCTTGAGCCCGAATCCGCGGACGGCGGACAAGATTGTTCGCGAATCGTGGGAAGGCCGGCGGAACTGCTGGTGCCGAGGGCGGGACTTGAACCCGCATGTCCGTGAGGACGGAGGATTTTGAGTCCTCTGCGTCTGCCGTTTCGCCACCTCGGCACTTTCGCCGCAAAACCGGCCAGAAAAACTTTATACGGCATGCGATCGCCAGCGGCAATCCGTCCGGATGGGGCCTGCGGGCGGGCCCCGCGACGCCGACAAACGGATCGTGCGGCGATCGATCGCCCGCAATCGCACGTCAGAGGCAATCCTCGACGAAGCCTGGTGGCTATTGACTAGTAATTGTCAAATAATATCAATTCCAAACCTTGCTCGACCTCCCGACCGGCGAATTCGATTGCTTCGCAAGTGATTATGCGATGACATGTAATTCATGGAGGCAACTGCGCCGAGAGTCAGCACGGAAATCCGGATCAAACCGCCCGCGGTCTCGGCTGCCGGACTGAAACACGCGCTGTCCAACCTCGCGCTTGCGGCCTGCTTTTTTCTCGTCGCGCTTCCCAGTGCTCAGCGCTACCAGACCGGGATAGCGAATATGGTCTGGGTGGTTGGCGCGATGATCATGGGAGTGCTTTCGCTCGTGCGCGTGCCGCCGCGCGATTCGATGGTGAATATTCGCGCGTTCGGCGCGATCGGCGGGATGCTGATTTTCCCGTCGTTCATGAGGCCCGATGCGCCCGCGACCGGAATTCTCTCATCCGCCGGATTGGTCCTGGAGGTCTCGGGCGTTGTCCTCTCTCAAGTCGCGCGGCTGTGGATGGGCCGCAGCTTCGGATTCCTGCCGGCCAATCGCGGCATCGTATCGCGCGGGCCGTTCAGCATCGTGCGCCATCCGATATACCTCGGTTGGCTGATTCTGATGATCGGCTATGCATGTTCATATCCGACCATCCGGAACTGGTTCTTCGTGGTAGTGTCGTGGCCGTTCCTGGCGTGGAGAATCAGCCTCGAGGAGGAGGTTCTGAACGCCGACCCCGAGTATCGCGCGTACGAGTCGCGCGTGCATTTCAAACTCGTACCCCACGTGTATTAGCAGAGCCGCGGGCGCTCACGGACGGCGCCGCCTGGGCGAATCAGCCGCCGGCTCCGCGATGCCGGCTTTGCGTTCCGAGCAGGTAGAGTCCCCCGGCCAGAGGGATCGAGAGAAACATCGCGAACGCGAGGCCGCCGATCACTGCGACCGCCAGCGGCTGCTGCACCCTGGCTCCGGCGCCGATCCCCAACGCGAGCGGAAGCAGTCCGGCGGCGGTGGCGAGCGTGGTCATCATGATCGGCCTGAGCCTCACCCGTGCAGCGGCGGCCAGGGCGGCGCGCGGCTCGGATCCTGCGGCCAGGCCGCGCTCGGCGTGGTCGAGCAGGAGAATTCCATTCTTCGCGGTGATGCCGGCGACCATGATGATGCCCATGAACGACGAGATATTGAGCGTCACTCCGGTCGCATCGAGCGCGCCAAAGCTACCGGCCAGACTTGCCAGCGCGGCGATGAGGCAGGCAAGCGCGGGCGCGATTCTCCCGAACTCCCAAACGAGAATCAGGAACACTACGGCCGTTCCCGCAATCAGGACCAGCGTGAGTTCGCCAAAGGCCGCCTGCTGCTGCGCGTATAGCCCGCCGTATTCGAGCGTGACTCCAGCCGGCAGCGCGAGAGTTAGGAGCGCGCCGCGCACGCGCGCCATCGCGGTCCCAAGGTCGATTCCCGCTAGCCGTGCGGTCACGTGAACGACCGGGCGGAGACGTTCGCGCGCGAGTTCCGAGCGTTCGCCCGAAGATTCAAGCCGCGTCACCGATGACAGCGGAACGCGGCCCCTGGACGGCGTCTTAAGCATCACTTCGGAGAGCGCGGGCAAGTCGGCGTGAAAGCCCTCCGGATAGCGCACCCGCACGCCGACCAGGCGATCGCCTGCGCGAATGCTGGTAGCGACGGTCCCCTCGATTACCGATCGCAGCGTCGCCTGGACGTACGCCGCATCGAGATTGTAACGCGCCGCCGCAGTCTCATCGACGAGCACTTCCTCCTCGGGATTGCTCAGCACGATCCCGTCGAATACGTCCACCAATCCGGGAATCGCGCGCAGCCGCGCCGCCACGCTCCGCGCCGTCGATTCGATCTCGCTCTGGCCCGCGCCGAATACCTTGACTTCGATCGGCTCCGGGTTGCCGGAAAGGTCGCCGATCAGATCCTGGAGCATCTGGGAAAACTCAATATGCACTCCCGCAACCGAACTGAGGATCCCGGTGCGCACCGAATTGATAATCCGATCGATGTCGCGCTTGCGGTTCGTGCGCAGCCGCACCGAAATGTCCCCGCGGTTCGATTCGGTCAGAAAAAAGCCGAGTTGCGTGCCGGTGCGGCGCGCAAATGCCGCCACCTCCGGCGTCCCGGCCAGTACCTGCTCGATTCGTCCAAGCAGCGCCTCGGTGTCGGCGAGAGTGCTCTCGGGCGGCGTCAGGTAGTCGAGAATGAACGCGCCCTCATCGAGCGGCGGCAGGTAATCGGTCCCGGCCATCTTGTACAGTCCGTATGCGGCCGCTACCGAGCCCGCCGCCAGCGCGAGCGCGAGTGCGGGGAATCGAACGAACGGCCGCAGCGCCACAAGGCCGGCCGCGCGGACCGCCGAGAACACGCGGCCCGGCTCGCGGCTTTTTCCCCGAAACCGCGAAAGCTGCATCTCGAGCGCGGGCGTAAAGTAGAGCGCGAGCAGAAGCGAAACCGCAAGGCCCGCGCCGAGGACCACGGCGAGCGCGCGGAAAAACACCCCGGTCACCCCGCTCAGAAATACCAGCGGCGCAAACACCGCGATCGCGGTGAGCGTCGATGCGACGAGCGCGCGGCGCAACTCGGCCAGGGCCGCCACTGCGGCGTCGCCGGTTGCCGCGCCGGCTGAGCGCGCCCGATGGATCGCCTCGATCATCACGATCGCATCGTCGATGAACAGTCCGATTCCCGCGGCCAGTCCACCCAACGTCATCATGTTGAAGGTAAGCCCGGCGGCCTTCATCACGACGAAAGTAATCGCGATCGTGCACGGCACAACGATCGCCGCGACCAGCGCGCTTACCGGGCTTGCGGTGAATGCGAGCACGACCAGCACCGCAAGCGCGAGGCCCAGCACGATCGCGTCGCGCACGCTGCGGAACGACTCGCCGACCAGCACCGACTGGTCATACGAGAACGAAAATTCGACGTCGGGAAAGCGCCGCCGAAAATCATCCACCAGCACGCGCGCGCGCGCCGCGATCTGCACCGTGTCGCCGCCGGGCTGACGCGAAATTCCGACCAGCACCGCCGGACCCCGCTCGCTGGCCGTGCGGATGTAATCCTCGGTGATCCCGAGTTCCACCGACCCCACATCCCGGACGCGAACCGGCTCGCCGCCGGCGCTCGCCACCGGCAATGCGGCAAGCTGCTCGGCGCCGTGGATGTCGGCCGTGACGACGGTCAGCAGCATCCGATGGGAATCGAGCACGCGCCCGGCGGAGGCGACGATGTTCGCCCGCGCGAGACCATCGACGATTTCCTGCGGCGCGAGGTTGTGCTCGAGCATCTTCGCCGAGTCGAGCCGCACCACGTACTCGCGATATTTGCCGCCAACCACTTCGACCCGGTAAACGCCCGGAATTCGATGGAAGCTCGGCACGATTTCGTAGGTCGCGATATCGGTCAACTCGGCAAGGCTTCGCACGCGCGAACTCAGGCTCAGATCGACGATGGGAAACGTCCCGGTCGTGAGCAGGCGCGTGTCGACCGAAGTGCGTTCCGGGAGGCGGCCGCGCAGCTCGCCCAGCGCTGCGTTGAGGAGTTGGTAGCTGACCGCAGCGTCGGCTCCTGGAGCGAAGGTTACGTCGATCTCGGAGCTGCCGCGCGTGGTCGTGGAACGCACCAGGCTCACGCCGACGACGCCGTAGGCGGCCTCCTCCAGCGGACGCGTGATCGAGACCATCACCTGTTCGGCGGGCAGGTCGCCGCTGTCGGCGATGATGATCGCGCGGTTGAAAGAGATCTCGGGAAAGACCGCGCTCGGAATGGAAAACGCCACGATGACCCCGAGCGCACTTGCGGCGATGACGGCGAGAGTGGCGAAAGTCGATTTTCCGCGAATCACTGGGGCCCTCCCGCGACTCGCACTTGCAGCCCGTCGGAGAGCGCGTAGCCGCCGGAGGTGATGACGAGGCCGCCGGCCCTGACGCCGCTGGTCGCCTGCACGCGATCGCCGCTGCGGATTCCAATCGTTACGGGAGTGCGATGGGCGCGTCCGTCGGCGCCTGCCAGGAAAACGTGAAAGCCGCTTGGGCCTGCGTCCTGGAAGAGGGCCGCGGACGGAATTACGATCGCATCAGGCACGCGCGCGATGACGATCTGCGCTTCGACCGGCGCGTCGATCTCGCGAATCGGCGGCCCGGCGGTGAAATCGAGGCGGACCGGCGCGGTCGCGCTGCCCGGGTCAAACGCGGGGATAAGCGCGCCGACTCGCGCGGGAACCTGCTCGCCCGGACGAAGCGGCGATTTGACCATCGCGGACATCCCGGGCTTGATCCAGTGAGCCTCGTCGATCGGAACTGCGGCTTCGACGTAGATGCTCGCCGGGTCAACCAGGTCCACCAGCGCATCGAGATCGCCGACCATCTGCCCGCTTGCCACGGGAGGCTTCGCGACCACGCCGGATTCCGGCGCGATCACCGCAATCCCTGGTTCCTTGCCATAGCGCTCGACGGTTCGCGCCAGCGCAGCGGCGTCCTCGGGTTCGATCCTGCGGGCAACCGCGAGACCGGCGGCGGCAGCCTCGGCCTCGCGATTCACCACCCGCGCGACGACATCGCCCTTGCGCACGAAATCGCCGTTCCTCACGGTGAGCCCGAGCACGCGGCCGGCGGCGGGCGCGCGGATGATTATGTGGCGCATCGCGACGGTCGTCCCGAGCACCCGCAGCTCGCTCTCGATCGGCGCGATCTCCGCCTTCGCGGCGGTGACGATCAGGACCGGGTTCGGCGCCGCTTCCGATGCCGATTCATCTTCGCCGCCAGCTCTCGAACCGGGGCGGCATCCCATCGCGAGCGCGGCAATCGCAAGAATGATGGGCACCAGCAGTGCGCGCCGAGGGGCCGGGATGCCGGTGCTCATTGCGATCGTCCGTAGAGCAGCGCGGTCTCGGCGGCGGCCTCGCGCGCCGCGAACTCGCGATCGAACCGATTGAGCTTCAGTTGCTCCGCCTGCTGGTACGCGTCGAGAACTTCGAGCAGCGTCGTGTTCCCGCCGCCCAAGAACCGCGTCCACGCAAGCGCGAATGCGTCGTCGGCGGTCGGCTGCGCGCGGTTCAGGATTTCGAGCGCATCGCGCGCTTCGTCGTAGCGCACGGATGCGTCCGCGATGCGCCGCGTGAGCAGGTACTCGGTCTGGCGGAGCTGCGCGGAGGCGGAGCGCTGTTTGGCCTTCGCCTGATCGATATGCGATCCGATGAGCCCGCCCTCGAAAACCGGCATCGAGATTACGCCGTCGTACGAGGCGCCGCCGTTGTGCGTCACGGTCGCGGGAGGATCGATGCCGAGGAATCCGCTCGAAAGTGCGATCTGGAACGTGGGAAGCCGCTCGGCCTGCGCCGCTTTGACCTGGAGTTCGGCTCCCGACACCGCGCGCCGCGCGGCCTGGAGAGCGGGGCTATCGGCAAGGCTGCCGGTCGGTTTTTCCGCGATGCCCGATACGTCGGCGATCTCGACTTCGGACGGACCCGATTCGCCGATTAGAGCGCCCAGCGATGCCGACGCGCGGCGGCGGTCCGCCCGCGCGGAGGCGAGGCCCAGTTCGCCGGCGTCGCGCGCGCTCCGGATCTTGAGGACGTCGTTGGCGACTGCGCGGCCGCTTCGGCGAAGCTGCTCGATCGTCGCCACGTAACGGTCGAGTCGTACGAGGCTCGACTGAAGCTCGCGCTCGACCGCGCCCGCTCGCAGCAGTTCGTAGTATCCAACTGTTGCATCAAAAACGATCTGCGCGCGGGCCGCGGCGATGCCGAGGGTTGCCGCTTGCGCCGCATACCGCGCCGCGTGATAGCGCGCCGACCTGCGCCCCCAATCCCACGCTGTATAGTTCAGCGCAAGCAGAGCGGCGGATTGGCCGCGATTGGTAATCACTTCCGAGTAACCCGGCGCCTGGTAGTACTCGACGCCCGCGGAAATCGCCGGAAGGAGCGGTGCGAATTGTTCGCGCTCGCGCGCGTCGCCGTAAGCGCTCTGAGCCTCGGCCGCCGATACGGACGGAGCAAACTTAAGCGCGCGCTCGACCACATCGGCGAGCGTCAGCGGCGCTGCAATAGCCACTGCGGCGTGAAACATCACGATGGCGCCGGCCGTCCATGCAATAGCCAGATGAGGCCTGCGGTTCTGCATAGCGGACAACATATCAGCGCACGGCGAATGCGCCTAATTAACGATTGTTTAGATTAGGAGCCGAGCGGAAGACGCACGATGAATTCGCTGCCGCCCGCGGGCAGATTGGCCGCGGTGATTTCCCCGCCGTGGAGCCGCGCGATCTCGTGACAGAGACTGAGCCCGAGGCCCGCGCCGTCGCCGGCGGGGCGGTGCCCGCGATAAAAGCGCTGGAAGATGAACGGAAGGTCGGCCGCATCGATTCCCGGCCCCGTGTCGGCGACTCTGAGAATTGCCCGGCCGTCCTCGCGCGCGACCTCGATTCTGATCGTGCCGCGCTCGGGCGTGAACTTGAGCGCGTTGTCGAGCAGATTGATCACGAGGCGGCGCAAGTGGCCTTCATTGCCCTCGACGACCACGCCAGATGCGCCGTTCGCACTGAGCGCGATTCCCTTCGCGGCGGCAAGCGGCTCGACCGTGGATGCGACCTCGGCGGCGATCGCGGCGAGATCGACCGGCTCGCGATCGATCGCGACCTCGCCGTTGAGCCGCGCGAGCATCAGCAAGTCCTCGGCGATCTTGCAAAGTTCGACAACCTCGCGATGCGCATTTTCGAGCGCGGCGCGGGTCTCCTGGCCCGTGCGGTCGCGCGCCAGCGTGACTTCGAGCCCGGTGCGCAAAACCGCAAGCGGGGTGCGCAGCTCGTGCGCCGCGTCGGATGCAAAGCGGCGCTCGGTGGCCGATGCGCGCTCGAGGCGATCGAGCAGCGCGTTAATCACGCTCGTCAGCCGGCCGACCTCGTCTGCAACGCGCGGAGCGGGAAGGCGGCTTTCGAGATGGCCGGGCTCGATCGCGGCGAGCGCCGCGGTTACCGATTCGATCGGCTCGAGCGCCCGCCCCGCCAGCCAGTAGCCCCCCGCGACGCACAGCACGAGAATCAGCGGGATGCTGAGCAGGAGCGCCGCTTTAAGCCGCGCCACGTCCTTGCGAATCGGGCCGGTATCGGCGCCGTCGAGCAATAGCCCCGGCTGGCCGGACACGGAGACGGGAACGACTGCGAAACGGAATGCATGATCCTCTCCGTCGAGCATTCCGCGAAAGCCGCTCCGCACATTTACTTTTGGCCCGAGCGCGCCTGGATCTCCGGCGTCTGTGATTACGCCCTCCGATGTAATTAGCTGCACGCGGCGGCGCGCACCGAGGTCATGCTCCCGGCTCAGCTCCGAAACGATGGCTCGCGCACGGGAAGCGTCGGCGTGGGATATCTCCTCGGCGCTGGTGTCGGCTTCCTCGAGAAGTGCGGCATCGAGCGCGCCCATCTGCTGGCGCTCGTGCAGGGTGAATGCGATGAATGAGGACACGAGCAGGATACCGCCCAGAACCGCGGCCCAGTACAGAGTAAGTCTCAGCCGGATACTCATAACGTGAAGCGCCGCGCGAACGGAGTCATCGATCAGTCCGGCCGAATTGAGTATCCGATGCCGCGCACAGTACTAATCAGGGATTTCTCGCCGTCCTTGTCGATCTTCTGCCGCAGCCGGTTGACGAACACCTCGATTAGGTTGGTAAACACGTTGTACTGGGAATCCCAGACCGTCTCCGCGATCATGTCGCGAGTCACCACTTCGCCGGCGTGGCGCATCAGCAACTCAAGGAGCATTGTCTCCTTCGGCGAAAGCGCGATTGCGCGTCCGGCGCGGCGCGCGCGCCGCCTCGTGATGTCGAACTCCAGGTCTCCTGCGCGCAGTACGCGCGGCTCGCCACCAGCGCCGCGCCGGACGAGCGCGCGGATCCTGGCGAGCAGTTCGGCAAACGCGAACGGCTTGACCAGGTAATCATCGCCGCCGCTATCGAGCCCGGTTACGCGCTCCTCGACGGAACCGCGCGCGGTAAGAATGAGGACAGGAGTGGAATCGCCGCCAGCCCGAATCTCGCGCAGGAATTCGATCCCGTCCTTTCCCGGCAGGCCGAGATCGAGGACCACCACGTCGTATGATTTCCGCGACCGCATCGCCTGCGCGCCCTCGGCCGAGGGCGCCCACTCGACGGCGATACCCTCTTCGCCGAGCCCCTGCCTGAGGCTTTCGGCCAGGCGCGATTCATCCTCGACGAGCAGCACGCGCGTAGGCTGCATGGCTCGATGCTGGCACGCCGGACCGGCGAAATAAAGTAACGCCGGCGATCAAGACGCCGGACGATTTCAGGCCCGCGCCCTCCTCATTCGAGCGAGCGCGAAGCGGGCTCGATCGCGGCGCGGAGCGCGCTCCGACCGGTTGCCGCATCGATGCCGGATTATTGTAGGCTTACGAGGCGCCTCAAATCGGGGACGGCGCGAATCAGAGCCCGCGGGGTGAACTGAAGATGGAATACAAGCACATCAACTATGAGAAGCACGACAAAATAGCGAAGGTCATACTCAATCGGCCGAGATACCGAAACGCGCAATCGCGCATCTTGCTCGAGGAGATGGATGACGCGTTCGCGGACGCAAGCGCCGACGATGAAATCCGCGTCATCATCCTGTGCGGCAACGGCGACCACTTCTCATCGGGACACGACCTGGGCACGCCCGAGGAAAAGGAAGATCAGGCGCGCCGCCCGTTCGGCAAGGGGCTTCGCGCGATTTATCAGCGCTCGCGGCAACTCTACGTGGACAACACGCTCCGATGGCGCGATATCGAGAAACCGACCATCGCGCAGGTTCAGGGCTACTGCATTTTCGGCGGATACATGTTCGCGGCTGCGATGGACCTGGTCGTCGCGTCGGAGGATGCGATGTTTCTCCCCGCGCTGTTGCAGTACTTTTCGGCCCCGTGGGACATGCCGATTCGCAAGGCCAAGGAAATCCTGTTCCAGAGCCGATTCATACCCGCCGAGGAAGCGTGCCGTCTCGGATTCGTTAACCTGGTCGTTCCGCGCGAGCGCCTGGCCGAGGAAACGATGGCGCTCGCGAACCGAATCGCCGAGAGCGACCGGATGACGCTAAGGATGCTCAAGTACGCGATCAATAATGCGCAGGACGCGATGGGATATCGGACCTCGGTTCGCAACGCCCATTCGCATCACTTGCTGCTCGGAGTGGGCGGCTACCTGCGCAACACCGAAGACGGCACTGAGCTTCCAAACCGGCTGGTCGGCGTCGATCAGGCGCTCAAGAAGCTTAAGAACTAACCGGCGCCCGCCACGAATCGCGTTCCCAGTCTCGCAGGATGTTGAGACCGCGGCGCGGTCGAACTGCGAGGATCTCGCTTCTCTCAACGTCCTGCTAGGCTGCCCGCGCCTCCCGCCGGCGCGGTATCAGACGGATATCCATTGCGCGGCCCGAATGCTAAAAAGACGCCCCATCGGGAGGGGGTCTATGGATAAGGTTCAAGACTTTGGTTCGATGGTGGGCCGCGTGATGCTCGCGATCATCTTCGCGCTGTCGGGGTTTGGGAAACTCCGCCACCTGGGCATGACCATCGCGATGATGGAGAAGGCGGGGATGCAGACGATGGTCGGACCGCTCGCCCTGGCCGCGGCGCTGATCGAATTCGTCGGAGGCTTGATGCTGATCGCGGGCTTTCGGACCCGGACCGTCGCCTTCATTCTCTTTCTCTTCCTGATTCCGGTAACGATCATCTTTCACGTGGTGCCGGGCGGGATGATGAACCAGGTCAACACGGTCAAGAACATCGCGATCATGGGCGGACTGCTGCTGGCCGCCACTCTCGGCGCCGGCGGATACAGCGTGGATTCGATCCGAAAAGGATCCGCTTGAGCGCAGCGCGAAGGCGCCTCGCCTGGTGCGGAAAATCGAACGGGCGCGACGGAATCATCGGCCCGCCGCGCCCGATCCTCGCCTGAGCGAATTTTTCCCGGGGGACTTCCTGCTCAGCGCCCCGCGCTCTCGCCGAGCGCGGCCTTGACCATCGGCTGAAGCTCGCCCGTCTGGTAGAGCTCGCGGATGATGTCGCATCCGCCGACGAATTTGCCGTTGATATAGACCTGCGGGATCGTCGGCCAGTTGCTGTAACGCTTGATCGCGTCGCGCAGCTCGGGGTCCGCCAGCACGTCGGCGGTTCCGTACGGCACGCCCAGCTCGTCGAAGACCTGGACGGTGGCGGCGGAAAACCCGCACTGCGGAAAGGTCCGGGTGCCCTTCATGAAGATCATGATCTTGTTGTCCCGGATTGCCGACTCGATTCGCTCGATCACTGCGGCCATTTGAATCTTACCTCCGATTCTGATGTTGCGACGGCGTCAGGGTCTTGAGCGTGAGCGCATGCACCCGCGCGCGCATCGCTTCGCCAAGGGCCTTGTAGACCGCCTGATGGCGCTCAACCAGGCCCTTGCCCTCGAATGCGCCGCTCACGACCAACGCTTCGAAATGGTCGCCGCTGCCGGTCATATCCCGGACCTCGACATGCGCGCCCGGGATGCCGCGGGCGATCAGTTCCTCGACTTCCTTCGCTTCCATCACAGGTATTCTAGTTTGACCGCAACGGGAGATTCCATCCTGGATCGGCAAGCCGCCTCAAGAGCCGGCGCCGCTCCGATCTAAAGGTCCACCGCGTTGCTATCGCTGTTGCCGTTATGCTTCGCGCCGTCGAGCAGGCGTTTGGTGCGCCGCAAGAGTTCCTCGGCGCGCGCCGCCCCCGTGATTCGGTCCACGAGGCGTCCCTTAGGATCGACAAAAATCGTGGTCGGGATCGCCTCGACCCCGAGCGAATCGACCACCGGCTCGCTCGCCATGAGGATGGGATATTTGATGTTTAGCTCGGCGATGAACGGGACCACCGCGGCCGCCCCGTCGCCGTGGATCGTGTCGCACGAGACGCCAAGCACCACCAGCCCGCGCGACTTGTAACGGGAGTACAGCCGCTGCAACTCGGGGATTTGCTTGCGGCATGGGCCGCACCATGTCGCCCAGAAATCGACGATCACCGGATGCCCGCGCCATTGGCTGAGCTTGACCGGTCTGTTCTTGAGATCCCGCAGGGTAAAATCGACGGTGTAATCCTCGGCCGCGATCGCGGAGGCGATTTGAATCGGCGCAGGGGAATGCTCGCGCGATGGTCCTGCGATTACCAACGGCGCGGCGAGCGCCGCTGCCACGCCTAGCTTCAGGATGTTTTTCGTCCCTGTCATCGCGGCGCGATTCGCTTTGGCCTAGACCTGCTCGACAACCGTTGCGATACCCTGGCCGACCCCGATGCACATCGTAGCGACGCCGTGCGCGACGCCATCGACGATAACCACTTCCCGCATCGTATTCTCCCTGAAAGCCCCCGCGCCCTGCGCGGTCTTATATGATACTCCGCCGTCTAAGCTCGGAAAGGCGCGAAGAATCGTATCCGAGCAGCCCGCCGAGCACTGAATCAGTATCCTCGCCAAGGCGGGGCGCGCGCGTGTTTACCGTCGCGGCCGAGCCGGTGCTCTTCAGCGGAGAGCCCGGCACAATCAGGTCGGCGAAGTCCGGATGGTCCGCGCGAAGGATCATCCCGCGCGCGGCCAGATGCGGATCTCGCGTCACTTCCTCGACGTTTGCGGTCGGCGCGCACGGCACCGCCGCATCGCCCAGCACCTTGAGCCAGTATGCGCGCGGCTCGGTCGCGAACCGGCGCTCCAGAATCTCCTCGAGCTCGGCGTGACGCGCGTTGCGGTCGCTGTTGGCGATAAAGCGCGGGTCGTCCTTGAGTTCCGGCATCCCGATCGCGTCGCACATCCGGCGCCAAATCGCCTGATTCCCGGCGCCCGCAACGAAATACCCATCCGTCGCGCGGAATTGCTGAAAGGGCGTGATCGAGGGATGGCGCGTGCCGAGCGGCCCGGGCACCTGGCCCGAGACCGAGTATCGCGCAAGCGCGTCTTCGAGCAGCGCCACCTGGCAGTCGAGCATCGCGATGTCCAGATGCTGACCCGTCCCGGTGCGATCGCGCACGCGCAGGGCGGCCAGAATTGCGATTACCCCGTAAAGCGCGGCTGCAAGGTCGCCGATCGAGATGCCGCATCGCGTCGGCTCGCCGCCGGGGATTCCCGTGACGCTCATCGTGCCGCCGAGCGCCTGCGCGACGATGTCGTACGCGGGCGCCGACGCCATCGGCCCGCTCTGCCCGAAGCCCGATATCGAGCAGAGGATGACGCGCGGGTTCATGGCGCGAAGCCGCTCATAGCCGACCCCGAAACGGTCCATCGTTCCCGGCGAGAAATTCTCGACGACCAGGTCGCACTTGGCGGCGAGTTCCAGAAAAATCGCGACTCCCTCGGGCATCCTTAGATCGAGCGTTGCGCTGCGTTTGCCGCGATTGACCGTGTAAAAGTATCCGGAGCCGCCCGAGGGAATCGCGGGCCCGAAGCTGCGCGAATCGTCGCCGTGACCGGGAAGCTCGATTTTGATCACGTCGGCGCCGAGGTCGGCCAAGTTCATGGTGCAGAACGGCCCGGCGAGTACGCGCGAGAGGTCGAGAACTCTAATCCCGTCGAGAGGCTTTTGTTCGATCATTTGGGAACTTTCCGCCGCCGCATGCGAATTTCATTCATCAGCATGGATCCTGGGGGAGTCTATCGCGAGCGATGACCTTCTGTAAGTCGATTGATCACGCGGGGAGAATACGAGTGAAGACTAATCATGCGGCGCTAATTGCGTTCGTTTCGACCGCGCTTCTGGCAGGCTGCGCGACGGTACATGTCCAAATGCCCGCGCCGGCGCAAATTGCTGCGCCCAGCGGGGCGCCCGGCGGCCCGCAGGTAGGCGTCGCTCCTGCGAGAGACTCACGTTCGTCGAACGATGCGGGCGCGTTGGGGATAAAGGGCGCGCCACTACCGCTCGGAACCGATGTCGAAGTCGGCTCGGACCTTGGCGCCTATGTCACGGGAGCGCTCGCGCAGGGACTTGCCGCCCAGAAGTTCGCTGTCGTGACGGTTTCCGATCCGACTCAGCCGCATCCATCGGGACAGCCGGCATTCGGCGGCAAGACCGTGGTCGCGACCATCCAATCGGCATCGTTGAATACCGCCGACGCAATCATGTTCGCAGCGGATTGCGCGGTCAGTTTCGCCGCGCAGGTTTACGACCCGTCGGGAACGGTCGTCTATGCGCAAACCTACAGCGGTCAAAACAGTGAGCATCTGGGCGCCCATGGCGTCGGCGGTTACGAAGTCTCGGCCGGCCAAGTGCTTGCCAAGGCTGCGGACCGGGCGGTAGCCAGCGCACTTGAGGACCCTAAGTTCATCCAGGCGCTGCGTTGATCGTCATCGGACCGGCACCAACAGTCGAGCCTGTATGCCGGGCGCATCGAACGATACGCAACTTGAATCGAGATTGGAATGTGCTGGCCGCGCGGACCGCTCTATGCTTCGCGTTCACGTTAATGTCGTGTGCGACGGTCATAAACGGCAGGACGCAGAACGTCAGCGTCTCGAGCACGCCGCCGGGGGCATCAGTTTTCATCGATGGTGCCGCCTCGGGCCTCACCCCGACCGTAGTGGAACTTACGCGCAACGATACTCACACCGTTCGAATCGAAAAGGCTGGCTATCTGCTGTACCTGGGGACGATCACCCCTACTGCCAGTGGCTGGATGTTCGGTAACGCACCGCTTCCCGTAGTCGGGCTGGTGGGCATCTTTTATGACCTGCACTCCGGCGGGGCCTACAATCTCACGCCAGACCAGTTGTCTCCGACCTTGCTTGCTGCGCCCGCGCCAGCCCCACCTGCACCGGCTGCGAAATGATCAGCTCCCGCAGCCAGGGTTCCCAACGAGACTCCATTCGTTGGCGTACTGCGTGAGGCCTAACTTGCGGGCGACGGCGAGCGATGCCGCGTTGGTCCAGGACGTGCTGTAAAGGGGAATCCGGCCCGATGCCCGAATAGCCGCTGCCCAGGCTGCGGTCACGCGCGGCGCGAATCCGCGCCCTCGGAAGGCCTCCGCCGTTTCAACTCCCGCCTCCGCCGCTATCTGGGAGCTTCTGGCCGAGAAACAGACGCTGACGGCGTAACCACCGTCGATTACCGCCAGTATTGGCGAGCATCCGGGGATTTCGCGAGCGGTCCACCCGCGAAAGTTGTGCTCGAGCAGACGCAGATCATCAACGCGCGTGACGTCGGCTGGCTGCGAGATTTCGTCGGGAAAGGTAAATGCCGGCCCCGACACGATCTGCCCACCGAGCAGCGACAGATATGTGTCCGCATACACGGGGGCATCTTGGGGGCTTTGCAACAGTGGCTCCTGGCCGGCAAGACGGTCGATCTCAGTTGCAAGCTCTCCAGGTACGTCCGCTCTTACGGCCCACACGCGACTCGACGCGCTGCGGATCAAGGTGAAGAGCGGGCCAGGATGCGGCTCCGGTTCACGCGTGGACCTGATGCGGCCGTGCCGGTCCAATACAAAGGCGGTGCTGAGTTTGATACCCGGCGTCACCTTATCATTGATCCGGAAGCTCCGGTTCTAACCCCGGACTCGCCCCTCGGATAGAGCAAATCGAGACCTTGAGGCAACTCTGAGAAGCGCGTGTCGTTGTATCGAAGGGCGCGCTTGGAATGATCGAGAGGGTCGAACTGAGGTGGAAGCTGACCGCCCGCATCTGGGCTACGGACGGCGCTGGCGCATCCGAGCCTCGCGCGCACGCATCGCCTCGGCCGGCGTCATGATTAGCCGCGGCTCCTCGCGCGCCCGCTCCTGCTCCGCCGCGACGGTGGTCGCAAGCTGGGTGCGGATGAACGCCTGAAAGAACTGGACGCGCGTGAGATCTGCGCCGTCGCGGATTTTCGCCGCGGCCGCCGCCGCCCAGCCGGCCTGCCGCCTGCGCCCGCTGCGCGCCATGAAGTATGCGATGTCTTCCAGCCGGCGGCGGATTTTCTGTGCGGAGTCGCCCGAGAGAAGCGCGCCCAGCGCACGCTGGACAATCAACTCGGCGCGCTCGCGCTGCTGAAGCGGATTGAGAACGATCACGCTCTCGCTCGCGCGATTGAATTCCTCGACCCACGGGCCGACTTGCGCGGCGGGAAGCTTCCACTCGATGAACTCCGGCTCCTTCAACAACTCGATCGAGGGTTCTTCGGCAGCCTCGGCGCGAAGCTCGCCGTACACCGGATGCGCGAACTCGACCGGCGGCGGCGATGAGATCAGTTCGGCGCGCAACGCGAGAAAATTTCCGACCAGGGCGCGGCGATCAGCCGGTGTCGCGCGATACGCCTCGCATAAGACGAAATCGGCCAGCCGCCAGTCGGCATCCACCAGCCGCGCCGACACGCGCCGCTCGAGTTCCTCGCGTTCGCTGCGCAGTTCGCGCCGCGAGAGCGCGGTCACGTTCGCGCCGACCAGCCCATAGACCTCGGATACGATGCCCCACAGCCGAATCACGCCGCCTTGCGCGCGCGATTTCACAATCCAGACCAGCCGCGCTCCCTCGGCGTCGATCGGGGAGAGCAAGGCTGAAAGGCCCGATGGTTCCGGGACGCGCGCTGCGAGCGCGGCCTGCGCTTGGGATGGGGGCGGCGCGATTCCCCTCTGTCGGAGCTTGAACAGGGAGCGGCGGATTTCACGCCTGAGCGCCCCGCCCGCTTTCGGCTCCATTCCGGCGAGCATCGCCGCGGCCTGCGGGTCGGCGATTCTTCCGAGCGCCCGCGCGATCGCGCGAATGGGGGCATCCGGACGCGCGCTCAGCTCCCCGAGCCGAGCGATCGCATCCGCCGCCGGTGCGGCGGAATCGAAGCCGAGCCCGCTCAGCCGGGCATCCTCGCGATCGATTTCCTTCGACGTAGTCACAAGTCTATCTTTCAAGCGCCGGGACGTGCGAGCGTATGCGGGCGGTTCCCGCGATGTCAAGTTTGCCGCCGAGCGGCATCACGCGGGCGCGACGGGAAATTTCCTTCGATCCAGGATGCGCAACCTAGAGGCGAAATTCAGGCTGCCCGATTTAAGCGGCGCGCGGGCGCGCGCGGAGGCGCTCGGTTACGCGGTGCGCGGAGTCCTGGATCAGCGCGACACTTTCTTCCGGGTCGCGCGCGGAAAACTCAAGCTCCGCGAGGAGGCATCCGGGGCCTGGCTGATTCATTACCGCCGCGAGGGGCGGCACAGCCTGATGCTAAGCAACTATGAGATCGTGCCGGCCGCCGACGGCGCGAACACCCGCGCGATGCTCGCCGATGCGCTCGGCGTGATCGCCGAGGTGCGCAAGCAACGAACGCTGCTCACGCGCTCCAACGTGCGGCTCCATCTCGACCGCGTCGAGGGCCTCGGCAGCTTCGGCGAGATCGAGGCGGTCATCGCCGGCGGCGGCGATCCCGACGCCAGCCGCATCGCGGTGGACGAGTTGCTGGCGGCGCTCGGAATCGGCCGCGCGGATTTGATCGACGTCTCGTATTTCGAGCTGATGCAGTCGCGCTAGCGCGGCCGTCCGCGGGCGACGCCGGCCGCGCCCTCACGCGCCGAGAATTTCGAGCATCCTGAGCGTGATTCGAAGCGTGAGGCCCCAGATGGTCTGGCCGCCGTACAGGATGGCCGGGGATTTCGCCGCCCGTCCGTCGCGTTGCCACTCGGTTTCGCCCCGATAGCGCGGGTCGGCGAGCGCCGCCATCGGAACGTCGAAAATCTCCGCCACCTCGTTGGGATCGCGCGCCAGGCGCGAATCGCCCGGGATGACGCCCGCAAACGGCGCCACGATGATATTGGTCGCCATCGTGCTCAGGGTCGGGAATGCGCCGAGGACATCGACCGTCGCCGGCTCGATCGCCACTTCCTCGCGCGCTTCGCGAAGCGCCGCATCAAGCAGCGTCACATCGCCCGGATCGACGCGCCCGCCGGGAAATGCAACCTGTCCGCGATGGCTCTCGACGTGGTCGGACCTGCGGATATACACGACGTGAAGCTCGCCCGCGCGCTCGAAAATCGGGACCAGCACCGCCGCGGCGTTCGACTTTCCCGCAAGCGCGTCGCGCGGGGCGGGCTCGACGGTGGAGAGTTCGCGTCGCAGCCGCTCGATCTGGTGTTTGACTGGATGGGGACGGGTCATGGATTTACGCACGGGCGGACCGATTCTCGAAGGTTCGGATTGCGATTGGCATACACATCATTTCAAATCATCGCGTGGCCGGCCGCCGCTTGCAAGCCGGGTGTGCGCGGGCAGGTTCCGCGATACACTGGCGATGCGCGCGTAAAGCGGGCTCATCGGCGATGCGTTACCTGGTCGGAAGATTTCACGAGATCGCGCTCAAGGGGCGCAATCAGTGGAGATTTGTCGATCAGCTCCGGCGCAACCTGCGCTCGGCGTTCGGCGGCTTTCGGCTGGGCGGGATGCGATGCGAGGGGCCGCGGATACTGGTCGAGCTGCCCGATGATTTGAGCGATGCGGTTGCGGCCGAGCGCGCCGCTCTCGTCTTCGGCCTCCAGAATTTCTCCTTGAGCCACTCCGTTCCGCTGGATATCGCCGCTATCGAGCGCGAGGCGATCGAACGCGCGAGAGGCGTCCCCGCGGCGACCTTCGCAATCCGCACGCGGCGCAGCGACAAGCGCTTTGCGCTCACCTCGATGGAGATCGACAGGCGCGCCGGCGCTGCAGTCGGCGCCGCCCTCGGCCTCAAGGTCGATCTGAACAACCCCGACTTGACGATCTCGATCGAGATCCTCGCCGATGCCGCATTCGTCTCGGCGGGAAAGCTCCCCGGTCCGGGCGGGCTGCCGGTCGGGGTTTCAGGCCGCGCGCTCTCGCTCCTTTCGGGTGGAATCGACTCGCCGGTCGCCGCCTACCGCATGATGCGCCGCGGGCTGAGGCTCCACTTCGTCCATTTTCACAGCCATCCCCTGGTCTCGGCGGCAAGCCGGGAGAAGGCGTGCGACCTGGTCTCGCATCTGACGCGCTACCAGGGCCATTCGACCCTCCTGATGGTGCCGTTCGCCGCGCTCCAGCGCGAGATCGTCGCCAATTCGATTCGTCCCCTGCGCGTCGTGCTCTACCGCCGCTTCATGATGCGGATCGCATCGGCGCTGGCTCGGCGCAACGGCGCGCGGGCGCTCGTGACCGGGGAGAGCCTGGGCCAGGTCGCGTCGCAGACGCTCGAGAACATGGCGGTCATCGAGCAGGCGGCATCGATGCCGATTTTGCGTCCGCTCGTGGGCATGGACAAGAACGAGATCGTCGAGCAGGCGCGCGCGCTGGGCACCTTCGAGACCTCGATTCTGCCCGACCAGGACTGCTGTACGCTGTTCGTCCCGCTTCACCCGGAGACCCGAGCGCGCCTGGAGCAGGTCGAGTCGGCCGAGGCGCGATTCGACATCGCGCGGATGGTCGAGGACGCCGTCCGGGCCACCGAGGTCGAGCGCTTCGCATTTCCGCCGCGCCTCGAAGAGCCGGTCCAGGCCCGCGCGAAGTAATCGCGCCGAGCCCCCTGGCCGGGAAATGCCCGCCGCCCGCCCGTGTGGAAGATAGGGTCTGCGGGAACTTGTTTTTGCGCGCCGCGACATTAGAATCGAGACGTTTGACGCCCCCTGGAGGTGCGATTGTGATAATGACCAAACCTGCCCATCGGCCGAAGCTTCGCGTCCTGGTCGCCGCCGCGATGGTATGCGCGATCGCACTTGGATGCGCCGGCAAGACCCCCGAAAATGCCGCCAACGAGTATCTCAACGATCTCAAGCTGTTCAATTACCCCGCGTGCTACCAGATGGTGTCGCATTCGGACCAGATGGACCGCAGCATCGAGGACTTCCTCAAGCAGATTCCGCTCGCCCCGGATGTGACCGCGGAGTGGTTCAAGTCGGTGACTCACGCGATCGTCTTCGAGGTCGGCCAGAGCCGGATGGAAGGCGACAAGGCGATCGTCACGATCAAAGTCACCCGCCCCGATCTCCCGTTGTGGGAGCGCACCGTCGATACCCAGGAACGGCCGGGATTCACGACCGAGTCGATTGCGCAGAGGGATCTCAACACCGGCGAATTCCCCAAGCTGAGCTATGACGACGAACTCGTGTTCATGAAGCAGGGCGACGAATGGCGCCTGTTCGTCGATTTCCCCGCCAAGGACAACATCGCGAAGATGCACAAGGACGCGCTCGAGGCCTACCACAAGCACGATTACGACAAGGCGGCGCAGACCTATCAGAATCTTCTCGCGGAGCTCGACAAGGAGCACGCGACCGGGAACGCCGGACTCAAGTTTGCCTATCAGCGCGAACTGGCCGAAGTTCAGAATGTGCAGAAGCAGATCCCCGATGCGCAGGCCTACATCCCGAAAATCACGCTCTCTGACGTCGATATGAAGATGGCGGCATCGCGGGTGCCGGGAATCTTCGGCAAGATGACCAACAGCGGCGACAAGGCGATCGACGAGGTCCAGTTCACCGTCACCTACACCGAGGGCAAAGGCGCCAAGAAGAAGGAGGTGTACTCGGAGGTGCACATTCCGGTTGCCACGCCGCTCGAATTCACCAACTTCAAGCGGGCGGTGCTGCCGTTCGTGCCGAGCGAGACGCGCACCTTTGGCTTCCGTCTCACCGCGCCGCCTGACGTTCAGCAGAACGCGACGCCTGACCTCAACATAACCTCGCTCGTATTCACCCAATCGACGGCGCCGCTTCCCAAGCCGGCCGCTCCGTCGCCGGCCGCATCGCCCGCGGCTGCAGCCGGGACGCCCGCGGCCGCCGCAGCATCGCCTGGCGCTGCGCCTTCGGCTGCGGCGGCGGGACAAACTCCGGCGCCGCCTCCACCGCCGGCGGCGAATCCTTAGCAGAACCAGGACCGCTCTGGCATCCCAACCGCGCCCGCAAGCCGAACGATCCGGCGGCGAGCGCGGTTGGGCTATTATAGGGACGACGCAACGCGCAGTTCGCGGCCGGGGCGCCGGGGCTCGCGCCAGAATCAATCGTGCCGACCAGGATCACCGTCGCAATCCCCACTCATAACCGCGCATCGACCCTCGCCGAGACGCTGGCGAGCCTCGCGGCGCTCGAAATCCCCCGCGGCGCAGAGCTCGATTGCCTGGTCGTGGACAATGCGTCGAGCGACGGCACCCGCGCTGCTGTCGAAGCAGTCGCGGAAACCGCGCCGATCAGGATTCGATGCGTCGTCGAGCCGCGCCTGGGCTCGAGTTTCGCGCGCAATCGCGCGGTGGATGAGACCGATAGCGACTTCGTCTTCTTCATCGATGACGATGCGATTGCGGAGCCGGGGTGGGCGCGCGAGATGCTCGCGGAACTCGATCGCCGGGCGCTCGATGTGGCCTGCGGGATGGTGCTTCCGCGATGGGCGGCACCGCCGCCGCGATGGCTCGGCGCGCGGCTGTACGTGAAGCTCGCGATCCACGACGAGCGGACGATCGACGCCGCGCCGCCGGGCGCGGTCGAGACGCACTCCAATTATTTCAGCGCGAATGCCGGCTTCCGCCGCAGGTCGTTCGAACGCTTCGGAAAATTCCGCGAAGATCTCGGCGTGGTCGGCGGCAATCCGATGTCGGGCGAAGACACCGAGCTTTTCCAGCGGATAATCGCGCGCGGCGGCAAAATCGGCTTCGCGCGCCGCGCGATAGTTCACCACCTGATTCCGCCCGAGCGGATGACGCGCGAGTACTTGCGCCGCAAGAGCTTCGCCTTCGGAGTCGGAAGCGCGTTCGCGGGCGGCAGGAGCCATAACGGACCCGGCAAGCTTGCGCGCAACGCGATTCGCACCGCACTCGCGATCGCGCGCGGCGACACCGAGCGGGCGATCTACCACGAGCTGGAATGCGCGAATTTCTTCGGGTACTGGCGCGGCCGCATGATGATCCGGCGCGGCGCGCGCTGACGGCCGCTATTTCACGTACGAGAGCATCCCGCGTTTCAGGATCGACTCGAGGTAGGGAATCAGCTCCAGCGTCGTGAGTTCCGCCGGCGTGGCCCACCGCGCCTCAACGTGCTCGTCGGGCCTGAGGGTAAGCTGCCGGTAAATGGTGAGCCGGCACGCATACAGCGCCTGCACGTACGGCTCCGCGATCATGCTGTTGATGCCGAGCAGGCGCTCGATTGTGACGTCGAGCGCGGTCTCCTCCTTCACTTCCCGAATCAAACATTGCTCGGAACTTTCGCCGAGCGCGAGATGTCCGCCGGGAAGGTCCCACGCGCCGGGGCGATACGGCATCCCGGGCGCCCTTCTCAGCACGAGCAGACGGCCGCGGTTGGCGATCACCCCGTGGACTCCAACGTAAAACTGCGCTTCTGCCATCAGGTTCGAACCCGCCCGGATATAATCATGCCATCGCGCGCGTCGCCGCTGCACCCCCACCCTGCAATCGGCTACGGAAGCGGGCTCACTTCCTTCCCCAGGCGCCGCCGCCCGGCGTCTCGATTCTTACCCGGTCGCCCGGCACGAGATTCAGGTTGCACTTGCCCGCAAGCTTCTCCCGCCTGCCGTTGCGAATGAGATAGTTCGCCCCTTTCGCGCCGGGACCGCCCCCTCCCAACCCCCACGGCGCAATCTTCCGGCGCTCGGTGAGCAGGCTTACGTTCGACTCTGCGAGGCATTCGAGCTCGCGCACCAATCCATCGCCGCCGCGAGCGCGTCCGCGCCCGCCGGACCCGCGCCGAATCCGATACTCGGTCACGCGCATCGGGTAGTAGGCCTCCAGCGCCTCGATCGGCGTGTTGAGCGTATTGGTCATGTGCGTGTGGATTCCCGAAGCTCCCGGACGGCCGCGCGCGGCGCCCGCTCCACCGGCGATAGTTTCGTAGTAGGAGAAGTGGCGATTGCGAATGTGATCGAAGCCGCCGATCGCGAGATTCGACATCGAGCCCGAACTGGCTGCGGGGATGCGATCGGGCGCGGCGCTCGCCAGCGCGCGGAACAGCACATCGACGATTCGCTGCGAGGTCTCCACGTTCCCGCCCGCCACTGCTGCCGGCGCGAGCGCATTTACGATCGACCCGGGCGGCGCGATGAGCCTGATCGGACGCATGAGGCCCTCGTTGGCCGGGACCGCCTCGGCGGCGAGGCATTTCATCACGTAAAAGGTCGCCGACAGCGTGACCGCGTAATTTGCGTTGACCGAGCCGCGCACCTGCGGCGCAGAACCGGTGAAATCCACCAGCGCGCGGCCGCGCCCAATCCGGATCGCGGCTGCGATCGGAATCGGCGCCGCGCCGACGCCGTCGTCATCGAGAAAGTCGCGCGCGCGATACACGCCCGGCTTCAACTTGCCGAGCGCCGCCGCCATCAGCCGCGCCGCGTAATCCTTGAGCGCATCCATCGCATCGGCCACACCGGCGCGTCCCACGATTTTGACGAGCGCGCTCAGCCGGTCCGCGCCGACGCGCAGCGCCGCGACCTGCGCGCGCAGGTCGCCCTCGCGCTCCTCGCTAACCCGCGTGTTGGCGAGAAACAGCGCGAGCACATCGCGCGACATCTCGCCGCCCTCGACGATTTTCACCGGCGGGAGGCGAAACCCCTCCTGGTAGATTTCGGTGGCGAGCGGCATCGATCCCGGCGTCATTCCGCCGATATCCGCATGATGCGCACGGTTGGCGGCATAACCGAACGGGCGCGCCTCGCGGCCCAGAAAAATCGGCATCACCAGCGTGAGATCGGGCAGATGGGTCCCACCGGCAAACGGATCGTTCAGGGCGGCGATATCGCCGGGGCGAAGCGTGAGCCTCTCGATCGCCGCGCGGACCGAAAGCGGCGTCGCGCCGAGATGCACCGGGATGTGCGCCGCCTGCGCGACCAGCTCGCCGCGCGCATCGAACAACGCGCACGAGAAATCGTGGCGCTCCTTGATATTGGGCGAGTAGGCGGTCTGCCCGAGCACCGCTCCCATCTCTTCGGCGATCGCCGCCAGGCGATTGTTCATCACCGCAAGCGTGACGGGATCGAGCTTCATCGCCCGGCCTCCAGGTGCAGATTTCCGAAGTCGTCGGCGCGGAGCGTGAACTCCGGCGCGACGTATGCGGTGGCGCTCAGCTCAGCCACGATAGCGGGTCCGCGCAGGCGTGCGCCGGCGCAAATCGAGTCGCGGTCAAAGACCGGGATCGTCCGGCGGCTTGCGTGCACGAGCGCCGGCTCGCGCGCGATCGGGGCCGGGTGTGATCGCCCTCGCGCGATTCGCCGAATCGGCGGCGCGGCTTCCAGAGCGGTTGCACGGAGCCGGATGTTCACCACCTCGACCGCGGCGCCGCGCGCGCTCAAGCCGAACGTCCGCCGATGAGCGGCATGAAACTCGTCGATGAATCCGGGCGTGAGCGCCACCTCCAGCTCGTAGGACTGCCCGCGGTAGCGCATGTCGAGGCGAAGCTCGTGGCGAATCGCGCCGCAGCTTGCGCCCTCGGCGATAAGTTCCCGCTCCGCTCGCGCCACCATCGGCCGCGCCCTCGCGATGAGCCCGGCGTATCGCGGTTCGGTCTCGCGCACGGTAAGCGAGTATTCGCGTCCGAGCGGAGCGCCGAGCGCGCCCCAGGCGCATAGCAACCCCGGATTGCGCGGCAGGACGATATGCCGGATGCCGAGGTCGAGCGCGAGTTCGCAGGCGTGCATCGGGCCCGCGCCGCCGAATGCGAGCAGAGCGAAATGGCGGGGGTCGGCGCCGCGCTCGACCGTGATCACGCGAATCGCGCGCTCCATGTTCGCATTGACGACGCGGATGACGCCGCGCGCGGCATCGAGCGCGTTCGTCTTCATCTCGCGCGCAAGAGCCGATATCGCACCGAGGGCGCGCTCTGGGTAAAGCTTCATCCGCCCGCCGAGGAAGTGTCGCGGCAGGAGCCGGCCCGCGACGAGGTCCGCGTCGGTCACCGTGGGAACCTCGCCGCGTCCGTAACAGGCGGGGCCCGGGTCGGCGCCTGCGCTCTGGGGGCCAACGTGCAGCGAACCGCCCGCATCGACGCGCGCGATCGATCCGCCCCCCGCGCCGACCGTGTGGATGTCAATCGCCGGCGCACGGACCGCGTACCCATCCGGGTAGCTCAGCGTCCTGATTTGCGCGCGGCGGTCGAAGAGCGAGACATCGGTGGAGGTGCCGCCCATATCGAAGGTGATGAAGCGGTCCGTGCCGATCGAGCGCGCAAGCCCGGCCGCGCCGGCCACGCCCGCAGCCGGGCCGGAAAGAATCGTGCGCACCGGTTCCGTATGCGCGAGCGCAGCGCCGATCGCGCTCCCGTTCGATTGCATCACGCGAAGCCGCGCGCCGCCAAGCGAGCGCGCAAGTTTTTCGAGATGCGTGGACATCCGGGGCGCGACGTACGCGTTCACGACCGTGGTCGAGAAGCGCTCGAACTCGCGGTATTCGGCCACGATTCGGTGCGAGACGGAGACCGGGCGCCCAAGCGGCTCCAGCGCGCGAGCGAGCGATTCCTCGCTGCGCGGATTCGCATACGAATGGAGCAGGCAGACGGCGAACGCACCGGCTGAGCTTCGCTCTGCGAGCCGTCGAGCGCGCTTAAGCTCCGCGGCGGTGAGCGCTCGCGCGATGGTACCATCGAAGAGCGTCCGCTCTGCGACTCCGAAGCGCATCGCGGGGGTAACCAGCGGTTCGGGCCGCGTCGGGGACAACGCGTAAAGCTCGTCGCGGTTCTGGCGACCGATTTCGATCGCATCCTCGAAGCCGGCGTTGGTGAAAAGCGCGACGCGTGCGCCGTTCTTTTCCAGCAGCGCGTTGGTCGCAACCGTCGAGCTGTATGTGACCAGGCCCGGAGACAGGTCGCCAAGCAGAGTGCGGATTCCTTCCAGCACCGCGCGCGCCGGATCGTCGGGTGTCGAGAGCACCTTGTGAACGCGGAGTTCGCCGTCGATGATTGCGGCCAGGTCGGTGAACGTTCCGCCGGTATCGACGCCCACGATGACCCGCGCGAGGTGGCGCTGAGGGCGGAATTGGCGTCGCGATGAAGCCGGAGGTCGGGTCACGCCGGTCGAACCAATATTTTGAAATTGAGCGGATTGCGCGCGGCCTCGAATGCCGCCACGGCTTCATCGAGCGCGAACGTCGCGTCGATGAGCGGGCGCGGATCGACTCGGCCCCCGGCGAGCGCATCGAGCGCGGGCTTAAAGCGACCGCATCGCGAGCCGATGACCGTGATTTCGTTTATCACCAGCGCTGAAAGATTCACGTTGGCTCCCAGAGCGGCCGTGCTCTTGAGCACGATCGTGCCGCGCGGCTTCACCAGGTCGATCGCGCGCGCCAGCGCCGCCGCACTGCCCGCGCAATCGATGACGAAGTCGCACCGCTCGGCGAGCTGGTCCTCGGGAACCGCCGTAAAGCCGAGCTTCGAGAGGCGGTCGAGCTTTTCGCGATGGTGCCCGCCGAGCACGACCTCGTAGCCTTCGCCCCTGAGCGCGAGCGCAACCATCGCACCGAGCCGTCCGTCGCCGAGGATCAAAGTTGATTTGTTCGGAGGAATTTTGATCTGCTCGAGAATTTCGTATGCCGCGGCGAGCGGCTCGGTGAACACCGCCACGTCGCCGGCCAGCGAATCGGGAATGGCGATGAGGTTTTTGTCCGGAAGGCGAAGGAAGTCGGCGAATGCGCCGTCGCGGCCGAGGATTCCGAGCACGGTCCGCTGCGGGCAGTGGCGGCCGAGCCCATCCGCGCAATAAGCGCAGCGCCCGCAAGCCGCATTGATCTCGCCGACGACGCGCGCGCCGGCAAGCTTCGGATTCGCCGACTGGATCACGCGTCCGACGAACTCATGGCCGAGGACTCCCCGGTACGCCATGTAGCCGTGGACGATTTCTAGGTCGGTGCCGCAGATGCCGGCAAGCTCGACGCGCACAATGCTCTCGCCCGGCGCGGGCTGCGGATCGGGATAATCGGTCCTTAGGCAAAGCTCGCGATCGATGACGAGGGCTCGCATGGGGTCGGGGCATCCGCGGGCGATTCCCGGCCAATTGAAACAGAAAAGCCGCAGGCTGGGCTAGCCCGCGGCTCGACGATCCCGCCGTGGCATCGTCAGTCGGCGGATTTGGCGGCGGAGCCTTTGTCCGACGGCGACTTCGCCGCGGACTCGGATTTGGCGCCGGCCTCCGGCTTGGATTCGGATTTAGCGTCGGCGGTCGAACCGTTCGTGGGAGTGCTCGAGGAGGCCGAGCTTTCACTCGGCGGCGGGGCTGACGAGCCCTTGCGCCCATAATCCGTCGCGTACCATCCGGTCCCCTTCAGAATAAAGGAGCTGCGCGACACCAGCCGTTCGACTTTGCCCTTACAGGTGGGGCATCGCTTGAGCGGAGGATCGGTGATGCGCCTGGTCACCTCGAAGATTCCGCATTTGCGGCATTGGTACTCGTAGATTGGCATCGCAGTATCTTGTTTGCACCCGCCCGCGAATTCGCGGGTCTATAGGTTAGGTAATCACACCGGGGAGCACTGTCAATGAAGCGACCCGCTCTTTCGGCTTTTCTTCGCCATTTTTCGACTGGCAGCCCTCACTTGCGACTGCCAATTTCCTCGAACCGCGCCGCCAGAGCCTCCGGGTCGCTGCACGCGATGCGCACGGTCTTGTGGCGCGCCGACTCTCCTCGAACGATCGACACTGCCGAGCGGGGGACGCCCGCCATCCGCGCGAGCAACGCGACCAGTTCCGCATTCGCCTTGCCCTTGTCGGCCGGAGCGGCAAGCGCGATCACCAGCCCGCGAGGATCCTGGCGCAGGAATTCGCTTCGCGGCGCGCCGGGCCGGGCGAGAATATCGATGCTCACGGCGGTGGGCAAAATCCGAATCCAGGCGGGATGCTCGGGTGGCGCGGCGTGGCCGCGCGCGATGCTCATGCGAAGCCGGATATCAGCGCGCGAGTGACGGTGGGAATCAGGTATTGCTGCAAAAATTGAATCGCGAGAATTACCACCAGGGGGGAAAAATCGATCCCGCCGAAGAACACCGGCACATGCTCGCGGACCCAATCGAAGACGGGCTCGGTCACCGAATGAAGGAATCTGACGATCGGATTATAGGGGTTCGGCTCGACCCAGGTGAGCACCGCCGCGACTATCACGATCCAGAAATAAACGCCCAGGATCTGTGAAAGCACCGAGGCAACGAAAATGACCAGGTTGGTCCAGGCGTACACGGGACAACTTCGCGGCTAGTTTCCTCGCCCGAGCTCGCGCGACCGATCGGCAGCGGCGTGGACGGCGCGAGCAACGATATCAGAAAAGCCGGCCTCGGCGAATCGGCGTAGTGCCGCCTCGGTGGTGCCGCCGGGCGATGCGACCACGCGAATCAGATCGGCGGGGTCGCGGCCCGACTCGCGCATCACTTGTTCCGCGCCGCGCACTGTCTTCAGCGCCATCCGGATTGCCAGCTCGCGCGGGATTCCCTCGCTCGCGCCCGCATCCGCCAGCGCCTTGACGAACAGGTAAACGTACGCCGGACCGCTGCCCGAGAGGGCGGTCACCGCATCGAGCACGTTCTCATCGCGAACCGCCACCGCATCGCCGACCGCCTTGAAAATCCTGAGCGCGAACGCCTCGTCGGCCTTGCTCGCCTTCGCGCTGCGGACCAGCGCGGCCATCCCCTGCCCGACCATCGCAGCCGCATTCGGCATCACCCGAATCACCCGCGCGCGCGGCGAAAGTCCGCGGCACAGGCGCTCGAGCGTCACCCCGGCGGCGATCGAGATGAAGAGCCGCGCCGCGGCGCCGCCCGGGATCGCGGGGGCGATCTCGGCGAGCACGTCATCGATCGTCTGCGGCTTGACCGCAAGCACGATCGCGCGCGCCTCCCGAATCACCTCGAGATTGTCCGCGGTCGTGGTGATCTTGAGCGCGCGCGCGAGCCTCCGCCGGCGCTCGGCCGCGACGTCGGAGGCGATCAGGTTGGCGGGCTTGAAAACCTTGTGGACGATTAGCCCGTGCGCGAGCGCCTCTGCCATGTTGCCGGCGCCGATAAAGCCGAGTTTTTTCATCGCATCCGTTCTCCAAACACCGCGCGGCCCACGCGCACGATAGTCGCGCCTTCCTCGATCGCAACCTCGAAGTCGTCCGTCATCCCCATCGAAAGTTCGCTTAGCGCAAGCCCCGCCGCCGCCGCAAGGCGATCGCGCATTTCCCGCAGCCGCGCAAAGTACGGCCGCGACGCCTCGGGATCGCGCGCCGGCGGCGGAATTGTCATCAGGCCGACGATCTGCACCTTGTCGCGCGCCGCGTCGATGAGCGCCTCGACGGCGCCGGGCGCAACGCCGGTCTTGGTCGCCTCGCCGCCGAGATTCACCTCGATGAGCGCGCGCATCGGCGGCTGGGGCCTCGCGCGATGGAGCGCGGATGCGAGCCGGGCGGAATCGAGGCTGTGGATCACCTCGAAGATCGCCACGGCCGCTTTCGCCTTGTTGGTCTGAAGATGGCCGATGAGGTGCCAGCGGATATCGGCGAGATCGGCGAGCGCATCGCGCTTGGAAGCCGCCTCCTGGACGTAGTTTTCGCCGAAGTCGCGTGCGCCCGCCAAGTACGCCGCGCGAATCGCATCGGGCGGCTGCGTCTTGCTTGCAAGGAGCAGCATCACCGCACCGGGATCGCGCCGCGCGCGCGCCGCCGCGGCCGCGATCCGCGCGCGCACCGCCGAAAGCCGCTCGGCAACTTCCGATGCGGTCAGCATCTGCGCATCTCGATCGAAATCATCAGCACTCGACCCCGCACCGCCTGAGCGCCGCGAGCACCTGCTCGACCGGGAGCCCCATCACGTTGTCGCGCGGCCCATCGACGCGCGCGATGAACCCGCCGCCTGCGCCCTGGATTCCGTACGCGCCGGCCTTGTCGAGCGGTTCGCCGCTGAGAACATAGTCGTCGATCTCCCGCTTGCTGAGAGTGCGGAAGGTGACGCGGCTTTGGACCGCGTCGGCGGCGGCAATCGCGCCCGCGCGCGCGAGCGCAAACGCGGTGATGACGGTGTGCGGGCGTCCCGAGAGCACGCGAAGCATCCGGCGCGCGTCGTCCGCATCGGCCGGCTTGAGCAGGATCTCGCCGTCGCACTCGACGATCGTGTCGGCGCCGATCACGAGCGCGTCGGGGATGCGCGCGGAGACCGCCAGCGCTTTCTCTCGCGCCATCCGGAGCGCGAACTCGCGCGCCGGCTCGCCGGGCAGGCGGACCTCGGCGACGTCGCTCGTGGCGAACTCGAAATCGACCCCCGCGCGAGCGAGCAGCTCGCGGCGGCGCGGAGAGCCGGAGGCAAGCACCAATCTCAGCTTCGAATTCATCCTGAACCGCGCGCGATGCGCGCCACCGCGCGGACGATCGAGCATTGGCAGAGCGGCGGCCCTCCCGCAAGCGGCGACGTAATTCGAGCGCGCGGACGGGCGCATTGAAGGCGCGGAGCCGGTGCGCTAACCACGATCGGATGGAGATTACGCGCCGCCGCGCTGCGGCATGCATCGGTTTCGTCGCAATCGTACTGGCCGGATGCGCGTCGGCGCCGCCTTCCGCCGCCGAGCCGCCCGCCGCAGCCATTGAATCGCCCGCGGCGGTCGCGCAGCCCGCCGTTTCAGCGCCGCAGCCGCCTTCGGATCCCGATCGCGCGTTCGCCGAGGGATATCGGGCGTATTCCAACCGCGATCTCGCTTTGGGCGCGAATCGATTGAGTTACGCGGCGGAGAACTCCGCGACGCTTGCGGACTACGCGCTCTATTATTTGGGATCGGTGCAGCGCGATGAGGGCGATCTCGGCGCGGCCGCATCAAGTTTCGCGCGCCTTACAAGCGAGTATCCGCAGAGCGTGATGAAGGCGGCGGGGGCGCTCGAGCTTGCGCGAGCGCAACTCAAGCTTGGACGAAACGCCGATTCGTCCGCGACCGCGTCGCGGCTCGTCGCAAGCGGCCCCGAACGCGAGATCGAGGCCGCGGCCCGGCTCGTCGAGGGGCAGGCATTGCTCGCGCTCGGCGAGTCGCGCGCCGCGTATGCCCAACTGATGGAGCTTCGCGAAAGCTTCCCGCGCGGCGACACCGATGCCGAGGCGCGCCGACTCGCATATTCGATTCTCGCATCGAATCCCGCCATCGCCGATTCGGCGTCGCTCGACTACCGGAAAAATGAGGCGGCCCTGCTGCTTCGCGAGGGCGAGCCGTCGCTCGCGCTCGCCGAGGCCGAGAAGGGCCTTGCGCTTTCGCCGCCGCCGTCCGACCGCGCGGAGCTGCTCTGGATCGAAGCGCAGGCGCTGCGCGGCAATCCGCCGCGCCAGACCCGGGCGCTCCTCGATTGCTTGAGGCTTGCGCCGAAAGGCCCGGCCGCTCCCGAGGCGTTGCAGGCGCTGGGGCTTCTGTACTGGCGCGAGGACGACACGGCGCGCGCGCGCGCCACATTCGCGCGAATCGTGACGGGATTTCCGTCGAGCCATCTTGCGCCGGAGGCGATGCTGCGGATCGGGCGCACGTTCGAGGAAGAGGGCAAGTACGATTCGGCGCGCGCGGAGTATCGCCGGCTCTCGGCGCGATACCCTCAGACCGAGCCGGGCGAGGAAGCGCGGTTCAGAGCGCCCTGGACATATTACATGACCCGCCAATACGGCCGCGCCGCGGCTTCATTCAACGCCGCCAAAGCGGCCGACCCCGCGCAACGCGACGCATTCGATTACTGGCGCGCGCGGTCGCTCGAAAAGTCCGGCCAGCTTAAAGCCGCGCGTGTGATTTACACTCGCGTCGCGGCGAGCATCGACAGCAATTATTATCCCGCACTCGCCGCCGCTAAAGTATCCGCGCTGGCTCCCGACCTTCCTGCCGCGCACGCCGCCGGCCCCAGCGCCGGTTCGGCGCCGGCCGCCTCCGAGCCCGCCCGATTCCACTTAAGGCGCGCGCTGGTTCTGCGCTCGCTTGGCCTGGACGAACTCGAAGCCGGCGAGCTTCGCGCGCTCGAGAGCTACATCGCAGAGAATCCGCCGTTGCGCGACTTCATGCTGGCCGGATTCGAGTCGGCGGGCGCATGGTACGACGCGATCCTGGCGGCGACCCGGCTGGCCAAGCGGGGCCAGCTCGACCCTGCCGTCGCCGAGCGGGTGCGCTATCCGCTCGCCTACTGGGAGATGATGAAGAAGCTTGCGGCCGCCCGCTCGCTCGACCCGTATCTTGTGGTCGCGATTTCGCGCCAGGAGAGCCTGTTCAATCCGAAGGCGCGATCGGTCTCGGATGCGCTCGGATTGATGCAGTTGCTGCCATCGACCGCGCGACGAGTCGCTGCCGAACACGGGCTAGGCCCGCCCCAACTCGACCTCTTCGATCCGGAGCTGAATCTGAAACTGGGGACGGCATACCTGAAAGATTTGTTCGAGATGTTCAACGGAGATGAGTTCAAATCGGTCGCGGCTTACAACGGCGGCGAGCACGCGGTACAGGACTGGATGCGCAAGTTCCCGGGCGACGACGACGAGTGGGTGGAAAACATCGGCTACCGGGAAACTCGCGAGTACGTGAAGAAAGTGATCGGCGGCCGGCGCGAGTATCTTCTTCTGTACCGGCCCGGCTCCACCGCATCGTGATCGCCGCTGATGCGACGGCGGCCGGGACCCGCGCAGGCGGCGGTTTTCCCGGCATCGAACAAATCGCCTTATGTGGGCACACCTCCGGTAAATCCAGCTTGACAAATATCTGACCAAAAAGGTTCAAAGTAAGAAGGGCATCCGGCGTTCTGGGGGCTGAGGGGAGCAAGCGCCGGAAAGAGGGGCTCGCGTTTGCCTATACGGGAATTCAAGGCCGTATTTTTCGATCTGGACGGCACCTTGGTCGATATCCATGGGCCGCTCTTCATCGCCGCGAGAAACGCGCTCAGGGATCTCGGCCACGAGATCAACCTGACCCCCGAGCGCTACCGGGAGGCGCTTGAGAGCGACGATGTGTGGCTCGGCATTCCTGAGAATCGGCGGCCCGAGTACATCCAGCTCGCCTTCGCGTACTTTATGACCGAGGTCGACAAGACCGAGCGCCTCGAAGTTCTCCCCCACGTGCCCGAGACGCTCTCCGAGCTGAAGCGGCGCGGCTATGCCACTGGCGTCATCACCAGCCGCCCGGGCGATCCGAAGCGGCTGACGGAGAAACTCGCGATGGTCGGGCTCGCATCGCACCTGGACCACGTCGTCACGCAGCCGCACTCCTCGATGCGCGATCTGCTCGACAAGACCCAGTCGCTCAAGCAGACCGCCATCCGCGCCGCGACGCATCCCCGCGCGTGCATGTACGTCGGCGACGAGCCGCGCGACATCATGGCCGCGGCCAACGCCGGTTTCGGCGCGTCGGTCGCAGTCGCCACCGGCACCGCATCGTACAGCTATCTCAAGAATCATCCGCAGTTCCGGCCCGATTACGTCATGCATTCGATGGCCGAGTTGCTCGATCTCCTCGAATCCATCAGGGCGGAGGGCATTGTCCAGTGACGCAGAATGGCGCGAATCACAGCCACCCGCCCCAGGCGCTCGAGGGCATCCGCGTCGTCGAGCTGCCCTATCTCGATACGATGCCGTTCATGGCGGCGGCGATGGCGGCGAAGTCGTTTGCGGATTTTGGCGCGGAAGTGATCAAGGTCGAGCCGCCGCACACCGGCTCGATGGAGCGCCAGCTCGGGCCGTTTCGCGACGGGCGGCCCGATCTCGAAACCGGCGGGCTTCATCTTTACCTCAACACCAACAAGCTCGGCGTGACTCTCGACCTCGAGCGCGCGCGCGGGCGGGAACTCCTCCTGGGGCTGCTCGAATCCGCCGACATCGTATTCAACCCGAACCTGCCCGCGGCAAACGAGCGCCTTGGGATCGGCTGGCAGACGCTCCTGGAGCGCTTCCCGAAACTGATCGCGGTCTCGGTGACATTTTTCGGCGCGGAAACTCCCTACCGGAATTTGCGCGGAGGGGATCTCGTCGCGACGCACATGAGCGGAGTCGGCTGGGAGACGCCATGGCACCAGGTGACCGACCTTCCCAATCAGCCGCCGCTCAAGATGGGAGGACGCCAGGCGGATTACCTGTGCGGATACACCGCGGCGGCATCCGCGATGATCGCCCTGTACCATCGCAACGCGAGCGGCGCGGGCCAGCACGTGGACGTGAGCCAGTGGCTGTCGATGGTGAGCATGCTGCGGCCCAATTTCGGGATTTATTCGCACGAATCTCCCGAGATGCCGGTATTCGAACGCACTCGCGCGCGCATCAAGCACGGCAATCCCTGGGTCTTTCCCTGCAAGGACGGCTGGGTGAGCTTTGCCGCCACTAGTGACCGGTTCTGGAGCGGCTGGAAGGAGCTGATGGGGAATCCCGAGTGGATGAACCACGAGATTTTCAGCACCACCGCCCTGCGCGCGCAGCATCTCGATGCGATCGAGGCCGCGGTCACGGACTGGCTGATGAGCCTCCCGCGCCACGAGGCATTCGAGAAAGCCCAGAGCCATCACGTTCCATGCTTCCCGGTCTATTCGCCGGCGGAGGTGGCGGCCAATCCGCAATACGAGGCGCGGCAGTTCTTCGTCGAGCATGACCATCCCGCAGCGAAGCAGGTCACGATGCCGGGCGCGCCGTGCAAGTTCAGCCGCACGCCATGGAGAATCAAGCGCGGCGCTCCGCGCCTGGGCGAGCACAATCGCCAGGTGCTCGGCGAGCGGCTGAATCTAGGCGGCGGCGAGTTCGATGCGCTCGCCGGGGAGGGAGTCATCTGATCGCGATGCTGCCACTCAAGGGAGTCAGGATCATCGACTTTGGATGGATCTACGCGGTGCCGCACGCGACCGCGTGGCTGGGTTCGATGGGCGCCGACGTGGTGCGAATCGAAACCTCGCGCGCTCCCGATGTCATCCGCAGGGCTACCGGCACCGACGGCCAGGTCGGCTTCAACCGCAGCGGAGTTTTTCATTCGATCAACTTCTCGAGGCGAAGCGTGGTTCTCGATTTGGCCAAGCCGCAGGCACAGGCGATCGCGCGCAGGCTCGTGATGCTCGGCGATGTGGTGACGGAAAACTTCACCGTCGGGAACATGCGCAAATACGGGCTTGGTTACGAAGACCTGAAGAAGATTAAACCCGACGTGATCATGCTCTCCGGTACGCCGCTCGGGCAGGACGGCCCGTACGCGCGAACCGTCGGATGGGGCCCGACGACGCAGGCGTTCGCGGGCCTGTGTCATCTGAGCGGGTACCCCGCCGGCGATCCGTCCGGAATCGGCGGCACATGGCCCGATTTCGCAGTGGGCGTCGGAATGGTGTTTTTCATCCTGGCCGCGCTCCATCATCGCGACCGCACCGGCGAGGGCCAGTACCTCGACCTTTCGATGGCCGAGATGGTCACCACGATGATTCCCGAGGCGATGATGGATTACTTCATGACCGGGCGGGACGCGGGGCCGATCGGGAACCGCGACGAGTCGATGGCGCCGCACGGGGTTTATCCGGTTGCCGGCGAGGATCGGTGGATTGCGATCGCGATTGCGGCCGACGATGAGTTCGCGGCGCTGTGCGACGTGCTGGGAGTTCCCTCGCTCGCAACGGACCCCGCCTTCGCGCGGCTGGCGGACCGGCTTCGCAACGTCGAGATGCTCGACAGCGAGGTTGCGGCGCGCACGCGCAACTTCGCGCGCGAGGAACTGGTCGCGCGGCTTCGCGAGCGCGGCCTGGCGGCAGGCCCCGTGTATCACACGCAGGACCTCGTACACGACGAGGTGTTCGCGAATTCGCAGATGCTCGTGAAACTCAATCACGGCGAGGTGGGCGAACGCACCATTCCCGTGCTCCCCTCGCGATTCAGCGCAATCGAGCCCGAATATCGCGGCACGCCCACGATCGGGGAGCACACCGATGAAGTGCTGACCGAGCTGCTGGGGCTTGGGGCCGATGAGATCGCGAAGCTGCGCGAGGACAACGTCCTCATTTAGCGCCGCACATCTCCCGAATTTTCTTACTCGCTGAGAGCGCGCGCGGACGGCCGCGCCTTCATCCGCTCGTACCAGGTGACCAGGTTGCGATGCTTCGGATCGATTCCGATTTCGAGGCGCTTCTGAAATTCGATGGCGCAAAGCGCGGCGATGTCCGCAACCGACAGCGCATTGCCAACCATGAACAGCCGCCCGTTCAGTTCGTGGTCGAGCCACTCGAGATGCCAGTCGATCTGCTTGCGGGCTTCCTGGGCGGCTTTCGGGTTGCGCTCGGGCGCCGGCAGCCGATGCGCATTGAACAGCACCGTCCTCAAGGCGGTCATGTAATATCCGTCGATCGTCTCCTCGAGCATTCGCGCGCGCGCCCGCTCCACCAGCCCCTTGGGCAGAAGCGGCGGGTTGGGAAACGCCTCCTCGAGGTACTCGACGATCGCAGTGGACTCGTAGATCGGGATTCCGTCGACCACGAGCGTGGGGATGCGTCCGTGTGGGTTGAGCCTGAGGTACTCGAGCGATCGGTACTCGCCTTTGGAATTGTCGAGCAGGACCTTGTCGCACGCGATGCTCTTCTCGGCCATCGCGATTCTGACCTTGCGCGCGAACGGGGATTGAATCGAGTGATACAGAGTGAGCTTTGGCATGATTGGCTCCTCCGACCGCTGTAACGCGAACGCTACTCGATCCGCATGCCGAGCGGGCAGACGCAGCGACTTTCTTTCAATTGAGGTACCGGTACCGGGTTATGTCAAGCGAAGTTGGCGGGCGGTTCAGCGGAGATAGTGAAGATGCGGTGAACGCGAAGTGAACTCCGCGCGCAGCGCCTCGTAGCTCGCCAGATCGTCCACGGTGCGGAAGTATCCCCCGTATGCGTAACCAAACAGCGGCAGCCCTCCGGTCATCATCGGCGCAAGCAGGCCGGTCATGATGCTCCACGGCGCCGCCTCAGGCAGCATTCCGAGCACCTCCGGCTCAGCCACCATCAGGCCGCAAAACATGTGCGCATCGAGCGCGCCCGAAATTTTGGCGCCAGGCTCGCGCGGATAGTCGTCGTACTCGATCGGATCGCGCCGCCGCAGCAGGCGCATCCGGCGGATTCGCCCATCGCGATCGATCTCGATCCGGCTGTAGTCATCGAGATTGTCCGGCCGCGCGAGCAGGAGCGTGGCAAGGGCTTTGCGCTCGCGATGAAACGCGACCATCGCGGACAGATCGAGATCGAGTATCGTGTCGCCGTTGGCGACGATGAACGTCTCGCCTGCGAAGTATTCGCGCAGGGGGTTCAAGGCGCCGCCCGTGCCCAGCAATACCGGCTCGCGCGAGTAGGTGATCTCGATTCCGAGCGATGAGCCATTGCCGAGCGCGGCTTCGATCTCGCCCGCCAGATGATGGACATTGATCGCGATCTGCGTCACTCCCGCGCGCTTCAGCATCAGGAGCGGATAATGGATCAACGGCCGGCCGCCGATTTCCAAAAGCGGCTTGGGAATCGTGTAAGTGAGCGGGCGGAGCCGCTCGCCGACGCCGGCGGCGCGAACGAGCCCCTTCATCCGGCGCCACCATCGCGAAGCAGCGCGGCACGCAGCCGCACAAACCAATCGCCCTCCGGGCCCGCCAGAATCCGCCGCGCCTGCGCGAGCGCATCGGGGATGTACCGCGCGTACCCGCGCTTGCCCTCGCGTTCGAGCCACGTGAACCGGCCGATCACCTTGAGCGCGTGCTGGAGCACGCACAGCCGATAGGTGGAAAGGAACGCCGCCGGCTCAAGCCCGGGCGCGCCCCGGCGGACCAGCCCGGCCTGATAGTACTCGAGCAGGCGGCGCTCGAGCGCCGGAGTGACGACCGTCGCCGTGTCGCGCGTCGTGAGCAGCACCGCCAGGTCCTGGGCCGCGGGCGCCATGAGCGCATCCTGAAAATCGAGGATGCGCAAACGAAGCGGCCCATCGAGCTGCTGGATGAAAAGATTCTGGCCGTGATAGTCGCGATGCGAAAACACGCGCGGCAGCTTCCCAAGCCGTCGCGCGAGATCCGTGAGTTCGGGCCCAAGCGCCGCCCGATCGATCCCGCCCGCGACCGCATCGCAGCCGAACTCAACGAACTCGTTCATCTCCCATCCGAACAGCCGCTCATCGTAAGCGATTGCGGATGCGATACACCCCGCGCGGAGCTTTCGCGTTCCCCTGACGTGCAGGTCGAGCAGATGCCTGACGGCGAGCCGATAGAGATCACCGGCCCTGGCGGGCTCCGCCCGGGCGGCATCGTAGAGCGAAACGTTGCCCACGTCCTCGACGAGCATCGCGCGCTCAGCGGGGCTGAAGCAGTACAGCGCGGGCACCGGTGCCCCGAGCGCGGTCAGGAATCGATGCACGTTCAGCCACGGGGGCTCGTCGAGCGGTTCGGGCAGCAGGTTCAGCGCGCGCGCGTAGCGCGGCAGATCGTCGGGGCCGAGGTCAACCAGGATGACGGTAGGCGGCGCCCCCTTTCGCGACGATTCGAGGGCGAACCGGAAGAAGCGGCGCGTCGATGCGTCGCTCTTGAGCGTCACGACGCCTGCGATGCGGGCGTTGGGCCACAGCCGTGCAACGGAGAGAGTCGCCCACTCCAGGTGCTCCGCGTCGATCTGGTCCATTCACGCACGATTGTATTCAGGATGCCGCAGGCGTGCCACGCGGGAGCCGCATCGGCAGGCGCGGGAAACGCGCAAAAAGGAAGCCGGCGCGATCCGAATCGGATCGCGCCGGCCTCAACTCGCATCCGCCCTCAGCGCGCCGTCACAGAAAGAACCCCACCCGCGCCGCGCCGGCCGGATTGTGCTCAGCTCTCAGTCACCCGATACTGCGTGACCGCCCATCCCTGCTCGCTCCATCGCGGTCGGGTCGAACCAGGTCCGATCGATCGCGCCCATGTTGATGAACCAACTCTCGTGGGTAGGTGCATCGGGCGAGGGATGGTAGCAGACCGACGCCGTGCCCTTCACGTCGCTCGCCGAGGAGCCGACCTGGAACTCGCGCTTGAAGGGATAGATCGCGATCTTCGAATCCGGCTGCGCCCGGTCGGAGTAGTTCAACCACGAGGTGTAATTGATGTACACCTCGTCCTTGCGATCGTACATGTCCACGACCATCGGAAAGTCGGCCTCGGAGTCGAGGTAGATGATCTCGTGGCTGTACAAATTGTTATATCGCGGCTTCGCATCGACTATCCACATCCGGCGCATCTGCCACGGCTCGGGGCAATGGCTCGCTCCGCCATCGGTCGGGCAGCGCGGAGAGACGCCCTTGTGAATGTCCACCGCGGCCAGCATCGACTTCTCGCCCAGGAACTTGAAGTTGTAGTTCTCCGGCTTGCCGCTCCAGCCCTCGTAGTGGTTGGGATCGTAGCCGCCGGCACCGGATGGATTGTCGCTCATCGAATAGGCCAGGTGGCGCAGTCGGCGCGTGGCGCCGCTGTAATCCCAGATATCGTCCTGCTTGTTGGGATCGGCGAAGCGGTCTCTCAGGATGCCGCCGCCACGGGCCGTCGCCGGAGCGAGCACCGGGTACAGCAATGCACGGTATTGAATCCCGCTGGTCAGGAAGTCGGGATCGATCGGAATCGGCTCCACTTCGGTGCGGCCGACCTCGTTGTAGCCTGCGTAGTGCCCGATTTGCGTGTCCGAGATCTGGAAGAATGGCTTGTTAAGGCCCCAGTACTCGACGTCGCAATCGAACCAGCGCAGATCGTAGTCGTCGGTCGAGATGGGCCGGAACACCTCGTTCCACATTATCTTCACGCCGGCATGTGGATCATTGTCGTCGATGATCGGGAATGGCTGGCCCGCAACGTAGCCAACCATGGTGCGACCGTCCGGCGTCAGCCTCACCTGCGCAGAGTACTTCTCGGTCGCATCCTTGTAGGGAGGCGGCCAATCGATGCGCTCGGTCGCTTCGATCTTCATCGTCATGCCGTGCTGAACGCGCATGTACACCCCCGGCGAAACCAGGTCCTTGACCTTGGGCGCGTTCTCCCAGGTGATGAAATCGCCCGGCTTGACTTGCGCGCATGCCGGGCGCGCCGATGCCGCGAGCGCGATTGCAATCGCGGCTGCCACTGACCACACGATCGTTCCTTTACAGCGAGTCATCAGCATTTTCCCTTTTTCTCCTTCGAGAACTCGCAAGACGCCGCGCCGTCGAGCCATCTCATTTCCAGTAGTTCGATTGCCAAGCCGAATACATGCAACTAATGGGACTGGATAGACCTCCTTTACGCAGGTGTCAATGATTCTAATCCGGCCGCGGAACCGGAGATGGGGCGGTCATCCCGAATTTATGCAAATGGGCTTGATTTATTGGGGGTTTTGCGAAGGGGCGGTACGGCGATGACAGCGCGGCCGGTTTCGGCCCGCGCGCGCCGCACCAGATGCAAAATCGCGTTACGGGCGCGTTTCCTCGGATGCACCCGCGCTAAATCTCGATCGCTGAACGAGTGCTCAGGACGGCGCTGCATCCCGCGCGCGATTCACACACGCGCACGATGGCAGCCCCAACGATGCGGCAAGCGGCGCTTGCGCCGCTTTCGGTTCCTCTGAAGATTCTTCCGCCGGCGCGATCCGATTGGATCGCGCCGGCCTCAACTCGCATCCGCCCTCAGCGCGCCGCTGTGGAAGAAATCCCACGCGCGCCGCGCAGGACCGGAACTGTGCTCAGATCTCAGTCACCCGATACTGCGTGACCGCCCATCCCTGCTCGCTCCATCGCGGTCGGGTCGAACCAAGTCCGATCGATCGCGCCCATGTTGATGAACCAGCTCTCCTTGCTGGGCGCCTCGGGCGACGGATGGTAGCAAACCGATGCGGTGCCCTTGACGTCACTCGACGACGAGCCGACCTGGAACTCGCGCTTGAAGGGATAGATCGCGATCTTCGATTCAGGCTGCGCGCGGTCCGCGTAGTTCATCCACGAAGTGTAGTTGATGTACACCTCGTCCTTGCGGTCGTACATGTCCACGACCATCGGAAAGTCGGCCTCGGAGTCGAGGTAGATGATCTCATGGCTGTACAAATTGTTATATCGCGGCTTCGCATCGACTATCCACATCCGGCGCATCTGCCACGGCTCGGGGCAATGGCTCGCTCCGCCGTCTGTCGGACAGCGCGGAGAGACGCCCTTGTGAATGTCCACCGCGGCCAGCATCGACTTCTCGCCCAGGAACTTGAAGTCGTAGTTCTCGGGCTTACCGCTCCAGCCCTCGTAGTGGTTGGCATCGTAGCCACCCATACCCGACGCGTTGTCGCTCATCGAATAGCTCAGGTGGCGCAGCCGGCGCGTGGAGCCGCTGTAATCCCAGATGTCGTCCTGCTTGTTGGGATCCGCAAACCGGTCTCTCAGGATGCCACCGCCACGGGCCGTCGCCGGAGCGAGCACCGGGTACAGCAATGCCCGGTACTGAATCCCGCTGGTCAGGAAGTCGGGATCGATCGGGACCGGCTCGACCTCGGTGCGGCCGATCTCGTTGTAGCCTGCATAATGCCCGATCTGCGTGTCCGCGAGCTGGAAGTATGGCTTGTTAAGGCCCCAGTATTCATAGTCGCAACTGAACCAACGCAGATCGTAGTCGTCGGTCGAGATGGGCCGGAACACTTCGTTCCACATTATCTTCACGCCGGCATGTGGATCGTTGTCGTCGATGATCGGGAACGGCTGGCCCGCAACGTAGCCAACCATGGTGCGCCCGTCCGGCGTGAGTCTAACCTGCGCAGAGTACTTCTCGGTCGCATCCTTGTAGGGAGGCGGCCAATCGATGCGCTCGGTCGCTTCGATCTTCATCGTCATGCCGTGCTGAACGCGCATATAGACGCCCGGAGAAACCAGGTCCTTGACCTTGGGCGCGTTCTCCCAGGTGATAAAGTCGCCCGGTTTTACCTGCGCATATGCCGGGCGCGCCGAGGTCGCGAACGCGATTGCGATCACGGTCGCGGTCGCCGCCAGCCATGCAATCATTCCTTTACGGCGAATCATGAAGCCCTCTCCTTGTTTTTTTGCAGGCCCGCAATGCGCCGCGCCCACACTGGCTGTCCTGCCTGCCCGCAGAGCACGGCTGAGGGATTGAATAGACCTCCCGGCCACGTATGTCAAGGATTCTTAATTTAATCGCGTGTTCACATAAGATATACTAATCTGAAAAACTAAGATATCTAACATAACCGGTGCGTTGGCGCATCCGGCGTGAGTCGCGCTTGCGCGAAGACGCCTTTTCTGTGGGGTTGCAGCTCTGTAGAGAAGCCGGCGCGATCCAACTCGGATCGCGCCGACCTCAAGTCGCATCCGCGCGCGCGGCGCCGTTTTCGGAAAACATCCCGAGGCGCCGCGCGGGCCGGATCGTGTTCAGCTCTCAGTCACCCGAGGTTGCGTGACCCCCCATAGCCGCTCTTTCCATCGCGGTCGGGTCGAACCAGGTGCGATCGATCGCGCCCATATTGATGAACCAGCATTCGGGCGTGGGCGCTTCTGCCGACGGATGGTAGCAAACCGAAGCGCTGCCGGTTACGTCTATCGACGACGAGCCGACCACGAACACGCGCTTGAACGGGTAGATCGCGATCTTCGATTCGGCTCGCGCGCGGTCCGAGTAGTTCAACCACGAGGTCCAGTTCTTATACAGCTCGCCCTTGCGATCGTACATGTCCACGAACATCGGCCAGCCGGTCTCGGTGTCGATGTAGACGAGTTCGCGGCTGAACAAATTGTTATATCGGGGTTTGGCCTCGATTATCCAGATCCGGCGCATCTGCCACGGCTCGGGGCAGTGGCTGGCGCCGCCATCTGTCGGACAGCGCCCGGCGACGCCGCTGTGAATATCCACGGAGGCCAGCATCGACTTCTCGCCCAGGTACTTGAGGTCGTAGTTCTCCGGCTTTCCGGCCCAGCCGCCGTAATGATTGGGATCGTAACCGCCCATCCCCGACGTATTGTCGGCCATGGAATAGGCCAGGTGGCGTAGGCGGCGCGTCGAGCCATCGTAATTGTAGATCTCGTCCTGCCTCTTGGGATCGGCGTAGCGGTGCCGCATTATGCCAGTGCCGCGGGACTTGGCCGGAGCGAGCACCGGGTAGAGCAAGTCGCTGCGTTGAATTCCGCTGGTGAGGAAGTCGGGATCTATCGGGAACGGCTCGACCTCGGTGCGGCCGACCTCGTTGTAGCCGGCGTAATGCCCGATGTCGGTAACGCTGAGCGGAAAGTAAGGCTTGTTAACGCCCCAGTACTCCGAATCGCACTCGAACCAGCGGAGATCGTAGTCGTCGCTCGCCAGGGGCTTGAACACTTCGTCCCACATTATCTTCTGGGCGGCCTTGGGATCATTGTCGTCGATAATCGGGAACGGCTGTCCGGCAACGTAGCCGATCATGCTGCGCCCGTCGGGCGTGAGCCTCACCTGCGCGGAGTACTTCTCAGTCGCGTCCTTGTAGGGTGCCGGCCAGTCGAGCAGCTCGGTCCCTTCCACCTTGATCGTCATGCCGTGTTGGACGCGCATGTACGCACCGGGAGGGATCAAGTCTTTGACCTTGGCGGCATTCTCCCAGTTGATAAAGTCGCCCGGCTTTACTTGCGCAAATGCCGGGCGGGCCGATACCGCGAGCGCAAACACCATCGCGGCGACTACTGACCGCAGAATTGTTCCCCAGAGCCGAGCCATTAGCCTTTCTCCTTTTGCGGGCCAGCAACATGCCGCGTTCTCAGTAGCTCTCCGCCCCTACCGGAGGCAGTTTATTCGTTGCACCGGATTAGCCCGGTTCCCTCCAAATGTCAATGTTCCTGAAAGGTCTGGAAATTTGCCGCTCGGCACAAAATTTGTCCGGCAAATTTCCAGATCTGACGGGTTTATGAAGCCAGACCGCGTTTTTGAGCAGCTCTAACTGACTGTGGCAGAGAACCGCGCTTGTGGATTGCGCTCTTATTCCCAGCGCGCGGGATGAGTGCCAAGCGGCGCCGGCGGAAGATCCCAGCGCGGCGGCGTGACCGACATTCGCGCGATTGGCCCCAGACGCGAGAGCCGTCCCCACGCGCTATCCATCTCGATCAGCCATGGCGCGATTGCCGCAGGGTCCAAGCCGCTCGGCGTCGCATCTGCCGGCGTGCGCGGCAACGACATGAACCACATCGCGGTGCGCGTCAGCGATACTCTGACGTGCCAGCTCCCGCCCTCGGTTGCGCGCCGTCCAAGCGCGCACAGGACGCCCAACGCGCCGAAATATCCGGTCGTGTAGTCGTTGACCGCCGCGGGCATCAGGAACGGCTTCTCGTCGCCGGCGTGCTCGTACATCATCCCGCTCGTCGTCTGCGCGAGCTGCTCCCATCCGGGCCGCCCGACCCACGGCCCCTCGTGGCCGTAGCAGTTAATCGACACGGTGATAATCCCGGGCCGCATTTTCGCGAGCGCATCGGGACCAAAGCCGCGGCGCTCGAACGCGCCGGTTCGATAGCCCTGAGAGAAAACGTGCGCCTGGCGCACCAGCGAGCGAAGCTGCTCGGCGTCCCCCGCGCGCTCGAGGTCGAGATAACAGGACCGCTTGCCCGGATTCGTGTCGATCACGAAGGGCTCGATCGAGGGAAGCCGCGGGCTTCGCACGTGCAGCACCTCGGCGCCGTGCTCGGCAAGCGAGCGCGCGCAGGCCGGTCCTGCCAGGACGCGGGTAAGATCGAGAACGCGCACGCCCGAAAGGGGCCGCGCACCCGGCGAACCTGCGCGCGGGCCGGGAAGCGCCTGCGGCGGCGCATCACCGATGCGCACCAACTCGATGACCGGCACGCGCGCGAGTGCGATACCCTGCGGATGCGCGCGCCACTCATCGGCGCTGCGCAGCCGCACGCCGCAACAACCGCGCTCGGCAAGCGCATCCTCGAGCGCCTGCGCGTCCCAGCGCTCAACCGCCCGCGCAATCGCGGCCGCATCGTCTGAGCAGCCCAAAAGATCGAGCGTGCCTTCGCGCGAGCGAAAGCCGCCGTGGAGATGGATCCACCGGCCGTCGCCCGCGCGGTAGAGCGCGGTGGTCGCCTGAGGCTCGCGCGGGAACGATGCGCCGGGGACTCGCAGATAGGCGAAGGAAAGAAGCGATGCGGCTGCGGCGCGCGCATCCACCTCGATTCGCTGCGGCTCTCCGCCCCGCAGGCACCAAAGATCGGCCGCGGCGAGCGCCTGCGCACCGAGGACCGCCGCGGCCGCATCGCCAACCCGAAAGCGCGTCGCGAGAACCGGGTCGCGCTGCGTGATGAGCAACTCGTGGCGACTGGCGCCCGATGCGCGTCCCAACGATGCGAGCAGGGCATCTGTCCATGCGGCGGGTGCCGGCGAGAGCGGCGCGGCGGCGTTGGTCACGCGCGCAGCGTAGCACTTGAATGAGCGCCGGTGGAACTCGCGTCATTGCGCGTTGAGTTGTTTCGCCAACCGGAGTAAAAACCGCTTGAATCCACCATTGGGGGAATCATCATGGAATCTGAGATTGAGCTGCGCGACCAGATTCTCATCGGCCCGTTGCGCCGGTCGGTTAACAACGCGCGCAACGTCAAGGGAAGCATCCACGACGATGCGACCGCATCGAAGCTCGGCTTTCGCGGCGGGACCGTCGCCGGATCGATCCATCTCGAACTCTTTCCGCCCCTGCTGCTGCGAGCCTTCGGCAAGCGCTGGTTCGAGCGCGGCACGATGTCGATGTACTTCCTGAACGCGACCACCGACCGGGAAGCGGTGCGAGCGTTCATCAAGCAGCCGCCAGCCGGTGTAGCCGACGCTCAGGTGGATGCCTGGGTCGAACGCGACGATGGCATGCGCGTGGGTGAAGGCACGGTCTCAGTCGGGACGCCCAGCGAGCCGAGCGCGCTGATGCGCCGCCCGCTCGATCGGTTTGATTCCGGCCAGATGCGCATTCTCGGCAGCGTGAAAGTGGGAGACGAGTTCCCCGCATGCGAGGTGAGTGTGCCGGCCGCTGCGGCAGCCGAGCGGATGAAGGTTATCACCGAGCCGCTCGACTGGTATGTGGGGGCGTCGCCATGGGGTGGCGCGATCGTGACGCCCGCGGCAATGGTCCAGCTTCTGTATGCGAAATTGATCCAGGGCTGGCGCAACCGGCTCGGCACTGCGGTCGGCCTGTTCGGCGCGATCGAGTTGCGCAACGTGAACGGTCCGGTCTTCGTCGATCAGACCTATCGCGCGACCGGCCACGTGATTGCAGTGGGCCAGAGTCCAAAGACGGAATACATGTGGTTCGACTCAGCGCTCGACGACTCCGGGAGCAAGCGGATCGCCGAGATGAGGATGCTGTTGCGCTTTATGAAGGCCTCATCGCCGCTCTATCAAGCAGCGGCGAGCTGATTGAGGCTCACGCTCCGCGAGTATAAAGCTTCGGCCATCTCTGGCCGATCCGTCGCGAACGGGCTCTTCCCTTAAGTGCGCGGGGAAGAGCCGCAACCGCGGGCTGAAAGCCGCTTTTGCGGGTGATATTCGCATCACGCCGTTGCGCGGAAGTTCGCAGGAAGTCAAGTGCGCATCGCTAATGCGCCAATGCATGCGCCAGTAGAAATTTAAATTCAACAGGCTTGCATCAAGGTCCCGGTTTATGCGACAAAATTTAGGTCGGAACGCGGTTGTTGATCGACCTGTCTAAACTACTTCCGCGCAAAGTTCAGGAGGAAAAGATGGAAGGGTTAATCGGAAAATCTGCGAGACTGGTTGGGTTGGCCGGGGCTGTGTTAGCCCTTTCGTTGCTCGCGGGATGCGCGTCGGGCGAGCCTGACCCGGCCCAGCGGGCGGTCAACGCCGCCAATCGAGCCGACCAGGCCGCATCGCGCGCCGAGGCTGCCAGCTCGAAGGCTCAGCAGGCTGCCGCTTCCGCCCAGGCTGCCGCCAGCCGCGTTGAGCAGGCGGCCAGCGATGCCAAGGCGGCTGCGGATCGCGCCGAGGCGATAGCGGCGAAGACCATGGAGAAAGCGCCGAAGCACCATGTGCACCACAAGGCCAAGAAGGCCGAAGCGGCCGAGGCGCCTGCGGCCGGTGGTGAAGCCGCTCCTGCTCCAGCGGCCGGAGCCTCCCCTGGCGCAACTCCGTAAGGCTGCATCTTAAGAAATCAGGCGTAGCGGGGCGGCTGCTCGAACAGCCGCCCCCTTTCGCTTCTGCTCAACTGAAATCGCGCGGGCTAAAGCGCCGGCACCGCGCTACCTGCTGAGGACGGGAAGCGGCTTGTCGCGCCTGGCGTCCACGATACAGAAGAATCCGAACCGTCCGCGTCCGCTTGCCCGCAACTGGTGAGGCTGGTTTGGACCGATATAGATCGTGTCCATCGGTCCCATCGAATAACGCCGATCTCCGATTCGCGCCACGCCGCGCCCGCGTACGCCGATCACGACGTGCGAATGGTGATGGCGCTCGAGACTGGTGAAGCCGCCCGCGTCCAGCTCGAAATATCGAACATGGAAGCCCACCCGTTCGCCGAGCAGGCCGGCCAGCACCTGGCGTGAGGCGCCGCGAAACTCACCGCCGCGATGGGTCGTGAGCTTGTAGGGCTCCAGCTTGATATGGTCCCATCGGAATCCGCGCCGGAAGCGGCGAATCGCCGGGGGTGATGCGGTGGTTCGGCTTCGAGTTGCCATCGCGATGCGCTCGCAAGCGGGCAATTGCCCGCAGGCGCCGCAAACCCTCATCCGCCGAAAGTGATTATCACCTTGAGCGCTTCGGGCCGCTGCGCGGTTGCGTAAGCCTGTGCGATGTCGCCAAGCGGAAAGCGGTGGGTCACGAGGTCGGCCGCATTGATGACTCCGCGCTTGACCAGTTCCAGCGACTCGCGGGTCTCCTCGGGACCGCACGAATAGCTCGTCACCAGCCGCGTCTCGTTGAAATAGAGATCGTGCGGACGCACGATCAGCTCTTCCTCGGGCGGCGTCGCGGTGAAAAACACGACCGTAGCGCCCTTGCCGGCCGCAGCAATCCCGGTGTGCATCGCCTTGGCCGTACCCGGTCCCACGATAACGACATCCGCCATCGCGCCCTTGGTCACCTCGCGCACCTGCTCCACCAGGCTATCGCCCGAGACCACCAGCCCATAGTCTGCGCCAAGCTCTTTGGCGCGCGCCGCGCGCCGGTCGAACAGGTCCGCGCCGACGATGAGGCCCGCGCCGATGTGGCGCGCGAGCTTGACGTGCATCATGCCCATGATGCCGAGCCCGATCACCAGGATTGATTCGCCGGGCTTGAGCCCCGACCGCCTGAGCGACTTGACGACGCACGCCGCCGGCTCGACCAACACGCCGTCGGCGTCGGCAACCGAGTCGGGAAGCAGCAAGGTGTCGCGCCGGTTGTCCGCGCCGGCCAGGAAGAACTCGGCCATGCCGCCGGGCTTGAGATTGGTCGCGCGCCAGGTGGGACACTGCACGTACTCGGCGCGCCGGCAGGCCGCGCAATTGAAGCATGGCGCATGATGATGGACGAAGACGCGGTCGCCGGCTTGGAAGTCGCGCACGTCGGCGCCGGCTTCCTCGATGACGCCGACCGGCTCGTGGCCGAGCACGAGCGGAGCCTTGCGCCGGATGTACCACGGCATGATATCGCCCGAGCAGATGCCGCAGGCGCGGGCGCGCACGAGGATGTCGCCGGGTCCGACCTGGGGCCGGGCCATCTCCTCGATGCGGATGTCGCCGAAATCGTAGAGTCTTGCGACCTGCATAATTTATCCGCAACTCTGTTGGGAGCGCGCGGCTTTGTCAACGGCGCCATTGGGCAATCGGCGCAATGCGGCTCGCGCGCACGTGTGGTAGATTCCGGCCATGGCGCGTCCCCAATGTCCTCCCATCGCCGCCGACGTGATCGCCGAGATCGGCGGCCGGGTGGTGCTAATCGGCAGGAAGAATTTCCCGCTGGGATGGGCGTTGCCGGGCGGATTCGTCGAGATTGGCGAGACGGTCGAGCAGGCCGCGGTGCGCGAGGCGAAGGAGGAGACATCGCTCGATGTCGAAATCCGCGCGCTGCTCGGCGTGTATTCGCGGCCCGACCGCGATCCGCGCGGCCATACCATCACGGTCGTCTATGTCGCAAGCGCGCGAGGCACGCCGCAGGCTGCCGACGACGCGAAGGAGATCGGGCTGTTCGATCCGCGCCATCCGCCCTCGCCGCTCGCCTTCGATCACGCTGAGATTCTCGGCGACTATATCCGCTTCATCGAGACCGGCGCTTATCCCGCGCCCTGGAAGCCTCACTAAGGCGTTCTCGGCGCGCGGGCGCGCGGCCCCACCTTGAGCGCGGGCGCGGTGCGCTGCGCGAGGCGTTCGCGCTTGACGCGTTCGACGAGGATGTCTGCGAGCCGGGTCGGCTCGGGCACGCGGAATTTCGTCACCGCGCTGAGCGCGAGCCGAATCGCCGCGCGAAACCCGACGCGATGGCCGGGCGACACGTAGATCGGCCGCACCCCGGTGCGCGTCCGTACCGCCGCGCCGACTCGCTCTCCGCGATCGATGAGCCAGGCGAAGCTGCCGCGTGTCCGGCCCAGCGGTTGATGCGCGCCGACCAGGATCGATTTGGCGCATCCGATCGACGGGATGTCGAGGAGATAGCCCAGGTGGGATGCGAGCCCGAAACGGCGCGGATGGGCGATGCCCTGCCCGTCGAAGATTACGAGATCGGGGCGATGCTTCACCTTCGCGAATGCGGCGAGCAGCGCGGGACCCTCGCGAAACGTGAGCAGCCCCGGGACGTACGGGAACGCGATCGCGCTCTCGGCGCTTGCCTCCTCGACGACCTCCATCGCGGGCGCCCGCAGCACCACGACCGCGGCGAAGCATCGCGCGCTCGCCTTGTCGTAGGCGACGTCGGCGCCGGCAATCAGGCGCGGGCGGCGCGGGCCGCCGCGCACGACGAGCCGCGGCCGCATCCGCTTCTGAAGCGCGATCGCCTCGCGCGGCGCGAGATCCCATCGATGGCGCCGCTTGGGACGCACGCCCACCGCTCCGATTGCCGCCGGGGCGGAAATCGATCGCGCGCCGTGCGCGAATCGGACCGCCACCGCAGCTAGCGCTCGAGCTTCGGCAGCGCGGCCTCGATTCGATCGAAAGCCTTGTTCAGGTTTTCCGGCGATGTCGCGTACGAGAAGCGCACGTGCTCAGGCGCGCCGAAGTCGTTGCCGCCGACGACCGCAACATGCGCCTCCTGGAGAATAAAGTCGGCGAACGAATCGCCATCCACCACCTTGCGCCCCTTGTAGCTCGTGCCGAGCAGCTTCGAAACGTTGGGGAAAACGTAGAATGCACCCTGCGGTACGTTGGGCAGGCTGAAGCCCGGCAGCGCGCGCACGCGCTTGACGATCAGCGATCGCCGCGCGCGGAACTCCTCGACCATCGCGTGGACTTCGTCCTGAGGGCCGGTGAGCGCCTCGATCGCCGCCGCCTGCGCGATCGAATTGGGATTGCCGCTGTTCTGGCTTTGCAACCGCGATGCGGCTGCGATCGCTTCCTTGGGTCCCGCGGCGAATCCGATGCGCCATCCGGTCATCGCGTAAGTCTTCGACAGCGAATTGAAAACGATTCCCTGCGCGCGCAGGCGCGGCTCGACGTTCAGGATGTGCGTCGGCAGTCCGTCGTACGTGATGTGTTCGTACACGTCGTCGGACATCAGCCAGATTCCCGCATCGAGGATCACCTTGGCCAGCTCGGCCAGGGAGCCTGCGTCGTACACGACGCCGGTTGGGTTGGCGGGCGAGTTCAGAATGATCCCGCGCGTGCGCGGCGTGATCGCGCGCCGGAGCATCTCGGCGCTAAGCAGGAACCCGCCGCTCTCCGGGCAGGGCAGCAACTTCGGCTCCGCCCCCGACAGGCTCACCATCGCGGCAAGGCTCACCCACGCAGGCGCCGGAATTACCACCTCGTCGCCTTCGTCGAACAGCGCCGCGATCACGTTCGACTCGGCCTGCTTGCATCCCGCCGATGCCAGGATCTCGGCGGGCTCGAAGTCGAGCTTGTTGTCGCGCTTGAGCTTCTGCTGGATGGCCGCCTTGAGTTCGCGGGTGCCGGCGACTGCGGTGTACTTGGTCTGACCGGCGGCGAGCGCGCGCCGCGCCGCCTCCTTGATTCTCTCCGGAGTATCGAAGTCGGGCTCGCCGGCGGCAAGCGGAATCACATCGATGCCTGCGGCGCGCATCTCGGCGGCGCGGGCATCGGCGGCCAGCGTGGCCGATGTCTTGAGCGCGGCAATTCTACGGTTGAGCTTGATCATGGCAGTGCCGGTGATGCCTGGTTCACTTGAGCTTGCGGCGCAGCCGCTCCAGGACCTGCTCGGGCACCAGCTCGGGCAGATGCTGGCCGTGGCCTGCGACTTCCTTGATCAGCCGCGATGCGCTGAAGAAAAACTTGGGGTTCGCGAACAGGAACATCGTCTCGATCTGCGGCTTCATCATCTTGTTCATGTGCGCCATCTGAAGCTCGTAATCGAAGTCGGTCACCGCGCGCAGGCTGCGGATGATCACCTTGGCCCCGGCGCGCTCGGCATAGTCGACCGACAGTCCGCTGAACTTGTCCACTCGGGCGCGCGGCCCCAGGTCGCGGACCACCTCGCGGATCATCTCGACGCGCTCGTCGGGGGTGAACAGCGCGGTGTCCTTGTGGGGGTTGTAGGCGACCGCGACGATCACTTCGTCGAAAATCGCGACGCTGCGGCGAATCACGTCGATGTGTCCGTTGTGGATGGGGTCGAAACTGCCGGTGTAAACGGCGACTAGCGGGGCGTGTTCTTTTTCCTTGTTTGCCATTTCCGTGCTGCTATCAACCTTCGCCCGGCGCCGTTTCCGGCCTCCGGTAAAATGCGATCCGATGGTCGCCGATTGTGGCTGTCAGCGGCTCGTCGAGGCCGCCGCAAGCCACCGGAGGTCCCGGCGCGCGCGTGTATTGCCTGATGACGATCCATCCGCCGGGCGATATAAGTCCGCCATCGGCGAGCAGGCGCAATACCTCGGCGCTGATGTCCTTGCGGTAGGGAGCATCGACGAATACGAGATCGAAACGCGCGCGCGCGGCGTCAAGTTCCCTCAGAGCGCTGCGCACCTCCTGCACCATCACCCGTGCGCGCGAGCGCAGGCCCATCCGCACGAGATTCGAGGTAATCGCCGATGCGGCCGCGCGGGACGAATCGATGAACGTGGTGTGCGCCGCGCCGCGGGAGAGCGCCTCGATCCCGAGCGAGCCGCTCCCGGCGAACACGTCGAGAACCCGGATTCCCGCAAGATCGATCCGCACCGCCAGGCGCGAGAAGATCGACTCGCGCACTCGCGCCGTGGCCGGGCGCGTCGCCAGTCCGCGCGGCGCTCTCAGCCGCTGGCCGTGGGCCTGTCCCGCTATCACCCGCATCGTGGGCTGCATTCAAACGGCGCCGGCGGCGCCGCCGCTTGCGGCTCGATAGATAACCTGTTCGCCGCGACGGGGCAAGTTCGCTTGCCGAGACCGGTCCGAGGGCTCGCGCCTCTGGAAGAAATTCGCGAATTCAGGTAGTGGTCATTAGCTCTGCGAACCCATAACCGGCCACCACTCAAGGAATCGTAATAGACCTGTCATGTCCCCTCAGCCTGAGCTCAAGTTCTCGGAGGAGGCGCTCCGCGAATACCATGAGGTGCTGGGCCACTACCCGACCCGGCAAGCGGCATTGCTGCCGGCGCTGTGGCTGGCCCAGCGCGAATTCGGTTACCTCAGCGACGAGGCGCAGGATTATGTCGCCCGCCTGATGGAGCTTCCGCCCGCGCACGTCCGGGCGGTGGTGTCGTTCTACTCGATGTTCCATCGCAAGCCGGTCGGCCGCTGGCTGCTCGATGTGTGCACCAATCTTTCCTGCCGGCTGCGGGGCGCCGACCACATTCTCGATTGCCTCCGCCGCCGCCTCGGAATCGAGGTTGGCCAGACCACGCCCGACAAGAAATTCACGCTCGCCGCGGTCGAATGTCTCGCCTCGTGCGGCAGCGCGCCGATGCTTCAGCTCAACCAGGAACGCTTCCACGAGAACCTGACCGAGGAGAGCGTCCTCAAGCTTATCGACGAGCTCGCCGCCCGTGACGATTGACCTGGTAATCGGGGCCATCGAGGCGATCGCGATGATCGTGCTCGCGCTCAACCTCGCGGTCCTGCTCCTGTGGTTCGACCGCAAGGGCAGCGCGCTGATTCAGGATCGCGTCGGCGCCAATCGCGCGAACATCACGGGACTTGGCGCACGGTTGGGCCTGCCCAACTTCGGACTGATCAATACGGCGATCGCGGACCCGGTCAAGATGTTCACCAAGGAGGATTTCATCCCCGCCGGAGCCGACAAGCTTCTGCACACGATTGCGCCCTTCCTCGCGCTGTTCCCGGTGATGATCACCTTCGTGGTGATTCCCTTCGGCGACACGATCACGATCGGCGGGCACACGTTCCAACTCCAGGCCGCCAATCTCAACGTGGGGGTCCTCTATCTGCTCGCGACGGTCGGAGTCGGAGTGTACGGGATCGCCCTTGCCGGATGGGCGTCGAACAATCGCTGGTCTTTGCTCGGGGCGGTCCGCGCGACCGCGCAGATGATCTCGTACGAGATCGCGATGGGCCTGGCGATTATCGCGGTCGTGATCGCATACGGCACGCTCGACTTGCAGGAAATCTGCCGCGCGCAGGGCGGAGTGTGGTTCGGATGGCTGCCGCGATGGGGGATCTTCGTTCAGCCGGTCGGGTTCCTGCTCCTGCTGACCGCGGGGCTTGCCGAGTCCAAGCGGGTGCCGTTCGATTTGCCCGAAACCGAATCGGAACTCATCCAGGGTTATTTCACAGAGTACTCGGGCGGCAAGCAGGCCGTCTTTATGCTCACCGATCTCGCCGAGCACACGATGATCGTCATGCTGCTGGTGACGTTCTTTTTCGGCGGATGGCAGGTGCCGTGGATCTTCGGCGGCGCGCTGCACATTCCCGGCGTTCACGCGATTGTCCTGAATCATATCCTGGTCTCGGTGCTGGGGATCGTCGCATTCCTGGTCAAAGTCGTACTGCTGTCGCTGTTTCTGGGTTCGCTTAGATGGACGCTGCCGCGATTTCGCTATGACCAGTTGATGCGCCTTGGATGGAAGGGGCTGGTGCCGCTTGGGCTGGCCAACGTGCTGGTGACAGCGTTCGTCGTGGTTTTAGGCGGGGGAGCGCAGTGATGCAGTCGGGGCTGTTCTGGTTTCTGGCGACGCTCGCGATTCTCTCGGCGCTCGGCGTGGTCGTGCAGCGCAATCCCATCCATTGCCTGCTGTCGCTGGTGGTCACGCTGCTTACCATCGGCGTGCTGTTCATCGCGGAGGGCGCGCTGGTGGTCGGGTTCCTCCAGATAATCGTGTACGCCGGCGCGATCATGGTCCTCTTCCTATTCGTGATCTGGCTGCTCAACCTGCCCCTTGAGAGCGGACCGGCCGGGCCTATCGCGCTCAAATTCCTCGGTTCGGTCGCGGCGGCGGCCCTGGTGGCCGAAACTCTGGTGTTCGTCCTGCCGCCGAGCTTGCAGGTGAAACTTACCGTGCCGCCGCCCGGCTACGGCTCGATCGATGCCCTCGCCGAGAAGCTCTTTTCCGAGTACCTGGTCGCCTTCGAGGTGACCTCGGTGCTGCTGCTCGCGGCGGTCGTCGGGGCGGTCGCGCTGGCGCGCAGGATGCCGGCCTTAAGCGCCGAGGGCAGAGCCGCGCCGGCGCAAGCCGCCGCGCAAACGGAGCGGGCCTGACGGGAACATGATTCCGCTGACGCACATGATGGCGCTCAGTTCCGCGATTTTCGCGATCGGCGTCGCGGGCATGCTGATCAGGCGCAATATCCTGATCATGTTCATGTCGATCGAGCTGATGCTGAACGCGGTGAATCTGTCGTTCATCGCGCTGGGCACGGAGCTCGGATCGATGGAAGGCCAGGCAATCGTGTTTTTCGCGATGACGGTGGCGGCGGCGGAGGCCGCGGTCGGGCTCGCGATCATAATCGCGAGTTTCCGCAACCGCGAGACCGTCCACGCCGACGACCTGACGATGCTCAGGTGGTGATGCGATGAGCGTTGAGTTCGCCCCCCTCGGCCTAATCCTGCTGTTCCCGGCGCTCGGCGTGCTTTTCAACCTGTTCCTGGGACCGCGCTATGGCCGCGGCGCGGTCAGCCTGGTCGGCCCCGGCGTGATGTTCCTCGCGTTCGCATCCGCAGCCTGGGGGTTCGCCACGCTGCTGGTGATGCCTTCGGGAAGCTCGCTCAACTTCAAGCTCTGGGAATGGATCGTCGCGGGGAACTTCCACGCCGATCTCGCGCTGCGGATGGATGCGCTGTCGGGCGTGATGGTGATGGTGGTGACGGGCGTGGGCGCGTTCATCCACCTCTACTCGGTCGGCTACATGGCGCACGATGAGGACGTCGCGCGCTTTTTCACCTACCTGAATCTGTTCGCTTTCTCGATGCTGATCCTCGTGCTCGCGAACAACCTGGTGCTGATGTTCGTCGGATGGGAGGGCGTGGGGCTCTGCTCGTACCTGCTGATCGGCTTCTGGTACACGAATCCGCAGTATGCCTACAACGGCCGCAAGGCGTTCGTGGTGAACCGGATCGGCGATGCGGGGTTCATCCTGGGAATCCTCACGATCGTCGGGACGCTTGCGCGCCAGGGCGTCTGGACGCTCGAGTTCACCGGGCTTCAGCAGCACGCGGCGATGATCGGCGCCGGCGCGGCGACTGCGGCGGGCCTGCTGTTCTTCCTCGGCGCGACCGGCAAATCGGCGCAGATTCCGCTCTACGTATGGCTGCCCGACGCGATGGTCGGCCCGACCCCCGTAAGCGCGCTGATTCACGCGGCCACGATGGTGACGGCGGGCGTGTACATGGTCGCGCGGCTCAACTTCCTTTACGCGCTTGGGCCCGATGCGCTCGCGGTAATCGCGACGGTTGGAGCGCTCACCGCGTTCTTCGCCGCGACCATCGCGGTCGTCCAACCCGACATCAAGCGCGTGCTCGCGTACTCGACGATCAGCCAGCTCGGCTACATGTTCCTGGGCGTCGGCTCGGGCGCGTTTGCGGCGGGGATCTTTCACCTGATGACGCACGCCTTCTTCAAGGGCCTGCTCTTCCTGTGCGCCGGCTCCGTGATCCACGCGCTCGGCGGCGAGCAGGACATGAACAACATGGGCGCGCTCCGGAAGAAGCTTCCCGCGACGTACGCGACGATGCTGGTTGCGACGCTGGCGATCGTCGCGACGCCGGGGCTGTCCGGTTATTTCTCAAAGGACCTGATCCTCGAGGCCGCCTACGAGTCGGGTCACGAGTGGCTCTGGCTCCTCGGCGTCATCACCGCGGGTCTGACCGCGTTCTACATGTTCCGCCTGCTGTTCCTGACCTTCCACGGCGAATCGCGAGTCGAGCCCGAGCGGCTCGCTCACGCGCACGAGTCGCCGCCGGTCATGACGATTCCGCTGATCGTGCTCGCGATCTTTTCGATCGCGGGCGGATGGGTGGGGTTGCCCGAGGGATTGCTGTGGGGCAACGCATTCGCGCGCTTCCTCGCGCCGGTGACCGGGATATTCAAGCCGTCGATGGAGGCATCGGCGCCGGTGCTTTCGGGCATCGCGACCGGCGTGACCGGCGTCGGCGTGCTCGCTGCTTACTTTGGGTACCTGCGGATGCCGGGAATTCCCGCGCTAATGGCCTGGCGCGCCCGCAATCTCCATCAACTGCTGCTCGACAAGTATTACGTCGATCAGCTCTACGACCTCATCGTGACCCGTCCGCTGTTTTTCATGTCGAGCCGCGTGTTCGGCCGCGTGGTTGATACGATCGCGATCGACGGCACGGTGAACGGCGCCGGGCTGACCGTGGAATCCACCGGCGAGCTGGTGCGCCACGCCGAGACCGGCAACGTGCAGCATTACGCCCTGGTTTACCTGGCGGGCGTGATCGGCATTGTCGCCTACTACCTGTTCCTGGTGATGCGGTGATGGGCGGCGGATTGCTCACTGCGCTGATTTTCCTGCCGCTGCTCGGCGGATTGTTCGTCATCATGCAGCGCGACGGACGGAGCGTGTGGAACTCCGCGTTCGTATTCTCGCTGATTCCGCTCGCGCTGAGCTTCTACCTGTTCTACGCCTTCGATCCGCATTCGGCTGACTATCAGTTCGCCGAGCAGTACGCCTGGATCCCGCAGCTGGGCATCTCGTATCATCTCGGCGTCGACGGGATCAGCCTACTGCTCGTCGTGCTGACGACGATCCTGATTTCGCTCTCGCTGCTGTATTCGGCGGGCGGCGATATCGAGGAGCGTCCGCGCGAGTTCTGCTTTTTCATCCTGGTGCTCGAGACCGGGTTGCTCGGCGCGCTGCTCGCGGTCGATGTGTTCCTGTTCTACGTGTTCTGGGAAGTGATGCTCATCCCGATGTACTTCCTGATCGGGATTTGGGGCCACGGCCGGCGCATCTATGCGGCGATCAAGTTCGTGCTGTTCACGATGTTCGGCTCGATTCTGATGCTGGTCGCGATCATCTACCTCGCCTATTCCGAACACGTGCATTTCGGGCGCTTAAGCTTCGATCTTCCGCTGATGTTCCAGGTTCCGCTCACGCCCACCGAGGCGCGCTGGCTGTTCGCCGCCTTCGCGCTCGCATTCGCGATCAAGGTTCCGATGTGGCCGGTGCATACCTGGCTCCCGGATGCGCACACGGAGGCGCCGACTGCGGGCTCGGTTATCCTGGCGGGCGTCATGCTCAAGATGGGCGCCTATGGTTTCCTGCGCTTCGCGATCCCGCTGTTCCCGGCGGTTGCCGTCGAGGCGACTGCGCTGTTCATGGCGCTCGCGGTGGTCGGGATCATTTACGGCGCGATGGTGGCGATGGTGCAGCCGGACCTCAAGCGGCTGGTCGCGTACTCATCGGTGAGCCATCTGGGCTTCGTGATGCTGGGAATCTTCGCGCTCAACATGCAGGGCGTCGAGGGCGCGATCTACCAGATGCTGAACCACGGTATTTCCACCGGCGCACTGTTCCTGCTGGTCGGGATGGTTTACCTGCGCCGCCACACGCGCGAGATAAGCGAGTTCGGAGGACTGTGGCGCAGCGTCCCGGTGATGGCCGCGGTGTTCATGGTCGTGATGCTCTCGTCGATCGGGCTGCCGGGGCTCAACGGTTTCGTGGGCGAGTTCCTGATCATGCTCGGGACGTTCCTGCGCCAATGGGTCGCGGCGGCATTCGCGGTGAGCGGGATCGTGCTGGGCGCGCTCTACATGCTGTGGGCCTACGAGCGCGTGATGTTCGGGCCGATCACCAAGGCCGTCAACGAGACGCTCCGTGATCTCGACGCGCGCGAAATCGCCGTGCTGGTGCCGGTGATCGCCTTGATGCTGTTCATGGGGCTTTACCCCAGGCCGCTGCTTGCGCGGATGGAACCGTCGGTCGCAAAGATGCTCTCGGCGGTCCGCGTCGAGGAAGCGAACCGGCACGAGCAGCAAGACCGGCTCACACGGCTTGCGATTCCCGCCGGCCGTCCCGAGCAGAACTCATCGGTTAGCGCGGTTGCCGCCAAATGAACCCCTTCAATCTTGCCGCGATAAATTTTGCCTGGCTGCCGATCCTGCCGCTCATAACCGTCGCGGCCGGCGCGATGGCGGTGCTGCTGGTGGGCGTGCGAGTTGGCGATGACGAGAGCGAGGGGCTCGGCTGGCTCACGCTTGCCACGCTCGGCATCGCGTTCATCTTCACCCTGGGGATCATCGGCCAGAGCGGGCTCGCATTTGCGGGCTCGATCGCGATCGACGGTTTCTCGGCTTACTTCGAAATCGCGATCCTGATCGCGGCGGCGTTCACGGTCCTGATGTCGCTCGACTACGCGGAGGAAAACCGCCTGCCCGGCGCCGAGTATTACTCGCTGCTGCTGTTCGCGGCGCTCGGGATGATGCTGATGGCGGCGGCGGGCGACCTGATCGTCATCTTCCTCGGCCTCGAAACCATGTCGCTTGCCGTGTACGTGCTGGCGGGATTGCGCCGGACCGACCCGCGCTCGAACGAAGCCTCGCTCAAGTACTTCCTGCTCGGCGCTTTTTCGACCGGCTTCCTGCTCTACGGTATCGCGCTCATTTACGGCGCGACCGGCACCATCAAGCTCGGCCCGATTCACGCGGCGCTCGGCGGCCAGATGATGTCGAACCGCCTCCTCCTGCTCGGGCTTGCAATGATGCTCGTCGGGTTCGGCTTCAAGGTCGCCGCGGTGCCGTTTCACATGTGGACGCCCGACGTGTACGAGGGCGCTCCGACCCCGGTGACGGCGTTCATGGCGGTGGGCGTGAAGCTTGGCGCATTCGCGGGCTTCCTGCGGATTTTCCTGGTGACGCTCGCGCCCGCGAGCTTCGAATGGAGCTGGGTCTTGTGGGCGGTCGCCGCGCTGACGATGACCACCGGAAATCTGATCGCGGTGGTGCAGACGAATATCAAGCGGATGCTTGCGTATTCGGCGATCGCGCACGCGGGCTACATCCTGGTGGGCATGACCGCGGCCGCCTGGCAGGCCGGCGCGGCGATCCTGTACTACCTGCTCGCATATGCATTCACGAACCTGGGCGCGTTCGCGGTCGTGACCGCGCTCGAGCGCCGCGGCGAGACCGGAGACCTGATCAGCGACTATCGCGGGCTGGCGACGCGCGCGCCGGCCCTTGCGGGCGCGATGGCGGTGTTTCTGCTCTCGCTGACGGGCGTGCCGCCGCTGGCGGGCTTCGTGGGCAAATTCTACCTTTTCACCGCGGCGGTGAATCAGGGCTTCGTCTGGCTGGTCATAATCGCGGTGCTGAACAGCGTGGTGTCCGCCTACTACTACATTTCCGTGATCGTCGCGATGTACATGGAAGAGGGCGGGGTCGAGCTTGCGCCGATGAGCCGCAGACCGGCGCTGGTGGCTGCAATTGGTATCGCAATCCTCGCGGTCGTGCTGATCGGCGTGTTCCCGCAGCCCTACATCGTGGCTGCTTCTCAAGCATTCACGTCCGCATTTGGCGCGGGCGCAATCAGGGCGGCGTCGCTGGTTCCGTAGACAGCGCTACTACTTCCTGCCTTTGGGCGCGGGGCGCTTGCGGGCGATGGCTTTTGCTTTCGCCGGCGCTTTTGCGCGTGGCGCGGCTTTCGCTGGTGGGGCCGCCTTAGGAACCGGCGCCGAAGGCGCGGCGGCCGGCGCCTGCGCGGCGGGCCGCTCCACACTCTCGGGCCCCGCCCACGCGTCGGCCTCTATCTCGATCAGCATGTCGGGATGCGCCAGCCGGCGCACTTCGACCATCGTGCAGGCCGGCGGTTGATCGCCGAAGAATTCGCGATGTGCGCGCGCGATGTCGCCGAATCGCGCGATGTCGGTCGTGTAAATCCGCGTCCGCGCGACGGCGCCCATCGAGAGGCCCATCCGTCCGAGCGCGGCTGCGATATTGGTCAGAGCCTGACGCGCCTGCACGTACATCTGGCCCGCGCCGACAATCTTGCCCGCCTCGTCGGTTGCCGTGGTGCCGGACACGGCGATGAACCCTCCCGCCCTGACTGCGCGCGAGTATCCAACGACTGGTTCCCAGGGTGTTCCGCTCGAAATGCGCACGAGTTCTGCCATCGACATCCTCTTCGGGGCCGCGTCGAACGATTCGCTTTTTGGCCCGCGCTCAGTTATCGCGCGACGGGAATGCTTCTTCAAGCTCCCGCGCAACCGATCTCATCGGCTGGCCGACGGCCCGTGCGTCGGGCATCAGCCATCTGAGCAGGCGTCCGATCCGCGAGAAAAGGATCGACGGCCCTGATTCCTTGCGGACCATGTCAAGCTCGGACTCTACGATCCTGGAACGCACCGCGGCGCGGCTCTCAGCCGGTGCGAAAGACGAACGCCTACCCTCCTCCACCTCCACAGCCTCCCTGACGAAAATGATCGCAGCATCGATATTACAGATGACTGTCCTACTGTCAAAACATTGCGCGCGAAAACCCGCTTGGCACAAGGCGATTCTGAGTGGGCGGCCGATCGCGAGCCGCGCTTGAAGTTACCCTGCATGTATCGTATTCTTAGCGCCGTTTCGTTTTTGCGCGATTGGTGAGCATCGAGGCATCAAGGAGGAAGCGATGCGCAAAGTCCTGCTTCTAGCGCTGGTATCAATGTTCCTGACAGCGGTGGCATGCACCAAATCCGAGGAGACCGCTCCTGCTCCCGCTCCTGAAGCGTCGGCCTCCGCGGCTACGGAAGCGAGCCCGGCAGCCGCAGCCAGCCCGGCCGCTCCCGAGGCCAGCGCTGCAGCCAGCCCGGCTGCGCCGTAAATTACCTGGCGTATTGGCAAGTCTCCGCGCGCCGGATCCCCGATTAGAGATCCGGCGCGCGGCTGACGCGCCCAGTCTGACCAGGTCCTCCGCCAGCGAGAAAAGGCGCGCTGCGTAAGCGCCTTTTCTTTCGTTCGTCGATCATTCGCGGGTCCGCCCGCGGATCGCATCCGCGTCCCCAAATTCGGGGCGGCCTGCGACCCCGGCTATATCCGCGTCTGTCGGCGCGGTTCCAACCTATCGGAACAGACGCAGCCGCGGGAAAGCCGCAACCGCACTAGCTCGGAAACTCTTCCTCCTTGGGTGGCGCTTCCGGCGGGGCCGGCGCGGATGGCGCTGGCGGAGCGGCGGGCGGTTGCTCCGCGGCGGCGGGGGGCGCCTCGCCGCGCATGATTTCCTTGGCGCGAGCGGCGGATTCGGCGGCGAGTCTGCCCAGCTCGTCGGATTTTCGCCTTAATTCCGCGGTCTTGCGGGAGAGTTCAGCCTTGAGCTCCGCGACTTTCGCAAGGGCATCCTTGCGCGCCTGCTCGCGCTTGTTTGCATCGCCAAGCGTGCTCCTCAGTTGCGCGGCGAGCTTGCGCCCCTGGTCGCGCAGGGCGGTAACCTGCTGCGTTACTTTTGCGCGAGCCTTCTTGGCCTCGGCCACAAGGCGGGCATTCAGCTTATGTTTCCTCGCCTCGCGCTCCAGCCGGACGCGCAACTGCTTCGCTGTCGCTTTAAGCTTCGCGAGCTGCTTTTTTGCCGTCGCGGCGGAGCGTTGCAACCTCTCAGTCCCCTTCCTTTTCTTCGCTGGCATGAGATCGCCTCCTTGCAGCGCAAGTTGTTCCTGTTCCAATCAGCTAAATCCGATCGCGGAATAAATCAATGGCCCCCTTCCCTTCACAATAGAGAGCGCTGTGGCGCGCGGGCTGCTACGATGCGACGGTGACAGTGGCAACCGCCCATCCCGCACGCGAAGCGGAAGAGCTCAAAGCCGGCCTCTCGTTATTCGATTCCGCGGCGATCGTCGCCGGAGGAATGATCGGCTCGGGCATCTTCATTGTCTCGGCGGACATCGCCCGCCAGGTCGGCAGCCCGGCCGGATTGCTCGCGGTGTGGATCGTGAGCGGTCTGATGACGATCGCGGGCGCGCTCGCATACGGCGAGCTTGCGGCGATGATGCCGGAGGCGGGCGGGCAATACGTCTATCTGCGCGAGAGTTACGGCAGCCTGTGCGCGTTCCTGTACGGATGGACGCTGCTGCTCGTGATCCAGACGGGGACGATTGCCGCGGTCGCGGTCGCGTTCGCAAGGTTTCTGGGAGTGATGTGGCCCGCGCTCGGCTCGGACTTGTGGTTTGGCGCGGGCGGGGCCGGACTCTCGGGCGAGCGTCTGGGAGCGATCGCGGTGATCGCGTGCCTGACTGCGGCGAATCTGCGCGGCCTCGACATGGGGCGTCTGGTGCAGAACCTGTTCACGAGCGCGAAGATTCTCTCGCTCGTAATGATCGTCGCGGTCGGATGCGTGTTGTATCCGAACTCGCGCGCAGCCGGAATCAACTTCGGGAGCGCACACGCGTTTTTCGGCGCGGGCGGATGGACGCTTGGCGCGGCGGCGGCGTTCGGCGCGGCCATGGTCGGCGGCTTGTTCTCGGCCGATGCGTGGGCGACCGTCACGTTCACGGCCGCGGAGGTGAAGAACCCCCGCCGCGATCTGCCGCTCGCGCTCGCGATCGGCGCGGGCGTCGTGATCCTGCTCTACGTGCTCAGCAACGTGGCATACATGTGCGAACTGCCGGTGGTGGGCGACGCGGCGGCGTCCGGCGTCTTCGCGCGCGGGATCGCGTATGCGGGCAGCGATCGGGTCGCGGCCGCGGCAATGCAAATCGTCTGGGGTGGCGCAGGGGCGACGATCACCGCGGTCCTCGTGATGGTCTCGACGTTCGGATGCGCGAACGGATTGATACTGACCGGCGCGCGGGTGACCTATGCGATGGCGCAGGACCGCGTGTTCTTTGCCGCCGCGCGGCGACTCAATCGCGCGCGCGTGCCCGCCTTCGCGCTGGTGATCCAGGGGATCTGGTCCGCAGTGCTGGCGCTTTCGGGGACTTACGGAGATCTTCTCGACTACGTGGTCTTCGCGCAGCTCCTGTTCTATGTGCTCACGGTCGGCGCGGTTTTCCGCCTGAGGCGCTCGCGTCCCGACGTGGCGCGGCCGTACCGCGCGTGGGGTTATCCGTGGGTTCCCGCCGCATACATCGCAACCGCGCTCGTGATGATGATCGATCTATTAATCATGAAGCCGCGAAACGCGTGGCCGGGCCTGCTGATCGTGGCGGCAGGAGTGCCCGTGTATCACTTCGGCCCGCGTCTGCGCGCGCGCGCCCGCAAGCCTGAACAATAGTTCTTTCGAGGAGCGCCCCCGGTTGGGAGCGATCAGGGTGTCGGGGTGCCTGGATTGCCGCCCGACTCGGTCGGCGCGCCGATGGGCTGTCCCGCGGCGGCGCAATCCGCGGTGCCAAGCCGTCCGTTGGAAAACTCCTGCGCTACGATTCTGAGGATAATCGCGCTTTGTTCAGGCGACTGATTGCCCGCGAGCTTGAAGAGTTCCGCGGCGTTTTTCGCGGCGGCATCGGCATCGTCCCGTGTCTTGGGCATCCCGTAGATCTGGAACACCTTGCACAGCGAAACGATCCCGTCCTTTCGATCACCGGCGCTGAGGTTCTCGATCGCGCCGGGGCCGGAGGGGGCGGGCGCACTGGCGCCTCGCTCACCGATTGTCATGCGAATCACGCCGCGAAGCGCGAGCAGGACGATCAGGGCTGCCACGCCCAGCGCAATCGCGCGGCCGGCTTTCTGCCCGCCGCTGAGTTCGCTCCACGGAAGAAATTCGATTCCGCCTTTGCGCGCGGCTTGCGCGGCTTCCTCGGGAACAGGACGGCGAAATTCGGGCGGCGCGGCTTTGGATTGAGCTTTAGCCTCGGGCTTGCCCGGGGGCGCACCGGAATGCGCGGTGGAAGTCTTCTCGCCGGCGGATGCAGCGGCTGCGGGAGTGAGCGGCGCGGCACAAAATCCGCAGAAGGATGTCCCTTCGGGATTCTGCCGCCCACAATGCGCGCATGCCGGCATCAGTTCACCTTGATCTCCGAGCCCCCGCTAATTCTGCCAGAATGCGCGACACGGGGGGACCTCATCCCTTCCTCCACCCGCTGCGGCAGCTTCGCCCGCAAAAGATCGGCGCGCCACGTGCGCATCCGCCCCGTAAAGATACCTACCGATGGAGCCTGCAAAGTCAATAACGACCCGGGATTCGGCCCGCGCGCGGGTCCTTCGCAACCCGAGCGGTACCGATCGAAACGATGGAGCCGCGCCCGCATCAGGCGCTGACAGAAGCGGATTATCATGCAAGACTGATCGGACCGGGCTCGCTTCGCGTGCGGGCCGAGCCTGTGCAAATTGCGTATCAACAGTCTCGTGACGGAGGTGCGATGATGACGATTGCCCGATATTTTTTCGTTGCGGCTCTCGCAACCGCCCTCACCTTCTTCGTGAGCACACGCGCATTCGCGCAGGCAGATACAGGCGATGCGTCCGACCCCGGATACAGCGCGCAGGATTCCAACGGCGACTCTGAGAACGCCCAGGACGAGAACGGAGATCAGGATAGCGACCAGGCCCAGACGCAAGGCGATGATGATGACTCAGGCGGAAACGTCGCGGTACCGGTTCCTGGCGGCGGAGAGGTGCAGGCGGACGAGCCGCAACAAGAGGCACCCAACCAGATTCCTCCGAACGAGCCCTGGTCGACACGCATGATGAATCCGGGCGTGCAGGGCGACTCCCCGCAGGGTCCGTAACCAGCGACAAGCGCCGCGCCGCGCTTGCCCTCACATAATCGACCCGGCGACGCGCCGGCGCGCCCGCGAATTAGCGCAGAAGATAGCCGCCATAATTCGGCGAGAAGTACCCCGACATCGTGAGCGTCTCCTCCTGCCGGTTCGGCGGCACCACGTTCTCTCCGTTGTAGATGAACGGCGTCGTATCCACCTGCCGCGCGAGCATCGTCACATCGACCCGCTGGCGGTCCGGACTGAAGGTCAGATCGATATCGACCGCGTCTTTGATGACGGCCTCGCCTGCCGAGAACCCGTCGGGTTGATCGAAAGAGACCGCCGTCTCGGCGCCATGGTAGTAGAGGCTGCGCATTCCGGTGGCGGATTCGCGAACGTCGGTCGCACCCGTCGAAGTATGTTTGACCACCAGGTCGGTGCGATAGCTGAACAGGCCCTCGCCGAATTCGCCGGATGGATCGCTGTGGGGAAACGGCCAGCCGTGGACCTTGCCGAGGATCTCACCGCGCCGATCGGCGCCGTCGCGCGAGTCGAACGTGAGCAGGGCAACTGGTTCGTTCGCCTCGAAGACCTGCGTGAGCCGGGTTTCGTAGTAGGGCCCGAAAAACCCGGCCGCGCCATCGCAACCGCAGATCGAGAGCAGCAGCGCAGCCGCAACCATCCGCCTCACCACACCCCACCTTCGCCGCCCATCAATCTGAAGATTCATCACATCAGTAAGCCGCCTCGAGCAGGGCGATTATCTCATCGGTGCTGACCGGCCGCCCGATGGTGTCCGACCGCGCGACTTCCTCGCGGACGGTCGCCGCGATTCGCCCGAGCTCCTCGCGCGCGACGCCGACGTCGCTGAGTCTCACCGGCACCTCGAACTGGCGGATAAATTGCGCGGTGCGATCGGCGCACTCGAGCGCCGCCGGATGAGGGTTCTCCGCGTCGAACCGGATGCCGAAACCCTCGGCGATCGGGCCGAACCGCTCCGGCGCGACCCCCGCCATGAATCGCATCACTGGAGGCAACGTAATGCACGAGGTGAATCCGTGGGGAACGTTCCAGGCGGGACCAATCTGATGGCCGAGCGCGTGCGAAATGCCGGAGCGGGTGCTCATCGCACCGAAGATCGACATCCATGCCGCGAGCTGGCATTGCACGCGATGTTCCAATTCCTCGTCGCCGTGCGCGGCCAGCGAAGGACGGAGATGGGATACAAGGAGGTTGATCGCGCGCGCGGCGAGCGCGTCGGAGACCGGCTGATGGCGCGACGAGTATGCGCACTCGACCGCGTGATCGAGCGCGCGCATCGCGGTACCCGCCCACAGCCACGCTGGCGTTTCCAGCGTTAGCTCGGGGTCGAGGATAACGGTGCGCGGTTGCAGGCGCGGGTCGGCGACCCCGCCCTTCACGCGGGTCTGCTCATTGGTGACGCCGGCGGCAGGGGTGAACTCGGCGGCGGAGAGCGTGGTGGGAATCGCGACGTGGACCAGCTCGCGCTCGCCAAGCAACTTCATCGCGGCGGCCTTCGCGGTGTCGATCGGGCTTCCGCCGCCGAAGCTCACGAGCGCGTCGGCATCGACCCGGCGCGCCTCCGCCGCGAGCGCATCTACGGTCCCCGCCGGCGTATGCTGCATCGCGCCCTTGAAAACGCCCGCGTACGCAGGCCCCGCGGCAATGCGAACCGCCTCGAGCAATCTCGATCGGCCAAGCGACGCGCCGGTCACGACCAGCGCCCGCTTGACCTTGCGCCGTTCGAGGTCGCGGCCAAGCTCGCGCACCTTGCCTGCGCCGAAGATCACGCGCTCCAGGCGCGTGAAGCTGAATTCGCCGCTGGTTGGTTTCAATTCGTTTTTCCTCGGACCGCCGGTGCTCGCGGATCGCAAGCGCTACGGTCTGATTATCACTACCGTCCCGATGGGAAGAATCCGGTTAAGCTCGCTGATGTCGGTATTGTCCAGGGAGATGCAACCGGTGGTCCAGTTGACGTCGTCGCGGTTGAGGCGCGGATTGTCGGTGCCGTGGATGCCGATGCGGCCGCCTGCGCCGACGATGCGGCCGCCCGCAACCGGCAGAACCTCGTGATCGCGCAGATTGTCGTAGCGCCGGCGGTCGAGCATGTTCGGGTAGTTGAGCCTGAGGAACCATCGCCAGCGGCGGCTCGGATATTTCTGGACGATCGTATAGACGCCCTCGGGCGTGCGCCGATCGCCCTCATAGAGCTTGGCGCCCGGTTCGAGGCTGCGGCCAAACACCGCATGATACGCGCGGTAGAGCCGGCCCTTGTAATAGGCGACTAACTTGTGGCGCGACTTGTAGACCATCACCGCCCAGTTCACCGAGTCGAGGTAGGAGTCGTCCCTGGTTTCCTCGAACGCGCGCTCGCCGGGAGTCAGTCCGGATTTGGTCGGAGATACCGCGTCAGCTTCGACGCCGTCGATCGTCGGCGCGGCGCTTGGGGGCGGAATTGCAGGGGCGGTATAGGTCGCCATCCCGGCCTGCGGTCCCCACCCTGGCGCGACCGCCGAATTCGCTTGCGGAGCCGGCGCGGCGCTTGGCGACGGATTTGCCGGGGCGGCATAAGTCGCCATCCCAGCCTGCGGTCCCCATCCTGGCGCGACTGTGGGAGCCGCTTGCGGAGCCGGCGCGGCCGATGCGGTCGGCGCGGAAGCCGGCGCCGATGGCGATGGCGGTTGTTCCTGCGGATGAGCCCGCGCCGCCGACATCGCGATTGCGATGGTGACCGCCGCCGCGATGCGCGCTATCGTCGCCTGCATTTTCGCCATCATCCTGGCCGCACCCCTCCCGCATCGTATATTTTGGGAAGCATCGTCGCGCCGGTCAATTCCGACAGTGTGATCCCGCGCCATGCCTGAAAACCCCGCCCGCAAACTCGTAGATCGCACTCCTGCCCGCGCGATCGCTGCCTAAGCCGCACCCGTTTGCGTGCGATCGCCGCCGGCGCGGGCCGCGAACTCTCAAATTGACCGTCCGCGAAACCGTCTGGTAGCATTCGAGTGCGGCCGACCGCAATGCCAATCGAAAAGAACGAATTGCGCCGGGTCATGGGTCATTTTGCGACCGGCGTCACCGTCATCACGACCCGCAGCAAGACCGGTAAATTGCACGGCCTGACCGCGAACTCGGTGACGTCGGTGTCGCTGGTCCCGCCGCTGCTGTTGATTTGCGTGGACAAGAAGTCGGAAAGCTATCCGTCCTTCGAGGAAAGCAGGGTCTTCACCGTCAATATCCTCGCATCCAGCCAGGAGCACATCTCGCGGCGATTCGCGATCAGCGGCGGGAACAAGTTCGAGGGAGTGAGCCATCGCATCGGCGCCAACGGCGCTCCGATCCTCGATGGAACGCTCGGCTACCTCGAATGCGCGATCGTGAACGGGCTGGACGGCGGCGACCACACGATTTTCCTCGGCGAGGTCCTTCAGGGGGAAACGCGCGAAGCGAAGCCGCTCCTGTTCTACCGGGGCGGTTACCGCGAAATCGGTGAGTAAGCGTAGCCGGCCGGATGCGCCGGGTGCTCGGGTGCCGCAGGTGCGCGCGACTGGCGCATCCAGCGCGGCGCCCCGTATAACTGCGAGTCAAGTCGATGAATTCCACCTCACGTCTGTCCGGCCTCAGCGTTTTTCTTCCCTCGCACAACGAGGAAGCCAACGTCGAGCGCGTCGTGCGCGGCTATCTGGCCGAATTGCCTAACGTCGCCGATGAGTACGAGGTGATCGTGGTCGATGACGGCAGCCGCGACCACACCGGAGAAATCGCCGATCGGCTCGCAAGCGCCGATCCCCACGTCCGCGTGGTTCATCACGAGATCAATCGCGGGTACGGGGGCGCGGTCATCTCGGGGATTCGCGCGGCGCGGATGCCTTACGTGTTGCTCTCGGACGGCGATGGGCAGTTCGATCCCGCAGACGTGCGAAAGCTCGCGGCGCGGATGCCCGAGTACGACGTCGTATGCGGCCATCGCGTGCGCCGGGCGGACCCCCTAATGCGGCGGATCAACGGCAAAGCGTGGACGACGCTCGTGCGCGTGCTTCTCGGCGTAACCATCAGCGACATCGATTGCGGATTCAAACTGTTCAAGCGCGAGGTGCTCGACGGGATGGAGTTGCGCGCGCACGGGGCGATGATATCGACCGAGCTGATGGCGCGGATTGCGGGCCGTAGCGCAAAGGTTTGCGAGGTCGAGGTGCAACATCTGCCCCGGCTGGCTGGCGAGCAGTCGGGAGCGAATCTCCGCGTCGTGGCGCGCGCCTTCAAGGAGCTGTTTCAACTCTTCGGAGAGCTGCGCGCCGAGCGCCGGAGCGCCGGGGCGCACAGGTGATTCATGCGCGTCCGCCCTTTCGCGGGCGCGGTTCGCGCGTGCCGGCAGGCTGTAAGAAACGGGGATCGAACGACGCAAAGGGGTTAATGCTGGACCGAATCGTTCACTCCGATGCCCCCGCATCGGGAGAAAATCCGCTAGTTTCGCGCCTTCGGAGCGGTTGCGTTAATGGCACGGCAATGGCTATATGCTTTGCGATGCGCGGCTCGCTGAAGGGCCGCCCAGGTTGAAGGAGACCAAAAGGATATGAAGCGCACCCTCTCGATTCTGACTGCTGCTGTGTTCGCCAGCGCCCTCGCCCTCCCGGCCTTCGCCCAGGATGCCAGCCCCGCAGCAGCGGCGGCGAGCCCGGCGGCAGCAGCCGCGAGCCCGGCGGCGGAAGCAAGCCCGGCTGCGGAAGCCAGTGCGAAGCCGGCGAAGAAGCATCACCACAAGGCGAAGAAGGCGGCCGAGGGGGCTGCGTCCCCGGCGGCTGCGCCTTCCCCGGCAACGCCGTAATTTAGCAACGCGAAGGATCGGGAAACCGAGGACCCTCGGTTTCCGCAACGCGGCCGGCCGCCGATCGGATCGGAACAACCGGTTGGCGGCCGGCGGTGCACGCGCGCCATTTTCGATTGCGTGACGTGCAGCCGTGCCGCGCTTTTTTCTCGGACGATTTTCCTGCTACCATCGCTAGTACGCCCGTGTGAGTGGCTCCGCGAGCGTTAAGAAATTGGCACGCAATTCTGGGGCGGGGCTCTTTCTCGCGTTGCTTCTTGCGCTGGTCCTTCAATGGCCGGCGACGGCGCGTGCGACGGTAAGCGGCGCCTCATCCGACACCCAGGTCTGCGATCCGCTGGCAGACTACTATCTGGGAATGGAGGACTACCCGGAGGCGATCCGGCGCCACCTCATCGTAATCCAGCGCGAGCCATCGAACGCGCTGGCTCATTACCATCTCGGCTTCGCTTACGGGCTCCTGGGCGAGCATCGCCAGGAGTTATCCGAGTACCAAAGGGCCGTGAACCTGGGCCTCGAGGACTGGCAACTGTTCCTCAACCTCGGGCTCCTCTACCTCGAGAACGGACAATTGCGCGATGCGACCGAGGTGCTGAGACTCGCCACGCTGCTCGCCCCGGACCGGCCCGAGACGCACTTCAACCTCGCGCTCGCCTACGAGCGGCGCGGGATGCCGGAGAGGGCGGAGCAGGAGGTTCTGGTTTCGCTGCAAATCGATCCTGACCAGCCCGATGCGCACAATACGCTGGGTGCGATTTTCGCCGAGGAAGGCAAATACCGGCGCGCGAGCCAGGAGTGGACCGAGCTGGTTCAGGCCAATCCGGATTACGCGCCCGCCCGCGCCAATCTGGACATCCTCGGCCGAGTCGAGCGTGGAGAGCTGAAAGGTCCCAAGCCCGAGAGCGGTTTCGCGCGTGAGCCCTGAGCGTGGCACCGATCTGGGGGTATAAAGGAAGCGAAGGTGGTGGAATTGGCTGAGCGGCGGAATTCTTCGTGGATCCTTTGTGCGATAGCGCTCGGCGCCGCACTGGCGGTGCTTCGTGCCGCGCCGGCGGCCGCGGCTGTACATCACTCGAAGCACAAGGCCGCCGCGCATGGCAAGCGCCACCAGAGCCAGAGCAATGCTCCCGCCTACAAGGGTGCTTTGCTCGAGGATGCCGAGAGCGGAAAGGTCTTGTACGAATTCAACTCCGACATGCAATGGCCCCCCGCATCGATGGCCAAAATGATGCTGCTGCTGGTCGCGTCGGACCAGATACGGGCGGGGCGAGTCAAGCTCGACGATCCGGTGCGGGTCTCCGAGCGTTCGGGGCACACCGGCGGCTCACGGGTCGGGCTGCTCGAGGGGCAGGTGTATCCGCTCGGCGAGCTGATGAAGGCCGCCCTCATCAAGTCGGCCAACGACGCGGCGGTCGCGGTCGCCGAGAAGATCGGCGGCTCGGTCGAAGCGACGGTCCTGATGATGAACGAGCGCGCGCGAAGCCTGGGGATGGCGCACACCGAATATCACACGGTCGACGGCCTTCCGCCGCGTCCTGCGCACGATGCGGACTTTACCAATGCGCGAGATCTCGCGACCGTCGCGCGTGCAATCATCAGGAACACCAGCCTCCTGCAATGGTCGAGTCAGGAAGAGGCGGATTTCGACGGCGGCATATGCATGCTGCACAATACCAACCACCTGGTCGGGCACTTCTACGGATGCGATGGACTCAAGACCGGGTTTACCTCGCAGGCCGGCTTCAACCTGACCGCCACCGCCAAACGCGGAAACATGAGGCTGATCGCCGTCGTGCTGGGCGCGGCATCGAATCAGCAGCGTTTTGCGCAGGCGGCAAAGTTGCTCGACTGGGGATTCGATCGTTACACCGCGGTCTCGCTGCTGCGATCGGGCGAGCCGCTTCCGGTTCAGGTCCAGGTTGAATCGGGGCCGTTGATACAGCCGGTCGCCCAGCGCGACCTGATAGTCGTGCTGCCCAAGGACAATGTCGCCGGATTGAAAGTCGAATACGAAGTGCCGCCGCGAATCGCCGGACCGGTGAAAACCGGCGAGGAACTCGGCCGCGTCGTCGCGCACGATCATGGCGGGGTGTTGAACGAGATCTCGGCTGTTAGCCCAATCGCCGTGGGCCAGCCGGTCGAGCAGGGGCAATACGGCAGCGATTCGTGGGATGGCCAGCGGCAGCCATCGGCGCAGTACGGTGGCGATGCGTGGAGCGCGATCCGTCCGCCGGCCGTGGTCCCGGTCCAGGAGAACCAATGAACCAAGCTTCCCGCCAGCGCAATCGCAGGAATCGGAAACTCGCGCGCAAGCGCCGCACCAATCCCATACAGGCCAAGGCGCGAAAGCGCAGGCTGCGCAAGACGCGCCTGCGCGGCCGCTAGCAGGCTGTTGAGAAGAGCGAGAGCATAGCAGTTCGTCCGGATTGCGGTCTCAACATCCTGCGTAAAAGACGGCTTCTTTCCCCTCTCTTATCTCCCCCGGTCATTTCCGGGGGAGATAAGAGAGGGGGAGCAAGCTGTGATTTATCACCAACCTGCTGGTTCCGCCTCGCCAATCAGGCAGCGCGCGGCCCCGAGCTAATCCGGGGAAAGCCGGCGCGCGCGCCACGTCCGCCAATCGCAGCGCGAGGGTGGCTTCTGCAGGCGGGCAGCTTGTTGGAAAAACCTGCGCCCTCAAATTGACAGCAGCTCCATGTGGCGGATAGCTTGGATTGTGCGCCTTCGGTTCCCAACCCTATCTCCCGGAGTAATCATCTGCCCGACGCGAAAGTAATCGCCGTCATTCCGGCGCGTTATGCCTCCACCCGGCTGCCTGCAAAGGCGGTCGCGGACATCGCAGGGTTGCCGATGGTGGTTCGAGTCTGGCAGCAGGCGGCGAAGGCGCATTCGATCGATCGGGTGATCGTCGCGACCGACGACGGGCGGATTCGCGATTCAGTGACGGCCGCGGGCGGCGAGGCGATCATGACCTCACCGGCGCATCAGAGCGGCACCGACCGGATCGCCGAGGTCGCGGGGAAAATTCGCGCGGGCGTGTATATCAACGTCCAGGGCGATCTGCCGTTCATCGATCCGGCCGACCTCGATGCGCTCGCGGCGCCGATGCGCGCGGATGAATCGATCGCGATGGCGACGCTCGCAACGCCGATCGCGGACGCGCACGAATGGAACAATCCCAACGTGGTGAAAGTCGTGTGCGGCTTCGATGGCAACGCGCTTTACTTCTCGCGAAGCCCGATCCCGCATCCGCGCGATGGCGGCATTCCGCGCCAGGCGCTTCGCCATATCGGCGTCTATGCCTACCGCCGCGACTTCCTGCTCAAGTTCGCATCGCTTGAACAAGGGGTGCTGGAACGAATCGAGAAGCTCGAACAGTTGCGCGCGCTGGAACACGGCTACCGGATCCGGGTCGTCGCTTCCGTGGCGCCGTCGCTTGAGGTAGATACAGCCGAGGACCTTGCCAGGGCCCGCTCCCTGGCGTCCTCTGCGGGGCGGTCGTGATGGGGGAGGGAATCAAGGTGGAACGAGCCAAAACCAAGTTCATCTTCGTGACCGGCGGCGTGGTCTCATCGCTCGGCAAGGGCCTGGCGGCGGCCTCGCTCGGGGCGCTGCTCGAGGCGCGCGGGCTCAAGGTCACGCTGCTCAAGATGGACCCGTACATCAACGTGGACCCGGGCACGATGAGCCCGATGCAGCACGGGGAAGTGTTCGTGACCGACGATGGCGCGGAGACCGACCTCGATCTGGGCCACTACGAGCGCTTCGTGCAGACCACGATGAGCCGGCGCAACAACTGCACGACCGGCCAGATCTACGACACCGTCATCGAGAAGGAGCGCCGCGGCGATTATCTCGGCGCCACCGTGCAGGTGATTCCGCACATCACCGATGAGATCAAGCGGCGCATCACCGATGCCGCCCAGGATGCCGACCTGTGCATCGTCGAAGTCGGCGGCACCGTCGGCGACATCGAGAGCCTGCCGTTCCTCGAGGCGATCCGCGAGTTCCGCTGGGACCTCGGCCGCGAAAACGTGCTCTACGCGCATCTCACGCTCGTGCCGTACATCCCGACCGCCGGCGAAGTGAAGACCAAGCCGACCCAGCACAGCGTCAAGGAGCTGACGGGCCTGGGGATTCAGCCCGACATCCTGCTGTGCCGATGCGATCGCCCGCTCGACAAGAAGGTCAAAGCGAAGATCGCGCACTTCTGCAACGTCGAGGAGAGTTGCGTCATCGCGGCGCGCGACGTCGAGACGATTTACGAAGTGCCGCTGCACTTCCACGATGAGGGCTTCGATCAGCGCGTGGTCGAGAAACTGAACATCTGGACCGGCGCGCCCAATCTCTCCAAATGGCGCCGCATCGTGAAGGCCGCGCAGAATCCCAAGGTCCAGGTCAATATCGCCGTGGTCGGGAAGTACGTCAACGTGGTCGATTCGTACAAGAGCCTCCACGAGGCGATCGCGCACGGGGCAATCGCCAACGAGGCCAAGGTCACGATCGATTACGTCGATTCCGAGGATCTCGAAAAGCAGGAGGTCGGCCCGCGACTTGCCCAGGCGCACGCGATTATCGTCCCGGGCGGTTTCGGCATCCGCGGCACCGAAGGGATGATTCGCGCGATCCGCTATGCGCGCGAGAACCAGGTGCCAATCCTGGGCATCTGCTATGGGCTGCATATGATGGTGATCGAGGCGGGACGCGACCTGCTCGGCCTCAAGCGCGCCAATTCCACTGAGAACGCGCCCGACACTCCCGACCCGGTCATCGACATCATGGAGTCGCAGAAGGACGTGACCAAGAAGGGCGGGACGATGCGACTGGGCGCATATCCATGCGTGCTCAAGGCGGGCTCGCTCGCCAACTCGCTCTATCGCCGCGTCCGCATCTCCGAGCGCCATCGCCATCGCTGGGAGGTCAACAACCGGTACCGCGCGGACCTCGAGAAGGCGGGGCTAATCGCGACCGGCGAGTCGCCCGACGGCCAGTTGGTCGAAATCATGGAACTGAAGGGCCATCCGTGGTTCCTTGGATGCCAGTTCCATCCCGAATTGAAATCGCGGCCGCTCGATTGCCATCCGCTCTTCCGCGGACTGGTCCGGGCGGCGGTGGAGCGGCGCGCGGAAACCGGTCACAAGCGCGCAACCGTGCGGGAGCTTAGATCAGCTTCGTGAGCGCAGAGCAGATAAGGGTCGGGGATGCGGTCTTTGGCGGGCCGGACCTCGTTTTGATCGCAGGCCCCTGCGTGATCGAAAGCGACGAATCGTGCATCCGCCACGCCGTCCGGCTGGCGGAGATTGCGCGGCGCGCCGGAATCGCGCTCGTGTTCAAGTCGTCGTTCGACAAGGCCAACCGCACGAGCCACACCTCGTTTCGAGGGCCCGGCCTGGATGCGGGCCTCAGGATTCTGGGGCGGGTGAAACGCGAGGCGGGCGTCGCCGTGCTGACCGACATCCACGAAACCACGCAGGCAAAGGCCGCGGCGGAAGTCGTCGATGTGATCCAGGTTCCCGCGCTGCTCTCGCGCCAGACCGATCTGATCCACGCCGCGGCTGCAACCGGCCGCGCGGTGAATATCAAGAAGGGGCAGTTCCTCGCGCCGTGGGATATGCGCGCCGTCGTCGCCAAGGCGGAGAGCACCGGGAATCGGCGAATCCTCGTGAGCGAGCGCGGCACCGCGTTCGGCTACAACAACCTGGTCTCGGACCTGCGGGCGCTGGTGATAATGCGCGAGTTCGGATACCCGGTGGTTTTCGACGCGACCCACTCCGTGCAACTTCCCGGCGCGGCAGGGGAGCGCTCCGGCGGCCAGCGCGAGTTCGTAGCACCTTTGGCGCGCGCGGCGGTCGCGGTCGGAATCGATGCGGTATTCATGGAAGTGCATGAGGATCCGGAACACGCTCTGAGCGACGGTCCGAATTCCTACCCGCTCGACTTGCTGCCCACCCTGCTCGGCGATTTGAAGCGAATCCACGAATTCGCGCGCGAATCGTCCACCCGCCAGTAAGCGGCGGTCCCGCTTCGCGCCGCGCCGCGGGGGTCGATAACGCAAGCCGCGAGATTGGCGAAAGCCAGGCGGCTTCAGTCGAGGTCGAGTACTTCGCGGAGCGCCGCGGCGACCCGCACCATCGCCGGTTCGTCGAGCCGGGCAAGCGGGCCTTCAACGAGGCGGCGATTATCGATCGCCCGAAGCTGGTCGATTAGCAGGTCGGAATCGCGCCGCAGCGATGATTGCGCACGTACACGGATGCGCAGCGGCTCGGCATCGTCGATCAGATTGGTGGTCAGAGGAACGATGAGCGTCGATGGATGGCCGGCATCGATCAGGGCCTGCGCCTGAACGACCAGCACCGGACGTGTTTTGCCCGGCTCGGTGCCGCGGCGCGGATTGAGATTGGCGAGCCAGACCTCGCCGCGTTCAGGCATGCGGCTCGCGCTCGATCGCTGCGAACTCGGCGTTTACCCGCATACTTTCCCGGCGCACCTTGCGCGAGGCGCGCGCCAGCCGCTCTGCTCGCGCGCGCGCCTCGGCCTCGCGGTTCATCCGCTCGATGGCGCGGCGGATGTATTCGGCGCGCGGAATCCCGAGTGCCTTAGCGCAGCGGTTGCTGGTCTTAAGCAGTTCGTCCGGCAGCTTGAGTGAAATGGAGTCCATGCAATTAAACTTGAATATCTCTTTAAGATATCACCAAATAATATGCGCCGGCATATTAAGGAAAAGCAAGCCGCGCCCGCCGGGAGGGAAGCGATCACCAAACTCCCGTGCACCCCGCGCCGCGGGGTCACCAAAGTCCGCGGCGGCTCGATACGTCAGGCTTGAGGAATTACGAGTTGCGTGCCGGTGCGAAGGCTGCGCGGATCTTTGATTGAATTGGCCTTAAGCAACACCTTGACCGACACCCGTCAGCGGCTGGCGATATCGTAGATAGTGTCGCCCGAGCGCATCGAATAACGCTGCTACCCCTGGCTGCGCGCGCCGCTGGCGGCTGCGTGCCTGGCCTTGCGAGCGCGGGAGGGCTTGGCTCGCGAGCGAGCCGGCGCGGACTCGCCGACGCCTTCAACCGGAATCACGAGGGTGGCGCCGGCGCGAATCTTCCGCGGATCGCTCAACCCGTTCGCATCGAGCAGTTGCTGCGCAGTGATTCCATACATGGTAGCGATACCCGCCGGGGTATCGCCCCGGCGCACCGTATAGTCGTGCGTCTCCTCGACTTCCGGGCTCTGCGCGCTGATCCCGGGGAAATAGTCCTCCTCGTAGCGATGCACCTGGAGGGCGGCGAGGAACTCCGAATAATAATTCTTGACCGCGAAGCCGAAATGCGGGCCGTTGTATTCCCTGATCATGCGGCAGTAGTCGTTGCCGCATTCCTCCGCCGCGCGTGCGACCCCATTGGCGCCGTAATCATAGGCGGTGATCGCAAGCGGCCAGTCGCCAAGGACATCGTAGTTGTAGCGCAGGAGCTTCGCGGCCGCCTCGGTCTCGCGAATCGGGTTGAAGCGGTCGTCGCGATAGCGGGTAATCCTGAGATACTTGCGCCCGGTCGAACGGGTGAACTGCCAGATGCCTTTGGCGCCGGCGCCCGATTTCGCGCGCGCAACAAAGCCCGACTCGACCTGCGCCAGCGTCACCAACTCGGCCGGAACCCCGGCCTGGGTGAAGATTCGCTCCATCGTGGGGCGATAATAGCGGCTGCGCACCAGCCCCTCGCGGAATCGCTCGCGCAATCCCTCCTGCACGCGAAGGTTTTGCGCCGCCGCGGCATACGCGCTTGGCGGCTCGCCCTTGAACATTTCGGCCACGCGCCGCTCCTCGCTGGTGTTCGGCTCGTGTCCCGCGGCCAGCCGCGCGAGCATCTCCCCGTACTTGGATTTCAAGTACGCGTTCGCCCATTCGATGTCATCGCGCGACGGGCTGCCGTCGCCGGGAAGATGCATGACCTGGTAGATGCGCCAGACCTTGTCGCGGTCGAGAATGACGAAGTCGCGGATCGAATATGCAGTAAAGACGTTGACCCAGAACTGTACGTTAGGCTCCAGTGGTGCTGGACGCGGAAACGGAACCTTGGTCTCGGCCCGCAGGGCGCTCGGCCCGGCCGCGACGGTCGCCAGCGCAATCGCCAGGGCGGCGGCCATAACCCCAATCCGGCGTGAAGAGTACAGCTTATTGCCCAAGTCTTCCGCTCCAGGATGCGTGCTTTCCCGGCAAGCCGCCCCATCGGCCTTCCCCCTCCGGAAAATCACCGCACGTTTATCGATTAACCGCCCGCGCTCTGGTAGTCAACGAAAACGGCCATCGCCGGGAGCATCGCCAATTGCCAGGTGAAGAGAAAAAAGAACGATTTTGCCGCCCGCGCCGGTCCGGAATTGCGGCAATCGCCGCCGCGATCGTGCTGATTGCCGCCGCGCTCTCCGGATGCCGCCGCTCGGCGAACCCTCCGATTCCAGCGGCCGAATCGGCATTCAAGGTGGCGCTCCTGACGCCGGGTCCGGTGAGCGACGCCGGATGGAATGCGGCCGCGTTCGACGGCTTGCAATTGATCAAGAGGGAGCTCGGGGCGGATACCGCGCTTGCCCAGACCACCTCGCCGGCCGACTTCGAGGACGCGTTTCGCGATTTCGCATCGCGCCGCTTTAACCTGATTTTCGCCCACGGCTTCGAGTACACCGATACTGCTTTGCGGGTCGCCCGGCTGTTCCCGGACTCCTATTTCGTCGTCACCTCGGGAAGCGGTTCGTCGGCCAACGTGGCGTCGGTCACCTTCAGAATCGAGGAGGCGGCGTACGTCGAGGGCGTGCTCGCCGGCGGAATCACGAAGACCGGTGTAGTGGGCGCGGTGGGAGGAATCGAACTGCCGGCGATCCGGCTCACATTCGACGGCTTCAAGCGCGGATTCCTCGCGGCGAGGCCGGCCGGGCGAGTGCTCATCAGCTACACCGGGAGCTTCGATGACGTCGGCGCTGCGAAGGAGGCGGCGCTCGCACAAATCAGCCAGCATGCCGACGTACTCTTCCACAATGCCGATGCGGCGGGGCTGGGCGTCTTCCAGGCCGCCGCCCAGGCGCACATCTATGCCTTCGGCGCGAACCGCAACCAGAACGATGTCGTGCCCGAGGCCGTGCTCGCGAGCGCAGTCACCAAAATCCCGCAGGCGTTTCTCAGAATCGCGCGCGAGGTGAAGGACCATACCTTCAGGCCCGGGATGATCGAATTCGGAATGAACGACGGGATGGTCGAGGTCGTTTACAACCAAAGGCTGCTCGTGAATATCCAGCCCGCGGCGCTCGCCAGAGCGAAGCAGGCCGAAGACGACATCAAAAGCGGCAAGATTGTGCTGGCGCGGATGCCGTCGGGCGGTTGAGCGCAAGCGCGGCCTGTCCGCGCGCGCGCCCCGCGACCGTCTCAATCTGGATCGAACTGCGGTTTGAAGTCGTTGGACTGAGAGTCGTCGCCGCTCGATTCGGGAGCAGCGCCCATGTCTTCCGGCTTGAAGTCGTTGGAATTTTCGGTATCGGGGCGAAGGTCCTGCTCGTCGGGTTTGAGGTCCTGCGAAGCCCCGAGATCGCTTGGCGGACCCGCATCGAGCGAGCTGCCGAATTCGCCCTTCTCCGCCGCGGCACCGCCCGTGATGCCGCCGTACTCTCCCATCGTCTGCCCGTGCGCCGTGCGGACGAGAGCGAGGCTCAACAGCAATGCCAGTAAAATCAGGGCATGCAGAAGATAGAGTCTCTGGCTCACTGAATGAGACCCTCTCGCTTTAAGTGCGAAACCCATCCTACTTAACTCTACACCTTGTACAGGTGCTATGACAAGCGGTAAGGGCGGCGTTCCGCGGCGCCCGACCGCCCCCGCTTGAGCATCGTTCGCCCCCACCGGTAAGCTTCGATAATCCGCCCTTCAGGCCATGGCCACGAATGAGATCGAAATAGCGCCGGTTACCCAGCCGCTCCACGCGACGGTGGCAGTGCCTGGTTCCAAGAGCATCACGAACCGCGCGCTCCTGCTCGCCGCGATGGCCGAGGGACGGTCGGTGCTCGAATCGGTCGCGCTGAGCGACGACATCCGCTTCATGTCCGCTGCGCTGGAGGCGCTCGGTTTCCGCATCGAGATTCGGGAGAGCGAGCGGCGGATCGCGGTCGATGGGCTCGGCGGCGCGATTCCGGCCAGCGGCGGCGATCTCTTCGTGGGAGGGGCGGGAACCGCGATGCGCTTCCTGGTCGGCTTTCTCACGCTTGGCCACGGGCGCTACCGCGTCGGCGGCAACCAGCGGATGACCGAGCGCCCGATGGGTGCGCTGCTCGATGCGATGCAGCGGCTCGGCGCAACCGTGTACAGCGAGCGCGACAACCGGTGTCCCCCGGTCATCGTGGACGTGACGCGCGGGCGCTTCCAGGGCGGCGAGACGTCGATCGATGAGCGCGAATCATCGCAGTTCGTCTCCGCGCTCCTGATGCCGGCGCCGCTGTGGGCGCGCGGTCTCAAGCTGCACGTAGTCGGCGAGACCGCCCGTCCGTTCATCGATATGACGCTCAAGGTGATGGCTGCATGGGGAGCCGAGAGCACGATCGAGGGCGATGCGATCGTGGTCGCGGGCGGGCAGTCGTATCGCGCGCGGCGATTCGCGATCGAGCCCGATGCGTCGGCGGCGAGCTATTTCGCAGCCGCGGCCGCGCTGTGCGGAGGTTCGGTGACGATCGAAAATCTTCGCAAGGACTCGGTGCAGGGCGACATCGGGTTCCTCGCCCTGCTCGAGAGGATGGGCGCGCGCGTCGAATGGCATCCGGGCGGCGTCGAGGTGACCGGCACCGGACGGCTGGACGGGATCGATGTCGCGATGAATGCGATGCCGGACATGGTCGCGACGCTGGCCGCGATTGCGCCATTCGCATCGACGCCGACGCGAATCCGCAATGTGGGTTTCATCCGGCTCCACGAAAGCGATCGCATCCGCGCGCTCGCAGCCGAGCTTAGGCGCATCGGCGCCCGGGCCGAGGAGTTCGATGACGGGCTTGGGATCGAGCCGTCAGCGCTCAAGCCCGCCGCGATTGAGACCTACGACGATCATCGCATCGCGATGAGCTTCGCGGTGGCGGGGCTGAAGCTTAAGGGCCTGCGCATCAAGGATCCGAACTGCGTCGCGAAGACCTTTCCCGAATTTTTCGAAACCCTCGCGCAACTGCCCCGCTGACCTGCGCGCGCCCGGTGCCAGCGCGCGGGCGGCCCCAATGCGGCTAGTTCGGCGGTGAGCCGGCAGTAGGCTGCTTAACCTCCTCGCGCTCGAATGTCTGCGACTCCGATCGTCCCACAGCCTTGAGCGAAATCTGTGCCCCAATAGCCACTTGTCGATTCGAGTCGTGACTTAGCGTCCGCAAATACTCGACCGCGTCCGGGGTCCCGATATCCTGAAGGACGTCAGCGGCAAACTCTCGCTCGGACGGATTTTCGCTGTCCGCCCATTTGATCGCATCGGCCATCCCGGCGTCCTTATCGATGCCGAGAAAACGTTCGATCTTCGCCGCCTCCGCTTCGGTGCAGCCTCGGACGTAGAGGTCCGGCGTCCCCACTGGCGAGGGTGTTGTGGCCGGTGCGGGGACCTGCACCTCCAAAGGAGTCGCTCCGGAGCTGCCAGAACCTTGAATCGCGTGCATGACCGGGGCCTGCAGCGACCGCGACGCCGCCGTGTGACTAGCAGCGGCCGCTCGCGCCTCTTCAGCCGCGAAGGAGTGAGCAGCCATTTGGTCTCTGAGAGACGCCAGCTTCCGCTGGTAATATTCTTTGTAGCTGCGGCTCACATCGGTATAACCGCCGCCGGTCCATGCATATACGACCGGCCATATTGCTACGCAGTGTGTGGCACCTTGATGCGAGGTGAATTCTGTGTCCACGATCACCTCAAGTTGACCATTGCCCTCCAAATCTTCGATCCCTTCCACATCCGCGCGTGCCGGACTCGCATACCGCTCGAAGCCCGCAGGCGTTTTGTCAATTATCGAAAGATAGCAATTTCTTCCGTCTGAGGCCGACACAACCAATGAAAGATTCCCCGAATGGCGCAGGTCGGCAAACCGAAATGAGCAAATACCAAGTTCGCCTTCCTCTGTAAGCCTGTGCAGCAACGCCAGGACGTTGTCATCAGACGGCGGATTCGCGGCTAGACTATTCGGCGCGCTGACCGACCAATCGGCTTTCACAAGGTCCTCGGGCGGAGCACCGCCGGCATAGACCCGGATCGGCATTGACACAGACAAGGCCAAACAAAACGTAACCCCGACGAGCGTTCTTTTGTTCATGGCTTTAAGAACGATGCGCCGGCGGCACTCGCCCGCGCGACCTTAGTTATTCGATGCGCCGCTCTCTTTTGCCGTCATTTTACGCGGGTCTCGCGTAGAATCCAAATTGGGGTTTCCGCATTCCTGCGCACTCCTTCTGATTAGTCATTCCCGCGCGTCTGAGTTGCCGGCGCGCGAGGAATCCCGGATCCTCATTCTGTGTTTTCAGAATCATATGTCGCGCGATCGAGGACGATCGCGCGACGCTGCGGACCCTCACCTACCCTCTCCCTTCCAGGGAGAGGAATTAAAGAAAGCGAGAGAAGTGAGCCCCGCGCGCCAGACACGCGGGCGGGAATGACTTCGAAGGGGATCGGGATTTCACGCGTGTCTCGCGCAGGATGATTGTGACTACCACGTCCGCGCTCGGGTGGCCGCGCAGAAACTGATGCGAACAGGAAGCGCGAAACCCAGTTTGGGTTTCGCATTATCGCCGCGGTCGTGCACGCCGGAAGAATTTCGGGATTCCACGCGGGGCACGCGTGGAATGAAAGGAGAAAAGAGGCGCGCGGGGCGAGCGCCTAACGTTCCGTGCGATTGAGGGACGCCGCGCGGGTGCGGGCGCGGGCGAGATCGAGCGCATCGACGGCGGCGGCGTACTGGTCGTCGTAAAAGCTCATCGCAGAAAATTTCTGCTCGGCCGCTTTTTCATCGGCCTCGGCCGCTCGCCGATCGACCGCTTCGGGCCGCTCGGCGCCGTTGGCCAGCAGCGTCATCACGCCATCCTTCACTTCGGCCAGGCCGCCCGAGATTATCCAGGTCTCGGCGCCGCCGCCCTCGGGCTTTATCTGCACCAGGCACGGCGTGAGCGAGGTGATCAGGTTGATGTGGCTCGCCAGCACGCCGATCTCGCCGCGCGGCCCGGTCGCGCTGACCTCCACGACGGGGCCCTCGAAGACGATCCCGGTCGGCGTGACGAGCTTCAGTTGGAACGCATCGGCCATCGCGGTCGCCGCCGGCGCGCTCAGCGCGCCTCGCCGCGCGCCAGGCGCTCAGCCTTCGCGCGCGCATCCTCGATCGTGCCGACCAGGTAGAAGGCCTGCTCGGGCAGGTCGTCGCACTTGCCGTCGAGGATTTCCTTGAAGCCGCGCACGGTCTCCTGGCGCGGCACGTACACGCCGGGCGTATTGGTGAACGCCTCGGCGACGTGCATCGCCTGCGACAGGAAGCGCTCGATGCGCCGGGCGCGCGCGACCACCAGCTTGTCCTCGGGCGAGAGTTCCTCCATGCCGAGAATCGCGATGATGTCCTGGAGGTCCTTGTAGCGCTGAAGGACTGCCTGCACCGCGCGCGCGACAGCGTAATGCTCCTCGCCGACGATCAGCGGGTCGAGGATGCGCGATGTCGATGCGAGCGGATCGACCGCGGGAAAGATCGCCTTGTCGAACAGCTTGCGCTCGAGCGCGGTGATCGCATCGAGATGCGTAAACGTCGCCGCGGGAGCGGGGTCGGTGTAGTCGTCGGCGGGGACGAAGATCGCCTGCACCGAGGTGATCGCGCCCTTGCGGGTCGAGGTGATCCGCTCTTGCAGCTCGCCCATGTCGGTGCCCAGCGTGGGCTGATAGCCGACTGCGCTCGGCATGCGGCCGAGCAGCGCGGAGACCTCGGAGTTGGCCTGCACGAATCGGAAAATGTTGTCGATGAAGAGCAGGACGTCCTTGCCCTGCACGTCGCGGAAGTACTCCGCGACGGTCACCCCGGTCAGCGCGACGCGGGCGCGCGCGCCGGGCGGCTCGTTCATCTGCCCGTACACGAGCGCGGTCTTGGCGAGCACGCCCGATTCCTTGAGTTCGCGATAGAGGTCGTTGCCCTCGCGCGAGCGCTCGCCGACCCCGGCGAAGACCGACACGCCGCCGTGCTGCTTGGCGACGTTGTTGATCAGTTCCTGGATCATGACGGTCTTGCCGACCCCGGCGCCGCCGAACAGGCCGATTTTTCCGCCGCGCACGTAGGGGCATATCAGGTCGATGACCTTGACGCCGGTTTCGAGGATTTCGATCTCGGTTGCCTGGTCGGCGAACGCGGGCGCATCGCGATGGATCGGCATCACCTGGCTCGATGCCACCGGGCCGGCCTCATCGACCGGCTCGCCGATCACGTTGATCAACCTGCCGAGCGTGCCCTCGCCGACCGGCACCGTGATCGGGCTGCCGGTGTTGACCGCCTCCATCCCGCGCACGAGCCCCTCGGTGGTATCCATCGCGACACAGCGCACGGTGTCTTCGCCGAGATGCTGCGCGACTTCGAGCACGAGGTTGCCCGGTTTATCGCTGATACCGGGGTTGGTGACGCGCAGGGCCGTGAAAATGGCCGGGAGCGCGCCGTTGGAGAATTGCACGTCAACGACGTTGCCTAAGACCTGAACGATTCGACCTGGAGCTGACTCACTCATGTTGGAACTGGCATGTACCCGCTTACGGCCAGCGGGTCAAGCAAAGCTGGATTAATCTTATCGGGTCCTGCCGGGGAGCGCACGCTCCCTGGAGCGCGCCTTATCGCTCGCACGAGGTTTGGTAAAGCCGTGAGTTCCATCTGCATTTCGCCCCACGGGAGTAGGAACCAAATTTCCTCCCCCATTTCTTGATATGGAGGAGGACCGAGGTGGGGGCGCCTGCTCGCCCCCATCGCAAGTGATGGCAGGTGCATCCTGACGGAGCCAGCTCATCGAGCCGGCCTTCGACACTACGGATGCATATCGAGGAGTCCCTTGAAGCCGCTCTTGGCGTGCGGCCCCAGGATCAGCATCTCGAAAACACCCATCCCCTCGCGAGAGCCGATCCGGGATCGGCAGACCGCCTCGATATGCTGATAGAGCGGAACCGACTCATCGACATCGGCGAGCTTGAAAGATTCGTAGGTGGATTCGTCCGGCCCCACGTAAAGGCCGTGTCCCCACTTCGGATGGGTGTAGCCGATCCCCTGCATGTAGAAATTGTAGATCGGCGTAAGTTCGACATGATGCTCGGCGCCCGAGGGGAGACGAAGGTCGATCTCGACGCGGCGCGCGTGGCGCGTTCCCGGCTTGAAATCGATTCTCCAATCGACGGCGCTTGCAACTTCCAGCGCCGCCTGCGGTTGAGCGGGGGCGATTCCGCCGAACTCGTGCCATCGCGAGCCGTCCGCATTCTCATTCACGTCGAAGTGCGTGCAGACGTCCTCGAAGTTGTTCGGCGACCATAGCCAGAAAAACTGGGGTAGCGTAGTGCTCGGCGCGCCCGCCGGATCCTGCGCGCCAACGGTCCGCACGCCCCACGAGCGGTCGCGCACGCCCCATACCCGCGACGGGGCCGCATCGAAGGTCCTCCCGCCGACCGTCAAGGTTCCCGAGTACGCGCCGTGCTGCGTGAAGCGCGTGATGTCGAAGGTGATCCGCGGGCCGGTGCGGCGCGTGAATCGCGGCTCCTCGATAGGAGCCAGTCGCCGCTGGAAGACGAGGTCGGCCTTCACTTCCGGGTGATCGACGCGCACCCGGAGCGCATCGAGCGGCCGGATCACCTCGATCGAGATCGGCCCCACGCGAGTGTCCATCCGATCGGCGCCGAGCAGGCGCGATGCGCGCACGCAATGCTGCACGCCGTTTACGATCGCGCTGAAGCCGGCGTCCATTATCCCCATGTTCGGATAGATCCCCATCCCGACCGCGAAGTACGGATCGCCGTCGCGCCAGCAGCCATTGAAGAAATAGCGGTCGTAGAAATTGCGGTCGCTCGTGAAGACCTGCTGAACGGGCTCGGGCGTCTGGTGAATCGGGAAATCATCCCCTTTGGTGATCATCGCGGACCTCCGTTGGTTGCCAGGATTTTAGCGAGGTCGTCGGGTGCGACCCGGATGCCGACGTAGAAGGGCCCGAATTTCGCGTACCCCGCGCTCGCCTCATCAAAACGCATCTCGTAGACAAGCTTCTTGAACACCAGCGGATCATCCGCGAACAGATCGACGCCCCATTCCCAGTCGTCGAAACCGATCGAGCCTGAGATAATCTGCGTCACTTCGCCGGCAAAGCGGCGGCCGACGAGTCCGTGGTCGTGCATGAGCCGGCGGCGCTCATCGATGGGCAGCCGGTACCAGTTGTCGGCGCCCTCGCGCTTTTTGTCCATCGGATAGAAGCACAGATAACGGCGCTCGGGAATTTTCGGATAGATGCGCGCATTGAGCTTGCTGCGCTGACTCGCAAGCTCTTCCTCGATCGCCCGCTGCCATTCGGGGGAGCGCGGCCGCACCTGCTTTTCCGCGAGCTGCTTGTGCAGCGCGACGGTCGCCTCGTACAGCCCAATCTCGATCACGGACAGATACGATGTGGTCGGCTCGAGGAAGTCGCTCAGCGCGAGACCGGCGAGCGCGAGCTGCGCCTCGTTGAGTTCATCGAAGCTCCTGCGGAAATGAAGAACGATCAGGTCTCCCTTGTGGCCAAGGCCGGAATAGAGCGCGGTCTCGCCATCCTCGCGGCGCCCGAGCGCGGCAAAGGTGCGCGCGGCCTCCTCGACCGCCTCGAGGCGCCGGGCGCCGTCGAGCGCGCGCCATGCCTGCCGGCGCACGCGAAACATCTGATGGAGGACGCTGAAGCCCTCGAGCGTGAGCGGCGCCGCGGGAAAATCGGCGGGAAACTTCTGCTCTTCCGGAGGACGGTGCGCGTTCATCGCCATGAATCCTAGAGTATTTTGCGACTTATGTCTCGACTCGCGCGGGCCGCGCGGACGCGCGACCGAATCGCGCGTCATCGCCGCATCCTGCTCGAAGGCTGGTGATAAGTCACAGCCTGCTCCCCCTCTCTTATCTCCCCCGGAAAAGACCGGGGGAGAAGATAGAGGAAAGAGGCCATCTTTCACGCAGGATGTTGAGAGCGCAGGACGGTCGAACTGCGAAAGATCTCGCCTTTCTCAACATCCTGCTAAGGATTCGAGGCAAAGTAGTGCATCGCGATCGCTCCGGCTCCCGAGGACATAGCCATCGCGGCGAACCCTGCGATCAGTATCAGCCTGCCGATCACTACTGCGGCCAGCCCCCGCAATGAGGAAAATCGGTGTACCTCGGCGATGCAGCCGACCCCGACAATGAACTCCCACAGTACGGCGGCGAAAAATACGGTCGCCATCACGGTGGGCAATCCCACGGAGGCCGGGTTAAGGAAGGCCGTCCTCACGATGGTGTGATACATCCCGACGCCGTAGGGCGTCGCGGCGACGTTGATGATGCCGGATGCGATAACCGGCACCTGCGCCCATCCCAACGCCGCCCGCACCTCGACGGCTTTTGCCACTCCGCCAAGTAGGCCACCGACCCAACGCAGAAGCCACCCGTTGACGTAGAGAAGGATCAGGGCGGCGAGCGTTTGGAACACTATGATCGGCGGGAGCATCAATCGCGCGACTGGGAAAAGTCGAATGACGCCCAAATCCGTGCTCATGATGGGGCAGCGCAGAGCGGCGAGTGCGTGCGCCAGGCCGTTCAGCGCCGCCGCGATCACCACCAGCGCGATCACCTTCTGGCGGGGATCCTGATCGACGATCCGCCGAATCGTCGCTCGCGGCCGCACCCAGATCATCAGATAGGGACTCGTGCTCGCAGACTGAACCGGCATCTCCATTTCGAACCCTGACTTAGCAGGCTGCTGAGAAAAGCGGAATCATCGCAGTCCGAGTGGCCGCCGCGAGACGAGTCAGCGCCTCGAGCAATCCAATGGGGTTACGGCTCTTGCCATCGGGAACGCGGAATCGAGCGCAAATAGACGAACAGAGAGGCGCCGAACAGCACGACGTCCAGCCCGGCCTCCACCCACATTCTCGACCGCGACGGCGTCCCGCTGCCGAAGCATCCGCAGTCGAGCGTGAGACCTCGAAGCAACGCGGACGCCAGGGCCGCGAAAAACATTACCGTAATGATCGTGGTGGCCAGCGCCGCGATCCGCCTGGTCGGCCGCCCGATCAGCAACAGGCCGCAGACCACCTCGAAGGGCGGCAAACCCAGCGCGAGCAGGTTGATGAATGCGGCGGGCAGGATCGCGAAGGCAAAGATGCTGTCGGCGAATTGCAGCGGCGCGCGAATCTTGTCGATGCCCGCGTAGATGAACACCGCGGCGAGCCCCAGGCTGACCGCGAGCGCGGCCCAATCTCGCGAAAAACTGCGGCGTATCATCATGGCGCGCTCCCGGCCGCAGCCGGCAACCCGGCCGCCGACCATGCATCCCATCCCCCGGTGAAGATCCTGACATTGCCGAAGCCAAGACTCAGCAACGCATTGGCGACCAGCCGGCTGTCATGGCATTCGCCGCCGGAGCAATACACGATGATCTGCTTGTCCGCGAAGGCTTTCAGCCGGGGCGACAAGTCGCGGTAGTCGTGGGCAAACTCATCGCGCGCGAGATTGAGCGCTCCGGGGACGTGACCACGCTGGAAAAACGCGGACGGGCGCGCATCCAGGATGAGCGTGTCCTTGTTGTCGACCGCCGAACGGAATTCCCCGAGTCCCACCGTCGCCGCAGGCGCGACCTTGAACGGCGGCGCATCGATCACCGCCGTGAGTTCCGCATCGAACCTCTGCTCGGGCGTTTGATAGACCATCGGAAGCGGCCGTGACGAGTTCCGGTTCAACATCAGTCCGACCGCGAGCGAGGCGAGTGCGACCAGCGCAAAGCCTACAAGGTCGCGCAGGAGCCGCGATGCGCCTCGCTGCGCGCGGGGCGCACGGGCCAGAGTAATCGCACCGGCGAGCGCGACCAGCATCGTCGGCGCCAGGCCGACGCCGATCAATGTTGCGGCTCGCAACGAATACATAGCCCCTTTTTCATCCACTCCTTCAGCGGGACATCGACGCCGTGACGGTTGCTCTCAGCCGAGCGCGATCGCGCACCTGACGCACTGTATTATCATAGATAATCCGCGCGCACGCGCGAAGAAAGTTCGTCGTCGCCAGGGCCGCGCGCACTCAGGGACTCGCGGTCGAATCCGGACTCGGCGATGCGGGAGATCCCGCCTTCTCACGCAGCAGGGGAAGCACCGCGTCGGCGAGGCTTTTCTCCGTTACCGGCGTTTCATCGGGCGTGAGCCTGGCTCGAACCACTCCATCGCGGTCCACGACAAATGTCACGGGCAGAACGGCGGGCGTGTCGAAGTCGTTGACCTTGGCGTCATCCAGCATCGCCGCCGGATAGCTAAACGACTGCATCATCTTGCCCACATCGGACCGATCGTGCGGGCGGTCGGCGCTCAAGCCGATAAGCTCCAGCCCCTGGCCGTGATAGCGTCGATAGAATGCGTCCAGCGCGGGCATTTCCTCGCGGCAAGGCCGGCACCACGTCGCCCAGAAATTAACGATGACGACCTTGCCGCGCTGCGCGGCGAGATCGAATGGGTGACCATCCAGTTCCGGCACGACAAGCGCCGGCGCCGGTTCTCCCACGTGCGCAGCCGCGCGCGCGATCTCGCTGAGGCCGGCGATCGCGAGAATCGCCGCCGCGAGCGCGGCAAGCCGAACAGCAGGGCGCATGTTCGCGTTCTTCGTCAGAAGCTGTAACTCAAAATTAGCTTGGTTGCGAAGGGCGCGGTCAACTGGTAGCCCCTCACGTTCTGGAAAATCGGGACCTCGATGTCTGCGTAAGCCCGGATTACCCCGAGTTTGATCTCGCCGCCTGGCGCAATAAGCAGCCGCGTGTATCCGCTGTCAGCCGGAGACGCGTTCGCTCCAGTATCGCGCGTGCGGTCCGAGGCCAGAAACGTGACCATCGGAGCGAGTTCGCTTAAAGGCCCGGTCTTGCCGAAATCGTAGTAGGTTCCCACTGCCCCATCGACCTCACGACCGGGCGTGTAGTGCTCCTGTCCCCAAAGGGGCAGATTGTAATTGACCTGCACGTACCAGCTAATTGGGCGATCGCGGAACGTCAACGGAATCGTCCCCAACCGCGCCGGGAATGTCCCGAGATGGTAAGCGCCCATGAGAAGATCGGTGCTTCCGCTGCCGATTTCCGTGTCCCGGTCCAGCGGTGGATAGGTCCAATCGCCGCTCGGCACCTTGACTCCCATCAGGAGACCGGTCGACATGTCCTCCGATAGACCCGTATACATTCCCTGGATCCGGATATCGCCTATGGAGTTGTTCTGGAACCAGTGGATATCCTCATTGTTGCCCACGTAAGCGCCCTTGTAATTACGCACCCAGTAAGGCACCTCGAGCATCACTCCGAAGCTCCGATTGAACATATACTGCAAGCCGGCTTCCATAAAGTTTGTCCGGATGTACTTGTCATTATTCTGGGTAGCAGATGCCGGCTGAGTCGCGTGCCAGTTTATGTACTGATCCAGATACTCATATTGCAGCCACACCTGGCCTCCGGACCCCTGCGGAAACAATGACGAGGTCCCGACCTCAAAGACGCCGCATCCGCATGCGCACGCCCAGCCTATGCCGGGCGACGCTCCGATAAGCAAGAGCGCGGCCGCCAGAATGAGCAGGGCCATCGTTCTGACATTAGATCGCCTGGTGACCGATTCATCAAATAGAGTAACCGACGAAATCCGTCGCATATACATTTCTCCGCCGCGCCGCCTGGCGCGGAGGAAATCTCACTCCGCGCCGCGCCCGCCGTCAAAAGGTCGAATCAGCGTTGTCTGACGAGGGAACCGACTAGATGCGCTTTGGCGGAGGAGTGTCGGGAACTATGCCGCGCTCGATTATTGGCGCGGTGCCGATTCCCGCGGCGCATCCCAGATCGAAGAGAGTGGATTTGAGTACGGCCGCGGCGGGACGAGCAACCGCGCCGTTCGACATGCGGTCGAAGGATTGAATCGGATAGCAGATGTTCACGGTCAATTCCGGGTGGATCGGGCCGCAAACGAGGACGACTCCCGTGGTCAGAGGAATGCTGCCAAGCAGGAGCGCGGCGGCCAGAACGGAACTGAGCGCTTGCAGCTCGATTCTTGAAAAGAGGTGCCTCATGTTGCCGCCACGACAGTTAGAACAACCCTCGCTCGCGCTCGAGGTCCGCCGGGTCGATGTTCGCTGCGCGTCCGTTCATCTTGAACGGCAGCATCACCGGAGCGCACGAACCAAGCCCGGAAGACATTGCCTCGAACTTGTAACGGTTGCCGCAGTACCTGCAAGTGAGATTTCCATTGGAAGCGGCGAAACCGCGCCGGTGAACGTAGCAGCGGCGGCAGGCATCGAACGCCGCTTGAACACGCCCGGTCGAGTCGCGCGCCAGAAGAAAGCGGAGTTGGGCACCCGCCGGATCCCGGTACGCGAAAAAGCGCGCATCACCCGGGCGCAGATTGCTGGTATCGATGTTTATCAACGGGTTCCCTGCGACCAGCTCGAAATGCGGCCCTCTTGCTATCCCCGCTAATGAGATCCCGGCAATCACGAGCACGCCAACCGCAATCAGCACCAGGCGTCGGCGAAATTTACGAGCCGAGGTTCTCACCGGTCCCAATGGCTATATCCGGTTTGAGCCGAAGTCAATTCAAAAAGCGGGCGCCATCGGACGATGGGCCGTCGAGGAGCCTTTGTTGCTGGCGAAAAACAGGTCAATCGTATTTCGAATTTCTCTCGAATAGCGAAAAGAGCGTGTGTCAGCGTTCAGGCTTGAGAGCGTTGCTCGAGCTTCCCCGCCGACGTCTCAGCCTGCCGCCTGCTGGCAGAGGAAGTGAGATACGAAAAGACAGCTTCAGCCGCCTGCTCTCCGCTGTGGACGCAATCCGGAACTCCAACCGCGTGATAGGCGGACCCGGCCAGAGACATGCCCGCCAGCGCAGCGACCCTGCGTTCGATCTCCGCCACGCGGTCGAGGTGCCCGACGACATATTCAGGCATCGAGTCCGGCCATCGCTGCACGTAGCTGAACCTGGGCTCAGCGGTTACGCCGAGCAGGTCTCGAAATTCCTCGCGAACGACGGCGACCATCGCCGCATCATCAAGCTGCATCATCTGGTCGTGAAGCGTGCCGCCGAGGAACGCCCGGGTCATCACGGCGCCTTGTGGCGCTCGGCCGGCGAATTTCAAACTCGAGAACGTGGCTGCGATGATCCGCCGCCGCTCGAGCGCCGGAACGACGAATCCGAGGCTTGGCGGCAGGCGCGAAAAATCACTCTCCGAGAATGCGATATTGACCGTGACTGCGGAGCTGTAGCTGATCCCGTCGAGCCGTTCCCCGAGGAGTGGATCATGCGATCTGAGCAGCCGCGCCGCCGCGAACGACGGGGCCGCGCAAATGACCGCATCGGCATCGAGATGAGCGTCGTCCAGATGGACGCGCCAGCCCGCGCCGTCGGGACCGCGGCTGAGCGCGACCGCCTCGGCCCCCAACCGTATGCGCCCGGCAAGCCGCGTCGCCAACGCATCGACCAGGGTCTGCACGCCGTCCTTGAAACTTACGAATGCCCCGAAGCGATTGCCGGCCGCTCCGGCGGCCTGCTTCGCGCGCATCTTCTGCGCAGCCCACAGCCCCCGGATCACGCTGCCATAGCGCTGTTCCAACTCGGGAAAGCGCGGCATCGTAGCCTTGATGCTCAACCGCGCCGGATCGCTCGAGTGTATCCCTCCGGCCAGCGGCTGCGCGACGCGGTCGAAAGTCTCGCGCCCGAACCGGCGGATCACGAACGAGGCGAGGCTCTCGTCCTCATCGCCCTGCTTGCGGGGAACCAGGAGTTCCGATGCCATCCGCAGTTTTCCGCGCACGCTGAACAGCGGGGTCTTGACGAGAGCGCCGATGCGGGTCGGCGCCAGGAGGGCAAATCCCTCGGGCACCGCGACCAGCCGGCCTTTTCGGACCACGTAGGCGGTGCGGAATCGTTCGTTGGTGCCGATAAGCTCGGAGTCGAGATGAAGCCGGTTCGCGAGCGCCACCGCCCAGGGCTTTTCCGCGAGGAACGAATCGACCCCGGTCTCCGCGATGAACCCGTCCTTGCGAATCGTCTGGAGCGCGCTGCCCACCCGCGCGCTTCGCTCCAGCAGCGTCACATCGAGCGGGAGCTTGCGCGATTCCGCCAGCTCTCCCAGGTGAAATGCCGCGGCGAGACCGCTGATTCCGCCGCCGATTACCACGACGCGAAATTGCGAATTGCTAGCCATCTGTCCGGCCGAATTCCTGCGAGGCCGTTGAGCATCGTGCCGATACTGCCGCCCGGCAGGCGCGGCTTCTCAGCACGCGGAGGATTTCATTTCGGTCGCGGACGGGCAAGCGTCGGCAACCGCATCGAGCGAGGCGCACCGGGCCGTATCCGCAATCTCAAGCGTGAGCGGTTTCGAACGGCGCCGGCCTGGCGGCCGCCTCGATCATCTCGGCAACGTCCCGCTGATACGGGAAAGACCCCGGCTGGTATCCGCACAGCGGGTCCTCTTCCAGTCCGTTGCCGGTGACGCCGAACGCACGCGACCTGGACCCGGCGCATACCGCCTGGAACTCGCACCGTCCGCATCGGCCCAGCAATCTTGCCGGGTCGCGCAGCCGGCGGAACAAAGCGCTCTCGCGATAGATCTCCGGAAGCGGCTTCATCCGGACGTTGTCCACCGCAACCGGGAAGAACCCGCTCGGACACACCGCACCAATGTGCGAGATGAAGACGAAGCCCTTGGCCGCATTCACGTCCATCGGAGTGCGGCGCGCGCCGGGCCTGATCTGCGGCCACGGCTCGAGAGCCGTCCGCAGGGCTCGGTAGGTTGGCCCCAGATGCAGAATCTTTTCGGGCGAATCGCCGCGGCGGTCGAGAATCGTGCGCTCCACGAAAACGCGCTTGAAATGATGACCTTCCGTCGTCTTGGTCGGAACGACGGTCCCGACGTCGTAGAGGAAGTTCATCACGTCTTCGCATTCATCGGGCGAAAGCTGGCCCAGGTTGACTCCGCGTCCGACCGGGACCAGGAAAAACACGCTCCACGTGAGCGCGCCCAGTTCCTTGACCGCATGCGCCATCGCTGGAAGATCCGACAGATTGAGCCTCGTGACGGTCGAGTTGATCTGGACCTTCAGTTCGCACTCGCGAGCTGCCTGCCAAATCTTCATGGTCCGGTCGAACGTGCCGGCCACGCCGCGAAACCCATCGTGCACGCTCGCTTCCGCCCCATCAAGGCTGAGCGACAGAGCCTTGGCGCCCGCCTCCTTGAGCCGCGCGATCGAGTCGGGAGTGAGAAGCGGCGTGACGGACGGCGAGAATGCGACCGGAACGCCCTGGCTGCTGGCGTACGAGATAAGGTCCATGAGGTCGGCGCGCTTCATCGGGTCTCCGCCCGTCAGCACGAATAGCGGGGGAGGCGGCCCGAAGCTGGCGACCTGATCGATCAATTTCAGAGAATCCGCGGTCGTGAGCTGGCGCGGATCGGGCACCGGCATTGCCTCGGCCCGGCAATGCTTGCAGGCGAGATCGCAGGCTCGGGTCACTTCCCAGATGACGAGGAACGGCCGCTCGTTGAGATTGTAGGTCGGATGTCTAACCTTGTTCAGCCGTGGATCCATGAGCTGTACTCCAACATCGAATTCGTCGCCGCTTTCCGGGAAGCGTTCCGCCCGCGAGCAACATATGCCGGCAGAGCTATGACGTAGCGTACCTCATCAGGAGTCGCATGTGATAGCGCTCGCGCCAGGGATTGATCGGCGATTGCCATCATCAGCCAGAGTCGATGGTCACTCTATTAAGATAAGTACGGCTGATACATCTATCAGTCAAGAATTAAATTCGGAAGTATATGCTTAACGCAATTGCCCTGTGCGGCCTGGTTTAGGCCGCCGCCAGCGCCGCAGCCGCCGAGCCGTCGTGCATCGCTTCGAGCAGCATCGGGATCGCTGGCGCGGGGCGTAAAAGAGCTTACCGCAACCCCCGCAGAGCCTGACCCGATCTAGATCCCGCGCCTGCTGAAAGACGTTCCTGACCCGTCGATAGAAAGGCGCGGCCATCCCGTCGAATTGAGGAACCAGGCCCCCCCCCGCGAAGGACCATAGGCTCGCTCTGGGGGATCGGCAGCGGCTCGCGCTCGGTCTGGGGCTTCGCGTTCATTTCCGCAATGGCATACATCAGGTGAACCAGCCATGCGCACAGATGATAGCGAGCGTAACGCCCTTCGCGGCTATCCGTCTGAACCGCCAAGCTGTGGAACGCCGGGAAGCGCCCCGCGAGTCTGATCGCTTTCGCCATGAACTGATCTGTTAGTAGCGGATTGCCTTCGTCGGGAGGGTCTGGCCCGAGTTCAAGCGCGATCTGGACCAGCGTGCGAATCGGATGTAACGCGTTCTCGGGATTTTTCTGCCTTTTTGGCATAGAACGCGTTACACATTCGGCTGAGTTGGCTCTGGCCTTGCGGTAACCTGAAGGCAGGCATCGGCGTTTCTAACATGAAGCCGGACCCTGCAAATATCGCGACGACGATATTTTTAACGGTGCCGGAAGCCGCGCAGCATCTTCGCTGCTCGGTTTCAGAGATCTACGCGTTGATCAAGGCGCGGGAACTGGCAGCCGCGAAGATCGGCGGCTTGCTGCGGATCCCGCGTGCAGGGCTGGAACGGATCGCAGAGCGCGCGTGCGTCGAGGCTATGAGAAAGATGGACGGAAGTTAAAACCAGAAACACGAAAGCCGGGCTCGCGACCCGGCTTCGTGTTGGGTGCCCGTTAAGGGCTGGCCCCGCAACCCGAGGCCAGACTATCCCAAACAGGATCACCCCGCAAGCTCGCGCGAAACGGGCGCGCGAAGCCGTGGAGGTGTGTTGTGGCGGGAGAGGATTGGCAGTTTACCCGTTTCGCGTCGTGGCCGTATTGGCCGAGACCCCCATCAGGTTGGGATTCCGGGGGGTGGGAGGGGAGATGCGCGATCCGGCCCGCTCCCTTTGCGCGGCGTGCCGGAACTGGGAGACGGGGTGGCTTTGGGGGCCGCTGGCGCGAGCCGTGCGGGTTCGAGTCCCGCCGCCGCGACGCCTATCTTTTTACTTGACGCAAGTATCAGGATATGCTAGATTGGAATCATGGCAAAAGGACAAGGGAAACCGGCATCCGACAAGTCCGGAATCGTGGCAAGGCTGCCAAAGGCGTGCGCCGATGAACTTGCTGCAGTCGAGTTCTTTGAGGATCAGCGTTGGGCCAATACCGGGCCGTGTTGTCCACACTGCGGCAGTGCGGCTGTCTATAAAATGACCGACCGCAGGACCGGCCAGCGCAACCGGCGCTTCCTCTGGCTCTGCGAGGGTTGTAAGAAACAGTACACGGTCCGCGTAAATAGCGTGCTAGAGGATAGCCGTATCCCGCTGAGATATTGGGCCTATGCCTTCTGGAAGGCGTGCTCCAGCAAGAAGGGCGTCTCCGCCCTACAGATCAAGCGAGAGACTGGCCTCACTTACAAGAGCGCGCTTTTCCTGATGCACCGGATCCGCTTCGCGATGGCCGAAGATTGGGGCGGCCAGATGAAGCTGAGCGGCATCGTCGAGACCGACGAGACCTACGTCGGCGGAAAGCCGCGCAATAAGGGCACGCATCGCGGCCGCGTAAAAGGCTGGCTGGAGCACAAGACGCCGGTCGTTTCGCTGCTAGAGCGCGGCGGCAAAATCCGCTCGTTCGTGACCGCAGATGTGACCGCCGCGAACGTCGGACGGATTTTGAAGGAAAACGTCGTGCGCGAAGCGACTCACCTGATGACCGATACGGCTCCGGTCTATACGCGGAGCAACATCGGTTGGTATTTTCTCAAGCACAGCATGACCGACCACAGCCGCGGCGAGTACGCCAGAAGGGATGGCACACACAGCAACACGGTCGAGTCGGCCTTTGCCCTGCTCAAGCGCGGTATCTACGGGACCTTCCACAACGTCAGTCGCAAACACCTACATCGCTACGTCGCCGAGTTCGATTTCCGTTGGAACGCGCGCAATGTCGATGATGGCGAACGGACCGCTCTCGCGATTCGCAGCGCCGAGGGCAAGCGGTTGCGATATAGGGAACCAGTCGCAAAACGAGCAGCCGGGCCGGTTCAGGGGGTGCCACTTTGAAAGCAGTCAATCACGGCAATTTGCCATTCATAGAAGAATCGAGTTACGAACCGCTGGCGTCGATCTGGCATGGTGAGGATGCTGAGCTAGTGGAGCGCCTGCTGAATTTCTACCCGCGAAAGCGACCGCGCCGAATTTTGGACGCGACCGTTAATGGTCGCCGATTCTGGCGCGGTAGTAAGCGCCAGGTTGTTGGTCTGGACATTGAGCGGAGGCATAGCCCCGACGTTACGGGCGACAATGCGCTGATGCCGTTTCGGTCACACGTGTTCGATGTCGTCGTTTACGATCCGCCGCATATCCCCAATCAAGGAAAGGACAAGTCGAAGGACTTTAACACCCGCTTCGGCCTAGTCGTTCGTGTCCCGAAAGAGCAGGGTTACAACTTTTCTCATACGTTTCCGCCGTTCATGGCGGAGGCTTGGCGCGTACTCAGGCCCGAGGGCGTGCTGCTTTGTAAGATAGCCGACTACATCCATCATCATCGCTATCAATGGGCGCATATCGATCTTATCCAGGCTGCTCGCGCCGCAGGATTCCGACCGTGCGATTGTATCGTAAAAATCAGGAAGGGGCCGATTATCGATCCAAAGTGGAAGGTCGCGCATCACACACGTCGGCAGCACTGCTACTGGCTGGTCTTCCGCAAATCGGCCAAGTGCGAGTAGGCGGTCGGTCTATGAAGTTCGCGGCCGGTCCCATTCGCGCAACATGGCGCAGTACTTGAGATGAAGCTTCCGAATCTGGCACTTGCCATCCGAACCGTCGAAATGGACGCGAAAGACAAGCTCCCCGTCTTGATAGACGTCGGCACCCAAGCTCTGACGCCCCTTGCGACGTCCGACCTGCGCGAGCTTGGCCATCTGGATCAATGCGAGTGTCGCAACGGGGATTTCAAGCAACTGGTAATGCAAAAGTGAATCCTTCCAGATGGCCCTAAGCATCAGGATCAGATCGTAGCGGCTTAAATGTTCCATCACTCGGCCAATCAAGACCTCGGGCGTCCAAGGCTCCCTTTCCGTGGTGCACAGCTTGGTTATGGCGATTTGATTCGGATCGGTTCCCTTTCCGGTCTCGGTCTTGATGGAGAGTTTCGTGCTTTCAACGAGCAGATCGTGCGTCGGCTGGTTCCGTTCGGTCGGTATGACCGAGAAGGGTTTCTTGATGTCACGCAGCGCTCGTTCAACTAGGGCCTCGAAGTAGATGCCCTGCGGCGGAATGTCGGGATAAATGGAATGGTGGACGATCACGAGCCCGTGCAACGCCGAGAGAAACGCGTCATTGAAGACCCCGCTGGCGACCATTCAAGCAAGGTATAGTACAAATGCCGCGAAAAGAAATTAAGCCGCGCAGACCGCCCGGCCCCGAGCCGGAGACCCTAGCCATCAAAGGCAACTGGAAGGACGCCGTGAAAAAGGCTCTCTCCAAGAAGCGCCCGATGGGCGGCTGGCCGAAGCCCGAGAAAAAGCCGCATCCCTAATGAGTCGGCGCGAGCCGTCCGCTATCATCAGAGGTGGGGTGGCTGGGGATGAAGCCGGATACGCTGCAACATCTGCGGGGCCTGTTTAACGAACTAACCGACCGACGGAAGGCGGCGAGCGAGGCGCTGCTCGCGCGGGAGCGCGTCCTGCGTGGGGCGGAGACCAGCCTGCGTGAGGCAGAGCAGGCATACGCGCGGGCGGCCCGCGACAGCGAGGAAGCGCAGGAGAGGCACGCCGATCTGCGCGACTTTCGCGATTCGATCGTCGGTACCAATGGGGTCGGCGTCGTGACGGAGGACCTCAATCGGCTCGCCTCTGAGTGCGTCGAGAAGTCGCGAGCGAAAGACGCCGCTGGCGCGGCCCTCGACGCTCGGCGGGGAGAAGCAGTGAAGGCGCGCGCCGATCACGTTATGGCCCAAGATCAATATCAGTGGCTGTGCAGCGAACGGGACGGCCTAGCGGCCCACATAAAAGCGGCCGAGAACCAGAGCGCCGAAGCTGAAGCTCCCCCGCCCGAGCCCGACACCGATCACTGACGATCTCGCGCCCATCCCATGATATCCCGCCTCGTCCCGGCTAATCCCGCGAAATTGCGTAAGGTACATACTTCCGATTAAATTTCTTAAGTGCAACGGCCGGCGGATCGCCTGCCGGCTGCCGCGGCGGTGCGCTGGCGCTCCTCCGAGATGGGCTCGCCGTCGCCGGGCACCGGCGCGCCCGATGAAACGATCAGTATGGCCGCGCGGCGCGGCCGAGCAGTTCGCGCGCGACGATAAGCTTCATAATCTGCGCGGTGCCGTCGCCAATTTCCAGGCCGATCACGTCGCGCATCCGCTGCTGATGCGGGAGGTCGAGACTGAATCCGGAATGGCCGTGGAGGAGAAGACACTGATGCAGAACGCGTGCGGACAGTTCCGGCGCAAGCCACTTTGCGCCCGCGGCGACCCAGCCGTGCGGTTTCCCGCGATCCCGGAGCCAGAGCGCCTCGTAACAGAGATGACGCGCGGCGCGCAGCTCGACCGCCGCCTCGGCGAGCGGAAACGAGACGCCCTCGAATCGGGCGAGGCTGCCGCCGAACGCCTCGCGCCCGGCAACGTACCGGCAGGCCTCCTCGACGCTCTGCTCGGCGGCCCCGATGCACATCAGGCCGATCAGCGAGCGGCTGAAATCGAATCCCTGCATCACCTGGACAAAGCCCGCGCCCTCGGCGCCGATCCGGGCGGCGATGCTGACCCGCGCGGAGTCGAAGAACAGGGACCCGCGGCCGATCGCGCGCGAGCCCAGATCGCGAAAGCGCGTGCGGGTGATTCCGGGCGCATTGAGATCGACGTAAAAGGCGCTCAAGCCGCGCGCGCCCTGCTCGGTGGTTCCAGTGCGCGCGATCACAAGCGCGGTGGCCGCCGATGACGAGAACGATATCGAGGTTTTTTCTCCGTTGAGAATGTAGCCGTCGCCATCGCGGCGCGCTTCGAGCCTCACGTGCGCCGCGTCGGAGCCGCCGCCCGGTTCCGTCACTGCGAGCGCCGTCAGGATCTCGCCCCGGCAAATCGGCGGCAGGATCGCCGCCTTCTGCGTATCGCCGGCCTCGCGCGCGATAATCGCCCCGACCAGCGCGGCGATCAGGAGAACGTATGCCGCGTTAAAATCGCCGCGCGCGATTTCCTCGTGCGCAATCCCGAGCGAGACGAAATCGAGGCCGCTGCCACCCAGGCTCGGCTCGGCCATCGGCGCGAGCACCCCCAGCTCTCCGAGCTTGCGGACCAGCGCCGCCGGCAGGTCCTCATCGCGGTCGCGCGACGCATAGGCGGGAAGCAACTCGCGCCGCGCGAACTCCGCGAGCGTCGATTGCAACATCTGCTGGTCGGGCGAGAAGCCGAAGTCCATCGCACCACCCGTCAATTCGCGCCGGGTGAATCGGACGGCGCTCCCGCAGGCGGCTGGGCAAGTGCGGGCAGGTCCTTCAATCCCGCGCCGCCGGGCGCAGGCGCAACTTGCTCGATCGATTCCTCGCCGCCGCCCTCGCCGCCCGCCTCGGCCTCAAAATGCTCGCCGATCTGCTTCTTCACCTCGTCGGGCGATACGGCCGGATTTATCCCCTGGTTGGTCTGAAAATTGAGCCGATCCTCCTGGCTCATGTGGAGCCAAATCTGGCTCGCCTCGGCAGAGTGGCCGTGATTGAGCGCATCGAGGAACTGTTGTTGCGGAGTCGGAGTATCGTGATGAAACATCGAGCATCCGCAGAGCGCCACGGCGGCTCCTGCGGCGATCAGCGTGAGTATGTGCGATGCGATCCGGCCTCTCACGATTCGCTCCCGGCGCTACCCGCGCAAGCTCACGAAGCCGTCGCGAATCGCGGGCTTGCCTTCATGATTCAACATCTCGAAAAAGACCGCCGCGCCGCCGCGAACGGTTTCGCGCGCGATGATTCTAAGCCGCAGATCCGATGGCATCGTGACCATCCCGCCGAACCGGCCCGCCACGCGCCCGACGCGTGCTGGGTCGCCGCCCGCTTCCGCGACGACAATCCGCGAAACGGCGAGCGCGAGAGTCGCCGTGCCATGAAGGATAATCGACGGAAGGCCGGCG
>Ga0187771_10000002_pt1 | contig 139069 bp, 132 predicted proteins | sample 0116_SJ02_MP15_1_FD_133139 | JGI IMG/M metagenome (GOLD analysis project Ga0187771, IMG submission 133139) | Tropical peat soil microbial communities from peatlands in Department of Meta, Colombia - 0116_SJ02_MP15_10_MG | ecosystem: Environmental > Terrestrial > Soil > Wetlands > Peat...
CCATGTCCGCCTTTGTCAACTCGGCCCGCCCGCCCCGATCGACCCTGCCCGCCGCCCGGCTTGCCGTCGTTGGCGGCCAAGTGTAACGTCACGATTGAAGCGTGGCCGCCGTTCATCGAGCGAGTGCCCGCTTCATGTGTTTTTTGGAGCTGAATACGTGGCGACCGCTTCGGCGGCGGCGGGAAGGGTTTCGCCGGCGCTCTTTGCCCCGAGGTGATGCGAATCGATAGATGCGCTGTCTGTATTGTGGCAATCGCGCGGGACTGATTCGCCGGGTTTGCGCGCCATGCACGAAGGTGATTGCGATCGTCGAGCGCGCGGGGGGCGACGTCGGCCTGGCGGATCTCGTGGATATATTCGTGGCCGAGGGCCTCGCGCGCGAGCAGGTCGAGATTGTGCTCGACGCGGAGATCGACCGCGGTCCCACGCTGCGCGACCGGCTTACCTCGAACATGACCAACGTCCTGATGAGGAATCTCGGGATGCCCGGGCGTCAGTCGCCCGAGGACGTGATGCGGGTGAGGCTGGCCGCCAAGTCCGGGACGGGCGCGGGAACCTGGACGGTCGGCGAACATCCGCCCGGGTCGCATCGCGAGTGACGAATCGGCCGCGGGCGATGAGGAGAGATCGGAGCGGTTTTTTGACCTCGCCAGGCGGCTGAACAGAGGACTGCGATGAGTATCAGAACGGTCGGTGTGGTGGGCGCGGGGCAGATGGGCGCGGGAATCGCGCAGGTCGCGGCGCAGGCCGGGATCGGCGTCCTCATGAATGATGTCTCGCTCGATATCTGCAAGCGCGGACTCGATGCGATCGGCCGCAACCTGGACCGCATGATCCAGCGCGGACGCTTCAAGCCCGAGGAGCGCGACCGCGTGCTCGGCCGCATCCAGACCTCGGCCGCCCTGGAGGATCTGCGCCGCGCGGATTTCGTGATCGAGGCCGTGGTCGAAAACGAGGATGCGAAAATCGCGCTGCTTCAGAAGCTCGATCGGGTCTGCCCGCCGGAGGTGATTTTCGCGTCGAACACCTCCTCGATCTCGATCACGCGAATGGGCGCGCGAACCAGCCGCGCCGACCGCGTGATCGGAATGCACTTCATGAACCCGGTGCCCGCGATGCGGCTGGTCGAAATCATCCGCGGCCTGGCGACATCCGATGAGACCTATCAGCAGACCAGGACGCTTGCGGAGCAGTTCGGCAAGACCACGATGACCGCGCAGGACTTCCCCGGCTTTATCGTGAACCGGGTCCTGCTGCCGATGATCAACGAAGCCATCTACACGCTTTATGAGGGCGTGGGCGGCGTCACCGACATCGACACGGCGATGAAGCTCGGGACCAATCAGCCGATGGGGCCGCTGGAGCTGGCCGATTTGATCGGACTCGACACCGCGCTCGCGATAATGGAAGTGATGCAGCGCGTGCTCGGCGACGACAAGTATCGGCCCTGTCCGCTGCTCAGGAAGTACGTTGATGCGGGATACCTTGGGCGCAAGGTTGGCCGCGGATTTTACAAATACGACGCGCAAGGGAATCCGATACCGCCGCCCGGCTAGGGCGCCGGTGCGGCGCGGATCGCGCGCTTGAACGTGCGCGCGGCTCGGCCGAAGGAGGGACGCGTATGGCCGTCAAGGCATTCATCCTGATCGACACGTCGCCCGGCAAGGCGCGCGAGGTCGCATCCAAGCTGCGGCAAGTGCAGGGCGTGTCGGTCGCGCATGCGGTCACCGGACCGCACGACATCATCGCGATCGCCGAGGCGGCCGACGTCACTTCGCTCGGCGAACTCGTGGTGCAGAGGATCCAGAGCATCACGGGCGTGGGCCGGAGCCTTACGTCGATCGTCGCCGACTAGCGGCGGGGGCGACTGCCGTGCGCCGGAAGGGGGCGGCGCGATGGCGCTCCAGGAGCTAGAATATTTGCGAATGCAGGAAGACTGTATCGATGGCTGAACTACCCGTAATCAAGCGGCTGCGCAAAGAGATGGCAACGCTCAAGCGCGAACTCACGGTCGATTTGCCCAAGGAGCTCGAACGCGCCCGCGCGCACGGCGACCTGTCGGAGAACGCGGAATGGGCGATGGCGAAGCAGAGGCAGGAGTTTCTCCGCATCCGCCTTTCCAACCTCGAGGCGCGAGTCGCGGAACTCACCATGATCAACCTCGACTCGATTCCGCGCGAGACGGTTGGCCTGGGCAGCCGGGTGATGCTTGAAGACCTCGATGAGGGCGGCGAGCTCGAGTTCGAGATCGTCGTGCCCGAGGAGGTCGACGGCGCGCAGAACCGGATCTCACTCTCATCGCCGCTGGGCCGTTCTCTGATCGGAAAGGCGGAAGAGGACGAAATCGAAGTCGTGACGCCCAAGGGCAAGCGTTCCTATCTCGTCAGGCGTCTGGTCACCATTCACGCGATACTCGCGACCGAGAGCGACGCAGACGACGGCGAAGCGGGCCGCTCATGACCTCGCCGTAGCGGCCACCTTTCGACGGCGGTGCGGCGGGCTCGAACTTCGCGCCGCTCGATTTAATCCCGGTACATCGCCTCGATCTGTTCCTGGTAGTGCTCCTGCACCACGCGGCGGCGCAGCTTCATGGTCGGCGTCAGCTCGCCGGCCTCCTGGGTGAATGGGTGCGCCACCAGCGTGAACGTACTGATCGCCTCGACGTCTGAAAGCGTCTGGTTGAAGCCGTGGAGCCGGTCGTGGAACAGGCGGCGCAACTCGGGCGATGACACGGCTTCATCGTGCGGCTTGCCGGCGAGCGCGTTCTGGCTGAGGAACTCCGCCAGGTTCTCGAAGTTCGGGACGATAACCGCGCCCAGATGCTTGCGGCGATCGCCCACCACGCACGCCTGCGCGATGTAAGGATCGGTCACGAGCCGCGTCTCGAGGTTGGCGGGCGAGACGTTCTTGCCGCCCGAGAGCACGATGATTTCCTTCTTGCGGTCGGTAATCGTGATGTAGCCCTCGGCATCGATCGTCGCGATGTCGCCGGTATGGAGCCATCCGTCCGGATCGATAGTCTCGCGTGTATCCTGCTCGCGCTTGTAGTACCCCTTCATCACGTTCGGTCCCTGCACGAGCAGCTCGCCGTCGTCGGCGGTCTTTACCTCGACGCTCGGGAGCGGCATTCCGACCGTGCCGATCTTGGCCTTGCCGTCGAGCAGATTGCACGACACGATCGGCGCCGCTTCGGTAAGCCCGTAGCCCTCTACGATGGGAACCTCCGCCGCGGCGAGAAGCCTGTAGATGTCTGTCGGAAGCGGCGCGCTGCCGGAAATCATATATCTAAGGCGCGAGCCGAATACCGCGCGGATTCGCGAGAACACCAGGTTGCGGAACAGCGCCATCGCAAGCGCGACGTGCGGCGGCACCGCCTTGCCGCGATTGCGGCACTCCGCCGCCTGCCTGCCGAATCCGACTGCCACATTGAAGAGTGCGCGCCGCAGCGGGGATGAGCTTTGTATCGTCTTCATCACGCGCGCGTAAATCACCTCGAGCAGCCGCGGCACCACCAGCAGCACCGTCGGCTCGATCTCGAGCAGGTTCGATGCGATCTGCGTCAGGCCCTCGGCGTACGCGATGGTCCCTCCCGCCATCGTCACGGCGTAATAGCCCGCGGTGCGCTCGAAGGAATGGGCAATGGGAAGAAACGAAAGAATAACGTCGCGCTGGTCGAGCTGGAGAACCGCGAGCGCATCCTCGCAGTTCGTCAGGATGTTCCCGTGCGAGAGCATCACGCCCTTGGGCGGCCCGGTCGTGCCCGAGGTGTAAATGATGGTCGCCAGCTCGTCGCGGGAGCCCTCGACGATCTCCGCGGCCGTCTCGGCGCTCGCCGACTCCAGCGTCATCACCGCGGGCGCGCCGTTGGCCGCGGGCTCGGGCTGCGCGTCGTAGTGGATCGCGATGATCCCGGTCATCTCGGGCAGCTCCGGCGCGATCGCCTGCAATCTCTTGACCGATTCGGCGCCGTTCGCCGCGACGATCTTTGCGCCGCAGTCGCCGATTATGTATCGGGTCTCATCTGCGTTGGCCGTTGTATAAAGCGGGACCACGACGCCGCCCAGCCCAAGCACCGCCTGATCGACGATCACCCATTGCGGGCTGTTATCGGAAAGAATGCCGACCCGATCGCCCGGCTTGATGCCGAGATTGAGCAGGCCCGCGCGCAGCCGTCCTGCGGCGTCGGCTACCGCGTTCCAGGAGTGATCGTGCCAGACTCTTTGGCGCTTGTCCTTGAGGTAGGCACGAGCGCCGTATTTCTGAACTTGCTGTCTGAACACCTGCGGCAACGTACGGGCACGTTCGGGCATGCGGTCCTCCGGCTTCCTGCTTCGATGACATGCGATTTGTAGCGAAAAGGGCGCTTTGCGCCAAACGCTTGCATTGATCGATCGCGCAGGGGCCCCGGTTGCGCGCGCCCGGCGCAAGCCGTCCGGTTTGTTCGGAACTTTCCCGGCACGGACATTGTTTTTTAAGTACTGGCATTGCCCGTACCCCGCTGGTACACAGTCTAAATTGGCGCTTGTTCGTCGATACAACAGTTCTCATCTAACCAACTGCCGCGCTGATGCGCATAATCACGCCCCATTTTCGGTTTGCCAGCACGTGGGGGTCGCCCGAGCGCGGACGGGGCTCGGCTGATTGAGCGCGGGCCTGCAAACGATTCGATGAGCGAGACGACTGCAACCCCGACGCCGCTTCACCGGTTCGCGATCCTGACCGCCTGCGCGACCTTCGCCCTCATTTTCGTGGGCGGCCTGGTTACCTCCACGGGCTCCGGGCTTGCGGTGCCGGACTGGCCGCTCGCATTCGGCAAGCTCGTGCCGGCGTGGGAGGGCGGGATCCGGTTCGAGTTCGGCCACCGCGTCGTCGCGGGAGCCGTGGTGATTCTGACGCTCGCCCTGATGGCGTGGACGCTGCGTGTCGAGCCGCGCCGCTGGGTCCGCAACTGCACGCTCGGCGCGCTCGCGCTCATCATCGTGCAGGCGGTGCTCGGCGGGATAACCGTCCTGCTCGAACTTCCGCTTCCGATCGCGGTGGCGCACGCCGCAACCGCTCAGGCCTTCTTCTGCCTGATGGTATCGATCGCGATTTTCACGAGCCCCGGATGGGAGCGCGCCGCGCGCCGGGACGAGCGCCCGTCGGGTCTGCCGCTCGCGACGCTTGCGGGAATCACGACCGCGGTCATCTACGTGCAAATCCTGGTCGGCGCGGTGATGCGCCATCTCGATGCGGGCCTTGTGATTCCCGATTTCCCGCTCTCTTACGGGCATCTGCTCCCGCCCTGGTGGAACCAGTACGTCGCGGTGAACTTTGCGCATCGATGCGGCGCCCTCGCCGTGGCCGCGATGGTCATCTGGACCGCCGTGCGCGTCCTGCGCGAGCATCGCGATGAGCCCGCTCTTCGCCGCACTGCGCTTATCCTTCTCGTGATGCTCGCCGCGCAGGTCTGCCTCGGCGCTCTCACGATCTGGACCGGCCGCGCCGTCATCCCGACCACCGCCCACGTCGCGATCGGCGCGGCGGTGCTTGCCACAAGCCTCGCGCTCACGCTGCGCGCGTATCACATCTACGGATTGGCGCGGCATGCAGGCGCGAATAATGCCGCGATGCGCGCCGCCGCCGCGCCCCGGACGGTCGAGCACGGAGCGTCCGCGTGACCGCCAGGGCGGCACTGCTCGAGTCCAACGTTGCTGCGGTTCGCGGCCGCTTAAGCGACTATCTCGCGCTCACCAAGCCGCGCGTGGTGCTGATGGTGCTGGTGACGACGCTGGCCGGGTTCTACCTCGGCGCGCGCGGAGCTTTCGATCTGACTCTCGCATTCGATCTCTTGATTGGGACCGCGTGCGCCGCCGGCGGCACGCTTGCCCTCAATCAATACGTCGAACGCGATGCCGACGCGGTCATGGTGCGCACGCGCCATCGTCCGCTGCCCGACGGCAGGATGCGGCCGGGCGAGGCGCTCGCGTTTGCGGTCGTCTTATCGGCGGCCGGGTTCGCCGTCCTGGCGCTTACGACGAGCTGGCTCTGCACGGTGCTGACCGCCACGATTACCGTCATCTATCTGTGCGCGTACACGCCGCTGAAACGCGTTTCGTGGATCTGCGATGTGATCGGCGCGATCCCCGGCGCGATACCGCCGATGGTGGGATTCGCCGCGGCGCGAGGCGGACTTGCCACGCAGGCCTGGCTGATGTTCGCGATCATGTTCCTGTGGCAACTGCCGCATACCTTCTCGGTGGTTCGCCTCTATCGCGCAGACTACCTCCGTGCGGGATTCCGGCTGCTGCCGCCGGATCGGCCCGACGGCGGAAATCCGTTGAACCCGATGGTGCTCGGAGCAACCCTTGCGCTTGCGGGGGCCGGGATCGCCCCGACGCTGCTGGGCTACGCGGGAATCGTCAACGGTATCGTTGGGGCCGCTCTGGGGGCCGCGGTGCTCGCGTGCGCGTGCGCGACCGTGCGTGCGCCGCATCGCGCATCGACGGCGCGCCGCCTCCTGTTCGCCACACTCCTGTACCTGCCGATCATGCTGCTCGTGATGGTGCTCGACAAGGCGTAAGCTCACGCGATTGCGCGATCGGCGACCGGCAAAGAACCTCGCGACGCGCCCCGCGACTCATGACGATGACGAAACTTGTGAAGATGCCAGCGCTCGCCGCGGCGGCCGCATCGGCTTGGGTGGCCGCGACGGCGCGCCTGGCCTGCGCGTGCGCGATGTGCGGCGCGCCGCCCGCCGGCGGCGCTGGCAATACCTATTATGATGTCAGCGTTCTGCTCACGCTCGCGGCGCCGTACCTGACGGCCGCGGCGATGGGGGGCATGATGTTCGTCGCGTGGCGGCGCTCCCGGCGCGATGAGCATCCGCGCGGCGCATCGCCGCCGCCCGCGAAATCCGAGCCCGCTTCAATCGCCGGCGCGCCGGGCGCGACCGATCTTCGCGCCTGCGCCCATGACAGTTCAGATTAAAGGGCGCGACTGACTTGCATTCCTACGCCGCGCTCGCGCCGCTCAACGCGATCCTTAACTCGATCGCAGCCATGCTGCTGCTTGCCGGATACTTGTTCATCCGGCGCAAGCGCGTGCGCGCCCATCGCGCCTGCATGATCGCCGCGAGCATCGTCTCGACCGCGTTCCTCACCTCGTACGCGCTTTACCATTATCACGTCGGCAACGTCCGCTTCGGCGGCCACGGCTGGATACGCCCGGTGTATTTCGCGACTCTCATCCCGCACGTCATCCTGGCCGCGGCGATTGTCCCGCTCGTCCTGATAAGCCTGTACCTTGCGTTGCGCGAGCGCTTCGGGAGCCATCGGCGCATCGCCAGGTGGACCTGGCCGCTGTGGATGTACGTCTCGGCGACCGGCGTGCTCGTGTACCTGATGCTCTACCGGCTCTATCCGCCGATCATGCCCTAGCGGAATGCGTTCGCTGGCCCGACCCATCCGGGGTCGCGGCGAGCGCCGCTATGCCTTCGCGCTCGGCCGGCTCGAGACCGAGTCGTACCAGCGTTGGAGGTTGGTCTGCTCGGGCTTGATGCGGATGTCGGTGAGGCGGCCGAAGTCCACGCCGACCAGGGCGGTGATGTCGGCGATCGTGAAGCGATCGCCGGCGATGTAGGGCCGGGTTGCGAGTTCCTTGTCGAGCCATTCCAATCGCTTTAGCGCCGCGCTCTTGCAGACCTCGGCGTACTCCTTGATCTGCGGGATGCGCCCCTTGAAAAATTCCGTCGTGTTGCGGAAAGACTGCGCGGTCATGTTGAAGACCTCGAACTCCATCCGCCGCTGCCACATCTCGATGAAGGCGCGCTCGCGGCCATCCCTGCCCATCAGGTTCGGCTCCGGCTTCTGCTCCTCGAAGTACCGGCAGATCGCGACCGACTCGGCCAGGCAGGTGCCGTCGTCGAATTCGAGCACCGGGAGCGTGCCCATTGGATTCTTCGCGACGAACCAGGGTTCGCGATTTTCGGCCGTGCCGATATTCACCAGCACGTAGGGAACCGTGATTCCCTTCTCGGCCAGGAAGATGCGCACGCGGCGCGGATTAGGAGCCTGGGGAAAATCGTAGATTTTCATAGTAGTTGCAATTTAAAACTGCGGCGCCCGAGCGTCAAGCGATTCGCGCCTCCGTTCGCTCTTGACTTGAGTCATGCGCGGCGTAGGCTCAGTCCGCGATTCGTGCCGGGGAAGCCGGTCAAATTCCGGTGCTGCCCCGCAACTGTAGGGAGCAAGCCGTGCGGCGCTCCGAGCCAGATGACCGGCCGAATCGACGGGGCCGTTAGAACCTTCGCGGGCGAGGGAGGCTTCGGGAGCTGACGCCGCAGTCCCCGCCGGTTTAACCGGCATCGGCCGACGCTCTCCCGGCCTTCTCACCGAGCATCGCGAGGCCGGGAGCCATTGAACTGCAACCATCAGGGAATTGACGGAGATGCGCGCGCGGCCGCACTCGCGGCGCTGCGCCGGCGTCTCGCATCGATTGCCGCATCGATCGTGGCGCACGCCGCGCTGCTAGCCGCGATCGTTTATCTCGCGCCGCCTCCCGCTCCGCACCACAGCGAGTGGGTCCTCGCGTACCTGATCGAAGTGGGGGGAAGCGGCGGGGCGGGCGGCGCGAACGATGCCTCCGCCGCTAGCGGCGCGGGCTACGGCGCCGCCCGCGTTGCGATGGGGTCATCGCTCCGCGCGCCGTCGCACGATGGTGCGCGTCATCGCCGCGTCGGAGAGGGCCGCGATGCGCCTTCACCGCCGCTATCCGCCGCCGCGCAAGCCATCTCGCACGCGACGCCTGTCGCAAGCGGCCCCAAGCCGCATCCGAGCGCATCGCGCGACGCCGCCCAAGCGATCGCGAAATCTCCATCGACGGGGGACGATGGTCAGGGATACGAAGCGGATGCCGGTGGAAGTATGCTGTTGGGCAGCGGCGGGGCGATGGGCGGCGGTTCGGGCGACGGAGCGGGCGCTGGCGACGGCGACCGTCTCGCATACGCCGATTACGGCGCGAATCCTCCCCCGCGTTACCCTGTCGGCGCGCGCCGGCACAACCAGCAGGGCACGGTCACGCTGCGCGTGCTCGTCGGTCCTGACGGATCGGTCGAGCGCGCGGAGGTCAAGGAATCATCGGGAGTCGAATCGCTCGACGAGGCGGCGCTCGAGACGGTGCGCTCGCGATGGCGGTTCGTCGCTGCGAGGCGCGACGGCGTCGCAGTCGAGAGCTGGGTGCTCGTCCCGATTCGTTTCGCTCTGAAGGAGGCGCGCGCGGCCGAATATCGCGCTGGCGGCTTCAGATACCCCGCCTTGCGATCCGTGGTACGTTCATCTTTACGCAGGGAACAGGAGTGCTATAAGCGTTTCAGGAGCGGGGTGCGAAGGTATGACTGCAAAGAGTACTCAACTGGTGATGGCGGGGTTGGTGCTTGCGACACTGCTCATGCCGGTGCGAGCCAGGGCGATCGAAGTCAAAAAGATGCTGCCGCCGCCGGCGCCCGGCGCGGCCGCCGGAGGTGGAGGTGGCGGCGGGGGCGGCGAGGCTGCTCCGGCTGCGGCCAAGTCGAACCCGATCCCGAAGGCGATGCAGGCGCAGCTCAACGACAAGGTTTCGCAGGAGTACGACCAATATCTCGACGAGGAGAGCGAGAAGAAGTCGGAAGGCAAGACCTATGTTGATCTCGAGCACGCCAAGCCGGTCTACTTCCCCAGCCAGAAAGACGGGAAGTGGATCGTTCAGGCCAAGCTCGAGGCGGCCGAGTTGCAGGCTCCGAAGGACGGATCGGGACCGGGCAGGGCCACGGGCAAGCGCAAGGCGCTCGTCTTCAACTACCGCCTTGACGGCAATTCGTGGACCGAGACCGAGCCGCCAAAGTGGGAGGACGTCGAGAAGGCGGCGGCGAAGAAGAAGTAGCGTATCGCGCTGGCGCGCGGCCGCCGTCTTGCGAGCGCGGAGCGAAGCTCCGATTGCACCGGCAGCGGTGCAGCGGGAAATCTCGCCCGCGAATGAGGAGTCGTGAAACAGCGAATCCAGGATGACCTCAAGACCGCGATGAAGAGCCGCGACCAGCGGCGCACGCTGGCGTTGCGCAGCCTGCTTGCAGAAATCACGCGCATCGAAAAGGACGTCCGGCGCGAGGCCAACGAGGCTGAGATCATCCAGGTCGTCAAGCGCGAGCGCGCCCGGCGCGAGGAGGCGGCCGGGTTCGCAAGGCAGGCGAATCGGCAGGATCTGATCGATCAGAACGAGACCGAGGCGAAGATACTGGCGGAGTATCTGCCCGCCGAACTCTCCGCAGATGAAGTTCGCGCCGCGATCGGAGAGATCATCGGCGCCGGAGCGTCGCAAATCGGTCCGGTGATGAAGGCATTGCGCGATCGCTTCGGCGCCCGCCTCGACGGCAAGCTCGCAAGCGAGCTGGTCCGCGAAGCGCTCGCTAAGAAGAGCTAACAGGATGTTGAGAAAAGCGCGGCGGTCGCACTTTGACTGCGCCGCGGTCTCAACATCCTGGATGAAAGACGGCTGCTTTCCTCTATCTTCTCCCCCGGTCTTTTCCGGGGGAGATAAGAGAGGGGGAGCAGGCTGTGATTTATCATCAGCCTGCTAAGAATCGGCGGCCGCCTGCTCGAACTTTTCCAGTTCCCCGTAAAGCCGTTCGATCTCGCGGCCCAGGCGCTCGTAACGCGCGATGAGCTCATCGGCGTCGCGGCGCGCCAGATAGAAATTCGAGTCGTTCATCTCGGCGGCAAGCGCCGCGCGTTCCGCCTCGTCCTTCTCGATCTCGTCCTCGATCCGCTTGCGCTCGCGCCCGGCGCGTTCGCGCCGCCGCTGCGCCTCGCGGTCCTCGCGCCCTCCGCCGCGCGCGGTGGCGCGATCGCGCTGGTCGCCATTGCGGGTCTTGGCGCCGGGCGGCGCGCTTGCGGCCGTGGGCGGCGCCGTGCGTGTCGCGGCGCGCGCCGCATCGGCCTCCATCGCGGCCTTCTTCCGCAGGTAGTCGTCGTAATTTCCGAGGTAGCGGATCGCCTGTCCCCGGCCCACCTCGATGACCTCGGTCACCAGCTCGTTCAGCACGTGGCGATCGTGGCTCACGATGATGACCGTGCCGGGGAAGCGGCGCAGCGCCTCGAGGAGGGATTCCTGCGCGATGATATCGAGGTTGTTGGTCGGCTCGTCGAGTAGCAGGCAGTTGTTGCGCTGCGCGAGCACCTTGGCGAGCGCCAGGCGCGCGCGTTCGCCGCCCGACAGCACGCCGGCGCGCTTGTTCACGTCGTCGCCGGAGAACAGCATCGCGCCGAGGAGGCTCCGAATCTCCGGGGTGGTCATCGCGCGCGCGCTTGCGGAAAGTTCGTCGATGACCGTCTTCTGGTAGTCGAGCCGCTCGGCGAGATTCTGTGCGAAGTAGCCGATCCGCACTGGATCGCCCACGCGGCGCACTCCGGCGGATAGTTCCTCGATGCCCGCGAGCAGCTTCATCATGGTCGATTTGCCCGCGCCGTTGGGTCCGACCAGCGCAACTTTCTGGCCGCGCTCGATTACGAGGTCGACGCCGTCGTACACGGCGAGCGATCCGTAGCGCTTGACGGCGCCGGCAAGCTCGAAGACCCGCCTCGGGCCCCGCTCGCATCGCGGAAAAACGATCGAGGGCGGCTTCTCCGCGCCGGCGGGTGGCTCGAGCCGCTCGAGCTTTTCCAGCCACTTGATTCGGCTCTGCACCAGGCGCGCCTTCGATGCCTGGTAGCGAAAGCGGCTGACGAACGCCTCGACGCGCTCGATCTCGTCGCGCTGGCTCTGGTAGGCCGCAAGCTCGGCCTCGTAGCGCCGGTCGCGCTCGACCAGGTACTTCGAATAGCCGCCCTGGTAATCGGTGAGCTTGCCGCGTGCGACCTCGGCCGTGCGCGTGGTCACGCGGTCGAGGAAGTAGCGGTCGTGCGATACGACGATGATTCCTCCGGCGTGGGCCGCCAGGTAATCCTCGAGCCAGTTGCGCGCCTCGATATCCAGATGGTTCGTCGGCTCATCGAGCATCAGGAAATCGGGCGCATCCAGCAGGAGCTTGGCCAGCGCGATGCGCATCCGGATTCCACCCGAAAACTCCCCGACGTCGCGCTCCAGGTCTTCTTCCTTGAATCCAAGCCCGAAGAGCACGGCGGTTGCCCGGCTCTCCGCGCTGTAGAAGTCGTGCCGCTCCAGTTCGTGCAGCACGTCGCCGAGTTCCGCCATTGCGGCGTCGTGCACCGGACCCGAATGCTCGCGCGCAAGCGTCTGCTCCAGTTCCAGGCGGCGGCGGTCGAGCGCCTGCATCCGGTCGAGCGCGGAAAGCGTCTCGGCAATCAGCGGACGCCCGCTCATCTCGGGCGCATCCTGGGCCAGGTAGCCGACTCGCGACTTCTGCGGGCGGGCGATACGCCCCGAGTCGGGCGCGGTCAGCTCCGCGATCATCCGGAGCAGGGTCGATTTGCCCGCTCCGTTGAGCCCCACCAGTCCGACGCGATCGCCGTCGCCCATCGACCAGCTTACGCCGTCGAGAATCTTCCTCGCTCCGAAGGACTTCGTAACGTTGTCGAGAGTAAGCACGTTGATCCTGCAAGTTTAGCAGCGGGGATCGTGGGCCGAAAGCCGCGCTGCTGTGCTCGGGAAAATTGTCCTGTGCGCGCTTCTTCCGCTGTAATCTCCAATATGTTAAATAAACCTACACTATGACAAACTCGGCTCCAGGGTATCGGGTGCCGAGAAGCGCGGACGAGTTCGAAAGGCTCTGTCTCAAGCTTCTGCGGCGCCATTGGCAGCTTCCCCAGCTCGAGCGGCTGCGCGACCCCGACCGGCGCGCCAAGGGCATCCATCTGATCGAGATCAGCGGACGCCCGCGGCTGGCTGCGGTTCGATGCGACCTGCACGAGGCTCAGGGTCCGCTCCAGGCGGCGGAGATTAAGGACGCCGCCGAGCGAGCCGTAAGCCTCGGGCTTCCGATAGGCCGCTTCGTAATCGCGACCACCGCGCGGCGCACCTCCGGTCTCCAGCGCACGCTGTTCGAACTCAATCGCACCGCCAGCAGCCGCCCGGGCGGGCTGTCGGCGATCGAGGTGATCACCTGGGACGATATCGAGGAGCTCCTCGATGAGTACCCGCTGATCGTGACCGAGTTCGGCACCGCGGCGAAACGCCAGGCGCTGTCGAACTTCGATGCGGCAATTCATCTCGAGCCGCGCTGCGCCCCGGTGGAGGAGGCGGCGGCGGATTCGGCCGACGGCGAAATCGTCTCGGCCGCGCAGAGCCTGGAGCGGCGCGAGCACCAGATGGCGCGGCTTGCGCTGCTGCGGCTTCGCGAGCAGCGATGGGCCGAGCTTGGTGCGGCGCAGAAATTCAGGGTGCTCACCTATCTTGCCGTCGCCTGGCTAAAGGAGGGCGAGGCGCGCAAGGCCGCGCTGCTCCTGATCGCGGCGCGTTCGCTGCAGCCCGATGACGAGTTCGCGTGCACCAACGAGGCGCTCGCGCACGAGCTATTGGGCGAGCGGGATCGCGCCTATGCGCTCGCCGATCGGCTGCGCATGCAGTTCCCGGGCAGCGCGCGCGCGCTTGCGCTATGGCTGAACAACGCGCCGCGCACTCTGAGCGCGGCGGCGATCGAGTCCGAGATGCCCGCCGAACTCGGCGCCGATCCTGAAATTGCAATCCTGATGGCGCGCCGCTCGCTGGGCGAGGCCGACTACGCGCGCGCCGAGCGATTCGCGCGCGCGGCGACCGCGGCGCTCCAGGACCACTCGGACCCCTGGCTGCTGCTCGGACAGGCGCTTCTGCTATCCGAGGTGGCCGAGCCTGCAGCAGCGGCGCCCGGCAGCGAGCCGGGCGAGGAAGGGTCGCGGGTGCGCGAGGCGGAAAGCTGCTTCACGCAGGCGCTCGCGCTGGCGCAAAAGGAGAGCGCGGAGCGCAATGAAGTGCAGGCTTTGATCGGACGAGCGCAGGCGCGAATCGCCCTGCGCGATACCGAAGGCGCCGGGAAAGATATCGAAGAGGCCCACGGCCTCAAGCGCGAAGACGGCAACGGGTTGTGCGAGTACGGGATCGTGTTGCGCTCGCGCGGAAGCTTGAGCGAGGCGATTGACGTGTTCCGCCGCGCCGCCGCCGCCGGCGGCCGCGACGATGCCGAGTATCACCTGGCCGTCACGCTGCGCGAGCGCGACGATCCGGGCGATTTGCAGGAGGCGGCGGAGCTGCTCGGCCGCGCAGTCGCCCGCTTCGACTCGGTTCCCAAGGGCGACTATCCGTTTGCAGTGGCGTGCGCCGCCGATGCGCTTGGGCGGCTGGAACGATGGCGCGAGGCCGACATTCTAATCGCCGGCCTGCCCGAGGGCGCAATTGCGCCGGTCGCGTTGCTGACGCTGCGGGCCAATCTGAGACTTGCGCAGGGCAAGTTCGACCAGGCGGCCAAGCTTGCCGACGAGGCCCTCGAGGCGCTGGCGCCCAACACCTCGCTCGATGATCGCCGCAAGCTCGCGGCCGTCCTGCACGACCTTGGCCGTTATCGCGACGCGCTCCCGCTGTGGGAGGCGCTTGCGGCATCGGGAAGCCCCAATGACGGACGCCGCCTGCTCGATTGCGCAAGCCGGCTCGGGCGCGAGGATATCGTGCTCGACCTCACCCGCCAGTTGCATCCCGAGCAGGCCGACTCCGCGACCGCCAAATCTTCGGAGCTGGACAGGCTCGAGCACAGCGATCCGCTGGCCGCGCTCGGCCTGATGCAGGATTACCTTGCCGAGCATCCCGAGGACGCGGTGATGCGGCTTCGGCGTTCGATCGCCGCGGACCGGCTGGGCCGCACCGATCTCGTGATCGCGGACCCGAGCGCGATGCCGCCGGCGCGGGAAGTCCCCTCCGCGATCGGGCGCGAAGCCGTACGCATCATGCGCGAGGGCGGCCGCGCCAACGAGGCGCTCACCTACGCCTACGAGCTGCTGCGGCGTCATCCGCTCGATCCCGACGCGCATCGCGGCTACCTTGCCGCTCTCGGACCGCTCGGCCCCATGCCTCACGTGGCCGAGTTCGACACCGCCGCGCCCGGCTCGGCAGTATGCTTCGTCGAACAGGACGGCAACGTGGAACGTTGGGTCATTCTCGAGGACGCCAACGACCCGGACGAAAACCAGGATGAATACGGCCCCGCGCATCCGCTCGCCAAGGCTCTCAATCGCAAGCGGGTGGGCGACAAATTCCAGTTGCCCGAGGGACGGTTCAGCCGCAAGTCGGGCGTGGTCAAGCAAATCATCAGCAAGTTCGCCCGCCGCTACCAGGATTGCCTGTCGGGATGGCAGCGGCGTTTCCCCGGACTGCCGGAGATCGAGATGTCGCACGGGCGCATCGAGGCGCTCGCGCTGGCGGAGGTGCCCGCCGACCCCGGCGCGCTGTTCCCGCCGCCGGCGGTCAAGCGAGACGATGCGCTGAAAGATGCGGGCCGCGTGTATGCGGCCAACTCGCTCCCGATCCATGCGGTTGCGGAGCATCTGGCGCTCAACGATTTGCAGACGATGTTCGTGCTCGCGCAGCAGCCCGACGTGCCGATCAAGTGCTGCACGGGTTCCGCCGAGGAACTCGGCGAGGCGCTCGGCGCGTTCGAGCGCGCCAACGCGATCGTGATCGATCTGAGCGCGATCGCGACGCTGTGCCTGCTCGGCAGGCTTAACCTGCTGGCGACCTGGCCGCGCCAGTTCGTGATATCGCAGTCCACTCTCAACGAGCTGCGCCGGCTTGCAATCGATGACACGCTGATGCGGCTGCCGCCGGGATTTTCCGCATCGATCAACGGCAACGACGGCAAGCGCTGCGACGTGCAATTGCGCGCGCTCGCCGACGGGCTCCAGTCGGTGTGCAGGGTGCGCGATGGCGCCGCGCTCGCGACACTCGACGCCGACCGCCGCGAACGGCTGGTGCACCTGCTCGGACGCCACGGCGCCGAGTCGGTCGTGATCGCATCGATGCCGGGCCACGTCCTGTGGACGGACGACCGGGTTCTGGCGAGCCTGGCCAAGTCCGAGTTCGGCGTTCGCCGGGTATGGACGCAGGCAGCGCTTCAGTCGCGCGTGCAGGCCGGGTGCCTGGATCCTGCCGAGCTTGCCACGGCGAGCACCAAGCTCGCGGGGTGGGGGTACACGTTTACGACGCCGAGCGTGGAGACGCTGATGCGCGCGGGGTCGGTTGCGATGTGGAACGCGGATCAGTTCCCGCTGCGGCAGGCGCTCGACCAGTTTGCCGGAGAGGCGATCAATCTTTCCGACGCGGTGCGGCTGGCCGCCGAGTTGATCGTGAAGATGTACAGCGACGTGCATCTGCGCGCCACCCGGCGGACGGTCACGATGCGTCTGCTCGACCGGCTGGCTGCGCGCACGGGAGGCCGCGATGCGATCGAGGCGCTGCCGCGCTCGCTGCCGGTTCGTTTCGGACTCGATTTGATTCGCGCCCGCGAGCTGAGCGATGTGATCAGGGGGTGGATGGCGCAGAATATGGTCGTCTCGCAGGAGGAAGGAGAGAAGCAGGCGGCGATCAGCGCCTGACATTCATCGAGCCGGGATTTTATCAAGGCGTGATGCGCCCGAACGATTGCGCGCCGGCCTGACCCGGCGGGGATCGATGCTCCCCGCGCGGGGCTGGGCGCGTCCGCCGCCGCCTCAAAGCGCGTCGTGTTGCCCGAGCAGTTCGAGTAGAATTGAGAGCGACCGAGGTAAGAAGGGGAGATACTCGCTATGCCGGCAATCCGCGACGGCGACCGTGTGGTGCTGGTCGATAAACGCGTCTTCCGCGACGACAACACCCGCATCTTTGTAGGCATCGTCGAGGAATTCGACGCCGGAATAATCCGCGCGCGCGGCTACAGCTACCACGTCAGTCCGTACGAGGTGGCCGGCACCGAACGGCGCGGCGAGGAGTGCGTGCGAGTCATCTCGCTCGCATCCGGCGACATGCTCTATCTTCTTCCGCGCGACCAGGACATCACCAAGCTCCAGCTCAAGCGCTCGCCCAAGTCGATGAGCCTGACCGACGGGAAATTCGCGATGGACTTGAGCGATTTCCTGCTCCGCGCGTAACTGCGCCACGAAGCATCGCGGGCGCGCGGGCCGTTCCACGCAGCGTGCAGGACTAGAGCGAATCGATGAACTCGATAATCGCGCTGGTGGTGTCGTCGGGATTATCGAGCGGAACGTGATGGTACGCGCGCGGAATCTCCCGGTATACCGAGCCGCGGATCATGCGATGCATCCGGCCCGCGCTCCAGGGGCTCACCAGTCCGCTCGATTCGCCGCGCAGGATGAGCGTGGGCAGTTTGATCGTGCCAATTTTGGGCCGCGCGGTTGAACCGCCTTCAACCTTGCGCCACGCGCGCGTCTCGGGATCGAAGCGGAACGCCCAGTGGCCGTTGGGCAACTGCATCGCACCCAGCATCGCGAGCCGCTCCAGGTCGGCGCGCGACAAGTAGGTTTCCGGCGGCGAGAGCCTGAACCTGCGCACGATCCCGTCGGCCGTCTTCAGCTCGGGCCGCAGACCGCCCTGCGCCTTGCGGCGCCATCGCCACATGAGCCGCCTTCTCAGAGGCGGCGGTCCATGCGGGGAATCCACGATAACGAGCGCCTCGAGCAGGTCCGGATGCGAGACCGCCACCCATTGCGCGACCGCGCCCCCCATCGAATGCCCCACCAGCACGACGCGCGCACCGAGATGCTCGATGAGCCCGCACACGTCGCGGACGTAAGCCTGCGGGCCGTAGTGCGGCGGGCGTGCCCATTCGCTGCGCCCGTGCCCGCGAAAATCGAGCGCGGTCACGTGCCCGTACGGAACCAGCTGCGGCGCGACGCCATCCCACCAATGCGCGTGCGCGCTTCCACCGTGGAGGAGAACGAAAGTCCGTTTCTTCGAGTCGCCGCCCCAGTCGAGGTAATGAAGCTTCAGTCCGTCGACGATTGCGAAGCGATGGGCCGGCTCCGCGAGCGCCGGAGCCGCTTGCTCATGTGCCATTACGAGAACATCCTAATCGACCCGCGACGGCATGCAAAGAAACAATCGACTCGCGGCCGCGCGCAGCGAAATCCGCCGCCGGGCTGGCGGGTCGCCTGAGCATCATGATAACAACTGATCGATAGCGCGCTCGCGGCACCCGGACTCTTGCACACTCCGTATGACCATGACTGATCGATCCCGGATACGCGCCGCGCTCGCCGCGGCGATGCTCGCCATCGCGACGATAGCGGCGGTCGGAGCCATTCCCGCCGCGGCGCAGGAAGCCGTCCCGGGAGCGCCCTCGATGAACTCGGCGGAGGCTCCGCTAGCGATCGATCTGCCCCAGTTGCCGCAGGTAACGCTGCAAGTAGTGCCGGGCTATGGCACCGTGCCGCTCACGTGCGGCTTTCTGGTGGGCAACCCTAATCCCGAGGCAGGCGAGTTCACGTCGTTTCGCTGGAACTTCGGTGATGGCCAGGTCTCGACGCTGCCGCCGACCGCGTTCTTCCACACTTACACCCAGGCGGGCAGCTACGTTGTCACGCTCACCGTGACGACCGCCGACGGAAAAAGCGCGACGGCGCTTGCCGGCGTGATCGTGCGCCCGGTTGGCCTCCAATAGCGCCGACTCGCCGCATCAATCTGCGTGCGGACTGGCGTCGCTGCCGCGCCATTGACTTGCCGGAGCGCAAGGCGAGTATCTGAAGTGATGACGAATTCGCTCGGTAGGGTGATCCTGGTGCCGCTGGTTGCGTTGATTGCGTGCTCGGCCGCCGCCTGCCTGCAAGCCGCGATCGACCAGAACAAGAGCCTTATCGAACAGCAGCAGGCGCAGCTCCAACAAATGCAGCAGGACATCGCAGCGCTCAGGGCGCAGCAGAGCCCCAGCGCCGCGCCGGTGCCGCCCGGGCAATGCGATGCGGGCGTGATGGCGAAGGCGACCAGGAGCGGCGGCGAGAAGTTCGCCGCCAACGATTTCGCCAAGGCGCTCGGGTACTACCAGGATGCGCTCGCTGCGTGCCCGGGGAATCCAAGAGCGGAACTGAACGTGGCGCGCGCCTACGAGGCCTCGGGCAATCGGGCCGATGCGATCGAGCATTACCAGCGCGCTGCGGCAAGCGGCGATCCGTCCGAGCACGATGCCGAGGAGCAGGCCCGCGCGGCGCTCACGCGCCTGGGCGGGCGCTCCAATTAGAATCGGGGCTCCTGCAGATTTCGCTGGGGTGCGCGCGGCGGGTAAGATTCGATTCTGCGGCCCGACGCATTGCCATGAGCGCGGACTCATCCACTCGGCCCGGTGAATCTCCCGCAGGCGCGGCGGCGCGGCCGCGCTGCATCGCGGTCCTGACCGCCGGCGGCGATGCGCCCGGGATGAACGCTGCAACTCGGGCCGTGGTCCGCAGCGCGCAAGGCGCGGGGATCGAAGTGCTCGGCGTGCGCCGCGGTTATGACGGGCTGGTCACGGGCGATCTCGAGCCGATGTCGAGCCGCGCCGTCGCCAATATCATCCAGCGCGGCGGCACGGTGCTCGAAACCTCGCGTTCGGAGGCTTTCCGACATCAGGGCGGCCGCGAGCGCGCCGCGCGCCATCTCAAGGAACGCGGCGCCGATGCGCTGGTCGTGATCGGCGGCGAGGGATCACTGGCCGGCGCGACGGTGTTCCATGGCGAGACCGGGCTGCCGGTCATGGTCCTGCCCGCATCGATCGACAACGATGTGCCCGGCACCGACTATTCCATCGGATTCGACACCGCAGTGAACACCGCGCTCGACGCCATCGACCGGATTCGCGACACCGCCTTCGCGTACGAGCGCCTGTTTTGCGTCGAGGTGATGGGGCGCGATTCGGGCTTCATCGCGGTGGCCGTCGCGGTCGGGGCCGGCGCCGAGGCCGTCGTGGTGCCCGAGATACCACTGGACATGGACGATCTGATGCGGCGAGTCGAGGAGAGCCAGAACCGGGGCAAGCGCGCATCGATTATCGTCGTCTCCGAGGGGCCGCGCACGGGGGGCGTCCTGCCGCTGGCGCGGGCGCTTGCGGGAAGATTCGGAATCGAGCCGAGAATCGTTGTCCTTGGCCACATTCAGCGCGGCGGAGCGCCCACCGCGCGCGACCGGCTGCTCGCAAGCCGAATGGGCGCCGGGGCGGTGCAGGCGCTCATCGATGGCGCGCCATCCTCTCTGATTGGCGAGGAGCGCGGCGAGATCGTTCGCGTGGCGCTGGACATCGCTCGCCAGAAAGTCCGCAAGCTCGACCCCGCCCTGATAGACCTCGTCCACCGGCTCTCGATTTAACCCCCTACCTTCTTTTCGCCTGCCCATCGCCCAGGTTGGCGTGCCGGGAACCAAACCGCGATGCCCGTGGTTTAGTGTTCAAGCGGGTTCCGTCTCATCGCGGTCGGTGGGAAACGCCCGGCAGGAAGCACGGCGGGCGGTCCGAGTGGACCCGGCGGGTTGAACGGATGAAAGTTGGCGCTTACAGTTCCTCAAATTCTGCACTGGAAGGGGTGGTAGGACTTCATCAGATTCTGCCCTGCCAGTACTTCGATCAATCGGGCGGCCATCGGTTATCATCGGAGCAGCGCCTCATGCTGGCTCTGCTGGCCGACGCGATTAACGTCTATCAGCAGGGTGTGATGTCGCGAAGCACCCGCAAGCGGCTGCTCTACGTCGATGCCGAGCGCTGGATTACGGCGGACTCCTCGAACCGCCACGCGTTCAGCTTCGTGAACGTGTGCGAGTCGCTGGAGATCGACCCGTCCGCGCTTCGCCGGCGCATGATCGCCTGGAAACACGAAGTGCGGCGGGGAATCGAGTCCCGCTCGACGCAGCATCTGCGGCTGAAGATCACTCCCCGCCCGAGGCGGATGAGCGAGCGCCGTCGCCGCACGCCGGTGACCGCGCGAGCGTTCTAGCCCTCTCTGTTCGGCGGACTCCCCCGGGGTTTCGGTCCCTCCATCGCGCAGTCTCCTGCGCTCGCGATTTTTCGCGCGCCGTGACATAAACTCACAACTCGATCCGCAGCCGCACGGCGGCGCCGGAGGCCTGGTCCGGCGCGGCGGAGCGGACAATCGACAAGGAGATTGCGAAATTGAAGGATCCATTCAGCATCGAGGGGAAAGTCACTATCGTCACCGGCGGCGGGACCGGAATCGGGGAGTCGATCGCGCATGAGTTCGCCAAACGCGGGGCCCCGGTTCTGATTGCGAGCCGCAGCGCCGAGCATCTGGAACCCGTCCGCGACGCGATCCGCAAGGAGGGCGGCAAGTGCGAGCTTGCGGTCTGCGACGTCCGCGATGCGGCGCAATGCGATGCGATGGTGGCCGAGGCGGTGAAGCATTTTGGCCGCCTCGATGTGCTCATCAACAACCACGGCGCGAGCATCGCCACTCCCTCGCTTAACCTTTCGCCCAACGGATGGCGCGCAGTGGTCGGCATCAACCTCGACGGCGTTTTCTTCTGCTCCAAGGCCGCTGCCCGCCAGTTCATCGCGCAAAAGAGCGGCGGCGCAATCATCAACATCTCATCGACCGCCGGCGTGCATGGGTCGCCCGGGATGTTGCCCTACGGCGCGGCCAAGGCGGGCGTGAATAACCTGACGGTGTCGCACGCGAGCGAGTGGGGCTCGCTGGGAATCCGGGTCAACTGCATCGCGCCCGGGCCGATCGATACCGAGGGCGCCGCGCCGCGCACGTGGCCCAATCCGCAGATTAAGGAGATGGTGGCGAAGTCGCGCGCGCTCGGGCGCTTCGGCCGGGTCGAGGAAATCTCCTACCCGTGCATCTTCCTGGCCTCGGATGCGTCGAGCTATGTGACCGGGGCGCTGCTAATCGTGGACGGCGGCCAGGCCGCCCGCATGGCCGGTTAGCGGGAGCGCAACTCGCAGAGCGGTTTCGCGATTGCGCCGCCTTCGGTTGATGCGCCCTGGCGTTTCGGCCTACTCCCCCATTCGGGCGCTTGTCCCGAAGGTTTGGGTCATGGTACCCCAATGCGGACATGGTGCGTGCCGGGTGCGGGCTGGGCGCGCGCTCGGCGCGAGATAGTCGATTTACAACGCGCAGCGGTTTCTACTCTGGAGAGGATTGAGATGGCCGACAAAAGTATGGTGGGACGCAAGGGCAAGCCATTCAAAATGCCGATCGAATGGGGCAAGGTGCGCGAGTTTGCCCGCGCCGTCAAGGACCCCAACCCCCTCTATTTCGATCCCGAACTCGCAAAGAAGGAACTCGGCGGAATCCCGATTCCGGTGACGTTTCTCCAGACCAGCGCATTCTGGCAGGAGGCCGATTCCGGTCCCGGCATGGGCGGTTTCGATCTCCGGCGAATCCTCCATGGCGAGCAGGAGTTCGAGTTCTTCAAGCCGATCTTCGTGGGCGACACCCTGACCGGAGTCAGCCAGATTGCCGATGTCTATGAGAAGGAGGGCGGCCGCGGCGGCAAGATGACCTTCCTCGTCAGTGAGGTCGAGTACACCAACCAGCGCGGCGAGAAAGTCGCGGTCGCGCGCTCGACCCTGATCGAAACCGGCCAGACGGTGCGGGCCAGCTAACCCGATCAGATCATTATCGTCATTATCGGAGAATCACGATGGCTCCAAAGCTGAAATTCGATTCGGTTAAAGTCGGAGACGAGATTCCCAAGTTCGTCGTCGAGGGCATCACGCGACCCGATTTCGTTCGCTATGCCGGGGCATCGGGCGACTTCGTCCCGCTCCATTACGACCAGGCGTTCGTCGAGGCCGCCGGTATCCCGACCGTATTCGCCCAGGGGATGTTCACCGCGGGGCTGCTGTCCAAGGCGCTGACCGACTATGTCGGGATAGGAAATGTGCGCCAGTACAAGGTGCGCTTCGCAACGCGCCTGTGGCCGGGAGATATCGTCACCTGCACGGGCAAAGTCACCAACAAGCTCGAGCAGAACGGCGAGAAGCTCATCGAGGGCGACCTGATCGTGCTCAACCAGAAGGGCGAACCCGCGATTCGCGGCTCGTTCCGCGCCGCCTGCGGGTGAGCGCTGCGTGCGCCCGCGGCGCGGCTCCCTTTTCGCAAGTCCCGCCCGGGCGCGAGCCTCGGTTTGATCCACCTGGGCGAGCGGCTCCTAAGCCGCCCGCGCCAACCCGGCGGGCGGCGGGCTTGACGCCTTTCGGAATCTCACGGCGGCCGGTACTCTGAATCTAAGGCGCAATGGAGCTGTCGCCTGACTTGAGCACGGCAACCGATGGCTGAGCCCCGCTACGTCATAATCCACGGCCATTTCTACCAGCCGCCGCGCGAAAGCCCGTGGACCGGGCTCATCAGTCCCGAACCCGGTGCGGGTCCGTTCGCGAATTGGAACGAGCGGATTCTGAGCGAGTGCTACGTCGCCAATGCGCACGCGCACGCGATGGAGGGGCACGTCGTTCACGTGCGCAATAATTACGAGTCGCTGAATTTCGACGTCGGTCCGACGCTTGCCGCCTGGCTCGAATCGCATGGCAAGGCGGCCTACCGCGCGATGCGCCGGGGCGATCAGTTCTCCTCCGAGCGGTATGCGGGCCGCGGAAATTCGATCGCGCAGGCTTACAACCATTCGATCCTCCCGCTGCTGCCGGAGCGCGATCGGGCGCTGCAGATAGCCTGGGGCATCGAGGATTTCCTCTACCGCTTCGGCCGCAAGCCCGAGGGCATGTGGCTCCCCGAGTGCGCAGCCGATCGGGATACGCTCAAGTCGTTGAGCGATGCGGGCATCAAGTTCATCATCCTGGCGCCCGAACAGGGAGTATTTCGCGGCGAGCATGCGCAGAATCGGGCGGCGGGACCTTTCTTGTGGAGCAACGGCGATGCGAGCGTGGCGGTGCTGCGCTTCGATCGCGATCTCTCGCACGCAATTTCGTTCAACGACGGGCTCGAGGACGGCGCGCGGCTGGCCGAGTGGATCGCGATCAGCGCGCTCTCGATGCCCGAGGGATCGGCGCTGTTGCTCGCCACCGACGGAGAGACCTTCGGCCATCACAAGAAGACCGGCGCCGCGGAACTGGCGCGCGCTCTCATGGCCCTTGAGCGCCGCGACGATATCGTGGTTACAAACTGCGCGCAGTATCTCGCGAGCCATCCGCCGCAAGGGAGCTTCGAGTGCGATGGGGCAAGTTCGTGGAGCTGCGCCCATGGGGTCGATCGATGGCGGTCGAATTGCGGATGCCGCATCGATCCATCGAGCACCCAGGAATGGCGCGCGCCGCTGCGTTCGGCGATGGAATTCATAAAGGACCATGCCGATGCGGCCTATGACCGTTTCGCGCCGCCGCTGGTGAAGAATCATGCCGGCGCGCTCAGCGCGGGAATCCGCCTCCTGATCGATGCCAATTCCGCGATTCGCGACCAGTTCTTCGCGCGCTTCCAGGTGAGCGACGAGGCCAACCAGGATCGCCTCGTCAGGCTTTTCGAGATGGTGCGGGCGGGGCAGGCCTCGCTCACCAGTTGCGCGTGGTTCTTCGATGATTTCAGCGGCCCCGAGGGACGCATCGCGCTTCGCTGGGCGGCGCGCGCGGTCGAGCTTTCAGCCGAGCTTGCGCCCACGGTCGAGCCTGAGCTGCTCGAGCGGCTGCGCGAAATCCGCTCGCCGCGCAGCGAGATTGGCGATGCGGCGACGCTCTATTTGAGTCTCAAAACTCGCGAAGCGCGCGGGAGGGTCTAATTGCCATGGCGCCGGATCGCGCTGCCGACATCGAATCGATCCTCAACGAGGGACGCCAGTTCGAGCCGCGCCGGGAATTCAGCGCGCGCGCCTGGATCAAGAGCCTGGCCGAATACGAGAACCTCTGCCGGCGCGCCGAGCGCGATCCCGAGGGCTTCTGGAGCGAATGTGCGCGCGCGCTCTACTGGTTCAAGCCGTTCGACAAAGTCCTCGAATGGGACTTCCCGTTCGCCAAGTGGTTCACCGGCGGCCTGCTCAACGCCTCTTCCAATTGCATCGATCGCCATCTCGGAAGCCCCCGGCGCAACAAGGCGGCGATTATCTGGGAGGGCGAGCCCGGCGACTCGCGCGTGCTGACCTACCAGATGCTGGCCGACGAGGTCGGGCGGATGGCCAACGCGCTGAGAAGGCTCGGCGTCGCAGACGGCGACCGCGTCACCATCTACCTGCCGCTGGTTCCCGAGGCGGCGATCGCGATGCTCGCGTGCGCGCGAATCGGCGCAATTCATTCGGTCGTGTTCGGCGGCTTTTCGGCCGAGGCGCTCGCCGATCGGATCAACGATGCCGAGGCGAAGGTCTGCATCACCGCCGACGGCGGATGGCGCCGCGGCCAGGTCATCGAGCTCAAGCGCAACGTCGATGAGGCCCTCAGGCGCTGCCCGTTCGTGGGCCACGTTATCGTGCTCAGGCGGGTGGGCAATCATGTCGACATGCGCCGCGGCCGCGATCTCTGGTGGGACGAGATCGTCGCGGAGGAAAGCCCCGACTGCGAGCCCGCCCATCTCGATTCCGAGCATCCGCTCTACACGCTCTACACCTCCGGCACGACGGGCAAGCCCAAGGGCGTCGTGCATGCGACCGCCGGCTACCTGGTGCAAGCCCTGATGACGATGAAGTGGGTGTTCGATTTGAAGGACGACGACGTCTACTGGTGCACCGCCGACATCGGCTGGGTGACCGGTCACACCTACGACGTTTATGGGCCGCTGGCTGCGGGCGGGACGATGGTGATGTACGAAGGCGCGCCGAATTTCCCGCACGAGGATCGCTTCTGGCAGATCATCGAGAAGTACCGGGTCAATATTTTCTATACCGCCCCGACCGCGATTCGCACCTTCATCAAGTGGGGCGACTCATGGGTGAAGAAGCACGACCTCTCCAGCCTGCGCCTGCTCGGCACGGTCGGCGAGCCGATCAATCCGGAGGCGTGGATCTGGTACCGCAGGGTGATCGGCGGCGAGCGATGCCCGATCGTCGATACCTGGTGGCAGACCGAGACCGGCGCGATCATGATCAGTCCGGTGCCGGGCGCGATTCCCACCAAACCCGGCTCGGCGACCCGTCCGCTTCCGGGCATCGCAGCCGACGTCGTGACGCTGGAAGGCAAGCCGGTCGCTCCCAACCAGGGCGGCTTTCTCGTCATCCGCAGGCCGTGGCCCGGGATGCTGCGTACGATCTTCCGCGACTCCGAACGCTACCGGCAGCAGTACTTCAGCCAGATCGATGGATGCTATTTCACCGGCGACGGCGCGCGGCGCGACGAGCACGGTTACTTCTGGATAATGGGACGCGTCGATGACGTGATTAACGTTGCGGGCCACCGGCTCGGCACGATGGAAATCGAAAGCGCGCTCGTCTCGCATCCGGCGGTCGCCGAGGCGGCAGTCGTGGGCCGGCCCGATGAGATGCGGGGGCAGGCGATAGTCGCATTCGTGACGCTGGAAGGAGGCCGCAAGGGGGACGAGGGCCTCAGAGAGGATCTTCGCAAGCACGTCGTGAAGGAAATCGGCGCGCTTGCGCGCCCCGACGATGTCAGGTTCACCGATGCGCTCCCGAAGACTCGAAGCGGCAAGATCATGCGCCGCCTGCTGCGCCAGATCGCATCGAACGATGACGCCATCGGCGATACCTCGACGCTCGAAGATCTCTCCGTCCTGGCACGCCTGCGCGAAGAAGAAGAGTAGGGCGCGCGATGCGAGGGCCCGCGCCCTCGGCATTGCGACGCGGCAACTGAGCCCGCCAGGTGGGCGCATCGCCCGTTCCTCGTGGCGGGCGCTCATGCTACGTTATCTCGCGCGGCCATGCTGATTCGCGATTGCATGACGAGAGACCCCGTGACCGTAACCCCCGGGGACAGTCTTTCCGCAGCCAAGGCGAAAATGGAGGCCGGAGACTTCCGCCGGATACCCGTAATCGATGGTGGGAGGCTGGTGGGGATCCTCAGTGAGTATGACCTCAAGAACTACCTGCGTGTTCTGGACTCTACCACGGTGCATACGGCGATGACGGGGAGCCCGGTTACGATCTCATCTTCCGAGAGCCCCGAGGCGGCCGCAGCGCTTCTGCGCAAACATAACATCGGCGCACTTCCGGTCGTTGATCACGGCAGGTTAGTCGGCATAGTCAGTGCGAAGAATCTCTGGATGTCGGAGCCGCGGCCGCTGCCCGAATGGGATCCGCGCACGCGACGCTAGCCCGCTTCCTGGGCCGCGCGCCTTTTTTTCACCAAAATCGCTGGTAAGACACTCGAAAAGGGTGGCCGCTCAAGCGAGGGTCGCCCAGTCGGTGGCCGCTGGCGCGAAAGAAATTTTAATTTGGGGGAAAGTGGCTCGGGCGTGGAGCCGGGCAGATTCCTATCTGCCGCGACCTCGCATCTGGCGCAGAATGAAGAGAATGTCTCGCGTGCCGGTAAGACTGCCGAGCAGCGCCACTCTCTTCAAAGATTCGATCTCCTCGGGCGTGATCCGGTAGAGATCGATAAGCGAGCGGTCGTTCTGGAACTGCTCCCAGATGTCCTGCCGCGTGACGGTCGGCTTTCGCGCTTCCGTCATCTTGGTCTTAAATAGCGTAGCCTTCATACACAACACCTTAATAGTCGCGATTTCATCTCTTAACATAATTACTCGCCCGCGTCCAAACTAGGCCATTCAGCGGTATTTGTGAAAATTTGACAGAACTAAGCGCAAATTGATGTTAAAGCCGACGGCCCGGATCCTTAGGTAAGACTTCCTGGCCTGATTTCCTGCCCGAAATCGATTCGAACCGCCAGTTTCGGCGCATTTCCAAGGCCGGGTGACAGCGGAGAGACGCCGGCCGATAAGGCCGACGCCCACGCCGCCTGCTTCACAGTGCTGACGCGCCAGCGCGGAGAGGAGGGAGCGGGGCGGGGGCGCAATTATCCAAAAGAGATGGTAGGGACCCCGAAGATTATCAGGACTGCGGCGCCAGCCGCGAACATGATCGCGAATCCCGTTGCTACCCGGACGAAAAACCGCGGTTGGCGGCTGGTATAGGCCAGCCCTGACTTGAACAGCGCATTGACGGCCGCCGCCAAAACCATTCCGACCACCGCGTTGAAGAGATTCGATGCGCCTGCGGCGTGGAATTGCGCGAGCGAGACGGTGACCGCGTCGGTGTCGATCAGCCCGCCGATCGCTGCTGACACCAGTTCCCCTCCGCCTCCGAAGTAAGAGGTGCCCGCGCGGGTAAGGAACAGCACCATCGCGAACACCAGGCCGAACCTGAGCGCCGGATACAACGAAAATGGGTTCTGAAAAGCGGATTTGATTGGCGCGCCGGTCGAACCGCGGCCACCTGCGCCCAGGATCATCGATGCCACCAGCCCGGCCGCCATCATCGCGCCCATCGCCGGGATTCCCGACGCCGCCAGCACAGGGCTGAACGCCGCGGCCAGAATCAGCATGCGCGGGAACATTATCGAGTTTGCAATCAGCGTCGCCCGCGCCATCGGTACCGCGGACTCGGGCACCTCCCGTACCGCCTCGGATGCTCCGCCCGTGTATGCGGTGGTCGATGCGAGACCTCCGACAACCGCGCTCAGCAGCTCGGCCCGCGCCGGCTCCAGAAACTTCATCAGGAAATAGCCGACATAGGAAACGCCGCAGACCAGAATTACGAACATCCAGATTTTGCGCGGCTCGAAGAAACCGAACGGGCCATAAGCGCCGACCGGCAGAATCGGCAGAATCAGAAAAATCAGCGCGAGAAAGCCAAGCGTGTCGAGGTACTCTACGTCCGAAATAATCTCGCGCGCGAAGGCGCGCAGCGCGCCCTTGGTCGCCAGAATGACCGCCAGGATGATTCCCAGCGCCGCGCCAAGCGGCCGTGCGGGCGTGAGCGTCATGTAGCCGACCGCGAATGTCGCCAGCGCGGCGAGTTCGGTCGTGATGCCCGTCCGCTCGGGCCTCTGCAGCCGCATCGCGGCGAGCATCACCGTCATGCCGGCAAAGGCGGCGGTCGTCAACGCGATTTGATCGATCAGCGCGCAGGCGGCGCCGAGCGCAGAGATAATCAGGAAATCGCGGATGCCGGGACGCGGGGGATTGCCCGGGGCTGGCTCGCGGGTTCTTCCGATGAGGAATCCGAGCGCAAGCGCGAGCGCAATTCCCCAAGTTTTCGAGGATAACGGCGTCAGCAGGCTATCCATCGCTCCGCCAGCCCCAACCCACTGGGGATTTCATACGCCATGACAACGCGCCGCGCCACACTGTCTCGACCATCCGGCGGACGGCTTCCGGACCGCACGGGCCGCCCTTTCAAGGCTGCTTCGGCTGAGCAGGGGATAGTTCGATCTCGACCCCACCGAGCTTCGCCGCCACGAGGTTGTAGATCGAGCACATGATGATCGTGACCAGGAAGCTTCCCCCGCCGTACAAAATCGGCACGATGAAAATCACGAAGATCGCTCGCCCGGGATGGCCTCTGAGCAGGATGCTGATCCCGATTGCGAGCCCGAAGAATGCCGCCAAGGCCAGGTAAATGGCACCTAACACCTTCGCGGTCTGCAGAACGCCGATCGATTTGATTTCATGCATCGCGATCTCCTCCTCTCGCGGCGATTGCGGGTTAACCGGGGGTCCTTGCCCCTTCAGATTGAGAAACGGCAGGACTTTCGCGGTGATGGCGCACTCGATTCCGGCCCCGCTCCCCTAAGGCCCAGCCCGCGCACCCGCCTTGCTCGTTTGTCCCCCACGATGATATTCTTTGCAAAGTGAGTGGGCGTGTGCCCACTTTTTTGTTGGTGTCAATTACCGGCCCCCGGGAACATAACGGACGCGCCCGAGGGCCCGCAGTCGGCGGGCGAGGGCAGGGGCGATGATGGTGCTGGCGCTTCATCCGGTCGCCGCCAAGGTGGCCGAGCTGCTCGAACCACATATCGAGCGCCAGGGCTATGAACTGGTATCGGTGGAGTATCACAAGGGAACGCGAAGTTCGATGCTGCGGTTGCTGGTCGATAAACCGGGCGGAGGGATCGGGTTGGACGATCTCGAGAAACTGAGCCCCGTGTTGAGTGACATGCTCGACGTGTACGACCCGATCGAGGGGCGCTACACGCTCGAGGTGGCATCGCCCGGGCTCAACCGGCCGCTGCGCAAGCGCGAGCATTTCGAGGCGGTGTGCGGGCAGCGCGTGAAGATCAGGACGGCGGAGCCGCGCGACGGGCAGAAGTCCTTCGTCGGGCGGCTGGTTTCGGTCGCGCCCGGTGGAATCGAACTCGATGAGGAGCCGAGCGGCAAGCGGCTTAAGATCGATTTCGCGGAGATGAAAGAGGCGAATTTCGAGTACGACTTTGGCAATTGACTCGGTGATAACCGATCGCTTCGATCTTGCGAGAGAAGCGAAATTTGGCGAATCCATCGGCAGCCGCGCGCGCGATGCGCACGCAGGGCTGCCGATGAAATCAGGCGCGCCGGGTTCTCCGCGCCCCGGGGAGACGCTATGGCCGTCGATCTGAACCGGGTTATCGAACAGGTCTCCAAGGAAAAGGGCATCGACAAGTCGATCGTGATCAACGCGGTCGAGGAGATGATGCATTCCGCGGCGCGGCGCACCTTTGGCCCCGATCGCAAGATCGAGTCGCGCTTCAACGTCGATATCGGCGAGGTCGAGCTGTTCGAAATCAAGACCGTCGTCGAGCAGGTGACCAACCCGACTCTCGAAGTGGGTCTCAAGGAGGCGCACGAGAAGTACGATCCCGAGGCCGAGGTCGGCGACGAGATCCTGATCAAGCTCGACACCGCGACGATGGGCCGGATCGCGGCGCAGGCCGCCAAGCAGAACCTCATCCAGCACATCCGCGACGCCGAGCGCAAGCAAATCTACAACGAGTTCAAGGACCGCAAATCCGAGATCGTCTCGGGCATCGTCCAGCGCTTCGAGCGCAAGAACATGATCGTGAACCTGGGGCGCACCGAAGCGATTCTGCCCGAGAAAGAGCAGATTCCCCACGAGCGCTACCGCCAGGGCGACCGCATCCGCGCGCTCATCACCGACGTGGATCTGTCCGAGAAGGGCCTTTCGATCGTGCTGTCGCGCACCTCGAACGATTTCCTCATCCAGCTTTTCGCGCAGGAAGTGCCGGAGATCTACGAGGGGATCGTCGAGATTCGCCAGTGCGCCCGCGAGCCCGGCGGCCGCGCCAAGGTTGCGGTCTACTCGAAGGACTCCGACGTGGACCCCGTGGGCGCGTGCGTCGGCATGAAGGGAACCCGCGTTCAGTCGGTGGTCCAGGAGCTGCGCGGCGAGAAGATCGACATCGTGCCCTGGACCGACGACCAGGCCGAACTGGTCTGCCGCGCGCTTGCCCCGGCCAAGGTCTCCAAGGTGATCATCGACGAGGATGAGCACGCGATGGAAGTGATCGTTCCCGACGATCAACTCTCTCTCGCGATCGGAAAGCGCGGACAAAATGTCCGCCTCGCCCATCGCCTGACCAACTGGAAGCTCGACGTGCGCAGCGAGCAGGAAGCCGAGGAAGAGGCTCGTTCCGCGCGCGCATCGCTCAACGCGATTCCCGGCATCGGCGACATCAATGCCGAGCTGCTCTACCAGTGGGGCTTCCGATCCGCCGAACAGCTCGCCGAGTCCGATGAGGATCATTTCGAGGTCGAAGGCATCAGCGCCGAACGCGCGCGCCAGATAGTTCAGGCGGCGCGCGATCACGTCGCCAACAAGCGGCGGCTCGAGGAGGAACGGCTCGCGGCAGAGGCGGAAGCCGAAAAGGCCCGCGCGGCAGCTCAGGCGCAGGCCGCGGTCGAGGCCGCCGCGCAGGCCGCCGATGTCTCGTCTACGAGCCCGGCTCCTGCGGGCGACGAGCCGGCGGCGCCGGATGCGCAAGGAAAGACATAAACCGCTTCGCACCTGCCTGGGATGCATGAAGCGGGATGAAAAGGGGGCGATGGTGCGAATCGCCGTGCGCGAGGGCAAGGTCGTGCCGGACCTGCAAGCGGGGCTTGCGGGACGCGGCGGATATCTGCATCGGCGTCCCGAGTGCCTGGAGGCGTTTGTCGGATCGAAGGCCCGGGAGTTTCGATCGCTTCGGCGCAGGATCGACCGAGACGAGAGGCGCGAACTAGTCAGGAACTTGGAGCAGCGGCTGGCTCAAGAACGCATCGTCGAATATAATCGTTAGATTAATTAAGATGGCGCGAAAAAGGATCAAAACACTTGCCGCCGATTGGAGCGTGTCCGTCGAGGACGTGATGCAGAGCTGCGCCCGCCTCAAGCTCAGCCACGCTCACTCCGAGTCCAGCCTGCTCGCGCCTGAGGAAGCCGACCGCGTTAAGGCGGACCTCGATGAGCAGGCGCATCGCGCCGCGGCGATGCGCCGCGAGACGGTCGTCGAAACCAGCGGCGGGAAAGTTCTGGAGAAGCGGCTCACCGCAACCGTGGTGCGCCGGCGGCACACTGAGGCCGGCCAGGCTCCGCTGCCAGCGGGAGAGCCGTTCCATTTCGAGGTCGAGGAGAAACACGACGAGCCGTTCGCCGCTCCGTTTCTGGAAGAACCGGCCGCTAAAGAAGTCGAGGCACCCGCGCTGTTCGAGGCCGAGCCTGCCGCCGAAGCGCTGGCCGCGCCACCTGAAGTTCAGATAGAAACCAAGCCCGAGGCTGCGCCGCAGCCCATCGAGGTCGAGGCGCCCGCGCGATTCGAGGCGCCATCTCCGGCCGCCGTCGAGCAGCCTGCTCCGGTCGAGGCGGTCGTCGTTGAGCCGGCGCCACAAGCGGTTGTCGAACCGGCTGCGGTCGCGCCGACGCCAGCCGCGCCGGCGCCGACGGTCGCGCGCCGCGCCGACGGCGCCCCTTCCGCCGCTGTGCGTCCGAGCCCGGCGCGGCCCGAGCGCGTCGAAATCACCTCGCTGAGCAAAGCCGCCGCCGGCGCACCATCGCTCGACGACGGCCAGCGCGGTCCCAAGGTTCTCGGCAAAATCGACCTTAAGCCAAAGGTCACGGTCCGTCCGGCCGCGCCGCCGGTGCGCACCGGTCCGCCCACCCGTCCGGGTGGCGCGGGAAGGTTCGCGGCGCCCAGCGCGCCGGCGCCGCCCGAGCAGCTTGCTCCGGTTCCGCCCGAGCAGGCGAAGCCGGGCGCCCGAGTCATCAAGAAGAAAAAGGTCGTCAAGAAGGGCACCGTCGATTTCACCGCCGAGCGCGAGATGCGCGGCCTGCGCGTGCCGAAGAAACGCCGCGCGCTTCCTGGCAAGGAACAAAGAAAGACCGAGATCACGACGCCAAAGGCCTCCAAGCGCGTCGTGCGGATTACCGAGGGCGTGACCGTCGGCGATCTGGGCCGCAGCATGGGCGTCAAGGCCGGCGACCTGATCAAGAAGTTGATGGAACTTGGCCAGATGGCCACCGTCAATCAGGTGCTCGATGCCGATACCGCGACGCTGCTGGCCGGGGAATTCGGCTACAGCGTCGAGAACGTCGCTTTCGATGTCGAGTCCGCGATCGAAGCGGCGCCCGAGGAGGAGCGCGGCGAGGAACTCCCGCGTCCGCCGGTGGTGACGGTCATGGGCCACGTTGACCATGGCAAGACCTCGCTGCTCGATGCGATCCGCCATACCAACGTGACCGCCCGCGAGTTCGGCGGAATCACGCAGCACATCGGTGCTTACACGGTCGAGGTCGGCGGGCGAACGATCACTTTCGTCGACACGCCCGGCCACGAGGCGTTCACCTCGATGCGCGCGCGCGGCGCCAAGGTCACGGATATCGTCGTGCTGGTTGTGTCCGCGAGCGAAGGCGTGATGCCGCAGACTATCGAGGCGGTCAATCACGCGCGTGCGGCCAACGTGCCGATTATCGTTGCGATCAACAAGATCGACCTGCCCGATGCCAACGTCGATCGGGTCAAGCAGCGGCTCACCGAACTGGGCCTTGCGCCCGAGGACTTCGGCGGCGAGACGATTACGGTGCCGGTCTCGGCGCGCACCGGCGCGGGAATCGACCGCCTGCTCGAAATGATCCTGCTGCAAGCCGACCTGATGGAGCTCAAGGCGAGCGCCGATCGCCTCGCCCGAGGCGTGGTGATCGAGTCCGAGCTGGATCGCGGACGCGGCCCGGTTGCGACCGTGCTCATCCAGGAGGGCACGCTGCATCAGGGCGACCCGTTCGTGTGCGGAGTAAGCTACGGGCGGGTGCGCGCGATGGTGGATCATCTCGCGCAGCGCCTGACCGAGGCCGGACCATCGATGCCGGTCGAGATTTTCGGCCTGTCCAGCGTGCCCGAGCCGGGCACCGCATTTACCGCGGTCGCCGAGGAGTCCAAGGCGCGCCAGGTGGCCGAGTACCGCCGCTCCAAGCAGCGCGAAGGCGAACTCCAGAAAACCAGCCGCATCTCGCTCGAAGACTTAAGCCAGCGGATGGCCGCCGGCGAGGTCAAGGAACTGAAGGTCATCATCAAGGGCGACGTGCAGGGCTCGGTCGAGGCGCTCGCCGATGCGCTCGAGCGGCTTTCGACCGCCGAGGTGAAGCTCGATGTGATCCACAGCTCGGCCGGCGCGATCTCGGAGACTGACGTGACGCTGGCGTCGGCATCCAAAGCGATCATCGTCGGGTTCAACATCCGTCCCGAGCCGAAGGCCGCCGCGCTGGCGGAGAAGGAAGGCGTCGAGATTCGCCTCTACACGGTCATCTACGAGGCGATTGGCGATATCCGCGAGGCGATGGAGGGTCTGCTTGCGCCGACCTATCGCGAGAAGATGCTGGGACGCGCGGAAATCCGCAAGACCTTCGCGGTTCCCGGCGGCACGATCGCGGGTTCGATGGTCATCGACGGCAAGGTCACGCGCAGCGCGCGCGCGCGCCTGGTGCGCGATGGCCGCGTAATCTGGGAAGGCAAGCTGTCCTCGCTCAGGCGCTTCAAGGATGACGTTCGCGAGGTCCAGGCGGGTTACGAGTGCGGTATCGGGCTTGAGAACTTCAACGACATCAAGCCCAACGACGTAATCGAAGTCTTCGAGATGGAGGCCGTGCTGCGCAAGCTGACCGCGCCCAAGCCGGAGCCGATTCGCGGGCAGGCCGCGGTCGAGAAGCAGCTTCAGACCTGACCCGATTCAAATTCGATGAGCGCCCCGGTTGTGGCGCGCGATTGTCGGAGGCGGAGGGGGCAATACAATGGTCGTCGGTATATTGCGGCTCACCCTGTTCCTGCCTGAAAACCACTCGCTCAAGGGCAAACGCCAGGTCTTGAGGGCGATCAAGGACCGGGTGCGGAACAAGTTCAACGTCTCGATTACCGAGTCCGACGGCCACGAGATGTGGCAGCGGGCCGAGCTGGGAATTTGCCAGGTCGGGAGCGATCGCAAGTTCGTTGACTCGGCGCTGCGCGAGGTCGTCAGTTTCATCGACTCGCTCGCACTTGCGCCGCTCGGCGAAGAGCAATTCGAACTGATCAACTGGTAGGGGCGCGCGAAGGCAGGCAGGTGCGCGGTCGCGGACCGCGCCTGTCCTGTTATTGCGAGCCGTGGAGTGACGGCGATGAGCGAAGGGCGGCGGTCTGAACGAGTCGGGGAACTCGTACTGAGGGAAATCTCCGAGATGCTGGTGCACGATCTCAAGGACCCCCGGCTTCGCGGCGTGACGGTCACCGAGGTTGCGATGAGCGACGATCTCCGCCACTGCCGCGTGTTCTTCTCGCATCTGGAGGGCGCGGCGCATGCCCCGGCGGCGATCGCGGGCTTCAGGAGCGCCAGCGGCTTTATCCGGCGCGAGATCGGCCGGGCGGTCGGTCTCCGCTACACGCCCGACTTCGATTTCGAATTCGACTCCGGCCCCGAGCGCGCCGCGCGCATCAGCGCGCTGCTCCACGAGGCGCGCCCCAAGCAGTGACGCCGCGCGCGGGGGTCCCTGCGCGCGAATCGGCAGGCCCCAACGATCGCTTGCCCCGCTGATGCACTTCCATGGACGGAATAATCCTGGTCGATAAGCCTGCCGGAATCTCCTCCGCCGAGGTCGTGCGCCGCATCAAGGCGCGAGTGAAGCCGGCCCGCGTCGGGCATCTGGGCACGCTCGATCCATTCGCAACCGGACTCCTGCCCATCATGATCGGCGAAGCGACCAAGCTCGCCCCGTTTCTCGAAGGCGGCGACAAGGAATACTCGGGGCTCATCCGCCTCGGCGTCGAGACCGACACGCTCGATCGCGACGGCCAGGTAGTGCGCACCGCCGAAATTCCGGCGCTTACCGCTGAGCGCCTCGCCGATGTGGCCGCGCGCTTCACCGGCGTCATCGAGCAGGTGCCGCCGATCTTCTCGGCGATCAAGCGCGGAGGAGTCGCGCTCTACAGGCTGGCGCGCCGGGGCGATGAAGTTGAACCCCCGCAAAGCCGCAGGGTCGAGATCAGGCAACTTAGCCTTGCCGCCGAGGGCGCGGACTCGATCCGCTTCACGGCGCTGTGCTCGCCAGGGACGTACGCCCGGTCGCTCGCGCGCGATATCGGAGCGGCGCTCGGAAGCGCGGGCTGCCTCTACGAGCTAAGACGGCTTCGCAACGGAGAGTTCCGGATCGGCGATGCGCTCGCGCTCGATCGAGTGCTGGCTGCTCTGGAAGCCGACGGCGGAAAGTCGATACCTGTGATTGGACTTCGCGAGGCGCTCGGCCAAATGCCCGAGGTAACCATTGACGCATCGCTCGAGGCGCGGCTTCGCCACGGCGACTCGCGCGTGCTGGACGGGCTGGTACCGGCAGGCGCGCCGCTCTTCAAGGTCGTTTCGATGAAGCCCGCGCTCGTCGCGGTCGCGCGCGCCACCTCCCGCGTCACCGCGGTCATCGAGCGCGTGTTTGTGTCGTGAGGCCCCGGCGGCCGGCAGCGACGGGGGAAATCCGCTGCCCGGCCGCCGAATCAAGACTCCGATCGATCAGGCGTCGAATCCGTACCTCCACCGATTAATGATACTCGTGACCGGGTTCGTGGTGCTCGCGGGCTTCCAGCCACTCATGGTGATGTGCGTCCACCCAGTCGCGGCGATTGGCGACCCACCAATCGCGATCGTGCCAGACGTGACGCTCATCGTAAGCGCCAACTACCACCGGCGGTGGCGGGGCAACATACACCGGGGCCGGGGCATACGCGTAGCCGGGGTACCCGGGATAGCGCGGTCCGCCCCCGTAGAAGCAGGACTGGAGCGTGAGCGTCGCAAGTATCATGGACGGCGCTACCAGGAGCAGGAAGGATTTGTTTCTCATGGTGTTCCTCATCTCAGCAGTGCGAAGCATCAGGGATGCCAGTTGAACGATCGTGCGCATTAGCAAGAAATCTGTTTATCGGACGCGCGAACCTCAGCCGGAATTCGGTTGTGCCCGCTCCAAATGATGCAGAGCCGATTCTCCTTTTGCATGCGGGCGATGAGCCTGTGGCCCCGCGTTCTTTCGGTCTGGTCCATTCGCCTTTAAACATGGGAGGTGTGCTCTTACGCGACGTCCATCGGGGCCACAGACCCCATCACGTGTACGATGGACGGCGTCGATCCGTTACGCGCGCCGCCATTGCGGGAGCGCGCGTGAGGTCTGGTGAATCGGCGCGCCATCGGCGCAGGGCGGCTTTACTCGACCGGATGGCTCTGTTATTTTAATCGGCTAACAAAGGAAAAAGGGAAAAAAAGAGAAGATCTCCTGATGCCCCTCCCGGTCTCCCGAAAGCGGGAAATAGTCCAGGCTTTTGCCCGAAGCACGACTGATAGCGGTTCGCCTGAAGTACAGGTGGCGCTGCTGTCGGCCCGAATCGAGCAGTTGACCGCCCATCTGGGCAAACACCTCAAGGACCATCACTCGCGCCGCGGCATGCTCAAGTTGGTCGGCCAGCGGCGCCGGCTGCTGGACTACCTGCACTCACGCGACTACGCCCGCTACCAGGGACTGATTGAGAAGCTGGGCATCCGGCGATAGGCCGCAGCCTTATGGCCGCGTCGCCGGCGCGATCGCCGGCAAGGCGCGGACCCGGCAATCCGGATTAGCCCGAATGCGGGTGCGCCAGTGACGGCGCCCGGCGGGAAATTTCCCCGCAGCAATTGGGCGGCCACGTTCCTCCCTCAGGTGTCATCGAATGTACCGAAAAGTTCAGATTGATTTTGCCGGGCGGCCCCTGTCGCTCGAAACCGGGCGGCTCGCGAAGCAGGCCCATGGCGCTGTGCTCGCCCAATACGGCGAGACGGTCGTGCTTGCCACTGTCACCTCGGAATACACGAGCCGGGCGAAGGTGGATTTTCTGCCGCTCACCGTCGATTACGTCGAGAAGACCTTCGCGGCGGGGAAAATCCCGGGCGGGTTCTTCAAGCGCGAGGGCCGTCCCAGTGAAAAGGAGACCCTCACCTCGCGGCTGATCGACCGCGCCCTGCGCCCGCTGTTCCCCAAGGGTTACGACAAGGAAACCCAGATTATCGTGACCGTGCTGTCCGCCGATCGCGACAACGACCCCGATGCGCTCTCGCTGATCGCCGCATCGGCGGCGCTCCAGGTCTCCGACATCCCGCATAACGGCCCGGTCGCCGCCATCCGGATCGGCCGGCTGGACGGGAAGATCACGGTAAGCCCGACGATCGGCGAGCTTGAAAGCGGCGACATGTCCCTGATGGTCGCGGCGAAGCCGGACTCGATCGTGATGCTCGAGGGCGGCGCGCAAGTCGTCGATGAGGAAGTGATCGTCGAGGCGCTGTTCAGGGCGCACGAGGAGATGCGCCCGCTGTTCGATTTGCAGGACGATCTCCGGCAACTGGCCGGCAAGCACAAGCGCGAGTTCAGCCCCAAGGTGCTCGATGAGGCGCTGGTTGCGGCGGTCAAGGCGCAGGTCGGCGACGGCGTCGAGAAGGCCCTTGCGATTTCCGGCAAGAAGGAGCGCAACGCCGCGCTCTACGCGCTTTCCGACAGCACGGTCGCGGCGCTCGAGGAGCGCTTTCCCGGGTCTGCAGCCGAACTGGCCGACGCGTGCGAGCATCTGGTGCGCGACCGCGTGCGGCGTTCGATTATCGAGCACGACCGGCGCATCGACGATCGCAAATCCACCGACATTCGCCCGCTGAGCGCGCAGGTCCAGATGCTTCCGCGCACGCACGGATCGGCGCTCTTCACGCGGGGCGAGACCCAGGTGCTCGGGACCGTCACTCTGGGCACCGCATCGGACGAGCAGAAGATCGATGCGCTGCTCGGCGAGCGCTACAAGAAATTCATGCTCCATTATAACTTCCCGCCATTCTCCACCGGCGAGGTGAAGTTCCTGCGCAATCCTTCGCGGCGTGAAATCGGCCATGGCGCGCTCGCCGAGCGGGCGCTTGCGCCTATCCTGCCCGAGGAGGACGTGTTCCCGTACACGATTCGGGTCGTATCCGAAGTGTTCGAGTCGAACGGAAGCTCATCGATGGCTACGGTGTGCAGCGGGAGCCTCGCCCTGATGGACGCCGGAGTGCCGATCAAGTCGGCGGTCGCGGGAATCGCGATGGGACTGGTCAAGGAGGGCGAGCAGGTCCGCGTTCTCACCGACATCCTTGGCGACGAGGACCATCTCGGCGACATGGACTTCAAGGTGGCGGGCACCGCGGCCGGCGTCACCGCGATCCAGATGGACAACAAGGCGGGCGGAATCACGCGCGACATCCTCCGCCAGGCGCTCCACCAGGCGCGCGATGCGCGGCTGTTCATACTGTCCGTGATGGATAAGGCGATCGAGGCGCCGCGCAAGGAAATCTCGACCTACGCGCCCCGCATCGTGACCATCCACATCAAGCCCGACAAGATTCGCGACGTGATCGGCCCGGGCGGCAAGGTAATCCGCTCGCTGGTCGAGGAGACCGGCTGCAAGATCGACATCGAGGATGACGGCACGGTGCTTATCGCATCGGCCGACGGCGTCGCTCTGGACAAGGCGATCGCCGCCATCCAGGCGATCACCGCGGAGCCCGAGGTCGGCAAGATCTACAAGGGGCGCGTGCGGAAGATCGTCGAGTTCGGCGCGTTCGTCGAAATCCTCCCCGGCACGGACGGCCTGCTCCACATCTCGCAGCTCTCCAACGAGCGCGTGCGCCGAGTCGAGGACGTCGTCCATGAGGGCGACGAAGTGATGGTCAAGGTGCTCGACGTGGATCGCGGCGGCAGAATCCGTCTTTCCCTGCGCGAGGCGCAGCAAGAGCTCGGCTCCAAGGCCAAGTAGCCGGGCGATGATTCAAAAGAGCGTTCTCTCCAACGGCGTCCGCGTGCTGAGCGAAGCGATGACGCAGGTGCTGTCGTCGTCGATCGGCATCTGGGTCGAGAACGGCTCGCGCTACGAAACGCCGGTCGAAAACGGCGTCTCCCACTTCATCGAGCACCTCCTGTTCAAGGGCACCAAACGGCGCACCGCGGCCGAGATCGCCGAGCAGGTCGATGCGGTCGGCGGCGTGCTGAACGCATTCACCGGCAAGGAGTACACCTGCTACTACGCCAAGGTGCTCGGCGCGGACCTCCCGATGGCGACCGACCTGCTTGCCGACATACTGCTCGAGTCGTTGTTCGATCCCGCCGAGGTCGATCGCGAGCGCCAGGTGGTGCTCCAGGAAATCAAGCAGGCCGAGGACACGCCCGACGACTTCATCCACGACCTGTTCACGCTCAACTACTGGCGCGGCCATCCGCTCGCGCTTCCGGTCTTCGGGTCGATCGGTACGGTGAACTCGATCAACCGCGAGCTGCTGACCTCGTTCATGGCGGCGCGCTACCGCTCGGCCCGCGTGTTCATCGCGGCGGCCGGCCGCGTCGATCATCAGAATCTCGTGCGCGACTGCGAGCGGCTGTTCGGCTCCATCGAGGGCAACGGCCGCCCCGATTTGATCACTCCTCCATCGGCCAAGCCCTCGGTCATCACTCACGAGAAACAACTCGAGCAGGCCCACATCTGCATCGGCGGCCCCGCGATCAGCCAGGCCGATCCGCTCCGCTACGCGGGCTACGTGCTCAACACGGCGCTGGGCGGCGGGATGTCGTCGCGGCTGTTCCAGGAAGTGCGCGAGAAGCGCGGCCGCGTTTACAGCATCTACTCGTTCGTCCAGTCGTACATCGATTGCGGCTACTTCGGCGTTTACGCGGGCACCAATCCGGAGTGGGTCGAGGAAGTCCTCGAGGTGACGATATCGGAAATCGCAAAGCTCGCGCGCGACGGCCTTAAGCCCGATGAGCTTGCGCGCGCCAAGAGCCAGCTCAAGGGCAACATGCTGCTCGGCCTGGAATCGACCGACAGCCGCATGAATCGGCTGGCGCGCAACGAGATCTACTTCCACCGCGACGTCCCGCTCGAGGAACTCGCGAGCGGAATCGATGCGGTCACCAACGATGCGATCGTTGAACTCGCGTCGTCGTGGTTCCGCTCGGACCGGATGGCGATGGTCCTGCTCGGGGCGCCCAAGGGCCGCAAGCTCGACTCCGGCGTCTTCTCCGCGCTCGTGTGAAAGTGGCGCAGGCATCAGCCGGTATTATCCGGCAGGCGTTGTTGCGTCTGACGCAAATCAGGACGTAGGTGCGGTCGGCAGCTGGATAGCCATTTATTCTCACAGCCTCGCCGCTCGTCAAAAGATAATCTCCATCATTCCTCCCTCCGATCGCGGGCTAGGCTGGGGCAGGGTTGACTCTATCTGCCTGTCTGCCCTGTATTCCTATAGTCCTAAAACCGTACACGGCAGCGAAGGAGAATTTTTATGCCCCATAACATAGAGCTGAGCGATGCAACGTTTGAACGATTAAAAAAACTCGCCGAACCGCTGGTTGACACTACTGAGACCGTGATCGTGAAGTTGCTCGATACACAGGAAGCGGGTGGCTCGACGCGCGCGAACGGAGTCGGGAAGCCCGCTCAGAGCGCCCACCCGCAGGCGCGCGACTTCAGCGCCGCCTCGCCGCCAAGCCTCACGCACACCAAGGTGCTGGTCTTAAAGCTGAACGGTGCGCCGCTTCGCGATCTGACGTGGAACGGCCTGCTGGCGGAGGCGATCAAGCTGGCGAAGGCGGAAGTTCGCACCCAAGACGAATTGGGCAGGCTCGTGACCGTCCCTTTCGTCACCGGCCGTAAGGAGACAGAAGGATTTCATTTCATCGAGGGCATCGGCTTGTCCGTGCAAGGTCAGGACGCGAACGCGGCATGGAGGGCTTCGTATCACATCGCCCGACAGCTCGGAATCGCCATCGAAGCAGAGTTTGTTTGGAGGGCGAAGGACGGAGCCGTGTTTCCAGGCCTCACGGGCCGGTTATCGGCTTAGTACTCAGATTTCCCAGTTGGGTTAGAACGGGGGGTCAACGTAATGACGGAGCGCGAAGCTATTAAAGTTTTCGATGGCTTGAGGAAGGCGTGCCGCTCGCTCAACGTTCAAGACCAGGTACAAGCGCAAAACTTGCTCTCGCAGGCTCACGTCATCCCGTCGGCGCTCATGTATGAAATTCCCAAGGCGTTAGGTGCGCTGCGTGCCGTTTTCGATGCGATCGAAAAGTGGGAAGCGCTTCACCCAAATTAAACTTGGAGAAGAGATTTTGAGTAAAGGGCGTCAAATCGACGCTGCTTTCCTTCTCGATGAGGTGGTCCCGCGTCGGGGACTCTCGCGGGGGGCGAGGGTGGTCGCCTTGCGCCAGGATTTCGATTCTGGGACTAGTGATCGGTCAAATGCGGCATAGCGGACGGGTTGCAATGACTCCGACCGTCAAAATTCGGCGACTGCGCAAAAGCGCGCGGCCGTTGCCCTCGTATCAGAGCGAGCACGCGGCGGGAATCGACCTCGAGGCCGACCTCGATGCGCCGATTTTCATGGCCCCGCGCGAGCGGCGCGCCATCCCGACCGGCATCGCGATCGAAATTCCACCGGGCTTCGAGGGGCAGGTGCGGCCGCGCAGCGGGCGCGCGCTCACCGACGGGCTTACGCTTATCAACAGCCCGGGGACGATCGATGCCGACTACCGGGGCGAGGTGCGAGTCCTGCTTGTGAATCTCGGCGAGCGCGCGATCGAGATTCGCCCCGGCGATCGAATCGCGCAACTGGTAATCGCGCCGGTCGCGCGCGCCGAGCTGGTCGAAGTCGAGGCGCTTGACGATACGCCGCGCGGCTCCGGCGGCTTCGGCCATACGGGCCGTTAGCGCGACCAGTCTGAATTTCGCGGGATAAGGAAAAATAGTGGGACGGGCCGCCGTGCCCGCCGAAAGACGCGCGGACGCTTCGGCCGCGCAACTTTCGCGCCCGCCGGGCCGTCCTTACCTACACATCGCGGACGCGCTAAACTGTGATGGTGAAGCGTCTGCCTCCAAGCCCGACATTCCCGCACTCAGCGCGGCCCGCCCATGAGCGGCAATAAGGGCGAAATCGACGCCGCCTTGACCGCGGTCACGCCCATCGACGGGCGCTATCGCGCGCGCACCCGCGCGCTTGCCGACTACTTCAGCGAGTTCGCGCTCATCCGCTACCGGGTGCGTATCGAGGTCGAGTGGTACCTGTCGCTTGCGGCGAACCCCTCCTTCGATGCGCTCGGCGCACTTCCCGCAACCACCGTCGCCAAGCTGCGCTCGATTTACGACCATCTCACGCTCGATGACGCACGGCGAGTGAAGGCGCTCGAGGCGGAGACCAATCACGACGTCAAGGCGGTCGAGTATTTCCTCAAGGAAAAGATCGCGGCGCTCGACCCGAAACTCCCGGTCGAAATCGTGCATTTCGCGTGCACCTCGGAGGACATCAACAATCTCGCCTGGGCGCTGATCCTCAAGGAATTTTCCGAGCGCGAGCTGACTCCCCGCATCGATGGCGCCATCCGCGCGATCGCCGCGCTCGCGCATCGCCACAAGGCGGCCGCGATGATCGCGCGCACCCACGGGCAGGAGGCATCGCCGACCACCGCTGGCAAGGAGCTGGCCGTGTTCGCATCGCGGCTCGAGCGCCAGTTGAACCAACTGCGCCGCCAGGAATATCTCGGCAAGTTCAACGGCGCGGTCGGCAATTTCAACGCGCATCGCTTCGCCTGCCCCGAAGTCGATTGGTTCGCGCATTCGCGCCATTTCGTCGAAAGCCTCGGACTGGTGTGGAATCCGCTGACCACCCAGATCGAGAGCCACGATTTTATCGCCGAGATGTTCGCGGTCATCGCGCGAATCGACACCATCCTGCTCGGATTGTGCCGCGACATGTGGAGCTACATCTCGATCGGCTATTTCGCCCAGAAGGCGGTCAAGGGCGAGACCGGCTCGTCGGTGATGCCGCACAAGGTGAACCCGATCGATTTCGAGAATGCCGAGGGCAACCTCGGAATCGCAAATGCGCTCCTGGAGCATCTGGGAGCGAAGCTCCCGATCTCGCGATGGCAGCGCGATCTGAGCGACTCGACCGCGATTCGCGCCGCGGGCGCGGCGCTCGGCCACGTGATCGTCGCGCTCGCATCGATCGAGCGCGGCCTTGCGCGCGTCGAGCTGAACGAGCGGCGGATCGCCGAGGACCTCGATGCGGAGCAGGCGTGGGAAGTCGTGGCCGAGGCGATTCAGACCCTGATGCGCCGCCACGCCATCCCGCATCCCTACGAAACGCTCAAGGAGCTGACGCGCGGACGGGCGGTGGACCGACGGCTGGTCGAGGAGTTCATCGCGACGCTCCCGCTCGACACCGCCGCGCGCGAGAAGCTTCGCGGCCTCTCCCCGCGCGCCTACGTGGGGCTTGCCGCGGAGCTGGTCGAACGCTTCGCGCCGCGTCCCGAGCGCGATCCGAAGGCGGGCGGCCGTTGATCCGGGCGCGCGCGATCGGACCTCGTCTGTGAATAAGCGCTGATGTTTGTTGATAACCGAGCCGATACCTTCGTTGTCCGCTCCGGGCAGGTACGGTAGTTGAAAAGTAAATCAACCGGCGGAGAAACAGCCGTGGAAGTAACCCCCGAAAGGCTCGCGCAATTTTACGAGGGCAAGGCCAAGAAGCTCTACGCGACGTCCAATCCCGACCTCATCATCCAGTACTTCAAGGACGACGCGACCGCCTTCAACGCCAAGAAGCGCGGCACCATCGAGGAAAAGGGCGTCATGAACAACCGGATGTCCGAGCTGTTCTTCACCCTGCTCGAACATCAGGGAGTCCAGACCCACTTCGTGCGCCGCTTAAGCGACCGCGAGATGCTCTGCAAGCGGCTCGACATAATCCCGGTCGAGACTGTGGTGCGCAATCTCGTCGCCGGCTCGCTCGCAAAGCGGCTTGGGCGCGATGAGGGCGAGCCGCTCAAGCATCCCCTGGTCGAGTACTACTACAAGTGCGATGCGCTCGACGATCCGCTGATCTATCCCGAGCATGCGATCGCGTTCGGATGGGCGACGCAGAGCGAGATGGACACGATTCACACGCTTGCGCTTCGCGTCAACGAGGTGCTGAGGAAGTTCCTCGATGAGCGCGGGGTGATCCTGGTGGACTTCAAGCTCGAATTCGGACGCCATCATGGCGCGATTCTGCTCGGCGATGAGATCTGTCCGGACACCTGCCGGTTCTGGGACAAGGCGACCCGCCAGAAACTCGACAAGGATCGCTTCCGCCGCGACCTTGGCGGAGTCGAGGAGGCATACCACGAGATGCTGCGGCGGGTGGAGCAGTGACCGGACGCGGGTTGGTTCGGACCTCATTCGGCGCAGGCGCGCTGAGGGAACTGATTTGCAGGTAAAAGTATTCGTAACTCCCCGCAAGGGAATCCTCGATCCGCAGGGGCGCGCCGTCGAGCAGTCGCTCAAGAGCCTCGGCTTCAAGGGCGCCTCGAGCGTCAAGATCGGCAAGTACATCGTGTTCGACGTCGATGCGGCCACGGCGGGCGCGGCGCGCGCGGAGGTGCGCCGGATGTGCGAGCAGTTGCTCGCCAACCCGCTCATCGAGGACTACACATTCGAGGTTGAAGGCGAATGAAGTGGGGAGTCGTGCGGTTCCCGGGCTCGCTCGATGACAACGACGCCGTGTGGGCGCTCGCCGAGGTGATGGGCCAGGAGGCGTCGATCCTGTGGCACAAGGATGAGTCGCTGGGCGGCGCCGAATGCGTGATGCTGCCGGGCGGCTTCAGTTACGGCGATTATCTTCGCACCGGCGCGATCGCGCGCTTCTCCCCGATCATGAAGAGTATCGAGAAGTTCGCCGCCGATGGCGGGCTCGTGATCGGCACCTGCAACGGCTTCCAGATCCTGTGCGAGGCGCATCTGCTGCCGGGCGCGCTCACGCGCAACCGGACGCTCTCGTTCATCTGCGAGCGCGTCCACGTCCGCGTCGAGAATGCGCGCACGCCGTTCACACGCGCGATGCGCCAGGGCGACGTGCTCACCCTTCCGATCAAGCATGGCGAGGGGCTTTACGTCGCGCCGGAAAACGAACTGCGCGAGATGGAGGAGCGCGGGCAGGTGCTGCTGCGCTACGTCGACGCGGGCGGGCGCGAGAGCGATGCGGCCAATCCGAACGGCTCGATGCGTGCGATAGCGGGCGTCGCCAACGAGCGCTTCAACGTCTTCGGCCTGATGCCGCATCCCGAGCACGCGGTCGAAGAGATGCTCGGCGGCACCGACGGGCGCAAGATTTTCCAGTCGATCTTAGAGAGCCTGCGATGAGCGATCGTCCTGCCGGATTGCCCGGCGAGCCGGCGGTGGATCTCGCGCAGGCTCATGCGCACGGGCTGAGCGACCAGGAGTTCCGCGCCATCGAGCAACTCCTCGGCCGCACCCCGACCTTCACCGAGCTGGGCGTGTTCTCTGTGATGTGGTCGGAGCACTGCTCGTACAAATCATCGCGCAAGCATCTGCGCACCCTCCCGCAGCAGGGTGAACTGGTCGTGCAGGGGCCCGGCGAGAATGCGGGCGCGATCGACGTCGGCGATGGATGGGCCGCGGTGTTCAAAATCGAGAGCCACAATCATCCTTCCTTTGTCGAGCCGTACCAGGGCGCGGCGACCGGCGTGGGCGGAATCCTGCGCGATATCTTCACGATGGGGGCGCGGCCGATCGCGAGCATGGACTCGCTCAAGTTCGGCGCGTTCGATCATCCGCGCACGCGCTACCTGCTTGGCGGCGTAGTCGGCGGGATCGGCGGTTACGGCAACTGCGTGGGCGTTCCGACGGTCGCGGGCGAGGTCATGTTCGATGCGGCCTACAACGGGAACATCCTGGTCAATGCGTTCTGCCTGGGGCTGGCCCGCGCGGGCGAGTTGATGAGCGCGCGGGCGCGCGGCGCGGGCAATCCGCTGCTGTACGTCGGCTCCGCGACCGGACGCGACGGAATTCACGGCGCATCCTTGCTCGCATCGGCGGAGTTCGATGCGAGCAGCGAGGCGAAGCGCCCGACGGTCCAGGTCGGAGACCCGTTCACCGAGAAACTGCTCATCGAGGCGTGCCTGGAAGCGGCCAAGACCGGCGCGATCGTCGCGATCCAGGACATGGGAGCGGCCGGTCTCACTTCGTCGTCGAGCGAGATGGCGGCGCGCGGGAAGCTCGGCGTCGAGCTGGACCTCGACAAGGTCCCGCTGCGCGAGCCGGGGCTTACGCCCTACGAAATTCTCCTTTCCGAGTCGCAGGAGCGCATGCTGATCGTCGCCGAGCGGGGGCGCGAGGCGGAGCTTAAGGCAATCTTCGACAAATGGGACCTCCACGCCGTCGTTATCGGCGAAGTGATCGAGGATCGGCGATGGCGGGTGCGATGGCGGGGGCAGGTCGTCGCGGATATCCCGGTCGGAGCGCTTGCTGACGAAGCGCCGCTCTACGATCGCGCGCAAAAGCCGCCGGCGAAGGTCCGGCAAGCGCCCGTGCGTCGCGCCATTGCGAATCCTGAGCCGCGCGACGCGCTGCGGGCGCTGCTCGACAGTCCCAACGCCGCATCGAAGCGATGGGTGTTCCGCCAGTACGACTCGATCGTGCAGAGCAATACGGTTGCTGGACCCGGAAGCGACGCCGCGGTGCTGCGCATCAAGCGTTCGCGCCGCGGGATCGCGCTCAAGGTCGATTCCAACCCGCGCGCCTGCGCGCTCGACCCGTACTTGGGGACGATCGGGGTCGTCGTCGAGTCGGCGCGCAACGTCGCGTGCGCGGGAGCGCGTCCGGGCGGGATCACCAACTGCCTCAATTACGGCAATCCCGAGCGGCCCGAGATCATGTGGCAATTCGCCGAGGGCGTGCGCGGGCTCGCCGATGCGGCGCGGGCGCTTGGAGTTCCGGTCGTCAGCGGGAACGTGAGCTTTTACAACGAGACCGAGGGCCGCGCGATTCCGCCCACTCCGGCGATCGCGATGCTCGGAGTGTTCGCCGACGTGTCCGCGCACATGAAGCAGTATTTCGCGCGCCCCGGCGACGCGATCGCGCTCGTGAGCACCGCGAAACCGTCGCTGGCCGCGAGCGAATACGAGGCGCTCTTCGGCGCAGACGGCGCGGCGCTTGCCCCAATCGACCTGGCGCGCGAAAAGGCGCTCATCGAGGCGCTGGTTGCCGGGGCCGAACGCCGGTTGATAAGATCAGCTCACGACGTCTCCGAGGGCGGCCTGGCGGTCGCAATCAGCGAGGCCTGTTTCAACCCGCAGGCGACGCTGGGCGCCGACGTCGATCTTGCCGCGCACGGTCTTACCGGCGCGGTGGAGTTATTTGGAGAGGGCGCTTCGACGGTGGTGATCTCCGTCGCAGACCACGATATGGAGGGGGCATCGAGGCTGTTTGCCGCTCGGAGCCTCGGCTTCCGCGTAATCGGGCGAGTCACGCAGCAGGCGCGGCTGATGCTCCGGCCGCTGATCGACGAGGACCTCGAAGAGTTGCGCGCGATCTACGAAAATGCGCTGCCCAGGAGGCTTGCGGGCCATGACTGAGGACGAGCGGCTCTCAGTCGAGGAATCCAAATTCGACGCCTTCCACGATGAGTGCGGCGTCTTCGCCGTGTACGGACATCCCGAGGCCGCCAACCTCGCATACCTCGGGCTGTACGCATTGCAGCATCGCGGCCAGGAATCCGCCGGCATCGTCTCATCCAACGGCAAGGCGCTCATCGCGCATCGCGGGATGGGACTGGTCGCCGATATTTTCAACAGCGAAATCATCTCGCGCCTGGAAGGCACCAGCGCGATCGGCCATAACCGCTACTCGACGACCGGCTCGACCACCATCAAGAATTGCCAGCCGGTCGTGGTCGAGTACAAGCGCGGCGGGCTTGCGCTCGCGCACAACGGCAACCTGGTGAATTTCGAGGAACTCCGCGAGCGCCTGGAAAACACCGGCTCGCTGTTCCAGTCGTCGTCCGACAGCGAGGTGATCATCCATCTGATCGCCGCCTCCCACGCCCCCACGCATCCCGAGCGCGTGATCGAGGCGCTCGCGCAGGTGCGCGGCGCTTACTCTCTGGCGGTGCTCACCGAGACGAGCATAATCGCGGCGCGCGATCCGTTCGGCTTCCGGCCGCTCGTGCTGGGCCGGCTCAACGATGCGACGATCCTCGCCTCCGAGACCTGCGCGCTCGACCTGGTCCGCGCCGAATACGTGCGCGAGGTTCAGCCCGGCGAGGTGCTGGTCATCGATGAGAACGGGATGAGGTCGATGATGCCGTTCGCGCCGGTGCCCCCGCGCAGGTGCATCTTCGAGTACGTTTATTTCGCGCGGCCGGACAGCCTGCTTTACGGCCGCAACGTGTACCAGGTGCGCAAGCAGCAGGGACGCGCGCTCGCGCGCGAATGCCCCGCCGACGCCGATATCGTCGTGCCGGTGCCCGACTCGGGCAACGCCGCGGCGCTCGGCTATGCGGAGGAATCGAAGCTGCCGATCGAGATGGCGCTGGTGCGCAGCCACTACATCGGCCGCACCTTCATCGAGCCGCGCGAGTCGATTCGCCACTTCGGGGTGAAGATCAAGTTCAACCCGGTCGCCGAGTTGCTGCGCGGCAAGCGCGTCGTGCTGATCGAGGACTCGCTCGTGCGCGGAACCACTCTGCGCAAGGTGATCCCGATGCTGCGGCAGGCGGGCGCGCGCGAAGTGCACATGCGAATCGCGGCGCCGCCGACCACCCATTCCTGCTTCTACGGGATCGACACGCCGACCCGCGAGGAGCTGCTCGCATCGTCCAATTCGGTCGAAAGGATCCGCAGCTTCATCGGCGCCGACTCGCTCGGCTACTTAAGCTGGGAGGGCCTCTACTCGTTCCTGGGCGAGGGCCCGCGCGAGGGCTTCTGCGACGCGTGCTTCACGGGGAATTATCCGGTCGAGATTCCGGCGCACAACGGACCGCATCAGTTGCACCTGTTCGATGCGAACGAGCGGGGCGCCTTGCTGGCCGCCCGCAGATAACCCGCAAGCTCAAAGTCGAAGTTCGTCTATGCGCGCGCGCGCAACGACACTCGGGCGAACGTGGGTCATTCCGCCTGCTGGCGCAGGTTTATCCACCTGAGTCCGGCGAAGATCGCAAGCGCGACGATTACGACCGCGGCGGCGACCGGCTGTGCGGCCTGGAGGCCGAACCCCTCGAAGCGATCGTAGATGAGCACCGGCGCCGTCATCGGATAGTACGCGAGCACCACCACCGCTCCGAATTCCGAGAGCGCCCGCGCCCACATCATCACCGCGCCCGACACTACGGAGCGGCGCGCCAGCGGCATCGTCACGCCGAAGAACACCGACCACGGTCCGCGTCCGAGCGTGCGCGCCACGCCCTCGAGGCGCGGGTCGACTGCGGCAAATCCGTCGCGCGCGGCGTTGACCAAAAACGGCGTGCTCACGAACAGCATCGCGATCACGATCCCCGGGACCGCGCCCGCGAAGTGAATCCCGAAGAGAGAAAAGGCGCGCCCGACGAAAAATCGCCGCCCGAAAACGAACAAAAGCGCGATGCCCGCAATCGGATGCGGAATCACGATCGGGAGATCGATCAGCCCCTCGACGAGCGCCTTGCCCGGAAACTGGTGGCGCGCGAGCAGGTACCCGAGCGGAAGCCCCACGAGCGCTCCCAGAGCCGTCGCCCACGTTGCGGCTGCGGCGCTGAGCAGGATCGCGCCAAGCACGGCCGAGTCCGCAAACGACGCCGCAAGCAGCCGGGAATCGCTGGTCACGACCAGCTTGAGCAGCGGCCCCACCAGGAACATCAGCGCGATTCCCGCCGCTACGGAGAATAGAGCGGTGCGGCTGCGGCCGCTCGCGTGGGAGGGAAACGGTTGGCGCGCGATTGCGTTCAATGAAGCGCCGCCGTGATCATCCGCCGGAACTCGTCGACCGGCCGGAGGCTCACCAGGACGCAGTAAAAATCGCCCTCAGGGTACTTGGTCAGGCAGAGGCTGTGGCCGCGGTATCGGAAGAACACGTGGGCTCCGCTCGCAAAAGTTTGTCCGCGCGGAAGCTCATCCTCGCGCGCCTCAAAAAACACGCAAAAGATCGAATCGTTCTCCCCACGGTACAAAGTATAGACAACGTCACGGCCGTCTTGCAGGCGGTCGAGGCGCCTGCCGGCAAGCTTGTACCCTGAGGTGCCGAAGTTCCAGATGTAATCGGGCATCTCATGGCCCATAAAGTGGCCGAGATACGCATTCGAGGTGTCGCCCGGCGGTATCGCCTCCACATTAGGCTCGAAGTGGACCGCGACCGTTTGGTAGCTCGAAATTGCGATGTCGAAGACCGGGACGGGGGTCTCGCGTGCGAAACGCCCCGGCAGCACAAGGAATATGACCGCGGCCGCCGCGGCCAGCACCAGGGGAACCCACACGCGCGCGCGCCTGAGCACCGCGAGCGGACTTTTTCGCTTGTCCTCATCCGCAATCGCAGTGAGGATTTTTTCACGCACGTCGGCGGGCGCGCTCATCAGCGCCGCGCCCTCACGCAGCATCGCCTTGATTGCGCGTTCCTCGAAGAGGCGAGCGCGGCACTCCGCGCATCCCGCGAGATGTTCGTCAGCGGCGCGCTGCTCTTCGCCGCTCAATTCCCCGTCCGCATGGGCCGAGAGGTAATTTTCTATGTATGTGCTGCAATCCACTGAGTTATCGCCAAGCTTGCTCGAACTGCGGCGCTGTCGCGGCCTGAGCCGAGCCAGGTACGCGTGCGCGGCCGCGGTTCGCAATGAAGACGCAAGTCTAATGGTTCAAGATCGTATTATTCCGCGCTCCCTTGCGAACTTCACGAGCGCCCCTCTGAGCATCGCGCGTGCCCGCGATACTCGTGATTTGACCGTTCCGATCGGGACGGCCAGGACCTCCGAAACTTCCTGGTAGTTGAGTTCCTCCAGGTCGACCAGCAGAACCGCGCTGCGGAACTCCTCGGGCAAGGATCGCAAGGCCGCTTCGATCGCGGGGTCCATGCGCGCGGTGGCAACCAGCGCCTCGGGGTTGTTCTGATCCAGGTCGCCGCGAAGGCTCTCCGCCTCTAGCCGGTGTTCGAATTCGTCGGCAGAGGAGGCCGGCTGCTCCCGCGATGTGCGCCGATAGCCGGTACGAAGGCTGTTGAAGAGGATCGCAAGCAGCCAAGCCCGGCAATTCGTACCGGGGGTAAATTGATGGAAGAAGCGGTAGGCGCGCAGCATGGTCTCCTGCAGAAGGTCGTTGGCCTCCTCGGGATTGCGGACCAGCCGCACCGCCATCGTGTACACCGCGTCGAGGTGGGGCAGCGCCTCTTGCTCGAAGAGCCGCCGCTTCTCGTCGGCGCGCTGCTTCTTTCCGGCCATATCCGACGATTATCACAGTCATGCCCTGTAACAGTAAAACCCTCGGGAGGGGCAGAATGTTCCCGAATATTCCGGATTTTTTATTGTCTCGGCGTTCATTGCATTCTTTGATAAAGTCGGCGCGTGCGCGGTTGGCGATTGTCGCGGCTGAATGATCTCGGCGGCCCTAGGTTGCTCGGGGGCTCGTCGGGTCTGGAACGAGGGTACGGCAGAGGGGAAAAGCGCTTGGGTCAGCGCGCGGAACCCCTCCGAGGGCCTCAGCGCCTTCACGGCCAAAGGCATCGTGATGGTTTCGCGCAAGCGTGAGCGAACGGAGGCGGGCGGGCATCTTAGGGCCATGGCGAGGTAGGGGAAGCACCGGGCAGGATGGCGGCGCGCCGGTACGCAATCGGACCGGCAGGCACGCTTGCGAGCGCGGTTGTCGTATCACATGGAGCGCCCCGATTTCCTTTTCGGCTTCGGCGCCGGGCTTTGCCGGCCGCACTACCGACAAGTGATCGAGAATCCTCCTGGAGCCGGATTAGCGCGGGTCGTCGCGGGAGATTTCATGGCGTCGGGCCGACGGCCGCCCGAAATGCTTGAGGCGGTACGCGAACGCTATCTAATTGTCATGCATGATGTCTTGATGTCAACCGGACTGGCCGGCCCCTTGGATCGCATCGTGCAACCCTGCTCCGCCGCCCCGTGGAATTACGCCGCTGGCCTGCCAGGCGCGCACGGCAAGCCGGCGCGCGCCGTGCGGGTGATGCGTTCGTGAAATTCAGCGTCGAGCGCATTTCGACCCTCGAGGGCATCGCGGAGTTCGCGCGCTTCCCGTTCCATGTCTACGCGCATTGCGACGCATGGTGGCCGCCCGAGGAGCAGAACGAAATCGATCTGCTGGCCGGGCGCACCAGGTTTGCGTCCTACCTCGAAATCATGCCGTTTTGCGCCCGGCGCGATGGGCGGCTCGTCGCGCGGGTGAGCGCGGTCGTAAATCGCCGCTACATCGAGCACTGGGGCGAACAGCTCGGACAGCTAATCCACTTCGAGGCGCTCGACGGGCAGGACGATGCGGCGGCGGAGATGCTCGGCGCGGCGGCCGAGTGGCTGCGCTCGCGCGGGATGCGTGCGGCTCGGGGCGGCTTCGCCGCGTTTCTGGACTACCCGTTCGCGATCGACAATTACGGCCGCCTGCCCTCATTCCTCCTGCGCGGCAATCCGGCCTGCTACCATCGCTACTTCAAGAACGGCGGGTTCGAAACCGAAAAAGGCCTTGTGGATTACACCGCAACGCTCAGCCCCGATCTCATCGCGCGCTACCGCTCGATGGTCGAAGCGGCCGGGGCCGCCGGCGTCGCGGTTCGCAGTTGGCGCGAGTACGGCTTCCCGATGGCGATCGATGCGTGGACCGACATCACCAACGACGCATTCTCCCGGCATTGGGGATGGAACCCGGTGACGCGAGCCGAAGTGCGGCCGATGCTGATGTCGCTCTGGGAGACACCGGTGGCCGACCTCTCGATGCTGGCCGTTGTCGGAAACGAACTCGTGGGCACGGTCTTCTCGGTGCCCGATCTGAGCACTACGCTCGCGGTGGTGAGAAGAGGAGTCCGGATCGATCCCGAGCGGGGAGGGGGCACGCGCGGCGCGCTCATTAATATCGGCGTGCGGGAACACGCGCGCGGACGCGGTATCGCGGCCGCGATGGCGGCGCGCTCGTTTCTCGAGATGGCGTATCTCAAGATGCAGTACGCCGGGTACACGCTCGTGCTCGACGATAACTGGCCATCGCGCCGCACCGCCGAGAATCTCGGCGCGCGAGTCACCGGCAACTTCGTGACGTACCGCTGCAACCTATGACACGCTGCGCCGTGGTGAGAACGGCCCGGAGGAGCGCGGCACGGTCACCGTGCGGGACATCGGTTTCGATTCGAGACGGACGTTTGCGATGCCACCGCCCGGGGCGATACAACCCCATACGATGCTGAGCCTTCGCCTGGCGGTGCTTTTCGTCCACGTCGGCGCTGTGATCGTGGCGCTGGGCGGATCGCTCTTCAGCACTTTCGCGCTGACTCCGGTGCTCGCCGAGGAACTCGAACCGCCCGCCCGCATCAGAGTCGTCCGGCGTGTGATTCGCCGGCTCGGCGCGATTGTGCTCACCGCGCTGGCTGTCCTGATCGTGACCGGGTTTCTGAACGTTCTATATTTCGGCGGGATAAGCGCACTGCTCGCGGTGAAACTTGTTCTGGTGGCGGTGGTAATCGCGCTTGCGCTCTACCAGTACGCGAACCTCGGCGTGCGAATCTGGCGGCTCTCTGCCGATGGTCCCGCGCCGGAAGTTGCGCCGCTGCTTGCGCGCCTGCGCCGCGTCGGAATGATCGTCGCCTGCCTGGTGCTCCTGATCGTTTACCTGTCGCTCGGCTTGTCCCGCGTCCCGAGCATAATCGTGGCCGCCACCGCCGGTTAGCCATGGCGAAAAAGAATCGTCCGCCCTATGCGCGCGCGCTTAAGTGGCTCACCGTCGCCACCGCCGTCATCGGCGTGCTCGCGATGCTCAGCTACGCGACCGGCGCGCACATCGCGGTCCGCTTCCTCAATCCGCACGCCGGAGCGTGGTGGAATGAGCACGAGTTCTCGATCATGGAGACTGCGGCGGCGGCGCTCGGGCTGCTGATCGCGATTCGGGCGGGCGCTCGGATCGTGGATGGCGCGGCGGTTCGCCGGCGCGCGGTGATCGCATCGGTAATCGCCGGGGCCCTGCTCTTGCCCGTGCTGACGGATATCTCGGCCGCACTGGCGCGGATGGGCTGGAATGCAAGCAGCGGCGCGATTTTCGATCGCGTGATTTCTCTCGCCGGCTACTCCATCGGATCTATTCTTGACAAGGTTGTTATAGCGGGGATTTACTTCCTCAAGACTGCGGCGTTCTCGCTGCTCGCGGGTTTCGCGTTGATTGCAGTTGCAAGCGCGGCCTCGATCGCCGCCGCAGTTCCCGCGTCCCGGCGCTCGGAGGCATCCTCGCGATGAGTTCTGACCGACGCAAGCCGACCCGTCCGCCTGCGATCACGCGCCGTTCGTTTCTGAAGCGTGCGGTCGCGACCGGCGCAGGCGCGGTCGCCGCGACGTTGGCCCATTTGCCGGCCGGGGAGGCGGCCGGCAACGAACTCGCAGAGGGGATCGCCGAGCACCTCGGCCCTGGTGCGGTCGCAATCGATCTCAGGATCAACGGCGAATTGAGGCGGATCGCGGTCGAGCCGCGCGTAACGTTGCTGCGCGCCCTGCGGGAGCATCTGGGGCTCACCGGCACCAAGCTGGTCTGCGACCGCGGCGCTTGCGGCGCATGCACGGTTCATCTCGACGGGCGGCCGGTCACATCGTGCATGATGCTCGCGGTCGATGCGCGCGGCCATGAAATTACGACGATCGAGGGGCTCGGAAGTCCGGCGCGGATGCATCCCGTGCAGTCCGCCTTCGTCGAGGCCGACGCGTTGCAATGCGGATTTTGCACGCCGGGGCTGGTGATGTCGGTTGCGGCGGCGATCTCGCGAAATCCGTCGGCATCGCCAGATGAGATCCGCCGCGCAGTGGCGGGAAACATCTGCCGATGCGGCGCGTATCCGCATGTCTTCGACGCGGCGCTCAAGCTGGTGCGCGGTGGGCGCAAGCAGGGGATTGCCTGATGTCGCGCCGCGTCACGCTGAGTCTCGGAATCGAGGGCGCCACCCGCGACGTGACCGTCGTTATTCCCGACGACGAGCCGACTCCCTGGCAGTGGGGCGACCGATTTGAGATCGTGGGCCGGCCCACTCCGCGCGTGGACGGGCCCGTCAAGGCCACCGGGGTTGCGCGCTACAGTTACGATGTCGATCTGCCCGGGATGCTGTACGGCGCGATTCTCAGAAGCCCGCATCCGCACGCCCGGGTCCGCCGTCTCGATCTCTCAGCGGCGAGCCGGCTTGCGGGGGTGCGCGCGGCGATCTCGATGGGCGTACGCGAGGTGCGGTTCGCCGGCCAGGAAGTAGCCGCGCTCGCCGCGGTCAGCTCGGACATCGCCGCTGATGCGCTCAAGCTGATCGACGTCGATTATGAACCGCTTGCGTTCGTAGCCGACATGGATCTCGCCGCATCGGATTCGGCGCCGCGGGTATTCGAGGGGCGCTTAAACGTCGGCAAGTCCAGCTCGTCGGGTACGGGCGATACCGAGCACGCGCTCGCGAGCGCCGCGGTCGTGCACGAGGCCACCTATACGACCGCGGTGCAGACCCACGTTTCGCTCGAGACGCATGGCGCGGTGGCGCGATGGGACGGCGATTCGCTCACCGTCTGGTGCTCGACTCAGGCGATATTCGGCGTGCGCGACGATCTCGCGGTTTATTTCAACCTTCCTCCCGAGAAAGTCCGCGTTATCTGCGAGTACCTCGGCGGCGGCTTCGGCTCGAAACTCGGCAGCGGCCCGGAAATCGTGATCGCATCGCGGCTTGCGAAAGCGGCTGGCGCTCCGGTCAAGCTGATGCTTTCGCGCGACTGCGAGCACATCGCGACCGGCAACCGCCCCAACTCCGAGCAGAAGGTCAGGCTCGGGGCGGACCGCGACGGCACTTTGACCGCTATCGATCTCGTGGAGCGCGGCAGCGGCGGAATTGGCGGCGGTTCCGGCAGCGCGGGGCCGTTCCGATCGATCTACCGATGCCCGAATATTCGCACCCAGGAGACGAACGTCTTCATCAATGCGGGTCCGTCGGCGCCGATGCGCGCACCGGGATGGCCGCAGGGATGTTTCGCGCTGGAACTCGCGATGGACGAGCTTGCGCGCAAGCTCAAGATTGATCGGCTCGAATTGCGCCGTCGCAACAATGTCCATCCAGTGCGTGCGGTTGAGTTCGAACTTGGCGCGCGCGCCTTTGGGTGGGCCGGGAAGAGCGCAGCGAAAAAGCTCAACGGCCCGATTCGGCGCGGAATCGGCGTGGCCGGCTCCGGGTGGCCCGGGACCGGCATCTCGGGTCCGGAGGCGCTCGCGATCGCGCGCCGCGACGGCCGCGTCGAGGTGCGTATTGGCACCCAGGACATCGGCACGGGCACCCGGACGATCATCGCGATGGTGGCGGCGGAAGAACTGGGCATCCCGCTCGAGCAGGTCGTGTGCGAAATCGGCGATACCCGCTACCCGTTCTCGGTTCCTTCGGGCGGCAGCCTCACTGTACCATCGACCGCGCCGGCCGTGCGCCAGGCTGCCTCTCATCTGAAGGAGAAGCTCTTCCGGATCGCGGCGCCTCTGCTCGGCGCGGAGCCGGGCGACCTCGAAACGCGTGGCGGCGTCATCCGCGTCCGATTCGATTCCTCGCGCGCGCTCAAGTTCGCCGACGTATGCCGCCGAATTCCCGGCGACTCGATCTCCGCGCAGGGCGAACGCGTGATGAACTACGAGGGCTTTTACAACCAGCAGGGCGGATGCCAATTCGCCGAGGTCGAAGTCGATGTTGAGACCGGGATCGTGCGCGTTCTCAAGGTGGTCGCGGTTCACGACGCGGGCCGCATCATCGACCCGCTCACCGCGCGCAACCAGATCAACGGCGGGGTCCTGATGGGCGTCGGGTACGCGCTTTTCGAAGCTCGCAGGATGGATCCGCAGACCGGGCTGATGGTCAATCCGACCATGGATGATTACAAGCTGGTCGGCCCGCTCGACGTTCCCGAAATTGAAGTGATGTTCGTCGAGGTTGCCAACGGGTACAACAACACCGGCTCGATCGGCCTGGGCGAGGCGGCGAATGTCGCGACCGCGGCGGCGATAGCATGCGCGGTCCACGATGCGATCGGCGTACCGGTACGCTCGCTGCCGATGACGCCCGACCGTGTGCTCGCCGCGCTGGGGGAAGCGTGATGAACCGTTTCGAGGTAATCACGCCTGCCGATCTGCGGCACGCCGCCAAATTGCTGGCCGAGGACGGCCGGCTCGCGATCGCCGGCGGCGTGGACGTGATCGATCTCGCCAAGCAGGAAATCATCGCGCCCAAGGCTCTGGTCAACTTGAAGGGCCTCAAGGAACTGGACGGGATCGAAATGCGGCCCTCGGGCGAACTCAGGCTTGGCGCGCTCGCGAAGCTCGCCGACGTGGCTGAGCATCCGGCGATTCGCGACCGCTTCACTGCGATCGCCGAGGCGGCCGAGCAGGCCGCAACTCCGCAAATCCGAAACCTTGGCACCGTAGCCGGCAACCTGTTGCAGCGGCCGCGATGCTGGTACTTTCGCGACCCGCTCGTGCATTGCCTCAAGAAGGGCGGCGACAGGTGCTATGCGATTGGCGGACTCAACCGCTATCACGCGATTCTCGGCGGCGGGCCATCGTTCATCGTGCATCCGTCGAATCTCGCCCCCGCACTGATCGCATTCGGCGCGCGCGCGACAATCGTAGGCCCCACCGCCGAACGCACGGTCGATCTCGAGAAATTTTTCACGCTTCCAGCCGTCGATCCGAGGCGTGAAAACGATATCAAGCCCGGCGAGATTCTCACCGAAGTGGTCGTGCCAGCGCCGGCGCGTGGCGCGCGCAGCGCTTATCTCGAGGCGCGCGAAAAACAAAGCTTCGACTGGCCGCTGGCGAGCGCGGCCACGCTGATCGAGCTTGCTCCCGGCGGCAGGACCGTGCGGCGCGCGCAAATCGTGATGGGGGCGGTCGCGCCGATACCGTGGCGTTCGCCGGCTGCCGAGGCGGTGCTCGCGGGCGCGGCGCTCGACGAAGCGCGCGCCCGTGGCGCTGCGGAGGCTGCGCTGAAAGAGGCGCGGCCGATGTCCGACAACCGCTACAAAATTGCGATCGCCAGAACGATGGTCCGGCGCGCGATCCTGCGCGCGGGTGGCCTGGACGCGGCCTGATATGGATGCGCCGCGGTATTGCGGATGGCTTCGCACCAAGTCCGCCTACTTCCGTTCTCCTGCCGGAGAGCGGATTTTCGAGCCGCAAAGCTCGACCGCTTGCTATTGGTGTCTCAAGACCCAGCGGCCGGTCGGTCCCGATGAGATGCCCGCCGACGCGGAGTCGTGCGGCGACGGGCGCGGATGCTTTGAAGACGAGAAGTGACCATGGGCCGAGTTCGCTTTGCTCCGCCGGCCGGACACTTGATAGTCTCGCCGCCATGACAAAAGCAGTGGCGCGCTGGATTTCCGCGGTCGTTGCGCTCGAACTTTTCTTTGCCGTGATTCCGGCCGCCGCACAGGTCAGGCCCGGCGACTCGATCACGCGCACGAACGCATCGAAGGTGCAGTCGCTCCTAAGCCCGGGCGCATACGCCGCAGTCACGCGCGGAATGGAGATGCGTATCGTCCCGACTTCGCGTATCGACTGGCCGCCGCCATACCACGTCGCAACCGAGAAGTATTCCGCCCAGGTCCGGCTCGCCGCCGACCATCGCACGCTCGAGGGTTATGTCGCCGGCCAGCCGTTCCCGCTGCTCGACATGAACGACCCGGACATCGGCGCCAAGATCATGTGGAACTCGTATTTCAAGCCGATTGCGACCGACGATTTCGATTTGCGCTATTTCGAATGCCAGGTCGTGCCGTTCAATCCGGGCGGAAGCCAGACCCAGCTCAAATTTTCAGAGCTCGGCCATCTGGCCGGCTATTACGAGATCGGGCGCACCGAGGTCGAGCCGATGCCCGCGGATCCCGACTTCAAGCAGACGGGCATCTGGGCGCGCGCCGCAGCTTATCCGACCATCGCGCCGGCTGAAGACCGTGGAAGCGGTGGAATCCGGTACCGCTATTGGGATGGCGATCGGGGCGATGATACGTGGGCGTACTTGTCCGAAACCCGCCGGGTTCGGCGCGTGAACGAAGCAATCCTGAGTTCATCGGTGGGACTTTCGACCTGGGACGCCGATCACGTGGGCGGATTTGGCGCCAAGCCGCAGGAATACGACTTCAAATTCGTCGGCGAGCAGAACATGCTCGGATGCGTTCATGCGGCGAACTCGCCCGCGCATCCGTGCCCGACCGACGGCGGAGCGACTTCGTGCCCCGACAACTGGGAGATGCGCCACCTGTACATCGTCGCGGTAACTCCGCGGCCCGGGCACGCCCCGAGCGTGCTCCAATCCAAGACGATGGTCTATATCGACGGGGAGTCGTGGTCGAATCCGTACGTGGACAGCTACGATACCAAGGGCGAACTCTGGAAGACCCAAATTTACCTGTCTACATATCGCGACCGGCCCGCGCCCGATGCGCGCATCGCGGTCTATCCCTACCAGCGCGAGTTCGGCGTGGCCTCATCGAGCGTTGACCTTCAGACCGGGCTTGTGACGACCTGCTATCTGCCGGGCCCGGATACGAACGAGCGCGAATGTTGGTACATCAACATGGGCGCAGTCGATCGCGCCTTCTTCAGCCCCGAGGCGATGGAGAAGGCCGGGCACTGATCGTCGCCACCGAGCCCGGCCCGTTGCACCTCACTTGATCGCGATCGCGTTGGGCGGCGAACCCACTCCGCCGGGGATGTTGAGCGGCGCGGAGGTGAGGAAGCAGTCGTAGCGCCCATCCTGCTTGCAATCCTCGGCCAGCGCTTCGAGATTCCACATCTCGCCAATCGGCATCCCGAACAACGCCAGCATGTGGAAATGCAGGAACTCCTCGCCCGGCGGTTTCGGCAAAGATTCAAGCGCCGGTGCATCCGACGCCGCTGCGGCGAGATGCTTGTCCCACAGCCAGCGCGCCATCCTGGGCGTGCCTTCGATTCCCGGCACGAGCGTTTCGTGCGCGAGCTTTTCCCTGATCTCCTGGCTCGCGCCCAGATAAAACTCGGTCCATCCGAAGCGGATCAGCAGGATATCTCCGGGGCGCAGCGGCGATTTCTGATCGGCGAGCGTGGCCTCGAGGTCCTCGAGCGGGATCGAGACCGCCTGGGCGAAATCGATCTTCTTTCCAATCTTCGCATGGTAGCGGCCAATGTCCGCGAGCACACCGCGTCCGGCGATCCCGCGCCGGCCGAGGTTGTCGATACCGAGCCGCGTCCCGCCGCGCCCGGTCATCTCGGAATCGGGGATGCCGTTGTACGCGCCCAGCAGCGGATGTTTCACGTGGCAGAGCGCATCCCACTGCGATGAAGACTGCGGATAAAAGTTGTCGAGGTAGTCATCGAGCACGAAGGAGATTTCGCCCGAATATGTCTTCACCGTGTGCACGTGACGTCCGCGCCCGAAAAGCGGAGGGTCGGGAATATTGATCGGCAGGTTGAGCGCGAAAACCTTGCCGGTGCGAATCGATGACGCGGCGGCGCGGACGCGCTCGGGGGTGAGCAGGTTGATCGTCCCGACTTCATCGGTGTCGCCGAACACCCCCCATGCGGATCCTGGAGGCGCGCCCGGCCGGACCGGGAGCTCGTCGTAGCTTGGGAGCCCGGTCGGCTTCTCTGCCGCAGGTTTTCGCGGCTGGGGCGCGCGTTTCGGAGCCGGGACCGCGCGCGCCTTGGCGCGCGACACCTTCTTGGGCGTGCGGGCGGTTGCTTTTCTCGTCTTAGCCTTGGGCGCTACCTTGCGTTTGGCCACGCGATGGACCCTCCTGGGCGATGTGGTCGAGATTGACCGGTTCTTCTCTAGCAGGTCGGCGGCCAATCGCAAGGGAAGAAAGCATCGGCGTCCACGGGCGCCCGCAGGGCGATCGCGCCGGCGCAGTCCTTGTGAGCCTCGGTAGGCGATGTTATCCTACAAAATTGCTCCTTGCTCCGCGTTGGGGCTTTAATCCATAAGGAGGACAGCGCATTGAGGCGCTACGAGACGATTTTCATCCTTCGCCCGGACCAGGGCGAATCCCAAATCAAAGAAACCATCAAGCGCTTCGAGGGGATCATCGGCGCCGGCGCCGGGGAACTCGTCGAGGCGGAAGAGTGGGGCGCGCGCGAGCTGGCCTATCAGATCAAGGGGCAGCGGCGCGGGTTCTATGTCCGGCTGGATTATCTCTCGTCCGGACCGGTGATGAATGAGGTCGAGCGCAACCTGCGGCTTTCGGACGCGGTCCTGCGCTATCTGTCGGTCTTGGTCGATTTGGACGCCGATAGCCAGAAGGTCCGCGAGGAGGTCGAGGCCCGCCATCGCCGCGTCGCTGAGGCCCGTGCGGCAGCCGAGGCTCGCGCCGCGGCCGCCGCAGCAGCCGCCTCGGCCCAGCACGAGGACAAATCTCTTGGCGTGCCCGAAGAAATGATGGAGGGCGCCGAAGGAGAGGCAGGCCCGGACGAGGGTGGTGGGGAACCGAATTGAGCTCTCGGGCCGCCTGGTCGACGAGCCCGAGCTGAGAACCACTCCTGGCGGAACGCCGGTTCTGAAACTCGTCGTCGATTGCGGTCTTGAGCCCGAGCGCCTTCGCCTTGGCGTCGTGATGGCGGGTGAGGGCGGCCGGGAGGCGGCGGCGATGCTCCGGCGGGGCGGTGTGGTGAGGGTAAAGGGCCGGCTTAGGGCAGTCGCGCAACGGCCCAGAGGAGCGGGCAGCGCAGTTGAAGTGATCGCAAGCGGGATTGAACCGCAAGACGAGAAATAATCCGCAGGCGGACGGGCGTTCTCGAACCGGCCGCCGGCGCAGTCTGAACAAGGAATCGTGATGGCAGAGGAAGAAAGGCTCGAACATTCCCCAGACCGGCCGCGCTCGGATGAGCGCGAGCCGTCTCGCTCGCAGCCCCGGGGTGGTCGTCCCGAGGGCGGCGAAGGGCGCGGGGGCGGGCCGCGCAGGCGTCCGGGCGGCGGCCGCCGCAAAGTTTGCCGGTTTTGCGCCGACAAGACGCTCAAGGTCGATTACAAGGACGTCCGCACGTTGCAGAGCTTCATCACGGAAGGCGGCAAAATCGTCCCCAGCCGCACCTCGGGCAATTGCGCGAAGCATCAACGCCAGCTCGCCGTTGCGATCAAGCGCGCGCGGGTGCTCGCGCTGCTGCCATTTTCGACCCTCGGATAGGCGGTAAACCGAGTGACGCGCAAGGCAATCATCGGGATGATTCGGGCGGCTGCGCTGGGCGCCGCGCTGTTCCTGGCCGGCGGCGCCATCCCGATCCTCGGGGGCGTTGCGATGTTATTCGCTCCGGCTCCCGTCCTGATCTATGCGGTCGGCCGCGAGCACGCGAACCTGCGCAGCTCGATCGCAGTGCTTCTCGCCGCCGTTCTGGTCTCGGTCGCTGCCGGATGGTTCGCCGGGGCAAGCTACCTGGCCACGTTCGGCATCGCCACGCTGATCATTTCTTTGCTCCTCGAGCGGCGTTACCGGTTCGAGGTGATTGTCGTCGCCGTGGTGGCGGTGTTCCTGGTCGTGGCGACGCTCGGGGCGCTGATTGCGACCGGCTCGCCCGCGGCTCTGGTCAAGGCGATGCAGACCGAGCTGACAACCGGGATGGCGCGCGGTTCGCAGCTCTACAAGATGGTCGGGATGCCGAACGCGGTGCCGGCCGATACCCAGGCTGAGATCATCGACCTCACGATCAAGCTGAGCCCCGCGCTGGTCGCGATGCTTGCGGCGCTCGCGGCGTTGATGAATCTGAGGATTTTCTGGCGATGGGTCGGGCGTCAGCGGCTTCCCTATACGCTGTTCGGCGACCTGCTGCGATGGTCGGCGCCGGAGCGGCTCATCTGGGCGCTGATCGGAACCGGGTTCGGGATCATGGCGCCAGTCCAGGCGCTGAGTGCGCTCGCGCTCAACGGCTTCCTGTGCGTTGCGGCGGTGTACTTCTGCCAGGGGCTCGCGATCATGGCGTTCTACTTTCAGATGCTCGCGGTCCCATCGATTGTGCGCGGGGTGATCTATTTCATCGCGCTGGTGCAGCCGGTGGTTGCCGCAATCGTTTGCGTCGCGGGCGTGTTCGACATGTGGATCGATTTTCGCCGCCTCAAGCCGCCCCGCCAGGAGGCGGGTAATTTCAGCGATTTCATATGAGCGTATTTTTCCGACGCGCGGAGAAAAGACATAGCCTCCATCGCTAAATCATCCCGCGCTTGCGGTGAGAACGAAGTTGGGGCCAGGCGCGCGTACCCGAGGGGGTCAGAGTGAACATATCAGTAATACTCAATGAAGATGTGCCGAATCTCGGGCGCACCGGGGACGTGGTCAAGGTCCGCCCCGGGTTTGCCCGCAACTACCTGCTTGCGCGCAAGCTCGCCGTCGAGGCGAATCCCAGGAACATCCGCGCCTTTGAGCACGCCAAGCGCCTCGCGATGCTCAAGCGGGAGCATCAGAAGGTCGCCGCGGCGACGCTCAAAGAAAAGCTGGAAGCGATTGTGCTCGAGATGAAGGCGCGCGCGGGCGAGGAGGGCAAGCTGTTCGGTTCGGTCACCAATCTCGACCTCGAGCGGGCGTTGCGGGAGCGCGGCTTCGACGTCGACCGCCGCAAGATCGTACTGCCCGAGCCAATCAAGCAGCTCGGAGAGTTTACCGTTCCCGTCAAGCTCGAAGCCGAAGTCGAGGCCAGCCTGAAGGTAAGTGTCGCTGCGGAATAAGGACTAGTCCGAAATGATCAAACTCTATGACTACCTGACTTGCCCCTACGGCCAGAAGGTCCGTATCGTGCTGGCTGAGAAGAGCCTCACGTATGATCTGGTTACCGTCGACCTCACCCAGGGCGAGCATCGCAAGCCCGACTTTCTGAGGCTCAACCCGTTTGGCCGGGTACCCGTGCTGGTCGATGACGAAGTTACGGTTTCCGACTCGACGATCATCAACGAATACCTCGAAGACGAGTATCCCGAGCCGCCGGTGCTCCCGCCGGTGGGCTCCAGCGGGCTGCGCGCGCGAGCGCGGTTCTTCGAGGATTTCGCGGACACCTCATTCACGCCGCAGGTGTGGCAGCTAATCGTCGAGATGTCCAAGCCGGAGGCCGAGCGCGACCTGAACCGGCTTCAGCGCCTGCGCCAAGGCGTCGAGCGAGTGCTCGATTACCTCAACCGGGAGCTTCAGGGGCAGCAGTTTCTGGCAGGGGAGTTTTCGGTCGCCGATATTGGGTTCGTTCCGCGGCTTCTGATCCTCAAGGATCTGGGCATCGATGCCACCGCCAATCGGGCGAATGTGGCTGCGTGGCTTGCGCGGCTGCTCGAGCGCCCGAGCATCCGCAACCTCCAGGGTGTGAGCGCCGACCCGACCGCTGCGGGCTGACCCGACCTGCATCGCGAGTAGCCCGTCGCGCCGATCTGTAAGCGAGCAAAAACGAACGCGCCGCCCCTTACTCTGGGCGGCGCGTTCCCACGACGTGTGGGATGAACCGGATCTAGTGACGGCCTCGACAGTCTAGCCGATTGGGGGTCGATCCTTAATAGCCGGAGTCACCCCGATCGCTGAACACGTCTTCATCTTCGCGAGTGCTGGGACCTACTCCCGTCAGCCGGAATAAGAGCTTCGCGGCGAAGAGCTTCTCGCCGATACGCCCTTGCGGCTTGAGGAACCCGCCGTGCCGCCTGCATCGTGGACACGCCATGGAACCGCCAAGCATCCCGGCGTTCTCCGGAGTGATACGAAGGTCAAAGGTGAATCCGCAGCCCGGGTTCTGGCAGGCAGTCCGATAGACCACGCCCCGGCCGTTACCCGAAGTGGTTTCATTTCTTGATGGTGCCGATTGCATAATCTTTTCGTCCCTTCCCCAAAGGCTAACGGCGACTTGTGTCGATCGTTGCCTGTTCTTAGACGTAGCAACCTCGATTAGGTTTCAAGCAAGGCCTGTGCCTCCGAAATTAATTCGCAGGCGGGGAAGAAATCGAGTAAAATCAAGGAAAATTTGCCGGGTTAGCCTCATAGGGACGGTCCCACTATCGAGCCTTGCCGCGAGAAAGATGCGTCATTTGCTACATCCGACCGCACGCTGCCGCCGCGAGTTTGTAATGGCGGCTCGGCCGATGAGGCTTTTCCGAGGCCGCGCGGGAACCTATACTTTGCACGGCCCGCCCCCGTCTTTGGAGGGCGGGTTTTAGCCCTGCAGAGGCGATATGGGGATGAGAACTCTCGCGCTGGTGATGGCTGGGGGGCAAGGAACGCGCCTCCATCCCCTGACCCGCGATCGAACCAAGCCGGCGGTGCCATTCGGCGGGAAGTACCGGATTATCGATTTCGTCCTCTCCAACCTGATCAACTCCGGCATCTACGCGATCTACGTCCTGGTCCAATGGCGCTCGCAATCGCTAATCGAGCATTTGAAGGACGGATGGCAATTCGGCGGGATGTTGACCGATCACTTCGTCCTGCCGGTGCCGGCACAGATGCGTCTGGGCGTGACGTGGTACCAGGGGACCGCCGATGCGATCTTCCAGAACATAAACCTGCTCGATGACTTCAAGCCTGACCTGGTCGCGATTTTCAGCGCCGACCACGTCTACCGAATGGACATTCAGCAGATGATCGAATTTCATCGCGACCGCAAGGCGGCGGTCACCGTCGCAACGCTTCCGGTCGCAGTCGAGGAGGCGAGTCAATTCGGCATCGTGCAAGTGGACTCCGGGCTCCGCGTGCTCGGCTTCCAGGAGAAGCCCAAGCGTCCACCGCCATCGATGCCGGGCGCGCCGGGCAAGTGCCTCGCCTCGATGGGCAATTATCTGTTCGATCCCAAGGTGCTGCGCGATGCCTTGATCGAGGACTCGACGCGGACCGAGACCGAGCACGATTTTGGCCACGACCTGATTCCCGCCCTGGTCGAAAAGGTGCCGGTCTACGCCTACAATTTCATGACCAACCGCATCCGGGGCGACTCCGAGGACAACCTGAGCTATTGGCGCGATGTAGGAACGCTCGACGCGTACTACGAGGCCAACATGGATCTCCGCGATGCGCATCCGCGCCTCAACTTGTACAACCCCTACTGGGCGCTGCGCACGGCCTACTTCGATCAGCCGCCGGCGAAGTTCGTGTTCGATGAGGACGGGCGGCGCGGGCAGGCGCATCACTCGGTCATCTCGGAGGGATGCATCATCTCGGGAGGCACGGTGCGCAACTCCGTGCTGGGGCGGTCCGTTTTCGTTCACTCTTACAGCCACATCGAGGATTCGGTGGTGATGGACTATGTCGAGATCGGCCGGCACGCGCGCATCCGCCGCGCCATCATCGACAAGAACGTCTATATCCCCGAGGGCGAACGGATTGGCTATGATCTCGAACGCGATCGCCAGCGGTTTTTCGTCACCGACTCGGGCCTGGTGGTGATCCCGAAGGCGCCCAAGCGCGATCGGATGTTGATGTAATCGATGCCGACGGTTGAGGAATCGGCGGGCGCGCCCGGCGCGCAACCGGGCGAGCGCGAATCGGCGCGGGGCGCCGGCGTATCGCGAAATGGTGCGGCGCGAACCGCAGCCGGCGCGACGCCGCGTAACCGGCGCGCACAGCCGCTCGTGCTGGATTGGAAGAGCCGCGCGATCTTCCTCGTTATGGTGGCGGCGCTCCATGCGGCGAGCCTGCTGCCGGATTTTATTCTCTATCCGATCGGAATTGCGGGCGGATGGCTCGGGTGGGTGCTTGACCGCCGGCACGTCCGAATCGGGATGAGAAATCTCGAGGTAGCGTTTCCCGAGCGCTCCGAGGCCGAGCGCAGCCGCATCCTGCGCGCATCCTACATCAATCTGGGCCGCTCCGGCGCCGAGTTCGTGCGCCTGGGCGGATTTTTCTACCGCCGCCTTGGCAAGCGCGTCAGCTATCACCGTTATTCGTACTGGAAGGAACTCGGCGATCGCTACCCCGGCAAGGGCATGCTGATTCTCACCGCGCACTTCGGTAATTTCGAGCTGCTCGCGCCCGCTCATGCGCTCCAGGGCCATCCGATAAGCCTGGTGCATCACACGCAGCGCTTCCTCGCCGGTGATGCGCTGGTGAGCTTCGTGCGCGAGCGTACCGGCGTCGAGATCATCCGCAAGCACGCCGCAGCGCGGGCCGTGCTTCGCGCGCTGGCCAGCGGCGGCGTCGTCGGCATCCCGTTCGATCAGAATGCGAAGCGGAGCGAGGCGATCTTCGTACCGTTCTTCGGAGAGCCGGCTGCGACGGCGAGCGGCCTTGCGCGGCTCGCGATGATTTCGGGCGCGCCGATATTGCCGGTCTTTCTGGTACGAGAACCGGACATGCGCAGCCATCGGATCGATATCGGGGACGAAGTCCCGGTCCAGCGCAGCGGCGACTTGAAGGCCGATCTCGTCGAGAATACGCGCAGATGCGTCAAGGTGGTCGAGGATATCGTGCGCCGCTATCCCGAGCAGTTCCTCTGGACCCATCGGCGCTTCCGCACGCGCCCCCGCGGGATGGCGCCGATTTACGACTGGGAAGTCCGCTCGCGCCGGACTTCAGACCGCCGGCCCGCGCCTCCGCCTGCTCCGTGACAGCCTCCGCAGCACAATCAGCACGACGATCGTGAGCGCCCACGCGGCGGGGCCGCTTATCAGCGCCTGATGCCCATAGCCGGCGAGCCATCCGGGCAGCCCGGCCCGTCCCTCGGCAATTTTCGGCCATAACTTGGCGCCGACCACCACCCCGCAGTGCAGGCCGATCGAAAAATAAACCGTCCCCGTCGCGACGACGGCCTGGGCGAGCACGAGCCCGAGCAGGAACAGGCCCGCGACCGTGGGTAGGGCCGCAATCGGATGCGCAAGCTGGGCGAAGCTTCCCCAAAGCGCGCGCAGTCCCGCGGTCGCATCGAAGCCGCTCACGTAGAAGCGCTCCGGCGAGCGCACGACGTGCGCGAACGCATAGACGACCGCGCTGGCGGCCAACGCGCGCGCACGCCCCATGTCGTTCGTCATCCCTCCGAACAGGACCGCGCGGAAGAACGCCTCCTCGACGATCGCGATTACGATCGCCGAAGCGAGAAACCGGGGAAGAAGCGACGCCGCCCCGCGGACTCCCACCGCGCATCCCAGGATGGCTGCTGCGACGAACAGAATCGTCATGATCGCGAGGGCTACGATGAATCCGGTCAGCGCGCGGGCCGCGTTGGCGGCGGGCGTTGCGAATCCAGCGCGCAGCAGCCCCACGAGATCGAGATCGCGCGCCTCGACGAGCATCGCGGCGAGCATCGTCGCCATCACCGTCCGATCGAAAATCCGCGGAAACGGAAAATGATATCCCGCCCCCGCAGCCGCCAACGCGACCAGCGGCGCGAGCGCGACTGCCGCAGCGAGTCCGGCGGCGAACGCAAGGGTGAGCCTCAAGGTGAAGGACATCGGCGCCACCGCGGGCGGCTTAGGCGCGCCCGGCCGGCGTCCGAGCGTTACCGGTTGCGCGTGCACCTTGCAAGCGGCGATGATTGTGGCCGTCCGCAAATGGCGGCGCGCTTCGGCGCGCGATGGAGGCAATAGCGTGGAACTTGGGCTTACCGGCAGGGTCGCGCTGGTTACTGGCGCAAGCAAGGGACTCGGCGAGGCGATCGCGATGGAACTTGCGCGCGAGGGATGCGACCTCGCGATTTGCGCGCGCGGAGTGGAGAGCCTCAATCGCGTGCGCGACCGGCTGCTCGAGATCGGCGCGCGATGCCTTGCGCTGCGGGCCGACGTCACCCAGCCCGCCGACGTGACCGCCTTCGTCGGCGCAGTCGAGCGCGAGTTCGGCCGGCTCGACATCCTGGTCAACAACGCCGGCGGCGCGCGTCCGGGAGGGTTCGGCGCGCTCAGCGACGCTGAGCTAATCGGAGACTACGAGGTCAAAATACTGAGCCAGATACGGTTCGTGCGTGCGGCGCTGCATCTGCTCGAACTCAGCCGCGCGCCCCGCATAATCAATATCAACGCGATCGCCGGGCGCGTGGTGACGCCGGGACTGTTCGCAACCACGACCCATCGCGCCGCCTGCTATGCGCTCAGCAAGGCGCTTGCGCAGGAACTCGGCCCGCGCGGGATACTGGTCAATTCGGTGAACATCGGCTCGGTTCTCACGCCGCAATACGAGAACATCCGCGATCGCCTCGCGCCCGGAATGCCGCTCGAGGAGTTCGCCAAAGAGCGCTCGCGCGCCATACCGCTCGGCAGATTCGGCAGGCCCGACGAGGTATCGGGGCTGGTCGCGTTCCTGGCCTCGGATCGAGGAAGCTACATCAGCGGCGCATCGATCGATGTTGGCGGCGGCGCCGGCGCCCACGTTTAACAGGATGTTGAGAAAAACGAGATCCTCGCGGTTGGGCGGCGCTGCGGTCTCAACATCCTGGCTAAGAGATGGCTGCTTTCCTCGCGCGTGTCTGGCGCGCGAGGAATCCCGGATCCTCATTCGGTATTTTTCCGAATCATATGTCGCGCGCTCGACGCTTAGGACCCCCTTCCTAGCCTTCCCCCGCAACTGAATGCGGGGGCAGGGAAAGAGGGAGAAGGACGAGCGCGGGACGCATTGCGCGGGCGCGGAGAGCGCTCCCGAGCGCCGGCGCCGGGGCGACTAGTCCGCCTTCGCGCGCATCGGATCGCTCTGCGGCTCGAGCGCGATCTCAACCGGACATACGTGCGGCGGAGACTTGACGATCAGCATCACCGCATCGGCGACGTCGGCCGGCCTGAGCATCGCCGCCCGGCTCAGCCGTTTGTTCGCCGGGATCAGCGACGTATCGACCAGGCCCGGGACAATCACCGAGACCTTTATGCCGTGATGTCTGAGTTCCGCGAACGATGCGCGGGTGAATGCGACCAGTCCCGCCTTGGATGCCGCGTAGACCGCCTCGCCGGCGGGCGTTGTTCGCGCGGAGTTCGATGCGACGCTGATGATCGCTCCGCTGCCGGCGCGCGCCATGGCTCCCGCGGCCATCCGCGCTAGAGCAATCGGGGCTCGGAGATTGAGCGCGATGATGCGGTCCTGGTCGGCCGCGGTCATCTTCAGAAGCTCGGTACGCGGCGGCGCCCACGCCGCGTTGTTCACCAGCACGTCGATCCGGCCGAAGTGCTCGATCGCGGTGTCGAAGAGGGCCTGCGGGGCCTCATCGCCGGCAAGATCGAGCAGGACGATCAGCGAGCGCCCGGGCGGCAGCCCGGTCAGGCGGCGCGTCTCCGCGAGTTCGTCGCGAGTGCGAGCGGCCAGACAGAGCGAAAACCCGTGCCGGGCGAGCGCGACCGCGACCGCGCGCCCGATGCCTCGTCCTGCGCCGGTTACCAGCGCGACCGGATTGTCGTTGTCGCGTGCCATCGCCCGATGCGTGTGCGTCCGGCCCAAGCTTGCGCCGGGCGCTCCAGACGCACAGACTGTCGATAACAGTCCGCGCTGCGGCGCGCCAGCCACGCCGGCCATGCGCGAACCTGCAAACGGCTGCGAAACTTCTGCGGGGGCGAAGCGAGAGTCGAGATGAATCCAGAAGTCTTTCGCGAGTATGACATCCGCGGGGTGGTCGAGCGCGACTTCGATGATGATTTCGTTCGCGACCTCGGCCGCGCATACGCGACCATCCTCCATCGTGCGGGCAAGAAATCGATCACGCTGGGGCGCGATTGCCGGCTCTCGTCGCCCAGACTCCGCGACATGCTCCTCGACGGCCTCGTGCCGGCCGGCATCGATGTGGCCGATATCGGCGTCGTGCCCACTCCGCTGCAATACTTCTCCGTGCTCCACTGGAAAATGGACGGCGGCGTGATGATTACCGGCAGTCACAACGCTGCCGAGTACAACGGTTTCAAGCTGGGGGTCGGCAGCTCCACGATCTTCGGCGAGGAGATTCAAAACGTCCGCCGGATCATCGAGGCGCGCGATTTCGTCCGCGCCGCAGCGCCCGGCAAGCTCACCGAAAAGCCCATCCTTCCCGAGTACGAGGAGTTCCTCACGTCGCAGTTCAAGTTCCGGCCGGGAATGAAGGTCGCGGTGGACGCGGGCAACGGATGCGGCGGGTGCGTCGCCGCGCCGGTGATGAAGAAGCTCGGCGTGGAGACGATCGAGCTTTACATCGAGATGGACGGCCGCTTTCCCAATCATCATCCCGACCCGACCGTCGAGGAAAACATGCGCGATCTCCGCGCCGCCGTGCTCAAGAATCACGCGGAGATCGGAATCGCCTACGATGGCGACGCGGACCGCGTCGGCGCGATCGACGAGACCGGCCGAATCGTGTGGGGGGACGAGCTGATGGTCGTTTTCTCGCGCGCGATTCTGAAGGAGCGGCCGGGCGCGGCGATTATCGGCGACGTCAAGTGCTCGCAGCGGATGTACGACGACATCGCGCGCCACGGCGGGCGTCCGATCATGTGGAAGACCGGCCACTCCCTCATCAAGAGCAAGCTCAGGGAAGAGCACGCGGCGCTTGCCGGCGAGATGAGCGGCCACATGTTCTTCGCCGATCGATATTACGGATTCGATGACGCCATCTACGCATCGTTCCGCCTGCTGGAGATCGTGAGCCGCGAGGGCCGCGGGCTGGGCGCAATCCTGGCCGACCTTCCAAAGACCAACTCCACGCCCGAGATTCGCGTCGATTGCCCCGACGATCGCAAGTTCGATGTGGTCCGGCGCGCGGCCGAGTATTTCCGCCAGCACTACCAGGTGATCGATATCGACGGCGTGCGCGTGAACTTCAAGGACGGATGGGGACTCGTGCGCGCATCGAACACGCAGCCCGCCCTCGTGCTGCGCTTCGAAGCGCAGAGCGAGCCGCGCCTTAAGGAAATCCGCGCGCTGTTCGAGACCAAGCTCAAGGAACTGGGAGCGATGTAGCGGCGCGATGGCGGCGGGGGCGAGGGCCGGGCGCGTCTCGGCGTTGATAATCGCGGGCGGGCGGGGAACCCGGTTCTGGCCGGCGAGCCGCGAGGCGAATCCCAAGCCGCTGTTTTCGCTCGATGGCAAACGCACGCTGCTCGCGGACACGATCGCGCGGCTCAGGCCGCTCGTGTCGCGCGATCGCATCTTCGTGGTCGCAGCGGCATCGCACGAGAAACCCTTCCGCCGCGCCCTGGCGGGGCTGATACCGGCGCGCAACCTCATTGTCGAGCCGGCCGCGCGCGGCACCGCGGTCGCGATCGCATACGGCGCGGCGGTGATCAGGCGCCGGCTCGGCGACGGAATCATCGCGGTGATGTGGGCCGATCATGCGATCGAGCCCGCAGCGGGATTTCGCAAGACGCTCGCCGACGCAATCGCGCTCGCCGCTTCGCATCCGTCGATCGTCGTCATCGGAGTGAAGCCGACGCGGGCGGACCCCGGGCTTGGCTACCAGAAGATCGGCGCCGCAGTCGGGCGGGGTTATCGAGTCGCGCGCTTCATCGAGAAGCCGGCGCCGGCCGTCGCGCAGCGCATGGTCAAGTCGGGCAAGTACCTGTGGAACGCCGGGATTTTCGTCATGTCGAGCGCGACGCTCGATGCCGAACTTCGCCGTCATACTCCGGCGCTCGCATCGGCCGCGGAAAGGATGGCCGCGATGGCGCCGGCGCGCATTGCCCGGTCGTACAAACGCTTGTCCTACGACTCGATCGATCGCGAGATCGTGGAAAAGAGCCGAAACGTGCTCGGCGTAAGAGCGGCATTCAACTGGCACGACGTGGGTTCGTGGGAAGGGCTCTGGGAGGCCGTGCGCGGGCGCGGCGAAAATGTTATCCGGGGCAACGTGCTGGCGCTGGACTCCAACCGAATTCTCGCGCACTCGGATTCGCGCCTGATGGTGCTGTTCGGCGTGCGGGACCTTATCGCGGTCGATACCGGCGACGCGATTCTAATCGCCCATCGATCGCAATCGCCCGAGATCCGCCGCGTAACCGAGGAACTCGCGCGCCGCGGTATGCATCGATATCTGTGACGCGCCGATTCAGCCTCGAAACAACGGCTGAGATCGATGCGGGCGATCCCGGCTGGCACTCACCGCATCGCCGATCGCACGCGATTTTGAGGACGCGTGCCGCGTGCTTATGACGTGCGCATCAATCCAGCGCCTGTGGATCGCACTTCAGGGTGAGCCGGCGCAACTCGCTCTCGCAGGCGTCATCCTCGTCCGCAAGCTCTGAGAGCCGATCGGCGAGCGCGGGATCAACTGCCTCCCAAATGGCCGCTGCGCGGCGCAACCCGCTAGCGATCGCGGCGAGTATCGAGAGATCGCCGCTCAGCCTCTCCCAATTATTCGCGCCCTCGTGCCCGGTCTGCTCCGGAAACTTCGGCCACGTGTTCCGCTCGGTCAGAACCGCCCGAAGCATCTTCGCGTGCGCGGATTCCCTGGCGGCGATCGCCTGAAGTCCCGCCTTGAGGTTTGGATAGCTGCACTTTGTGGCGTGCCGGTTGAGCCGCTCGACCAGAATCTCATTGCGGCCCGCGACCTCCGCCAGCTCCTCCACCAGCCGCGTCTCGGGTGATATTGCGGAGCGCAGCTTGTCGAAAAATCCCATGCCTGATGCCATCTTCTTACCACCGAGCCGTCGCCCCGTGCGCCGCTACGACCGCGTCCGCGCAAGACCGGCTCTTTGACGTGAATACGTATCGGGATCGGGCCGCCGCCTGTCAAGCATTCCCGCTGAACACGCCCCCGGCGGCGCGCCATCCCTCCCAAATCAATAGTAGCTTAAGGTTCGGATGCCAATGAAACGGGAAACAACGCGCGCACGAGCCAGGATTCACGCTTGAAGAAGCCCTGCGTATGGTACGAGTCTTCGAGCTGGAGCAGCGCGTAGTCGAGGTAATGCACGAGTTCATGCATCAGGGTTCGCACGAACGTCTTCGGCTTGACGACGTCGTGGCGCGCCGCGGTCCGCATCCAGAGGATGATCGCCGGCGGCGTGCGCCGGCGCGGATCGCCGGGGTAAAAGAGCCCGTGCAACTCGCCGCGCGCGTTGCGCGGCCTGACCGCGCGCACATCCACCGCGATTGGCCTTACGCCCGCGGCCTGGCAGACCTCGTTCGCGGCCGCCTGCGCGGCGCGCCCCGTAACGGTGGTAGTTCCCCGCTCGAGAGCGCCCACCAGAGCGGCAACGGCGTCGGCGGCTCGGCGTCCCGGCGCGAACTCATACCGATCGATCGCGTCGCTTTGCAGATAGGTCCGCTGAGCGCGCGCGGGCAGCCGGTAAAAGAACGCCGGCAACGCCGGGCCGCGGCCCTCTTTCATGTCGCCGCCGGTTGGACGGCGCCCTTCCTGCCTTTCGTTCGCTCTCATATCATCGAATGCATAGGATCCAGAGAGCAATTACGATGGAACTCAAAACTATTGCGGTCCGCAAGCCCGCCGATGACATCGCCGTGATCGTCGGCCAGGCGCATTTCATCAAAACGGTCGAAGACCTCTACGAGGCGCTCGCGCAGGCGGTCCCGGGCATCCGATTCGGGATGGCTTTCTGCGAGGCGTCGGGTCCGTGCCTCGTGCGCCATACGGGCACCGACGAGGCGCTCGAACGGGCCGCGATCGAGGCGGCATCGGCGATCGGTGCCGGTCACGTCTTCGTAGTGATGCTCGGCAACGCGTTCCCGATCAACGTGCTGAACCCGATCAAGTCGGTCACCGAGGTCTGCACGGTATTCTGCGCGACGGCGAATCCGCTGGCGGTGATTGTCGCCGAGGAGGGCGGCGCGCGGGGCGTGCTCGGGGTGATCGATGGCAGCGCGCCCAAGGGCGTCGAGGGCGCATCCGATCAGCAGGAGCGCCGCGCGATGCTCAGGCGCTTCGGCTACAAGCAGTGACCGCCCGGGATGCGCGCGGCCGGTCGCGGGAGCGCGGGCGGCGCGGTGTGAATCGATCCGACCAGTAAGCGGGAATCGCGGGTGCGCAGGAGTCCGAGATGGCGCCGGGTGCGATGAAAGGCGGGAGGCGGGCAGGGGGCCGCAAGGCGCGGCGAGTGTGGCGAATTCGCGGATGGCGCGTGCGCAATATCGCGGCCGCGATTTTCCTGCTCGTCTGTTTCGGGACCGGCTTCTATCTCGCGCAGTTGTACGGTGAAATCTCGGAGCTGATCGAGCAGCGGCGCGCCGCACTCACCTCGGCTATCTACTCCGCGCCGACCGTGATTCGCCGCGACGATGACATCGAGAGGATCCATCTCACCGGCCGGCTCTCCCATCTCAGCTACACGCAGGCGGCCGCGGCAGCCGCCCCGGGCGAGTACACGCTCACTCCCGCCGCGATGGCGATATACGTTCGCGCGTTTCGCATCGGCGTGCGCGACTATCCCGCGCAACTGGTCCGAATCAATCTCGACGATGAGCGCGTAACCGGCATCGCGGATTCATTCGGCGTAAGAAAAGAGGACGCGGTTCTGGAGCCCGAAGTGATCGGCCGCCTGTTGCCGGGTGCGCCCGCCGAGCGCGCCGAGGTGCAGCTCGCCGACCTCAAGCCGTACCTGGTCAAGGGGCTGCTCGCGACCGAGGACCGCTTCTTCTATTGGCATCCGGGAATCGACCCGGTCCGAATCGCCGAAGCGGCGATCGCGGATGTGCGCGCGCGCCGGCTCAAGGAGGGCGCGAGCACGATCACTCAGCAGCTCGCGCGCACCTTCCTCGACCGGCGCGACAGGAGCTTCGGCCGCAAATTCCGCGAACTCGCCGTCGCGCTGGTGATCGAGCTTCGGCTCAGCAAGAACGAAATCCTGGAGCGGTACATCAATGACGTCGCGATGGGCTCATACGAGGGGACGCCAATCGAGGGGCTGCCGCAAGCCTCGCGCTACCTGTTCAACAAAGATCTTCGCGAGGTGACGCCGGCGGAGGCGGCAACCCTCATCGGAATGATTCGAGCGCCGACGCTCTACGATCCGCGCCGCCATCCCGACGCGTGCCGCGACCGGCGCAATACGGTGCTCGGGGTGATGCTCCGCGCCGGTTTGATCGATCGGGCCGCGTACGACAGCACGGTCGCATCGCCGGTCGCGATCGCGAAGGCGCCCGGTTTGCGCCGCGCGCCGCATTTTACCGATTACGTGACGAGCTTCGTTGCGAAGATTCCCGGCCTGGGCGGGCATCTGGAGGGCCTCAAGGTCTACAGCACGCTCGATCCGGAGATGCAGGCGAGCGCCGCCAGCGCGGTGACGGAAAACCTCGAGCGGCTCGAAAAGCAGCATCGCGCGCTTCGCCGCGCCGAAAAAAAGGACCAGCTCGAAAGCTCGATGGTCGTGCTCGATGTGGAGAGCGGCGCGATTCGCGCGATGGTCGGCGGTCGCGACTACTCCGAGAGCCAATTCAACCGAGCGGTGGCGGCCGAGCGCCAACCCGGTTCCGCATTCAAGCCAATCGTGTACCTGACCGCTCTCGATCCCGAGCGCGCGCCGTTCTCGCCTCCGCTCACGCTCGCATCGGTGCTCCCCGATCGCCCGATGTCGTTCGGAGGATGGATGCCGGTCAATTACGAACGCGAATATCACGGGCAGGTGACGCTCGTGGATGCGCTCTCGGAGTCGCTCAACGTGCCGACCGCGTGGGTCGGAAGCCGGCTCGGCGCGCCTTCAATCGTACGCACCGCGCACGAACTCGGAATCGGAGAGGACCTGCCCGCAGTCCTGCCAATCTCGATCGGCGCGGATGAGACCACGCTGCTGGAACTGACCGGCGCATACCAGGTGTTCGCGAGCGGCGGCATCGAGTCATCCCCGTATGCGGTTGAATCCGTCGTCGATGCGAAGGGCCATCTCATCTACCATCACGAGGACGACGAGCGCCGCGTCATCCGCCCGGCGGTCGCCTACCTCGTCACGGGCGCTCTCAAAGCCGTTCTGCGTTACGGCACCGGCGCGGGCGCGACGCGTATGGGCCTGGATTTTCCGGCGGCGGGCAAGACGGGAACGACGCAGGATTATCACGACGCCTACTTCATCGGTTACACGCCCGACATCGTGTGCGGCGTGTGGGTTGGCTTCGATGAGCCTCAGAGCATCGGGCTTCCCGGTGCGTCGGCGGCGCTGCCCGCATGGGTGCGCTTCATGACCGATACGGTGTCGGCTGATTCGGGCGATTTCCCCGAGCCGTCGGGAATCACCATAGCGACGATCGATCCGGAATCGGGCGGGCTGGCAACGCCCCAATGCCCGCGCTCGATGGCGCTTCCGTTCCTGGTCGGTTCCGAGCCGAGGGTACTCTGCCCGCTACACTCGGGCGCGCTGATCGCGTCGGCGCCGGCGGGCGGGACCGCCGCGGCTTCGCCGCCGCCGGCTGCGCCGGCAATGCCGCCACCGGCAGCGCCGCCGCAGGCGAACGCGATCGCGGGTCCGCCGTCAGGCAGCGTTTTCGGTGGAATCACGAAATTTTTCAGTTCGCTCTTCCACTAAATTGGGGATTTCGCTACGCGACTGAGGTTACTTCGAGCGCAAGGCGCGGCTGGCCGCTCATCCCGCTGCCGGTCTGCGGATCGGCCTCCGGCTGCGCGACGCCATTGCCGTCGGCTGCGCGCACTCGGATCACGAAACTCCCCTTGCGCGTGGGCGCAAAGCGATATCGCCATATCGTCCACACGTATGGCGATCGGTTCTCGACGAGCCTCGCATCGTGCCACGTCGCGCCGTCATCGCTCGATACCTCGACGCGGCGTATGCCCGACGGCCCCGCAAGCGCCCATCCCCAGATATCGACGGGCGCGGCGACATCGATGCTCTGGTCCGGGAACGAGAGCATCCCGTTCTGCGCGCGCGGCGAGAAGAAGCCGGAATTGACCTTGCGCCACGCCGAGTTGCTCCATCCGCGCACCTCCCAATAACCGGGAGTTTCGCGATCGAGGAACTCAAGCTCGGTGATCCATTTGGGCTGCTTCATCCCGTATTTTCCCGGGATGAAGATGCGGACCGGGAACCCATGCGCCGGCGGCAGCGCCACGCCGTTCATCAGGTAGGGCAGAAAATTCTCCTTGCGGAGCAGCTCCTCGGAGGGCAGCCCGGTGTGATAGCCATCGGCGGCGCGCATCGCGCACCAGGTGGCCTTCGAGCTCACCCGCGCGCGATCGAGCAGCGCGCCAAGCTTCGGCCCGGTCCACTCGGCGTTGCCGATCGCGGTTCCGTCGGGCGGATTCCCGATGCATTCGAGCGTGAGAGTTTCGGTGATCGCGGGAAGCGCGAGAATCTCGCCGTAGGAGAGCTCGAGCGGATTGGCGACCAGCCCCTTGATGCGCAATCGCCACGCATCGGCGGCCACCATCGGCGTGTCGCCGTATGAGGTCACGTAAAAGTCGCGGTTGGGGGTAAGCCCCCCAAACCGGGACGGCGCGCCCTCGGCCGCGCCCGCCAGGCGCATCGCGGGCGCGACCCCGGCGATTGCCACCAGCGAGCCCGCGATCGCGACAAAACGTCTGCGCGTGATTCTGGACAAGCCGAGGGAACCTCTCGGCAAATTAAACTGCAGGCGTGCGCGGCCGGTTCCCTCGCGTCTGTTTCATCGCTCCTGCGGGTCGCCGTCGGATTCATCGGCGGCGGCTTCGGACCATTGGCCCGGCGGCTCGCCCGCATTGGGGGCCGGCGCCGCATCGGCAAGCCGGCGCGCGACGATTATGAAGGCGGAATGCGCGACCATCCGATGTATCGGGCGCACGCTCAGGCCCTTCACCTGCCAATGCCGAAGCATCGTCTCGAAGCTCTCGACCTGCCCGAATTCGCGCCGCGCCTGGATCGCATCTACGGTGTCCTTGAGCTGGAGCGCAGTCGGGACGTAACACACGACGACGCCGCCCGGGCGCAACGCGCGCGCGACCACGTCCATGGCGCGGCCGGGTTCCGGCAGATCGAGGAAGATCCGATCGGCGCCGGTCTCATCGAAGCCCTCGTAGAGGTCCCGCTGTTTGAGCGTCCAGTTGGGCGCGGGGCCGAAGAACTGGGCGACGTTCTTTCGCGCGAGATTCGCGAAGTCCTCGCGAATCTCGTAAGAGACCACTTGCCCCGCCGCTCCCACCGCGCGCAGCAGCGCGATCGTGAGCGCGCCAGCGCCGACCCCGCCCTCGATTACGGTGGCGCCGGGGAACACGTCGCCCCACACGAGCAGCGGCCCGGTATCTTTCGGATAGATGACCTGCGCGGTGCGGGGCAGATGCGGGATCAGATCGGCGTAAGTCGGCCGGAGCACGAGGAACGTCTCGCCCGTGCTGAATTTGACGCGCGAGCCTTCCTCGAGCCCGATCACCGCGCCGGCCGCGACTTCTCCGCGAATGAGCAGCTTCGCCTCGGCGCGCAGGATTTTCAGGTAGCGGCGGCCCTTGCGATCGATGAAGATGACGGCGTCGTTCTCTTTGAGGCGGGAGTCCAAGGTGGATTTACGCATAGACGCAACCGCCGAAGCGCGCAACCGCCTATTGACTATCGATCGCGGCGGCGTTTAGGCTTTAGGATGCGCCCGGCCTCCCGCAATCGTACGAGGGCCGGGTCGTTTTGCGTCGGGCGAGAGTGTTAAGCCAATCGTCGTAGACCGCGAGATCGGGCAAATGCGCGCACGCGCGCGCAATGCCGGCAGCTAGATTAATCGAGGGCGTTTTCCAAGATGGCGGAGAAGAAGGCGAAGACCGCTGAAAGAACGGGCGAAGTCCACCACAAGCACATCTGTCCCAACTGCGGCGCCGAGAGCAAAGTGACCAAGTTCGCCGGCTACGGACGGCGCGGCTTTTATCTCGTTTGCGAGAAGGCGTGCGGCTACATCGGCCGCACCCGATGAGCACGCCGATGGGCAGAGCGCGAAAAACCAAATCCTCCAAGCGCGATCGGTTCTCGAGCTTCGGCGACCTTTCAGAGGCGGCCGAGGAAGATGCCGATCTCCCCAAGGACGAGGCCGGCCGCCGCAAGATCAAGCGCCAGTATGCCGACTTGCTCGGCATCCGGATCGAGAAGCTGCGCGGCCACATCCTCAACCGCGAGCGCATCAACAAGACCATCGAGGGCATCTACTTCATCTGCGGCGAATGCATGAAGGTCTGCCATTCCCTCGATGACGGTTTGGTCGAGGACGCCACGAGTCAGAGCAATCTGTGCGGCGCGTGCGCCAAGGCGAAATCCGCCGCGGCTGCACAGGCCGCCCGCGAGGCGGCATCGCCGGCGCGCGCGCGAAAGCGCAAACGCGCCGTTGCGGGGTAGGGTTGTGCCGGCGGCGGGGAAGGGCTAAACAGGGCCGATGTCTTTTCAGTTAATTCGCCCCGACATCAACCTCGATTTCGTCGGGAAGCGGCATTTCTTCGTGATCCTGTCGACCGCGATCAATCTCGCGGCCATTTTTCTTCTCATCTTCAAAGGGCTTAACTACGGCGTCGATTTCGCCGGCGGCAGCGTCGTTCAAGTCCAGTTCTCAGGCTCGACCACCGCGGATTCGATCCGTTCCGCGCTCAAGCCCCTCGATCTCGGCGAGATCACCGTCCAGGATTTCGGAGCGGTCGGGCACGCCTACCTGATTCGCTTTGAGAAGGTGAAGAACATCGGCAGCCTCGGTCCCCGGCTCGAGGGCGAGTTCGACAAGACCTTCGGCAAGGGCGCGGCGAAAGTCGTGCGCGTCGAGAGCGTCGGGGCGAAGGTCGGCGGCGACTTGAGGCGCAAGGGTTTCCTCGCAGTCATTGTCGCGACCATCTTCATGGGCGCGTTCATTGCCCTGCAATTTCGCAACGTGAGCTGGAGTTTCGGCGCCGGAGCCGTGATCGCGCTCATCCACGACGTGCTGGTCGTGATCGGCGCGCTCGTCGTGAGCCAGTTGCAGTTCGACCTGACGACGCTCGCCGCGGTTCTCACCGTGATCGGTTACTCGGTCCACGACACGATCATCGTGTCCGACCGCATCCGCGAGGATGCCGCCAAGCGCCGGCGCGAGCCGATCGCCGCGATCATGAACCGGGCGATCAACGAGACGCTCTCGCGCACCATCCTGACCTCCGGCACCGCCATCGCGGTGCTGATCGCGTTGCTCTCCTTCGGCGGGCCGATCCTGCGCCCATCGGCGTTCACGCTCCTCATCGGGTTCATCACCGGAACCTATTCATCGATTTATATCGCGGGTCCGGTGGTCCTATTCTGGGAAGGCCGCGGCAGGCAGCGCCCGCTCTCCCGCGCGGCCTGAGCCGGGGCGCAGGCCGCTTTTCCGCGCCGCTCGCGGCGCGGCGCAATCGTGGCAATCTCGATTAAGACCGGTCGCGGAGCCTATGCACTCAGGGCGGCATCACCGCCCGAGCGCACGGAGCACGCGACGACGGTCACAATCGCGCTCGAGCGTGCGGACGGGATCGAACGCGTGATGCTCAAGTGTCGCATCGACGATGATCTGCTGGCGCTTGAAACCGCCCGCTCGGCCGACGCGATCGTCGCCCGGCTGGCGCCCTGGATCGAGCGCGAATTCGAGCAGGTGCGCGATGCGGCGCTCAAGGCCATCCGCACCGAGCATCGCCTGAACGAGATTATCTTCGATACCTCGACTCGCGGCCCGTTCTGACCTCGGCTACTCGCATCTCGGTGATCCCGGCGGCCGGAAAAGCAGTTCAGTGATTGGATTTGGCTGATCGATCGTCATATTAATCATGCTTTTAACGAAGAGAACTGGCGCGGAGGATTGCTAATGCGACCCGCGTTCGATTTCGCCCGCCAATGATTGCGTGTCACGCAGGCCCCACTCCGAAGAACGATCGCTCCTCGGGTGAAACGACCTCTGCGCTGCCCGCACAGCATCGACCAGGCATCTCTGACTGGCGCGAGGAACGATGGCCGGCGCTCGAAACTGACCAAAAAGGCCCGGTCAGGCTAGCTGCTGACCTATTGGTAAGGTTGAATTTCCCCTTGACAATCGGCCTGAATCGTTTAGATCAGGCAAGTGCATTCCGCTTGCCTGCATGGAAGCCGTTATGTATAGTGGACTCGACAGGTCCACTAATCGGTTTCGGCCCGTGTCCTGAAAGAGACGAAGCCAGAGAACGAGATGCTTAAGACGCCGATCTACATGGATAATCATGCCACCACCCGGTGCGATGACCGGGTTGTGAAGGCGATGCTCCCTTACTTTACGGAGAAGTTCGGGAATGCTGCCAGCCGCAACCACAGCTTTGGCTGGGAGGCGGAAGAGGCGGTCGACAAGGCGCGCAATCAGATTGCGGGGCTAATCAATGCCAAGCCCAAGGAGATTATCTTCACCAGCGGCGCCACCGAATCCGACAATCTCGCGATTAAGGGCGTCATCGAGTTCCAGAAGGAGAGGGGCAATCACATCATCACCTGCGTGACCGAGCACAAGGCCGTGCTCGACAGTTGCCGCGCCCTGGAACGCCAAGGCAAGGCGACGGTCACCTACCTGCGGGTGGACCGGTACGGAATGGTGGACCCCGACGAGGTCCGCAACGCAATTACCGATAAGACCGTACTGATCACGATCATGTACGCCAACAACGAGATCGGCACGATTCATCCGATTCGCGAGATCGGCAGGATCGCCAAGGACAAGGGCGTCGTGTTTCACTGCGATGCGGTCCAGGCGGTGGGCAAGATCCCCGTGGACGTTGAAGCCGACGGGATCGATCTGCTCGCGATGAGCGGTCACAAGATTTATGGTCCGAAGGGCGTCGGCGCATTGTACGTCCGCTCGAAGGGCCCGCGGGTCAGGATCACGCCGATTATCGATGGCGGCGGACACGAGCGCGGGATGCGGTCGGGGACGCTGAATGTGACGGGAATCGTCGGGATGGGCGCCGCGTTTGAGATCGCGGGGCGGGAGATGCCGGAGGAGGCGCGGCGGCTTGGCGAGCTCCGAAACAAGCTCCAGGCCGGGATATTCGAGCGCCTCGACGAGGTCTACGTCAACGGTCATCCGACCCAGCGCCTGCCCGGCAACCTGAACGTGAGCTTCGCGTACGTCGAGGGCGAGTCGCTCCTGATGGGCATCAGCGACGTCGCGGTCAGCTCCGGGTCCGCATGCACGTCGGCGACGCTGGAGCCGTCCTACGTGATTCGCGCGCTCGGCATCAATGAAGAGTTGGCGCACAGTTCGATTCGATTCGGGCTGGGGCGTTTCAATACCGAAGAAGAGGTCGATTACGTGACCGACCGGGTCTCCCGCGAGGTCAAGCGGCTGCGCGAGATGTCGCCGCTGTACGAGATGGCGAAGGAAGGGGTCGATCTCAAGTCGGTCAACTGGAAGGCGATGAGGGAATAATCGGCCGGAGGCCTTATGGCATATTCGAGTAAGGTTCTCGATCACTACGACAACCCCCGCAACGTGGGCAGCTTCGCGAAGGACGAGCCCAACGTCGGCACCGGCGTGGTGGGCGCACCCGAGTGCGGCGACGTGATGAAGCTGCAGCTCAAGATCAGCGACAGCGGGATGATCGAGGATGCGAAGTTCAAGACGTTCGGATGCGGCAGCGCGATCGCGAGTTCGAGCTACGTGACCGAGCTGGTCAAGGGCAAGCACATCGATGAGGCGATCGCGATCAAGAACACCGTCATCGTGAAGGAACTCAACCTCCCGCCCGTGAAGATTCACTGCTCGGTGCTCGCCGAGGACGCGATCAAGGCGGCGATCAACGACTGGAAGAAGCGCAAGGGCGCGGGCGTGGAGCCCGCCAAGGCGCAGCGGGCGTAACCGGCCCCGTGATGATTTCGCTGTCGGAAACCGCCGCGGAGAAGATCAGGCAACTCGCCGCAGCCAGGGGCGAGGGCGTTGGCCTGCGCGTCAAGGTCGTCGGCGGCGGATGCTCGGGGCTTCAGTACCGGATGGAGATCGACGGCGCGAAGGAACGCGACAAGATTTTCGAGCGCGATGGCGCACGCCTGATCGTCGACAAGAAGAGCTTCCTGTATTTGAACGGTTCCGAACTCGACTACGTCGAGGAGCTGATGTCGTCGGGGTTCAGGGTCATCAATCCCAACGTCAAGCGAAGCTGCGGATGCGGGGAATCGTTCGTCGTATGAGCGAACTGGGGCGGAGAGGCCGGGGTGATGTTGATCCAATGCCCGTCGTGCGGATCGCGCCAGGCGCCGCGGTTGATTTGCACGGAATGCGGCGGGCCGCTTGCGGCTGAACTCGACTGTTTCGCGGCGCTGGGACTCGATCGCAAGCTCGTAATCAATCCTGCCGCCCTCGAACGCTCCTATCACGACTTGAGCCGCAAGATTCATCCCGACCGCTTTGCTAATCGGCCCGCCGCGGTCCGCGCTGCGAGCCTGAGCGCGACTGCGCTGGTCACGCGCGCGTATCGGACGCTGCGCGATCCGGCCGCGCGGGGGCTTTACTGGCTCGAACTGAACGGCCACAAGCTCGCAACGGACAACAAGCAGGTGCCGGGCGATCTTGCCGAGCTGGTATTCGATGTCCAGGAGCAGCTCGCGGCGCTCAGGGCGATGGCGGGACGCGATGCGGGCGCGCTCGCCCAGGCAGTCGGCGCGCGGCGCGCCGAGTTGCAGGCGATATGGGATGACTCGCAGCGCGCGCTGGCGGAAAATTTTGCGCGATGGGATTCAAGCGGCGCATCCGATGCCAACCGGCTTACTGCGGAGCTTAAGGCGATCCTGTCCAGAATCGCGTACCTGCGCACGCTGATCCGCGACGTCGATCGAGAGCTGGAGAACACAAAGGCCGCCTGATATGGCGCGGATTTTCGGAATCGATCTCGGCACGACCAACAGCCTCATCGGCGTGATGGAGCAGGGCGCGCCGCGCGTGATTGCCGACCCCGAGACCGGCGAAGTCCTCCTGCCCTCGGTCGTGGCGATTGCGCCCAATGGCGCAGTGCACGTCGGACGCCGCGCGATCGAGATGGAGCCGCATCTGACGGTCGAGAAGGACGGCCGCGTAAGCGCCGCCGGCTTTCCCGGCGGTGAGTACGGCGCAGTGATTCGTTCGGTCAAGCGCTACATGGGACTGGGCGGCGATGAGATCGCAGCGGAGGATCGCAACCGCTACGCGTTTGCGGATCTGAGCGGCCCGGTCGCCCGTTTCCAGATCGGAAAGCGCACACTCACGCCGCCGCAAATCTCCGCAAAAATCTTGAAGGCGCTCAAGCGGCGCGTCGAGCGCGCGCTGGGCGAAGTGGTCGAACGCGTCGTCATCACCGTCCCGGCGTATTTCAATGACGGCCAGCGCCAGGCCACCAAGGACGCCGGGCGGCTTGCCCGTCTCGAAGTGGTCCGCCTGGTCAACGAGCCCACTGCCGCATCGCTCGCCTACGGGCTCAACCGCATCGCGAAGGGAAACGTCGCGGTCTACGACTTCGGCGGCGGCACATTCGACATCTCGGTCCTGAGCATCAAGGAAGGCATCTTCGAGGTGCTGGCGACCAACGGCGATACTCATCTCGGCGGCGACGATATCGACAACGCGCTCGTGGCCTGGCTGCTCGCGGACGTACCCGATCGCATAAAAACCGATCGGCACGTGTGGAACAGCGCGCGCAGGGCCGCCGAGGACGCCAAGAAGCGGCTGAGCGAATTCGGGGAAACCGAACTGGTTGTCGCGCTGCCGGGACATACGGTGAGCAAACGGCTGACGCGCGCGGAGCTCGAGGCGATCGCGGCGCCATTCGTGGACCAGACTATGCGGCGATGCGAGATGGCGCTTGCCGACGCGAAGCTTGAAACCGGCGCCGTCGATGCCGTCGTGCTGGTGGGCGGCGCGACACGGATGCCGATGGTCCGCCGGCGCGTCGCGCAGTTGTTCCGGCGCGAACCGTTGTGCTCGATCGATCCCGAGGAAGTCGTCGCGCTGGGCGCAGCGGTGCAGGCCGGCGTCCTGATGGGCACGCAGGGCGACATGCTCCTGCTCGACGTAGTGCCGCTTTCGCTCGGAATCGAAACGATGGGCGGCGTGATGGAGCGGATCATCCATCGCAATACCACGATTCCGACCAGCGTCACCGAGATGTTTACCACCGCGGTCGATAATCAGACCCACGTCGATGTCCATGTGCTGCAGGGCGAGCGGGAGCTGGCCAGGGATTGCCGCAGCCTGGCCCGGTTCAAGCTGGGGCCAATCGAGCTCCAGCCGGCCGGCGTGCCCCGGATCGCGGTCACTTTCCTCATCGATGCAAACGGGATACTAAATGTCAGCGCGCGCGATGAGCGCACCGGCCGCGAGCATTCGGTCGACGTCAAGCCCAGCTACGGGCTGACGGACGAGGAAATCGAGCGGATGCTCGAGGAGGCGATCGATCTCGGCGAGCAGGACCTGGAGCAACGGCTCCTGATTTCGGCTCGCAACGACGCCGAGCAAATACTGGTTGCGCTTCGCAAGCAGCTAGGCGATTATCCGGATTTGATAGACGCCGGCGAGCGCGGGAAAATGGAGGAGGAGGCGGCGAGGCTGGAAGCGGCGCGCATGGGAACCGATCGCGACCTCATTTCCAAACTCGTCAATCAACTGAACGAGCTGACCACGCCGTTCGCAGCGCGGATCATGAACTTCGAGATCGGCCAGGCGCTCAAGAAAAAGTCAGTGGATGAGTTGTCGTAACGGAGGCGCCCTCAAGATGGGACTCAAGTGGGATCAAGCGGAGGAGATTGCCGAGATACTTGCCGAAAACCACCCCGGACTCGACCCTCTCGATGTGCGATTTACCGACCTGCGCCAGTGGATAATCGACCTCGACGAATTCGATGACGCGCCGGGCGGCGCCAGCGAAAGCAAGCTGGAAGCCATCCAGATGGCCTGGCATGACCTCTACGAAGAGCAAAATGAAGATGAGAATGATGAATAGGGGCGGGTGGACTAGCGTCTCAATCATCTGAGGAGGTGGGGTTGTGGAAGACCAGGTGATATTGCGGGCGGAGCAGGGGGGAAAGATGCAGGAAAAGGAGACGTTGGACGAAAAGCTGCCGGGCTTGTTCGAACCCGACACGCTTTTGCCGATCCAGTACTTCGAGGCGATGCGCAAGAAGCATCTCCTCGAAGGCGAGAAGCGGCTCATCCTCAGCGTCCTCGAGGACGCCATCGAGTGCTTCATGAAGTGCATCGATGCGGCCACCAACAAGGGCCAGAGGCTGTTTCGCGACGCCGAGGAGTGGATCAACCACGAGGACAAGCGCTGGGTCTTCTCGTTCGACAACGTCTGCGACATGCTCGACATCAACCCCGAGTACATGAGGCGCGGATTGCACGGCTGGAAGGAGCGCCACATCGAAGTGCTCGAGCAGCGCCGCGCGGCGATCGAGGCGCAGCCGATTGCGGTGACCGTCGAGGCGCAGGTGCTTGCCGATGAGCCGGCTGCGGTCGCGGCGAGCAGCGCCGTCGAACCGGCGAAAGCCGCCGTCAAGGCGGCGGAGTCTCATCGCAAGGGCGCGCGCGCGCGCGCGGTCCGGCGGCCCTCGAAGTTTCGCAAAGCGCATCGCGCCTGAGCGCGTTCCGGCCGCTCCCGGCGGCTGGTTTCGTGCGACAGTTTGAAAGGCGGCCCACCAAGGGGGTCGCCTTCGCTTTTTTCGGGGGAATTCGCCCACTCCCGGCGACCGCGGGCATCTGCGATGCGGAAAATCGCGCCGAATTTTCTCTGACCATCGCGGACAGTTGAAATAGAATCCGCTTCGACGCAAACTAGCGGCCGCAGAGCGCGGCTTGCGTGCTGATCAACTATGGCCGAACTCGCCAACACGGCTCCGATGGACATGGGCGCGAGATTGCGCAACTGGCGCGAGGCGCTCCTGTCGGTGAATCTGCCCCCCGATCGGCCCATCGACGCCGTCTCGCGCTGGCTCATCATGACGCGCGCCGCGGTCCTGCCGATGACGCTCACCTCCGGCCTTATCGGCGGCCTGCTCGCGGGCGGAGCGGCTGGTGCGAACTGGTGGTACTTCCTGCTCGGCCTTGCGGGCCTGATGATCGCGCACGCCAGCAACAACCTGATCAACGACTACTTCGATCTGGAAAGCGGCATCGACACTTCGTCAGCGCCGCGCGCTCTCTACGCCCCGCATCCGGTGCTGTCGGGCTGGATTACCAAGTCGGAGCTTCTGCGTGCGATCGTAATTCTGAACCTCGCCGACGCGTGCATACTCGGCGTCCTTTTCGCGGTTCGCGGATGGCTCATCGTCGTGTTCGCATTGGCCGGGCTTTTCATCAGCGTGTTTTACGTGGCGCCGCCGCTCGGACTCAAACATAGGGGCCTCGGCGAGCCCGGCGTCTTCATCGTGTGGGGACCGCTGATGGTTTGCGGAACCTATTTCGTGACGACCGGGACGCTTCCGGCCTGGGTCTGGGTCGCATCGCTGCCGTACGCGATTTTGGTGACGACGGTGCTGATCGGGAAGCACATCGACAAGCTCCCCTACGACGCGGGGCAGCATGTCAGCACGTTGCCGGTGATTCTTGGCGAGCGCGTCGCGCTGCGGCTGAACCAGGGCTTGATGATTTCCTTCTATGTGGTCACGGTCGCGCTGGTCTTGCTCGGCGTGCTGGGGTTCGGCGTGTTGTTGGTGCTCGCAGCGCTGCCGGTCCTGTGGCGCACGGTCAATTTCTACTCGATGGCGAAGCCTGCGGAGCCGCCGCGCGGCTACCCGGTGTGGCCGCTATGGTACGTTGGCGCGGCGTTCATCCATACGCGTCGCGCGGGCGCGCTGTTTGTTCTGGGGCTGATTATAAACCGCATCGCAGCCGCTCTCTGAGCGGCCGCGCCAATCGCGAGAGACTTGCGACGTCGCTAGCCCGGCACGCCCGGGCGAGTATTAGCTCCGGCGGCGAGGTCGAGGACCTCTGCCAGATGCATCGGGCGGCGGCCGGGACAGAACTGGCGGATCTGCGAGCGGCACGAGAATCCGTCCGCCACGATAATCGTATCCGGCGCGGATTTTTCGATCACCGGTATCAGCACGCGCTCGCCGATCGCACGCGAAACTGCGAAATGGCGGCGGTCGTACCCGAACGCTCCCGCCATCCCGCAACATCCCGCATCGAGCACGTCCAGCTTAAGCCCCTCGATGCGCGAGAGCAGGGCGGTCTCGTGTCCGATTCCCGCGATCGCCTTTTGATGGCAATGGCCGTGGAGCAGCGCGTTGGCGCGCAATGGCGGGGGAGCAAACCCCGCCGCCTCGCGCGCGAGGAATTCATCGAGCATCAGCGCGCGCGATGCGAGCGCGCGCGCTCGCGGATCGGCCGGGAACAGCGCCGGAAGCTCATCGCGGAACGTGAGAATGCAGCTTGGCTCCAGCCCGACGACGATCGCGCCCCGCTCGACCGCGGGACTAAGCGCATCCATCGCCTCGACCAGCCGCTGGCGGGCCGTATCGAGCATGCCCTGATCATAGAGCGGGCGCCCGCAGCAGAGGTCGGCCGCGGGAATCGTCACGCGAAATCCCGCGCGTTCGAGCACGGCCACTGCGGCGATCGGGACCTGCGGTTCGAAGAAATTGTTGAACGTGTCGGGGAACAGCACGACCTCGCGCGCCGCGGGATTCGCACCGGCGTGCCGCGCGAACCATGATCGAAACGTGCGGCTGGCGAAACGAGGAAGCGTGCGTTCGGGATGAATTCCGAGGGCGCGCTTTGCGAGCGCGTCCAGGCCCGCCGCGTGCGAGACCGCATTTGCGAGCGCCGGCGCGATCGACGCGAGGCGCGCAAGTTCGTGCAGATGCGCGAAGAATCGCGCATGAAGCGGCCGGGGATTCCGCTCGTAGTAGTGCGCGAAGAACTCGGCCCGGTACGTCGCCATGTCCACCGATGCCGGGCATTCGTTCTTGCACGCCTTGCATGACAGGCACAGGTCGAGCGCCTCCTTGATCGCCGGGTCGCTGAAGCCGCCATCGAGCAAGTCGCCCGTCAGCGCCTCGAACAGCAGCCGCGCGCGTCCGCGCGTGGAATGAATCTCCTCGCGCGTCGCCATGTACGATGGGCACATCGTGCCCGCATCGGTCTTGCGGCACTTGCCGATTCCGACGCACTTGAGCGCGGCACCGGCCAGGCCGCCCTCGGCGCTCAGATCGAAGTGAGTCGCAACCGCGTGCGGGCTGTAGCGCGGACCGAGCCGCAGATGCGAATCCAGCCGGTGCGCATCGACGATCACCCCCGGATTCATCCGCCCCGCGGGATCAAAGGCGCGCTTGAAGTCCCTGAACGCATCCATCAGCGCAGGCGGATACATCATCGGGAGCAGCTCCGAGCGCGCCAGGCCGTCGCCGTGCTCGCCCGAGAGCGATCCCCCGAACTCCGCGACCAGCGCGCCGATCTCGGTCATCGCGCGGCGGAATATCGCAATCCCGCGCTCGCTTGCGAGATCGAAATTGATTCGCGCATGAACGCATCCCTCTCCGAAATGGCCATAGTAGGTCGCGGCCGAGAGATCGTGGCGGTCGAGAATCGTGTTGAACGACCGCAGATACGCGCCGAGCTTCGCTGGCGGCACCGCGGTGTCCTCGGCGCCCGGCCAGGTGCGCGGATGGCCGGGAATGTATGCGCCCGAGCCGAGCCCCGACTCGCGAAGCCGCCAGACCGCGCCCTGGTCGCCCGGATCGCCGAGATACGCGACGCCCGAGCATTCGCGAATCCGGCGCGCCTCGCCGATGAGGCGCTCCGCCCGTTCGCGCGCTTCGTCGGCCGTGTCGCCGCCGAGTTCGACCAGCAGGAACGCGCGCCCGCTGGGAAGCAGCCGGACGGCCTCGAGCCCCTTTTCCCGTGCGAAGTCGGGCAGGTGATGGTCGAAGCCCTCGAGCGCCTCGGGGCGATGCTCCAGTATCCGCGCCGTCTGGTCCGCGGCGAGATAGACATCATCGAAGCCGAGCACCACCAGCGCGAGTTTCTCCGGCCGGCGAACGGCCTGCACCGTGGCGCGCAGCGTGACCGCCAGGCTGCCCTCAGAGCCGACGAGCGCGCGCGCCAGGTTGAAGCCCGCCTCCGGCAGGAGCTGATCGAGATTGTAGCCCGAGACGCGGCGCGGGATTTTCGGGAAATGCTCGCGAACCAAATCCGCGGATCGATCGCGCAGATCGCGAAGCGAGCGGAGCATCTCGCCCGCGCGGCCGCCCTCCGCGATCGCGCCGTCAAGTTCCGCATCGCTCATCGGGCCCTCAAGCTTAAGATGCGTACCGTCGTACAGGATCGCATCGAGCGCGGCGAGATTATCGACCGTCTTCCCGTAAGCCGCCGAATGCGCGCCGCACGAGTTGTTGCCGATCATCCCGCCGATCGTGCAGCGATCCTTGGTCGATGGGTCCGGGGCGAAGAAAAGCCCGTGCGCGGCGAGCGCTGCGTTGAGCTGGCTCTGCACGACGCCGGGTTCAACCTCGGCGGTGCGATTGGCGGGGTCGATCGCGAGAATCCGGTTCATGTACTTCGAGAAGTCGAGCACGAGCGCCGCATTCGTGGCCTGCCCGGCCAGACTGGTGCCGCCGCCGCGCGAAAGGATCGGCAGCCCATTGTCGCGCGCGATCGCGAGCGCGCGCCCGACGTCGCCCTCGTGGCGCGGAACCACGACGCCGATCGGCACCTGCCGGTAATTTGAAGCATCGGTTGAATAGACGGCGAGCGAGCCGGCGTCGAATCGGACCTCGCCCTCGATGGAGCGGGCGAGCTGGTTTCTGAGAGCGTCGAGGGTGGGCATTGGCATCGCGCGCGAGAAGCTGAAATCTAAAGTAACAAGTTAAGATTCGGCCGCCGCATTACCTTGTCACTCCCTCAGCGTCTCTCCCCGCGACGGCTTCGGTCAATCGGAGAAATTAGTCGCGGCGATCGGGATCGTCGGACGGCGGCTCGGCTGATGGCGCCGCCTCGCCCTCAGGCGCCTCCGAGGCGCGCTCCTCTGTCGAGTCTTCGGTCTCTTTAGGCGGCGCCGCCGCAGCGTCCTCGGGATGCGTCTCGACGCCCTGAACCGGTCCGGTCGTCGCCTGTGCGACCGCGGCCTCAATTTCGCGGAACTCCTTCAAGTCGGGGAGGCTCTCCAAATCCTTGAGCCCAAACACCTCGAGAAATTCCGGCGTCGTCGCGTATATCATCGGGCGTCCGGGCGCCTCTTTGCGGCCCGCGATCCGGATGAGCCGGCGCTCGAGCAGGGTTTCGAGCACCGCGCCGGAATCGACGCCGCGAAGCTGCTCGATCTCGGGACGCGTGACCGGCTGGCGGTAGGCGATAATCGAGAGGGTTTCGAGGAACGGGCGGCTGAGGCGCGGCGGCCGCGTGGCGAGCAGCGCGCGCACGTAATGGGCGTGTTCGGGCGGCGTGCGAAACTGGTAGCCGCCCGCGACCTCTTCGAGCAGGATTCCGCGATTGCGCGCCGCGTAATCGGCCGCCATCTCGGCGAGCGCTTTCTGGATCGCCGCGCGCGGCTCGTGCTCGAGCACCGCCGCCAATCGCCCAAGCGAGACCGGCTCTCCCGCCGCGAACAGCAGGCTTTCAAGAATCGATTTGAGGCGTTCCTCTTCCACCGTCCCCTCCGCCGCGCAATTCAAACCTTCTATGCCCGTGCCGGCTCGGCCGGACGCGGCGTGCGCTGTTCGAGCATGATCGGGCCGTAGCGCACCTGCTGGTATGCGATCACCTCGCCGCGCCTTATAAGCTCGAGCAGCGCTATGAAGGTCGCAATCAACAAGGGCCGATCGTTGAGGTCATCGAACAGGGCCGTGAACTCGACTCTCTGCCCGCCCGCGAGCGCGGCGAGGATTCGCGGGATGCACTCTGCGACCGGGATATCGCGCAGCACTATTCCGCGCGGCGCCTGGTCGGCCACGCGCTTCAGCACCGCCCCCATCGCCTCGACCAGGTCGAACAGCGATGCCGTGAAACGAACCTCGCCGCCCGACTCCGGCGCAGGTTCGCCCGGCGCGGTGAACACGTCGCGTCCGAGGATCGGCCGCGCGCCGAGCTTTTCGGCCGCCTCGCGATAGCGCTGGTATTCGAGCAAGCGCTCGATGAGGTCGCGCTGGAGTTCGAGCGCCTCGTCGGTGTCGGCCGCCTCGGGATGCGGCAGCAGCGAGAATGACTTGATCAGCAGCAGGGTTGCCGCCATCACCAGGTACTCGCCCGCGACATCGAGGTTGAGCTGGTCGAGCAGTTCCAGATAGGCGAGGTACTGCTCCGTGATGACGCTCGTGGTGACCTCGTGCGGGTCGAGTTCCGCGCGCTTGAGCAGATGGAGGAGCAGGTCGAGCGGCCCCTCGTAGGTGGGAAGCTTGAAGCGCGGCGCGGGGTCGATTCCGGCTCTTGGCGCTTGCGGCTCCCCGCTCATATCAACATCCGCAGAATCGCGTTGATTATCGGGTTAATCACCGCCCCGACCGAACCCGTATATAGCAGCACCAGGAGGATTAGAAAGCCATAGCGTTCGGTGCTCGCGAATGCGCGCGCGGCGGAAAGCGGCAGGAGCCCGACCACTACGCGTCCGCCGTCGAGCGGAAGCACGGGAAACAGGTTGAAGACCGCGAGCACGATGTTGATCACGATCGAGGCCTGCAACATGTATGCGATCGGCACCGCGATCTCGGCGCCCCACGGCGCGCCCAGGAACCGCATCGCGACTCGCAGGCCGATCGCGCTCAGCACCGCCAGGGTGAGATTCGTCAGCGGCCCCGCGGCCGCGACTTCCATCATCCCGGAGCGCCCGTTGCGCAGCCGCGCGAAATTGACCGGCACCGGCCTGGCGAAACCGAATACCGGCAGATGAAAAAAGAGCAGCGCCGCGGGCAGCAGGATCGTGCCGAAGAAGTCGATGTGCGGAATCGGGTTCAGCGTCAGGCGGCCGGCGCGAAGCGCGGTGTCATCGCCAAGCCTCAGCGCCACCACGCCGTGCATGATCTCGTGCAGGATGATCGCGAACATGGTCGGCAGCGCCCAAATCGAAACCTGGACCAGGAACTCGGGAATCTGGCTCAATTCAGGGTTTCCTTTCGGCCGCCGGCGGCGTCGCGGGTCGCGCGCGGATGGTAGGTGCGATGAACCTTGCGCAGGTGGCTGCGGGAGAGATGCGTATAGATCTGGGTGGTCGAGATGTCGCTGTGGCCCAGCATCTCCTGTACCGCGCGCAGGTCGGCTCCGCCCTCGAGCAGGTGGGTCGCGAACGAATGCCTGAGCGTGTGCGGGCTTACCCAGGAAAGCCGCGGCTCGCAGCCGGCCCATCCCTTGAGCGCCTTGAAAAAGCCCTGGCGCGTCATCTGGCGGCCAAGCCGCGAGACGAACACGGCTTGCGATTTGCGCGCAGGCCGCGCGCGGCGCCGTTTGTTTTCGGCCGCGGAATCCTTCTCGCGGCGCGTCAGATAGTCCAAAAGCGCCCGGCGCGCCGCGCGGCCCAGCGGAACGATGCGTTCCTTCGAGCCCTTGCCGAACACGGTCAGCGTCCCGGCCCTGAGGTTCACCTGGGTCAACTGCAAGCCGACCAGTTCCGACACGCGCAGTCCGCTTGCGTACAGCACCTCGAGCATCGCGCGGTCGCGCAGCCCGCGCAGGGTTTTCGTGTCGATCGCGGCCAGCAGGATCTCCACGTCCTTGAGCGAGAGCGTGCGCGGGAGCTTGCGCGGATGCGGCCGCAGCTTGACCGACGGCGCGGGATCGCGCCCGATGATTCCGCGATCGACCAGCTCGCGCGCAAGTCCGTGGAGGCTCGCGAGATGGCGGCGCTGGGTCGCCACCGCAAACCCGCGCTCGGCCAGTTGCGCCAGGTACGCGGTCATCATTGCAGCATCGAGTTCCCCGGGCCTGCCGCCGCGGCCGCGGCAGAATTCCTGGAAGTCGCGAAGGTCGTGCCCGTACGCATCGAGCGAATGGCGGCTAAGCCCGCGCTCGACCGCCTGGCGCGCGAGATGGCGGTCGATGACCTCGTCCCAGCCGGGCGCAGGAGTGCTCAAGCGGTGGCTTCCTCGGCCTGCGGCTCGGCAAGTTTCTGCAGCAGCAGGTCGCGCAGCTCGCGCATCCGGGCAAGCTCGGTGATTTTGTTTCCCGCGCGGTCGCTCACGTAGAAGACGTCGAGCGCCTGGTCGGCATTGGTCGAAATCCGTGCGAGATGGATCAGCAGTCCGAGCTTGAACAGCGTATGCGTGATCGTGAACAGCAGCCCGACCCGATCCTGCGTGAACACGTCGATCACGGTGTATTGCTCGGATGAGCGGTTGTCGACGGTGACCTCGGTCGGAACGCGGCGGACGAACTTCGCAAGCGCGATCTTGACGTGATGCGCCGATGCGACCAGGTCGGCGATATCCTGCCGGCCCGTGATCACGCGCTCGAGGTCGTTGGACACGCGCGTCCATCGCTCCTCTTCCATCGCCATCGCCCCGGCGCCCTCGAGGTGCGAGACGCGGAAGACGTCGAGCGCAATCCCGTTGGTCCGGGTCGTGATGCGGGCGGAGAGGATGTTGAGATTATTGGCGGTGAGCGCGCCCGCGATCATGGAGAACAGGCCGGGCCGGTCGGGCGTCACCACGGTGAACTCGCTGAATTCGAGGTCGGGGAAATGGCGATGGCGCGAGACCAGCGGGCGGTCGCCCAGCGCGCGCATCAGGTCGAAGTGCATCCCGATATCGCGCTCGGGGACGGTGAAGAAGTAACGGTCGGGCATCTCGGCGAGGAAGGATTCGATTTCCGCCGCCGGCGCGCCCGCGCCCGTGAGCTGTTCGCGCACCGCGCTCTTGACGATCATCAGCCGGCGCGCGGGGTCGATCGCCTCGCGATCGCCCTGTTCCTGCACCTTCAGCGCGCGCATATACAGCTCGCTCAGCAGCATGTCGCGCCAGTTGTTGTACACGTTGGGCGCGACCGCCCGCATGTCGGCGTACGTGAGCAGATAGAGCGCCTTCAGCCGTTCGATCGAGCCCACCTCGCGCGCGAACTCATCGACGGTGCGCTGGTCCTCGATGTCGCCCTTCTGCGCGATCTGCGACATCATCAGGTGATTGCGCACCAGGAAGACGACGAGATCGACCTCCTCGGAATCGAGCCCGAGGCGCTCGGAGACCTCCGCCGTAAGCTGCGCTCCGCGCTCGTGATGGTCGTGGCCGTGGCCCTTGCCGATGTCGTGGAGCACGAGTGCAAGGAAGACCATCGGGAGGCAGGCGAGTTCGCGCGCGACTTCGGTGAGCAGCGGGATCGCATCCTTGTATTCGCCCGTGCGAAGCCGCTCGAGTTCGCGCACCGCGGCCAGCGAATGACGGTCCACGGTGTAGATGTGGTAGAGGTCCTGGAGCACTCGCGCGTACAGCTTTCCGAACTCCGGAATGATCGCGCCCAGCACGCCCGAGCGATGCATCGCCTCGAGCGTGTCGGCGACCCGGCTGCGCGCCGAGAGAATCTTCATCAACTCGGCTCCGGTCCTCGCATCCCGGCGCATCGCGTCGTCGATGAGGGGCAGGTTATCGCGCACGAGCTGGTAGGTGCCGCCCGACAGGTCAACGCCCTGCGCCTGGCAGTCCGCGTAAATCGAAACCAGGTTGAGCGGATCGCGCTTGAAGAAGTCCATCTCGGCGATTATCAGCAGGTTTTGCTGCACGAGGACGCCGGGGCGAATCTGGCGCGCAGAGGGGCGGCGGAAGAACCGGGTGCTCGCAGGACCCTCGATCACTCGCGCGACCAGCCCCTCGGCGAAGCGATTGACCGTGCTCGCGTGCTGGTAATACGCGCGCATCAGGCCGGAGCCCGCCTCCTGGCCGTCCAGCGGGCCCAGCCCGAGCACCGGTTCGATCCGCTCCTGCATCTCGAAGGTCAACTGATCGAAATGGCGGCCGGTCAGGAAGTGCAGGGAGTTGCGCACGCGCCAGAGGAAATCGCGCGCCTCCATCACCTCGGCGGTCTCCGCTTCGGTGATCACCGCCTTCTGCACGAGATCCTCCAGCGAATGAACCTTGTACTTGACCTTCGCCAGCCACAGCGCGGTGTGAAGATCGCGAAGTCCACCCTCGCCCTCCTTGATCTGAGGCTCGAGCAGGTAGATCGAATCGCCGTACTTCGCGTGCCGCTCGCGGGTCTCCTCGAGCTTGGCCTGGAGGAATTTCTGCTGATTTCGATTCAGCACTTCGTCCTCGACCAGCTTGTCGAGGTCCGCGTACAGCTTCTCGTCGCCGGCCAGAAAGCGCGCATCGAGGAGCGCGGTCTTTTCCTTGAGGTCGTTGTTCATCAGCCGGACGCATTCGCGCGCGTTCCTTACTCCGTGTCCGACCGTGAGGCCCGCATCCCAGAGCGCGTGGAGGATGATCTCGGTGACGATCTCCGCATACGGGCCGCGCTTGTAGTCGTGAAGAAAGAGCAGGTCGATGTCGGACTGCGGATTCAGCTCCGCCCGACCGTAGCCGCCGCGCGCGACGATCGCGATGCGCTGGTTGAGTTTCGGGAAGCGCCGCCCGTGTTCGGCGTCGGCGTACCGGTAGAGCGCGCGCATCAGGTCGTCGATTGCGGCGGTCAAATCGCGGACGATCTCGCTTCCGCTCGCGCCCTTGAAGTGACGGTCGGCAAGTTCCGCGCGAATGGCTTCGAGGTATGCGCGCGCGACCTGGCCCGGCGCGCGCGTGGTTTCCATCTCCCCGTACAGCGCATCCTCGCCGCGCGGTATCGCGCGCTCGGGCGGGCTGCTCAGCGCGGGTCGAACGCTGACGGTCACAGGTCTCCCACCGCGGCGTCGGCGTTGAGGAAATGGACCACGGCGGTTGCGATTCCTTCGGCGAGGGTATCCTGGTACTGCGATGACGCAAGCCTGCCCGCCTCGGAGCGATTGGAAAGGAAGCCGCATTCAACCAGCACCGCCGGCATGTGGGCTCCCACTAGAACCCAGAACGGTCCCATCCTTGCGCCGAGCGCGTTCACATCGAGCCCCAATTTCGCATTCAGGTCCGCGACCGTCTGCGCGTCAATCATTCTTGCCAGGGATGACGATTCCGCCGCCTTATACTGCTGGCGCAGATCGGCCAGGATGTAGTTTAGGTTGGCCCCGTCCGGCGTGCCATAGGGCGCCGCCGATGTTCCACCATTTTCCATCCGCGCCAGCCTGATCGTCGCGCGGTCGGTCGTGTTGTTGAGATAATATACCTCGATTCCGGCGGTCTCGGGATTCGGGCTCGAGTTGAGATGAATCGAGACGAACAGCTCGGCGTCCTCGCGATTTGCCATCCGCGTGCGCTCCGGAAGCGGGACGAACACGTCGGTCGAGCGAGTCAGCTCGGCGCGCACCCCGCGCGCATCGAGCGCGTCGCGCAGGCGCTGCGCAATTTGGAGCGAGAGGTATTTCTCGACCAGACCGGATGCGGATGAGGTTCCCGGATCGTAACCACCGTGGCCGGGATCGATCATCACGAGCGGATGTCCCGGCGCGGACTGAAGAGATGCGTCCGCATCGCGAATCTCGGGTGACGGGGCCGGTTGCTCCACGGCCGGCGGTGCGCTCTTAAGCTCTGGCTGGGGAGGCCGCTCGATGGCGGGCTCATTCGATGCGATTTCCCCGGGCGGCGCGACCCGTGGCGATGCCGGAACGCTTGTTTCGGGAATTGCGGGCGTCTCGCGTCGAGGCTTAGGGGATGCGCCGTACTCATCGCGGGCGAGCAGGGGAGCGGCGAGGTTCGGCACCGCGCCGACGCGCGCGAAACGAAGCACTATCGTGTGATTCAGGCGCGCGATCGCGTAGTCGGACTTGCCCTCCACCTCGACCACGATCCGCGCATGGCCATCGCCGGTATCGATCGCGCGCACGGTCCTCACGGGCGCGGTTTCGCTGCCGAAGAACGGGCGCGGGGGAATTTCGATTCGCGCCCGCCCGATCTCGATCCACAATTCGTTTCCGTGGGTGCTCAGATGCCATCGCGGCGCGATTGGGCGGAAGCCGAAGCGCATCTCGACGGCCTGGCCGCTGCGCTCGATGCGCGCCGATTCAAGCGCCGGCGTCCTTGCTGCAATCGCCGGCGCCGCGAGGATTACGCCGATCGCCGCGGCCAGCGCCACGATCGCAATCGCTCGCCTCATCGATTCCACCGCCGCCCCATCACCGCCTCGATTTCGATGCGTGCGCGCTTGGCCTACCCGCCGTCCTTGCGAAGTCTCGATCTGAGGGATGCGAGCGCGGCCAGAGCGTCCACGGGCGTCATGCGATCGATATCGAGCGCGCGAATCTCCTCGACGACGCGGCTTTCGGCCGCGGAGAACAGGCTCATCTGCGCGGCCGGCCGCTCCACCTGGTGCTGGTGCGCCAGGCGCGGCATCCCGCTCTCATCGAGTTCGCCCTGTTCCAGGTTGGCAAGAATCTCGCGGGCCCGCCCGACGATCGAGTCCGGCAATCCCGCCAGCCGCGCGACCTCGATCCCGTAGCTGCGCGACGCCGGCTGCTCGATCACGCGCCGCAGGAACAGCACCTCCCCGCCCCACTCCCGCACCGCCATGCTGAGATTCTTAACTCTGGGTCTCTCGCGCGCAAGGTCGGTCAGCTCGTGAAAATGCGTCGCGAACAGCACTTTCGCGCGCGTCGAGTCGTGCAGGTATTCGGCGACCGCCCACGCGATCGCAAGCCCGTCGAACGTGCTGGTGCCGCGGCCGACTTCATCGAGCAGCAGCAGGCTGCGATCGGTGAGCCCGCGCAGCAGCCGCGAGGTCTCGCTCATCTCGACCATGAACGTGGACTCGCCGCGGCGAAGCTCGTCGCGCGCTCCGATTCGGGTCATCACGCGGTCGATCACGCCGATGCTCGCCTCGGTGGCGCAAACAAAGCTTCCCATGTGCGCCATGATTGCGATCAGCGCGACTTGCCGGAGATAGGTGGACTTGCCCGCCATGTTGGGGCCGGTGACGAGCAGGAGTTGGCGCGATTCGGGGTCGGCATCGAGGTCGTTGGGGACGAACTCGCCCGCGCGCATCCCGGCCTCGAGCACGGGATGGCGTCCGTCGCGAATCCGGATGCGCCGCGATGAGTTCATGGCGGGCCGCACGTAGCCGCGCCGGCGCGCGACTTTCGCCAGGCCCGCCAGAGCGTCGAACTCGCCTACCGCGCGCGCACTCTCGAGTATCGCGGCGCTGTGCGCCTGGAGATCGCGGAGCAGCCTGGTGAACAGTTGCAGCTCGAGTTCCTTGAGGCCCGACTCGGCGGAAAGAATCTTGCGCTCGAGTTCCTTGAGGTTCGGCGTGGTGAAGCGCTCGGCGCCGACCAGCGTCTGCTTGCGCTCGTAATCGGCGGGCACGCGGCCCAGGTTGGGCTTGGTCACCTCGATGTAGTAGCCGAAGACCTGGTTGTAGCGGACCTTGAGGGACGGAATTCCGGTGCGCTCGCGCTCGGCCGCCTCGAGCCGGGCGATCACCTCGCGCGCCCCCGATGCGAGGCTTCGCAGTTCATCGGCCTCGGCGCTGAAGCCCGTGCGAATTACGTTCCCGTCGCGGGCGTTCATCGGGGGCTCATCCGAGACGGTTGCGAGAATTTGCGCGGCGAGTTCGGGTTTGGGCGTGATTCGCGAGGCAAGCTCGCGCAGCAGCGGGGCGCGCCGCGCGGCGATCCATTCGCGAAGCGCCGCGACGCCCTCGAGCGCCTGCGCCAGGCGCAGACAATCGCGCGGCCCTGCCCGCATCGCGCCCACCCGGCCCGCAAGCCGCTCGAGATCGCCAATTTGCTTGAGCGCACCGGCGGGAACCGCACCCAGATCGGCGTCAAACAGTTCCTCGACCGCATCGTGACGCGCGCGAATCTGATCGAGTAAGACCAGCGGATAGACGATCCAGTTGGCCAGCGTGCGCGCGCCCGCCGCAGTCACCGTCTCATCGAGCACCGATAACAACGAGCCCTTGCGCGAGCCGTCAGTCGCGGTGACGAGTTCGAGATGGCGCCGCGTGGTCTCGTCCACGAGCATGTACTCGGTTGCGCGGTAGAGGGCGGGCGGCGTCAGGTGCGCGAGATCGCGGCCGAAATTCTCCTCGACGTAGATGAGCGCAGCGCCGGCGGCCGCGGCCAGCGCCGGGTCGAGCACCGCGATTGCGCCCTCGCCGAAGCGCGCCGCAAGCGACTTGCGTGCCGCATCGGGCGCGAAGCGGGCGGGATCGAGCACGCTTAGGAGGCATCCCGCATCTTCGGCTATCGATTTGATTTCGCCATCCGGTCCCGCGGCGATTATCTCGCGAGGAGCAAGCCGCGCGATTTCCTCGCGCAGCGCCGGAGCGCCCGCGACGCGGGTTGCGAGGAACTCCCCCGTCGATACGTCGAGCGCCGCCAGCGCGAAACCCGCGTCGTCGCGAAGCGGTGTAATCGCAACCAGGTAGCTCTTCTCGCCGGCGACCAGCACCGTCTCTTCGCCGACGGTGCCGGGCGTTATCACGCGAACGATCTGGCGCGGCATCAGCCCTCGCGCGCGGGCGTCGGCCTGCCCCTGCTCGCAGATCGCAACCTTGTATCCGGCGCGCAGGAGCTTCGCGATGTAGGGGTCGACAGCGTGGTAGGGGACGCCGCACAGCGGCACGCCGTCCTTGGAGCGCGAGGTGAGCTGGATATCGAGCACGCGCGCGCCGACCTCGGCGTCCTCGAAGAACATCTCGTAGAAGTCGCCGAGGCGGAAGAACAGGAGCGCGTCGGGAACGCGCTGCTTGACGCTCAGGTATTGCGCGATAAGCGGTGTCTGTCTGACGGCCACGATACCGGCTCGCCGCAGAGAATATCGGGCGCATGGCGTGCGCGCAAAACGACAAAGTCGCGCTCGAGCGCGCCGCCTGATCGTCCCTGAGGCCGGTGCAAATGTCCGAAATTCACGTCCCCAGGTTGCTGACCGTGCTTTTTTTTCATCTGGCGGCGCACTATAAGGGGCCTTGGAGGATTATAGCGGTCCGGCGCGTCGGGCGTCCGCATCTGCCACAGGGGTTGGTGCTGAGGCCCGGCGCGTATCGGTCAGGGGATGGGCCAGGGGAGGTGGTCCGGCAACCGGTTGATCCTGCCAGAGGTAGGGATCGGCGATGGCAGAAGAGAAGAACGGCGATCTGATCGAGGCGATGATCTCGTCGCGGCCCACGCGGCGAGCCACTCAGAATTCTACATCTGAAGCAGAGACGGAATCCGAGGTCAGGATCGTCACGCCCGGCGAAGAGCCGGCCCGCGCACCGCGCCCGTCGAAGGCATCCGAGCTCGAGGGCCGAATCGATGTGCGTCCGATCGGCACTCCGCTCGGCTTCAGGGAACTTTCCGCACTGCACAAACGGACCTGGGGCAACTTGAACGTCCACGAGAAGCGCGTTCACGTGCTGCTCTGGCCGCTCGCGCTTCACTTCGGCCTCTACGACATCAGAGCCGGCCAGGAGCGCAAGCGCCCGCCGCTAATCGGAGCGTTCTGGGGGCGATGTCTCGCCGACTCGCCGCTGACGCTGGGCCATCTCTACCCGGCCTCGCTGTTCAAGGGTCTGGACGCCATCGAGGTGTGGGAGTTCGGCGGCCTGGTGATCGATCCTAATTACCAGGGCAAGGGCCTGCTCAGGACGATCTCGGAGACGGCCAAGCTGTTTCTGTTCTCGCGCCGGCCCAAGCTGATAATCACGAGCCCGGTCGAAACGCTCTATCCGATCTACAAGCAATTCGGGCTCAAGACCGTCGGCAAGGCGCCGATCCAGTATCCGTACGTCAACGACGTGAAGGTGTGGCTGATGTACGGCGATTTCGAGGAGCTTGCCAAGCCCTACTTTATGTAGGATTTATTGTCTGGCGTTCTGTTGGCTCGATCCACTCGGCTTTCGCGATCGCATCCCGCGCCCCGGCGCGCGCGACCGGCAAGCGCGATCCTGCTCGCCGGCGGGCGAAGCTCGCGGATGGGCCAGGCGAAGGCGATGCTGCCGTTCGGGGGGGTGACGCTGATCGAGCGGATTGTCGCGGAGCTCGGGCGCGCATTCGATGAAATCGTGGTGGTGGCCGCGCCGGAATCGGCGGGGCAGGTCCTGCCGCGCCTGCCCGGCGTGGTGATCGTCCGCGACGATCGCGAATACTTGGGCCCGGTCGGAGCGGTGGCGCGGGGGCTCGATGCAATTTCCCACGACGCCGCATTCGCGTGCGCGTGCGACCTGCCGATGCTGGATTCGCGCGTGGCGCGCCGGCTGGTCGAGATGCTGAAGTCGCGGGATGCGGTGATTCCGGAAATCGCGGGCGTATTGCAGCCGCTTCATGCCGCGTATCGAAAGCGATGCGCGCGGGCGCTCGATCAGATGTCGGCGGCCGGCGAGGAGCGCCTCGCTGCGATTTGCGATTGGGTGTCGGTCCGGCGCGTGAGCGAGTCCGAGTACCGCAAGATCGATCCGGACCTGCAGAGCATCTTCAACCTGAACACGCCCGAGGACTACGCCTTGGCGCTCAAGCTCGCCGGGCTTGCGCGGTGACGGGCCGGCGCGTTCGCCGCGGCCTCACTTCGCCGCAGGCTGCCAGCGCAGGATCGGATGGCGGGCCGCTTCGGCCTCATCGACGCGCGAGAGCGCAAGCGTGTGAGGCGCGTTCTTCAGCAACTCGGGCTCGCTAAGCGCTTCGTCGTAAATCCGTTCCATCGCAGCAATGAACGCATCGATGGTTTCCCGCGCTTCGGTCTCGGTCGGTTCGATCATGATTGCGCCGTGCACGACGAGCGGGAAATAAATTGTCGGCGGATGGAATCCGAAATCGAGCAGGCGCTTGGCGATGTCGAGCGTGCTCACGCCCGCGCGGCGCTCGAGGTCGTGTTCCAGGACGCATTCGTGCATCGAGCGCTCGGGTGTTGCGCTCTTAAAGCGCACCTCGAGGCGCTTGCGCGCGTAGTTGGCGGTGAGAATCGCAAGCCGGCTCGCCATCGCAAGCCCGTCCCCGCCCATGGCCAGGATGTACGCGTACGCGCGCACGAGCATACCGAAATTCCCGTGGAATGATCTGAGCCGCCCGATCGAGTCCGGCCGATCGCAATCCAGCGTCCATCCGCGAGCGGTCCTCTTCAGCCGCGGGACGGGCAGGAACGGTTCGAGGTCGCGCTTGACCCCGACCGGTCCCGCGCCGGGGCCGCCGCCACCGTGCGGCGTCGAGAAGGTCTTGTGCAGGTTAAGTTGCACGATGTCGGCGCCCATGTGGCCGGGCTTCGCAACACCCATAAGGGCGTTCATGTTCGCGCCATCGAGGTAGAGCAGGGCGCCGCGCTCATGCAGCACGCGCGCGATCTCGCAGATTTCGGGCTCGAAGATTCCAAGCGTGTTCGGATTCGTCACCATCAGCGCAGCGACGTCGCCGTCGGCGAGCCGGGCAATTTCGGCGGCCTCGAGGAACCCGCGCGGGTTGGATGGCGCGACGACCACCTTGAACCCGGCCAGCGTGCAGCTTGCCGGGTTGGTGCCGTGCGCGGTGTCGGGGATTATCACCTTGCTGCGCCGCTCGCCGCGCTTTTGAAGGTATGCGCGCGCCGCCAGCAATCCGGTGAGTTCGCCCTGCGCGCCGGCTGCGGGATGAAGCGACACGGCGTCCATCCCGGTAATCTCGGCGAGCGCCGCTTCCAGCCGCGCCATCAGTTCGAGCGCGCCCTGCGCGAGATGCGCCGGGGTGAGGGGATGAAGCTCCGCGAAGCCCGCCAGCGCCGCCATCTCGTCGTTGATGACCGGGTTGTACTTCATCGTGCACGACCCGAGCGGATAAAACTGGAGGGCCTGCGCGAAGTTGCACTGGGAGAGGCGGAGGAAGTGGCGCATCACCTGCGGCTCGCTCAGTTCGGGGAAGCCTGCGATGTCGTCGCGGCAAAGCTCCGCGCCGAGGATATCCGCGCCGCTCTTTCCCGCCCCGGCCGGCCGCACGTCCGCGCCGCGCCGGCCCTCGGATGAAAGCTCGAACAAGAGCGGCAATTCGCCGGCCATCTTCCGCTGCGCACCCGCACGCGTCCCGGCCTCGGTCGGTTTCGGCCCGCCCGCGCTCGCCATCACCGCACCTCCGCGAGCGCACCCGCTAGCGCGGCGAAATCCGTGCTTCGGTTCATCTCGGTGACCGAGACGAGGACGCTATCCTTGAGCTCGGGATAATCGGGTGCGAGCGCGACACCCGCCAGGATGTGCCTGCGCTCGGCCGCTTCCAGAGCCGCCGCCGGATCGGCGAGAGAAATCGCGAATTCATTGAAAAACGGGCCGCTGAAACGCCGCCGAATCCCGCCAGCCGCCAGGGATTCCTCGGCGTGGTGCGCCAGCTCGACGTTGCGCTCGGCAAGCTCGCGCAGGCCGCGCCGCCCCATGAGCGCAAGGTACGCGGTCGCCGCCAGCGCGCACAGCGAGTGGTTGGTGCAGATGTTCGACGTGGCGCGCTCGCGCCGGATGTGCTGCTCGCGCGCTGCAAGCGTGAGGCAGAATGCGCGCCTGCCGTGCCGATCGCGCGTCTGGCCGACGAGCCGCCCCGGCATCTGCCGGATGTCAGTCATGCGCGCGGCCATGAAGCCCAGCCCCGGGCCGCCAAACTGCGGCGCCATCCCAAAGCTTTGCCCCTCGCCCGCCGCGATGTCGGCGCCCGCATCGCCCGGCGGCTTGAGCAGCGCGAGCGCGAGCGGCTCGGCAGTGGCGGTAATCGCGAGCGCGCCCGCGCGATGCGCGATCTCGACCGCGGCCTTGACCGGCTCGATCACGCCGAAGACGTTTGGATAGCCGATGACCGCGCACAGGAGGTTCTCATCGGCGATGCGCGCGAGCGCGGCGAGGTCGATCGTGCCTGAGGCGGCATCGAACGGGACCTCGACGATTTGCAGATGTTCCAGTGCCGACAGATAGGTGCGAATCGTTGCGCGATAGTCGGGCCACAGCGCGCGCGCGAGCGCGACCACGCGCCGCTTGGGCAGAATCCGATGCGCCATCAGGACCGCCTCGGCGGCCGCTGATGCGCCGTCGTACATGCTCGCATTCGCGGCCTCCATCGCGGTGAGCTGCGCGATCAGCGTCTGGAACTCGAAGATCGCCTGCGTGGTCCCCTGGCTCGCCTCGGCCTGATAGGGCGTGTAGCCGGTGGCGAACTCGGCGCGGGACACGATCGCGCGCACGGCCGCGGGAACGTAATGGCGATAGTAGCCGGCCCCAAGAAAACTCACGTAGCCGGCGGCGCCCGCGCTGGCCGCCGCAAGCGATGACAGCTCGGAGGCGACCTCGGCCTCGGTGCGCCCGGGCGCGAGATCGATTGCGGCGGTGGCGCGCAGCCGCTCGGGCAGGTGCGAAATCAGGTCGTCGAGGCTTGCCGCCCCGACCGTCTTGAGCATCGCGGCGATATCAGCGCCGGTGTGCGGCATGAACCTCATCCAGTCCTTCCTCCATCGGCGATTGCGCCGCCGCCCATTGTTTGTTGCCTGCTCATGCCGAAGCCTGCCGGCCGCGACGGTAAAAGGGCCGCGCCACGATCGTGGCCGGCACCTTGCGGTTTCGGATTTCCACTTCGAGCGCGCCGGTTGGCGCGCCGGCGCGCGGCGCAGGTTCTCCGCACGAAAGATACCCCATCGCGATCGGCCGATTCAGCGTCGGAGCGAAAGTGCCGCTCGTCACGATCCCAGCCTCTCGCCCATCGAGGAATATCCGGTATCCCTGGCGCGCGATACTCTTTGCGTCATCGGTCATCAGTCCGACGAGCCGCTTCCTGACCCCGCCGCCGCGCTGGGCGGCCAGCGCCGCTTCGCCGACGAAACTTCTGCCGAACTTGATGAACGTGCCGAGTCCGGCCTCGAGCGGCGAGGTCGCGCGATCCAGCTCGTGTCCGTAAAGCGGCAGTCCCGCTTCGAGTCTGAGCGTGTCACGCGCGCCCAGACCGCACGGCTTGAGCCCGGTTGGCGCGCCCGCGTCGAGGATCGCCTCGAACAGCGCCGCCGCGGATTCGGCCGCGACGAACAGTTCGAAGCCGTCCTCGCCGGTGTATCCGGTTCGCGCCGCGAGACATCGCACGCCCGCCACTCGTCCCTCTACCGCGTGAAGCCGAGCGACCGCGCCGATCGCAAAATCGGCGAGCGGAGCGAGGATCGCCGCGCTGGCGGGGCCTTGCACCGCGACGATCCCCCTCTCGCCGGTTAAGTCGCGCAGCGATGCGCCGTGGACGTTCGGCGCGCGAAGCCAGGCGAGATCGGTTTCGACGTTCACCGCGTTGACGCAGAGCATGTAATGGGCCGCGGCGAGCCGGTACACGATGAGATCGTCGACAGTGCCGCCGTCCTCGGCGCACATGAGAGAGTATTGCGCCTCGCCGTCGCGCAGCCGCGCCGCGGAGTTGGTAAGCGCACGCTCGAGCAACTCCAGAGCCTGCTCTCCGCGCACCTCGAATTGTCCCATGTGGCTCAGATCGAAGATTCCGGCGTGCGCGCGCACCGCGAGGTGTTCCTCGATGATTCCGCCGTAACTGAGCGGCATCTCGAACCCACCGAAAACGGTCATCCGCGCGCCGAGTCTGTGGTGGAGCCCGAACAGGACAGTGCGCTTGGGCGCATTCATCAACTACCCGATTCTAACAGACCCCGATATTGCCAACGAGACGACCTTCCGCGGGTTGCCCACAGCGCGGTACGCTATCCACAGCGCGTTGCCGGGCGGCAGCGCGTACTATATTCAGAGGACCGCGATGCCAGCGATTATCATGGACGGGCGCAAGCTGAGCGCACATCTCCTGCCGGAGTTGCGCCGCCACGGCGAGGAACTCAAGAGCCGCCACGGATGCGTGCCGCTGCTTGCGGCGATCGTCGTGGGCGATGACCCGGCATCGCGCCAATACGTGCGCAACAAGCAGCGCATGGCGGCGCAGCTCGGCTTCGAGAGCAGGACCATCGCGATCCCTGCGGCGGAGGCATCGACGGCGTCCCTGCTCGAGACCATCGATGGGCTCAATCGAGATCCGCGCGCGACCGGAATCCTGCTCCAGATACCCGTGCCCGAGCACATCGAGCGCTTCCGGCTCTTCGATGCGATTGCGCCGGAGAAGGACGTGGATGCGGTCGGCGCATCGACGGTGAGCAGCTTCTATCGCGGCCAGTGGGGACGCTTCATACCCTGCACCACGCGCGGGGTGCTGACCCTGCTCGACTATTACAAGGTTCCGGTCACCGGCTCGCGCGCGACCGTGATCGGCCGCAGCGACATCGCGGGCAAACCGACCGCTTTGATCCTCGGCGGCAGGATGCGCAACGCGACGGTCACCTGGTGCCATCGCTACACCCGCGACCTCGCCGCGATCTGCCGCGAGGCCGACATCCTGGTCAGTTGCGTCGGCGCGGATGTGGGGCGGCCCTATCTGATCACCGCGGACATGGTCAAGCCCGGAGCATGCGTAATCGATGTCGGCTTCCGGCGCATCGGCGCGGGCAAGTTCGCCGGCGACGTCGATTTCGATGCGGTCAAGCAGGTTGCCGGATGGCTGACGATAAACCCCGGCGGGACGGGGCCAATGACGGTTTTGGGATTGATGCAGAACCTGATCGATGCGGCCCGCTACCGGCTTGGACTGGAGCGCGCGGCCTATTCCGTCTGATGCGCGGGCGGATCACGAAATCCCGCCGGCTTTGCCGATCGGCAACAATCGATAAACGATCAATCTCTGGCCGCGAAGCGCGATCGTCCATCGGAACTGTTCGTGGCGGGGCAATTCGCCGCCCACCTCGTTCTCGCCCTTCCAACTAATCAGCCAACCGCCGCCGGCGCGCGCGACGCCGCTCTCGATCGCATCGCGCGCGGCCGATGGATCGAAGCCGGGAACCACTATCCGCGGGTTTTGACCGTGGAAGTAGTAATTGAATGGGATCGAATAATAACCGAACGGAAATCCTGGATTCGCAGTCCGCGCCGCGGCGCCGCTCGACACGTATCCCGACTCGAAGAAGACGGGCTCGGATGCGCCGCCGCCGGCGACCATCGCGGAGATTTCCTTCCACGGCTGCGCGATCGGCCGGTCGAACGGATAGAGGATGATCAACGCGGCGGTCATCGCGGCTGCCGCCAGGTTGCGAAGGCGCACATCGATTCGGCCGAGCAGGCCGGCGGCCCCGATCGCGAGCACCGCCGCCGCGGGCGCCACGTAACGGATGTGAAACATCGGCCGGATGACGATCGATCCCGCCGCGAACGCGATCAGCGGCAGCAGCGACCACACCGCGCACCAGCGAAGCGGTTCCTCCGCGTTCTGCTCGCGCGGACGGTCGAAAAGGAGCCCGAGCGCGATCGCGCCTGCTCCCGCGGCCACCAGCCCCCTGGCCGCGAGCGAGTAATCCTGCGCGGGGCCGATCCAGTCGAGCCAATGGCCGGTGACCAGCGCATGGCTCTGGCTTCGCGCGATCGGAAGCCATGGAAGGAACAGCGCGAAGGCGATCGCGATCGCGAGCCAGGCAATCGGATTGCGCCGGCCGCGCAGCCAATCGCGCACCAGCAGTCCGATCTCGGTCCCCACGATGATCATCCCGCCCATGTGCGTGTAAAGCAGCGTCGCGCCGAGCACGCCGCAGGTCCCGGCGCGCGCGGCGGTGGGCCGCGCGCGCGTGCGCCAGAGCGCGAACAGATGGCCGAGCGCGATTGCGACGAACATCGAGTACATCCGCGCCCGATGCGAGAACACCATCGCGATCGGGTTGAACGCCCAAATCGCTGCCGCGGTGGCCGCAGTGCCATCGTCAAACATCTCGCGGCCAAGCGCGAATACCAAAACCAATCCCGCCAGCGCGAACAGCAGCGATAGCGAGCGCAGCGCCCCCTCGCTCGTTCCAAACCCGAGCGACCAGAAATGCAGCAGCGTGTAATAGAGAATCTGCTTGCCGGGATCGTCGTTGACCGGAATCTGAACGATCGACGCGACGTTCGGCTTCGCCGCCGCCATCGCGCTGTACGCCTCGCTTGCGCCCAGGCTGTCGGCGCCGAGCCCCCGCGAATAGAGGATCGCGGATAAGGCGAAAGTTGCGGCGAACACGGCAAACGCCGCATTCAAGCCCGCTCGACGTTCGAGATTCGCCCCAACCGCCATCCCGATCCTCCCGCCCCTTGCCGCACTTATACTCCAATCGAATGGCGCGATCTTCAATCGCCGGGCTGGCGTCACTTGACTGGCGGACCTGAGACTGCACTAACTGCTGACAATCATGTCCGAATTTCTGGAGTCGGTTTCCGAAGCTGGAGCCGGGCCCAGGGACAGGGTGGTTCTGCCGCCCGTCGAGCAGATGGGCAGGGAGGTGTGGTCGCTCGCATGGCCGGTAATCCTCTCTTTCGCGCTCGATTCGATCCTGAGCCTTGCGGCGATGTTGATGGTGGGGCGGCTGGGCGCCGAGGCGGTCGGCGCAGTCGGTCTGGCGACGCAGATCCTGGGCGCGATGCGCGCCGGGATCGGAGCGGTCGGCACCGGGACGGTCGCGCTGGTCGCGCGATACATCGGCGCCAACGATCGCGACAGCGCCGAGGAAGTGCTCAAGCAATCGGTGATCTGGGGCGTCATTGTCGGGACGCTGGTCGCGATCCCGGTGATCGTTTTCGCGCATCCGCTGATATCGCTATTCCGGGTCAAAGGCCCCACCGCCGAGATGGGGGCGCGGTACCTGCAAGTAGTGATGCTCTCCGAGCCGTTTGCGGGAATCTTTTTCATGTGCGCATCGGCGCTGCGCGGCGCGGGCGACATGCGCACGCCGCTGTGGATCGGCGGGATCATGGATCTGCTCGCGATCTTCCTGAACTACGCGCTCATCTTCGGGAAGTTCGGGTTTCCGGCGCTCGGCGTTGACGGCTCCGCGTTGGCGACGCTGGCGGTACTATCGCTCGGCGGATTGGCTTTTTTCTGGGTCCTTTCGTTCGACGGGATGGTGCTGAATTACCGATGGGAGCGGATGCGGCCGGACTGGGGACTGGGCTCGCGCATCCTTCGCGTCGGCAATCCGGCGGCGATCGAGCAACTCGTCATCCAGTTCGGATTCATCGCATACGTGGCGTTCGTTGCGAGCTACGGCGCGAAGGTAGTCGCCGCGTACTTCATCGGCGTGCGCATCCTCGCGCTTTCGTTTTTGCCCGGCTTCGGATTCTCGGCCGCGGCGGCGACCATGGTTGGCCAGGGACTCGGCGCCGGCGACAAGGAATTTTCGCGCAGGGCAGGGTGGCTCTCGATGCGGATGGCGATTGTCATGATGACGGCGCTGGGCTGGGTATTCATCATTTTCGCGCGCCAGATCGCCGGCCTCTTCATCGACGACCCCGCCGTGATTGTGAACGCGATCCAGTTCATGCGCGCGCTGGGGGTGGCGCAGCCCCTGATGGCGATCGACTGGACCACCACCGGAGCCCTGCGCGGCGCGGGCGATTCGCGCTTCCCGCTGTGGGGGTCGATGGCGGGCTTTTACGGGCTCAGGCTGTTTCTGACGATCGTGATAACCTACCATCACTGGCCGGTCGCGTGGGTCTTCTGGTCGCTGGTTCCGGACTTCATGGTGCGTTCGTCGCTGAAGTCGTGGCGCTTTCGGACCGGCAAGTGGATGACGATCAAGGTATGACGCTCCGGTCTGTTGATTGATCGCGAGCGCGCCCGCTTTACGCCGCTCGGCGCGCGCGCAATCCTTGGAAAGTGGCGGAAGCAGAACGCGCCGAAGAACTCATCGAGGGCACGCTCGATCACATTCTGTACGTGAACGACGAGAGCGGGTACTCGGTCGCCGTGGTCGAGAGCACCGATGAGGCCGGGGCTGCGCGCCGCTTCACCATCGTCGGCAATCTGGCCGGGCTCGAGATCGGAGCGGGTATCCGCGCGCGCGGCCGCTTCGAGAAGCACCCCCGATTCGGCGACCAGTTCCGCGTGATCGATTACGAGACCGTGCGGCCGGCCGGGGTGGCGGCGCTCGAGCGCTACCTCGCATCCGAGATACAGGGCATCGGTCCCAGGCTCGCCCGCCGCATCGCCGAGCACTTCGGCGACCGCCTGGGCGAGGTGCTCGACAACGAACCCGAGCGGGTTGGCGAGGTGAGCGGGGTGGGGCGCGCGGTCGCAAGCCGGGTCGCGACGGCATGGCGCGACGCATCGGGGCTGCGCGAGCTGACGGTCTTCCTGCGCGGCCACGGGATTGCCGCGGCGCACGCGCGCAGGATTCACAAGGAATACGGAAGGAACTCGCTCGAAATCATCCGGCGTGACCCATACGTGCTCGCGCGCACCATCCACGGGATTGGCTTTCGCACCGCAGACACCGTCGCCGAGAAGCTGGGCATCCCGCGCAACTCCCTGGAGCGCGCTCGCGCCGCGATTCTGTACCTCCTCGAGCGGATGGCGGAGGAGGGTCACGTTTACGCCCCGCGCTCATATCTCGAGGCGCAATTCCGCCGCGGTCTCGAGATGGACCCCGATCTTGTGCCCGAGGCGCTGGAGCAATTAGCCCAAAGCGGCGACGTCGCATGCGAAGGGGCCGGCGAGGACACCGCGGTTTACCTCGCGCGGCTTCACGAGGCCGAGGTCGAGGTGGCCAAGCGGTTGCGGGCGCTAAGTAGCGCGCGCCCGATGAGCGCGGCGGTCGCGGAACGCGCGCTTGCGAGCGCAATCCGCGCCGCCAATCCGGCGCTGTCGGCTGAGCAGGTGAGGGCGCTCAAAGCCGCGCTGGCAAGCGGCGTCACGGTAATCACCGGCGGTCCCGGGACCGGGAAAACCACGCTGCTGCGCTCGCTGCTCGCCGCGCTGGATGAGGCCGGTCTCAAGCCGACGCTCGCAGCGCCGACGGGCCGCGCCGCACGGCGGCTCCAGGAGGCGACGGGCCGCGATGCGAAAACGATTCACCGCCTGCTCGAGTATGCGCCCGAGAGCGGGGGATTCGTGCGCGGCCCGGAGTTCCCGCTGCGCACGAATTACCTGGTCGTCGATGAGTCATCGATGATGGATATCGAGCTCGCATCGAGCGTGCTCAAGGCGCTGATGCCGAACTGCTCGCTGCTGCTGGTTGGCGATCGCGACCAGTTGCCGTCGGTCGGACCGGGAAGCGTGCTCAAGGATGTGATCGCTTCGGGGCTGGTCCCGGTCGTCGAGCTGCGCGAGGTATATCGCCAGGCGCGCGAGAGCCTGATCGTCTCCAACGCGCATCGTCTCAATCACGGCGAGTTCCCGGACATCAGCAACCATCCCGACGGCGACTTTTTCTTCTTCGAGCGTACTGCTCCCGAAGACGTGCTCGCGACCGTCAAACAGCTCGTGCAGCAGCGCCTCGTCGGACGATTCGGAATCCGCGATTCGCGCGACATCCAGGTGCTCACCCCGATGAATCGCGGAGCGCTGGGCACCCATGCGCTCAACCGCGAGTTGCAAGACCTGCTAAATCCGGCGGGGCCGGAAATTCGCGCGGGCGAGCGCACGCTGCGCGAGGGCGATCGCGTAATCCAACTGCGCAACGATTACGACAAGGGCGTGTTCAACGGCTCGATCGGGCGGATTCTCGCGATCGATCGCAAGCGCGGGCGCGTCAGCGTCGCATTCGAGGAGACGCACGCGGAATACGACCTGTCGGAACTCGATGAGATCGGGCTGGCGTACGCGATTTCGGTGCACAAGAGCCAGGGTAGCCAGTATCCGGCCGTCGTGATGCCGGTGCATCCGAGCCACTACCTGATGCTCAGGCGAAACCTGCTTTACACCGCGATTACGCGCGCCGAGCGCGTCTGCGTCCTGGTCGGCACCAAGGGCGCTCTCCAGCAGGCGGTTCGCAATCAGGACGAGCGGATGAGGTTCAGCCGTCTCGCCGAGCGTCTGCGCATCGACTGACCGCGCGGGGCTGATTCATCGCCGGGCGGGTTTTCGACTCTCCGCCGGAGGGCGACGGCGCTCGCCGCGATACGGCTTGAGCTTTCGGAGCGCCTCCATCACCGCATCGGCTTGGGCGCGTACCGCCGCGGGATCGTGGCCGCGCTCGTGGAGGTGCTTATCAACCTCGGCGAGGGTCCTCGTGTAGTCATTGCGGAACTTGCGATTCAGCTCTTTCCAGGGGATTCCCGCAAGCGCCTCAACGGTGCTGCTCTTTGGCTCGTAGAGCCCACGCGCGAGGAGCACCGCGATCGCGGGATATCCGACGTAGCCCTGCCAGTACGATGCGTTGTCGTTGGACGACACCTTGCGCAGTCCATCCGAAGTCTCGACCTCGTACGTCTTATCGCCTTCCGATGAGACCACGCGCGCGTGCGTGTCGTCTTCGAGCCGGACGCGGCGGTCGCCGAGCGCCCCGAGCGCCTCGTACACCTTTATGACGGGCGGCATCTTCCAGAGCTGCTCGGCCATAGCTGACCTATCGCGAAATGCGCCCGGCTGCGCAAGCGCAACCGGCGGCCGCCGCGCTATGCCGAGTAGCCGCCGTCGACCGGGAAATTCACGCCGGTGATGAACTCCGACTCATCGCTTGCCAGGAACAGCGCGACGGAAGCGATGTCGGTGGCGCGGCCGAGCCTTTTCAGCGGGATTGGCTCTGCGGCCGCCTTCTTCATCGCGTCGATCTGCGCCCGCGCGGCGACGGGAACGAACTGCGCCAGCATCGGGGTGTCGGCGGCCACGGGGCAGATCGAATTCACGCGAACCTTTTTCGGAGCAAGTTCGATCGCCAGCGATTTGGTCAGCGCCACGACCGCGCCCTTGGAGGCGGCGTAGATGCTCAGGTTCGCGCGTCCCTTGAGCGCGGACAGCGACGCGGTGTTGATGATCGATCCGCCGTCGGGGTTCTTTGCGATCTCGGGCGCGCCGTACTTGCATCCAAAGATGACGCCCTTGAAGTTCACGTCCATGATTCGGCGGTACTGGTCGGGCGTGATGTCGGCGATCGGCGTCGCCATCATCGGGACGCCCGCGTTGTTGTAAAGGATATTGAGCCGCCCGAAGCTCCGGATGGTCTCTTCAACCATCGCTTTAACTTCCGCGGGACGCGAGACGTCGGCGCGGATGAAGATCGCGCGCCCGCCGAGCGATGCGATTTGCGATGCGGTGTCGCTTCCTCCGGCCTCATCGATGTCGGCCACGGCGACGCTTGCCCCCTCGCGCGCGAACACGAGCGCCGCCTCGCGCCCGAATCCCGAACTCGCGCCGGTAATCAATGCGACCTTGTTCCTGAGCCGGTCCATCGCGATATCCCCGCGCCACGTTCGCACCGCTTCCGGCCTCCGTCAAGCCGCAGCCCACCGGCTTAACAGCGCTGCCTCTATCTGGAATGATTGCTCAGCACCTGGACGGCTTCCGACATGCGCGACTTGCTGGTCTCGATTCTCAGCGCGGCGATTGAGCGGGCGCGCGCCGCGGGCAAACTCAAGTCCGCAGCCTCGCAAATCACGATCGAGGCGCCCCACGATCCGTCGCACGGCGATGCGGCATCGAACGTGGCGCTTACGATGGCGCGGGCGGAGGGCAAGGCGCCGCGCGCGATCGCGGCCATCATCCGCGAGCACATGCAGCTTGCGCCCGAGATTCAGGAGGCCGCGGTCGCGGGTCCGGGATTCATCAACTTCAGAATGGCGCCGGCGTACTGGCACAGCGAGATGCGCCGGGCGGCGCGCGAGGGCGCGGGCTTCTTTCGTCCGCTGCGATGGGAGCTTCGCCCCGGCGCCGGCAAGCGCGTGCAGGTGGAGTTCCTCTCCGCGAATCCGACCGGGCCGCTTACGGTCGGCCATGGGCGCAACGCCGTGCTTGGCGATACGATCGCGCGGCTGTTCGAGTCCGCAGGCTTCGATGTGACGCGCGAGTTTTATTTCAACGACGGCGGCCGGCAGATGAAACTGCTCGGCGAGTCGGTGCGGGTGCGGTACCTGGAGGAACTCGGGCGGCCGGCGGCGATGCCCGAGGAGGCCTACCAGGGCGAGTATATCCGCGAGATCGCGCGCGGCCTTCGCGCCGCTCACGGCGATGGGCTCGCGGATTCGCCCGGCCTCGACGTTTTTCGCAGCGCGGCGGTGCGGGCGATTTTTGCGGACATCAATCACACCTGCGAGCGGCTGGGCATCCGCTTCGACGTTTACACCAACGAGATCGATCTGATCAGGTCGGGCAAGGTCGATGAGGTCCTCTCCGCGCTGCGCGCGCGCGATCTGCTTGTCGAGAAGGAAGGCGCGATATGGCTGCGCGGAGAGCCGATCGGCCTTCCCAAGGATGAGGTCCTCGTTCGCTCCGGCCCCGATGCCGAGCCGACTTATCGCACGCCCGATATCGCCTACCACATCGACAAGCTCCGGCGCGGCTTCGATCTCGTCATCGACGTGTTCGGCGCCGATCACATCGCCGAGCACCAGCAGGTGGTCGCCGCGGTGCGCGCGCTGGGCCACGACACGTCCGCGATCCACGCGATCATTTACCAGTTCGTCACGCTCACGCGCGGCGGCGAGAAGGTGAAGATGTCCACGCGCAAGGCGACCTACGTCACGCTCGACGAACTCATCGATGAGGTCGGCGCCGACGTGGTGCGGTTCTTCTTTCTCTTCCGCAAGTCCGACAGCCACCTCGACTTCGATCTCGAGCTTGCCAAGCGGCAGGCGCCCGAGAACCCGGTCTTCTACGTTCAATATGCGCACGCGCGGCTGGCGAGCGTATTCCGCGAGGCCGAAAAGGCGGGTCTGACTCTTCCCGCGGATGAAGCCTCGATCAATCTGGAGATGCTCGGCGCGGAAGAGGTGGAACTCGCCAAGCGCGCGGTCGGATTGCCGGCGGTGATGACCGCGGCGGCCCAGGCGCTCGAACCGCATCGCATCCCGTTCTACCTCCTCGAGCTGGCGGGCGATTTCCATCGCTATTACAACAAGCCCACCAATCGTATAATCGGAACGGACCGCGACCTGAGCGTCGCGCGGCTGTTCCTGGCAGGATTGCTGAAGACGGCGATAGCAGCGGGGCTTGGATTGCTCGGGGTCAGCGCTCCCGATCGGATGTGAGGGCGGCGGATGCGATTTGAAATAAGGGCGGGTGGAGCTTTTCTCATTGTCATCGGATTGCTCGGGCTGTCGGGCGCGGTGTTCGCGCTGGGCCTGATCGCGGGCTACGAGATGGCCCGCCAGAATCAGCCCGATTCAAGCCAGGTGGCATCGGTCTTCCCGGTGCCGAGCGCGCCGGCCTCGGAGGCGTCGCAGGCGGCCCAGCCGGGCGCATCGGCCAGTGCGGCGGCGTCGCCGGCGGCGCTCGCGGCCGTGCCGAAGGCGTCGGTTGCAGCGGCGAGCGTCGCAGCGCCAATCGCCGCCAGGACTCCCACCGCGCCGCGTCCCCCAGCCGCTCCCGCGCCGATCGCGAAACTGAAGCCGCCTGCCCCAATCGCCTCGCCGGCCGAGGAGGCGGTGCCCGCGGAGTCCTCACGCGCGGTGGCAAAGACGGCGCCCTCGACGGCGAGCGCCGCGCCGCTTCATCGGCATCCGTACAACATTCAGATCGAGGCGGTCATGGACCGCAGCGGCGCCGATCAGATGGTCTCGCGGCTCAAGTCATTGGGCTACAACTCATACGAAGTGCCCGCGATGATCGCCGGGCAGACCTGGTATCGCGTCCGCGTGGGTCCGTACGACTCGGAAGAGGATGCGAAGGCGGCGCAGGAGAAGCTGCGCGCACAATACAAGACCGCCTACACGACGCATTGATCGTTGCCGGATTGGGCCGCGTCGATTGACACAAATGCGCCGGGCGTGGATATATAGTTCAGTGATGTCGGATTGCATCAGCCGGAAGTGGTGGGCGAGCTGGCGTTGGAACGCCAAGGCACTCGCCTGCGCGCCGGTCTTGTAATCTGAACCGAAACCGAACTTCCAGGGCCGCAGGCGAAGAGCCGGCGGCCCTTTTTGTTTTTGGCGGGCCGCGCGGACGGCGGAAGCGAACGGGAGAAAAACGATGCTGCTACCCAGCGAACGCGAATTCGAAGACCTGGCGGCGCGCAAGTACAACCTGATTCCGGTCTCGCGCGAGGTCGCCGCAGACCTCGAAACGCCCGTCTCGGCCTTCCTCAAGGTCGAACGCGGCGATTACTCATTCCTGCTCGAGAGCGTGCGCGGCGGCGAAAAGTGGGGACGCTACACCTTCCTCGGCTGCGAGCCATCGACGGTGATCCGCGCGCGCGCCAACCGAATGGAGGTCATCCACCCCGGCCGCGCGGTCGAGGTCCGCTCGATAAGCAACGCGTTCGAGGAGCTTCGCACCGAGCTCAAGCGCTTTCGCGCGCCCGAGATCCCCGGCCTGCCGCGGTTCTTCGGCGGCGCCGTCGGATTCCTCGCGTATGACGTCATCCGGTGCTTCGAGCGGATTCCGGAAACCGTCACCGACGATCTCGGCACGCCGGACCTCTACATGATGTTCACGGACACCGTGCTGATGTTCGACAATGTCCGCCAGACGCTGCGCATCATCGCCAACGTTCCCGTCGATGAGTTCCCCTCGGTTCGCGCCGCCTGGCAGAGCGCGCAAATCAAGATCGATGAGATAATCGAGCGGCTGAAGGGGCCCGCGATACCGCCGCGCCTGGAGGGCGCCGGAGCGGTCGCCAACGATGCCACCATCACCTCCAACCTGACGCGCGAGTCCTACATGGCGGTCGTCTCGGCGGCCAAGGAGTACATCGCAGCCGGCGACATCATCCAGGTGGTCCCATCGCAGCGCTTCGAGGCGCCGCTAACCGCCCATCCGTTCAACATCTATCGCAGCCTGCGCACCATCAACCCGTCGCCCTACATGTTCTATCTCCGCCTGGGCGACCACACGCTCGTTGGCGCATCGCCCGAGGTGATGGTCCGCGTCGAGGGACGCGACATTACGCTGCGCCCGATCGCGGGCACGCGGCGGCGCGGCGCGACCGAGGCCGAAGACCAGGCGCTCGAGCGCGAGCTGCTCGCCGATCCGAAGGAGCGCGCGGAACATGTGATGCTGGTCGATCTCGGGCGCAACGATGTCGGGCGGGTGGCGGAGATCGGCTCGGTCAAGGTGACCGAGTACATGGTGGTCGAGCGCTACTCGCACGTGATGCACATCGTGTCGAACATCATCGGACGCCTGCGCGGCGAATGCGACGCGTTCGACGCGTTCCGCGCGACCTTCCCGCAGGGGACGGTTTCGGGCGCGCCAAAAATCCGCGCGATGGAGATAATCGACGAGCTGGAAACGGTCCGGCGCGGCGTTTACGCGGGCGCGGTCGGATACTTCAGCTACACCGGCAACACCGATACGGCGATCGCGCTGCGCACGCTCCTCATCAAGAACGATCGCGTCTATATCCAGGCCGGCGGCGGGATCGTCGCGGATTCCGACCCTGGCGCCGAGTACGAGGAATCGGTCAACAAGGCCCGCGCGATGGTGCGCGCGCTGCAGGTCGCCCGCGATTTCGAGACCGCGGCGCCTGCGCGGAGGTGATGTGCGATGACATCGGCGACGCGTAAACCAAGCATCCTGATGATCGACAACTACGACTCGTTCACTTACAACCTGGTCCAATACCTGGGCGAACTCGGCGCGGACTTGACCGTCCGGCGCAACGACGCGATCGATCCCGCAGGCGCGCGCGCCATGCATCCCGGCGCGATCGTCATCTCGCCCGGACCATGCACGCCCAAGGAGGCGGGCGTCTCGCTCGCCATCCTGCGCGAGCTTGGCGGCGAAATCCCGATTCTCGGCGTGTGCCTCGGCCTCCAGTGCATCGGCGAGGCATACGGCGGCAAAGTAGTGCGCGCATCGCGCCTCATGCACGGCAAGACCTCGCCCGTGCTCCATGACGGCAAAACGATTTTCGCGGGAATACCGAGCCCGTTCGAAGCGATGAGGTATCATTCGCTGATCGTGGACCTCGATTCGCTGCCCCATTGCCTCGAACTCAGCGCGCACACCGCGGAAAACGAGGTGATGGGCCTCAGGCACAAGTCGCTCGCGGTCGAAGGCGTGCAGTTCCACCCCGAGTCGATCGGCACGCCCGAGGGCAAACATCTGCTGAGCAACTTTCTGGCGGGGCTTAAGCGATGAGCGCACTTCGCGATGCGTTCGACGCGGTGCTCGCCGGCCGCTCGCTCGATGCGGATGAGGCCGAGCGCGCGATCGGAGAGATGCTCGATGGCGGCGAGCAAGCCTCGGAGGGACTCGTCGCGGGATTCCTGATCGCGCTCAAGCTCAAAGGGGAATCTGCGGGCGAGCTTACCGGCGGGGCGCGCGCGATGCGCGCCAGGGCGCGGGCGCTCGACCTCAACGGCGGCAACGTGCTCGATACGGCCGGAACCGGCGGCGATGGCGCCGGGACGTTCAACATCTCGACCGGCGCCGCGCTCATCGCGGCAGCCGCCGGAGTCCCGGTTGCCAAGCACGGCAATCGCGCGGTGACCGGACGCGTCGGCGCGGCCGACGTGCTCGAACGGATGGGCGTCAGGATCGATCTCGATCCGGCGGGACTGGAGCGATGTCTCGCGCGCGCCGGGATGTGCTTCATTTTCGCCCCGGCGTATCATCCTGCGCTCGCGCGCCTCGGCGCGCTTCGCCGTGCGCTTGGGACGCGGACGATTTTCAATCTGATCGCGCCGCTTGCAAATCCGGCACGGCCGCGCCGCCAGTTGCTCGGGGTCGGGGATGCGAAAATGTTGCGGCCGATCGCCGAGGCGCTGCTCGCGCTCGGAGTCGATCATGCGATGGCCGTGCACGGGCGCGACGGCCTTGATGAAATTTCGCCGAGCGCTGCGACGCAGGTGGTGGAAATCCGCGGCCGTGATGAAATCCGCGAATACGAGATCGCGCCGAGCGACTTCGGCCTTGCCAGGATTGCTCCCGAGACGCTCGCAGTCCGCGATGCTGCGGGCGCAATCGCGATGCTGACCGGCGCGCTTGCCGGCGGTGCGGGCCCGGCGCAAGATGTCCTCGCGCTTAACGCCGGCGCTGCGATTTACGTCGGGGGAAGGGCGAAATCGCTTCAGGCCGGGGTCGCGTTCGCCAGCGAGATCATCGCCTCGGGGCGCGCGCTCGAAACGATCGAAAAGCTGCGCGCTGCCAGCCGCGCGGATGAATCATGAGTTCGGTCCTGAACGAAATATTCGCGGCCAAGCGCGAGGAACTTGCAGCCGAACGCGCGCGCGTCCCGCTCGATGCGGTGAAGGACGCCGCGCGCAATGCGCCCGCGCCGCGCGGCTTTACCGCCGCTCTGCGCGCGCACCGTCCCGCGATCATCGCCGAGGTCAAACGCGCCTCGCCGAGCAAGGGTGATATCCTTCCCGGGCTCGACCCTGCGGCGGTCGCGCGCGACTACGCGGCGGGGGGCGCGGCGTGCATTTCGGTGCTCACCGATCGCCATTTCAAGGGCGCACTCGCGGACCTGCGCGCTGTTCGCGGCGCGGTCGATCTCCCGCTGCTGCGCAAGGATTTCCTTTTCGACCCCTACCAGGTGTTCGAGGCGCGCGCGGCCGGCGCGGATTGCATCCTGCTCATCGCCGCGATGCTCGATGCGACGGCGCTCGCATCGCTCGCATCGCTCGCACGCGGCCTCAAGATGGCCGCGCTGGTCGAGGTGCACGATGCCGCCGAGCTTCGCGACGCCGAGCGCAGCGGCGCCGAGCTAATCGGGATAAACAATCGCGACCTGCACACCTTTGCGACCGACATCGCGGTGACCGAACGCCTGCTTGCGGGCTATCGGGGAAACGCGCTGGTCGTCTCCGAGAGCGGCATCGATTCGCCCGCAGATATCCGCCGCCTCGACCGCGCCGGCGCGTGCGCCTTTCTAATCGGCGAAAGCCTGCTGCGCGGAGGCAATCCGCGCTCGCGCCTTTCGGAGTTGATGACGGCGCTGATCGTCAAGGAGGGCGTGCCGAAACAACCATGACGGTGCGGGTCAAAATTTGCGGCATCACGCGCATCGAGGATGCCGACGCGGCCGTCGCGGCTGGCGCGGATATGGTGGGGCTCAACTTCTATGCTCCAAGTCCGCGCTACTTGACCGTCGAGCGGGCGCTTGCGGTGCGCGAAGCGGTCGGCCGGCGCGCCGGCGTCGTCGGGGTGTTCGTCAATGCGGCGCGCGAGTACATCGAGGAGCGCCGGCGCGCGCTTGGCCTCGATCTGATCCAGTTTCACGGCGATGAGGACGAAAGCGCGCTTGCGGGATGGCCCGTGCCGGTCATCCGCGCGCTTAGAATCGGCGCGGGCGAGGCGCGCGCCGCGCTTGCCACGACTCACGCGGATTTCCTCCTGCTCGACACGTTTCATCCCGGGCTTTTCGGCGGTACGGGCCGTGCGCGTCCGCTCGCGGAGCTTGCGGGCCTCGATCTTTCTCGCGTTTTTCTCTCCGGCGGGCTTACGCCCGAAAACGTCGCCGAAGCTGCATCGCTTGGCCCCTATGCAGTGGACGTGGCCAGCGGCGTTGAGTCGACGCCGGGGGTGAAGGATCATTCAAAACTCAGGAGCTTTATCGAGAATGCAAAATCTGCCCGATAGCCACGGCCATTTTGGGCCATACGGCGGGCGCTACGTCGCGGAGACGCTGATGCCCGCGCTGATCGAACTCGAGCATGCATACAGGGATGCGCGACGGGACGCGAAATTCCGCGCCGAATTCGACCACCGCCTGCGCGAGTATGTTGGCCGTCCCACGCCGCTGACTTTCGCCGCCAATCTGACCGAAAAGCTCGGCGGCGCGAAAATCTACCTGAAGCGCGAGGACCTCTGCCATACCGGCGCGCACAAGGCGAACAATGCGCTCGGACAGGCGCTGCTCGCGGTCCGCATGGGCAAGGAGCGCATCATCGCCGAGACCGGCGCGGGCCAGCACGGCGTTGCGGCTGCGACGATGGCCGCGCTGTTCCGCCGCCAGTGCGAAGTCTTCATGGGATCGGTCGATGTCGAGCGCCAGGCGCTCAACGTGTTCCGCATGAAGCTGCTCGGCGCGAAGGTCACCCCGGTCGATTCGGGGAGCCGCAGCCTGAAGGACGCGCTCAACGAGGCGCTGCGCGACTGGACCGCCACCGTCCGCACCACTTATTACCTGATCGGATCCGCGACGGGGCCGCATCCGTACCCGATGATCGTGCGCGACTTCCAGTCGGTGATTGGGCGCGAGGCGCGCCGTCAGATCGTGAAGTGCGAAGGACGGCTCCCCGATGTCCTCATCGCGTGCGTCAACGGGGGCTCCAACGCGATCGGCCTGTTCCATCCGTTCCTGAAGGACAAGGACGTGCAAATGATCTGCGTCGAGGCGGCCGGGATGGGAATCAGCGGGCCGAGCCACGCCGCCACGCTCACCGCCGGCGCGGGCGGCGTCCTGCACGGCAATCGGACCTACCTTCTCCAGGATGAACTCGGCCAGATCCGCGAGACTCACTCGATCGCGGCCGGCCTCGACTACCCCGGCGTCGGTCCCGAGATCTCGTGGCTGGTCGATACGAAGCGGGCCGCATATACCTCCGCGACCGATGCGGATGCGCTCGCGGCGTTCCAGGTTCTCTCCGAGACCGAGGGAATAATCCCCGCGCTCGAGAGCGCGCACGCAGTCGCGCACGCGATGAAGGTTGCGCCGGCGCTCGGGAAGGACAAGGTGATCATCGTGAATCTGTCCGGACGCGGCGACAAGGACATGAACACCGTCGCGCGCGCGCTCGGCGTTACGCTCGGGGAGCGCGCGTGATGACGCATCGCGGACGAATCGCAAACAAGTTTCGCGAGCTTCGCGAGCGCAACGAGGCCGCGTTGATTCCGTTCATCGTCGCCGGCGACCCGGACCTCGACGCAACCCGCCGGCTGGTCGTCGAACTCGAGTCCTGCGGCGCGGACCTGATCGAGCTCGGCGTGCCATTTTCCGACCCGATGGCGGATGGTCCCGCCAACCAGCGCGCGGTCGCGCGCGGACTCGCCTCGGGCGCATCGCTCCCGTCGATCCTCTCGCTGGTCGCCGATCTGCGCAAGGTTACGCAAATCCCGATCATCCTGTTCGGCTATTTCAACCCGTATATGCACTACGGATGCGAACAGCTCGCCACCGACGCCGCCCGCGCGGGCGCCGATGGTATCCTCGCGGTGGACCTGCCGCCCGAGGAGAGCGCCGAGCTGGCCAAACCGGCGCGCAGGAGCGGCCTCGACCTGATTTACCTGCTCGCGCCGACCACCCCGATCGAGCGCGCCCGCCGGATCGCGCGCGCGGCCAGCGGCTTCCTCTATTACGTCGCCGTCACCGGCGTGACCGGTGTGCGCGAACGGATTGGAGCCGACGTCGAGCAGAAGGTGCGCGAGCTCCGCACCATAACCGACCTCCCGGTCGGCGTCGGCTTTGGAATCTCGACGCCCGACCAGGCCGCGCGGGTCGCGTCCTTCGCCGATGCGGTCGTGGTCGGGAGCGCGATTTCGCTCTTAATCGAGGCCCATCAGAAATCGCCCGATATGGTCGCGACGGTGGGAGCCCTGGTCCGGGCGATGAAGGACGCGATGCGCGCCGCGCGCAATCCCGCAGGCCCGCAGGCGCTCAGGTAGTGCGATGGCCGATCCCGAAACCGCGCAACGTCCCGCGCAGGCGCCGCCGCCCGCCGACGACATCTGGCTCAAGTGCGCCGCCTGCAAGGAAATCGCGTTCCGCAAGGAAGTCGAGCGCAATCTGAACGTCTGCCCCAAGTGCGGATTCCATCACCGCCTCACCGTCAGCCGGCGAATCGCGATCACCGCCGACCGTGGAAGCTGGCGCGAACTCTTCACGGGGCTTGCCGGCGGCGACCCGCTTGAGTTCGTGGACTCAAAGCCGTACCGCCAGCGGATCGCAGAGGCCGTCGCGCGCAGCGGACGCAACGATGCGGTCGCGGTCGGCACCGCGAAAATCGAAAACCGCCCCGTCGCGCTCGCCGTGATGGACTTCGATTTCATGGGCGGCAGCATGGGGGTCGTCGTGGGCGAAAAGCTCGCACGCCTGTTCGAGCTTGCGACGCGCCGGGGGCTGCCGGTGATCGTGTTCTCGGCCTCGGGCGGCGCCAGGATGCAGGAAGGGGCGCTCTCGCTGATGCAGATGGCGAAGGTGTCGGCGGCGGTCGCGCGGCTGCGCGATGCGCGCCTGCCGTACATATCGGTAATGTGCGATCCGACCACTGGCGGCGTCGCCGCGTCGTTCGCGATGCTGGGCGACCTCAACCTGGCCGAGCCGGGCGCCCTGATTGGATTTGCCGGACGCCGCGTGATCGAGCAGACCACCAATCAGCTCCTGCCCGACGACTTTCAGCGCGCGGAGTTCCTGCTCGCGCACGGGATGCTCGATGCGATCGTGGCGCGCCATCAGATGCGCTTCACGCTCGGGCGCCTGCTCGCGATGTTGACCCGCCCTCGCTCGAGACGCCCGCGCAAGAAGTAACCCGCAGCGCCTGCCGCGCCTCGGTGCGCGCGCCCCCCTTAATCCGAACCCGGGCAAGCCCTCCTCGAGGGCGGGGCCGTTCGATGCTTTCGCGCCCGCGATCGCGCCGCTAAACTCTGGGGCCGGATGGAAGAACGGCTCGCAAAGACTCTCGATTGGCTTTACTCGCTGGAGGCGCGCGGCGAGATCTACAAGCTCGAACGGATGGAAAGCGCGCTTGCTTTGATCGGCAATCCGCATCGCCGCATCCGCGCGATCCATGTCGCCGGCACCAAGGGCAAGGGCTCGGTGGCCGCGATGCTCGACAGCGTGCTGCGGGCGTGCGGGCTCAAGTGCGGCCTGTACACCAAGCCGCACCTGGTGAACCTCTCGGAGCGCACCCGGATCGACGGCGGCGAAATTCCCGCCGCGCAACTGCTCGACTATATCGAGCGCCTGCGCGCGATCTATGACCGCGCCGGCATGGCGCTCACCTACTTCGAGTTCACCGTGGCGATGATGTTCCTCTACTTCGCCGAGGCCGGGGTCGATATCGCGGTCATCGAGACGGGTCTGGGCGGCCGCCTCGACTCGACCAACGTGGTCACGCCGATCCTGAGCGTGATCACGCCGATCGGCTTCGATCACATGGAGTACCTGGGCTACACCATCCCGGCGATCGCGGCGGAGAAAGGCGGGATCATCAAGCCCGAGGTTCCGGTCGTGATCGGGGCGCGCGATCCCGAGGCGCGCGCCACCCTGACCGCGATCGCGGCGCAACGCCAGAGCGCGGTCCGCCTGGCCGATCGCGACTACTCGTTCCGATCGCACGCCCCGGCCCATCGCATCGACTACCAGGGTCTCGGGCTTTCGCTCCACGGCGTCGAGCTTAACCTTGCCGGGCCGTTTCAACACGAGAACGCCGCGATCGCGATCGCGGCCCTGGAGTCGCTCCGCGCCCAGGGATTCCCGATCGGCGAGGAGACGATCCGCCGCGGGCTCGGCGAGGTGTACTGGCCCGGCCGCTTCGATATCGTCTCCCGGCGTCCGCTGGTGATCCTCGATTGCGCCCACAATGAGCTTGCCGTCTCGGCATTGCTCGAAACGATCAGCGTCGAGATGGAGCCGGGCATCAGGCCGCGTCTCGTCTTCGGATGCCAGGAGACCAAGCAGTGGGAGCGCATGGTGGCGATGCTTGCGCCGCGCGTGAAGGACGCGACGCTGACCAGGGCGAATCCCAAGCGCCCGCTCGATCCCGAGAGCATGCTCCCTCTGTTTGCCGCGCACGTCCCGGCGCGCGTCGAGCGCGAGCCGCTTCGGGCAATCCAGCGCGTGATGTCTACGACTGCTCCAGAGGAAGTGGTACTTGTGACGGGTTCCGTGTATCTTATCGGCGAAGTTTATCCCTATTTTCTGGCCCGCGAAGGCAGAGATGCGCTGTTTCCTGAAGCCCGGGCGTAATGCCCTCTCAGCAGCGGTGATTCTCACCGCGCTCCTGCTCGCGGGCGGCCGAGCACAGGCCGCGGTCAGCCGCTTTGGTCCAGCGCCGGAGACCCGGGGCGAAAGCACCGAGCCAATCAACGTCACCGGGCGCGAGACCATCTACGACTCCAAAGAGGACACTTTCACGGTCCGCGGCGATGCGGTCATGACGCAGGGCGCAAGCGTGCTGAAGGCGGATCAGATCGAACTCTTCCGCGCCAAGCGCCAGGCGATCGCGACCGGCCACGTTCACCTCATCGATCCCGAGGTCGAAGTGTGGGCGACCGAGGCTCATCTCGACATCGTCGAGGAGACTTTGGACCTTTACAACGCCAAGGTGAATGCGCGGCAGAACGCCTATCACGTCGAGGGTGAGAAAATTCGCAAGCTCGCGGGCCAGAACTACCAAATTAGCAAGGGCTCTTTCACAAGCTGCCCGTGCCAGACGGGCGCGCCCGATTGGTCGATTCAGGCGGACACGATGGATGTCCAGGTCGGCGACAAGGGAACCGCTCACGGCGCCTCCTTGAGCGTGCTCGGCTATCCGCTATTCAAGCTCCCGTTCGCGGAATTCCCGGCCAACACGGATCGCCACAGCGGCTTCCTCTCCGGCCGGTATGGAGAATCGGGGACCCGCGGCTTTCAATGGCTTCAGCCGTATTACATCGTGATCAACAAGAGTTCGGATGCGACGCTTGCGTTCGATGCCGAGACGTCGCAGCGAGTCGGCCTGCTCGGGGAGTATCGCCTGACCAACGGCGCGGACGATTACTTCTGGGCTGACGGGGCGTATTACAACGAGTCGATGCGTTCCAATGAGAACCGGCTGTCGGAAACCTCGATCGACCCGCAAATCGCCAACCCGACTATTCCCGTCAATCGCGGGGATCTGATCGCGATGGCGCGCCAGCATCTGACGCCCGACCTGATAGCGTACGGCGACACGATCTACACCAGCGATTCCCTGCTGCTGCGCGAACTGGATGCGTGGACGCTATCGCGCGGGTACGGTAGCGGCTTCAGCGCGATGCGCGAGACGCCATCGCATTTCGGGCTGCTCGACGAATTCGACAACGGCTATGCGCGCCTGGAGGGCATCTTCATTCAGGATCTGATCCAGCCGCAGAACGAAACCCTGCAACGGCTGCCCGAGTTGACCTTGAGCGGCCGCCAGGACCTCCCCGGCGGTCTCGCCTGGGCCGACTACGACGGCGGCGCCGACTACTTCTGGCGCCGTTCCGGCCAGGACGGCTGGCGCTTCGATGCGAATCCGCGCATCACGGTTCCATGGCGGCTCGGGGATTATCTGTACGGCTATGGCAGCGCAGGAGTGCAGGGCACGGTGTGGGATACTTCCGGAAACATCGTCAAGGTCGTCCCGGTCGGCGCCAAGAGCAAGCTTCAATACAACAACGGGCTCGTCCTGGGGCCGCTGGCCCAGGGCGGATTGCAGGCGGTCGGCGTCCCGTACGTGCAGACCGGAATCGCGACCGTGCTGGAGCGCGTGTTTGACGTGAATTGGGGGTCGATCTCCAAGCTCAAGAACACGATTGAGCCGTTCGCGAACTACGCATACGTCCCGCGAATCAGTCAGGGCAATTACCCTCTGTTCGATGAAATCGATCGGGTCAATTCGCGCAGCCTGCTCACCTACGGATTCACCACGCGGCTGTTTGCGCGAATGCAGGAGCCGTCCACGCAGCCCGAGAAGGAGCAGAGCGATGACGCTCAGCCGGGTGGCGCTGTCGGTCCCTTCAACGAGGAGGCCCAGGCCTCGGAAATGCTCGCGCCGAAGGGCCAGCCAATTTTCAGCCGCGGTAGCGAGGTGCGCGAGCTGGCGCAGCTTATCCTGATGCAGGCTTATGACCCGTCGCATCAGATCTCGCCGAGCGGCGGCAGAATCGCGGACCTCGAGGGAATCTTGAACGTCTATCCGACCTCGATCGCGTCGCTCAACTCGCTCCTCGACTACAATCCGCGCAGCCATGCCGGAATTACCCGGGCGAGCGTCCTTTTCAACCTCCAGCCGCCGTGGTCGGAAATCAATCCGAAGATGTTCATGGGGCGCGCGCTCCAGGGATCGTTCCTCCAGGTCGGGTACAACTACATTAACCGCGAGACGTCGGTCGAGCCGGGAACCGCCAACAACGCGAGCGAGTTCATGACGCTGCGCGCTTATACCGACCTGTTCGATTGGGCGGGCATCTATGTCGGGCCCACCTACGACTTTGCGACCTCATCGTCGCTCTCCGCTGAGTATGGCGTGCGGCTCAAGTCGCCGAGCGATTGCTGGGCGGCCGACGTCGGTATTACCAACTCGTTTAACCCCAGCGAGACTCAGATCCAGTTCCAATTCACCCTGGGCGGGCTGGGGTCGATCGGACAGAGCCCCTTCGGCCGCAACCCCTTCCAGACCATGGGGATCGCCGGGCAGCCGACCGGGGTTCTTCCCAACCACTGAATTGCGGACTGAGGCTGCCTCGCCGGGCGCCCGCAATCCGGAATCCTACAGGTAGAGCAGCGCGACGATCGTCGCCATCCAGAGCAGGACGGCGAGCAGGAGAGGGCCATCGGTCAGGAGCAGGCGCCCCGGATCCCCGCCCTCATCGCGCTCCTCGATCAGATACAGGTAGCGCAGGATGCCGAAGGCGGCGAACGGCACGGTGAGGTACAGATGGCGAGTGCCGAGCTTGGCCTGAATCTCGCTCGATGCCGTGTAGATCATGTAGCTCACCAGCGTTGCGCCCGCGACGATCGAAATCATCTGGTCGGTAAGCCGGATGCTGTATTGCCCAAGCGCGCTACGATGCGCCTCGGCGCCGTCGCCCAGCACCACCAGCTCGTGGCGCCGGCGCGCCAGCACCAGGAACAGGGCGAGCACGAACGTGATGAAGATCAGCCACGGCGAGACCTCCACGCCGATTGCGGCTCCGCCTGCGAACGCGCGCAGCACGAACCCGAGCGACACCGAGATAACATCGAGCACCACGTGCCGCTTGGTCCACAGCGAGTATGCGAACTGAAGACCGGCATACAGCACCGCAATCCCGACGAACGCCCGCCCCAGCGCAATGCTCATCCCCACCGCGAGCGCGCCCAGCACCACCGCCATCCGAACCGCGGTCCCGACGTCGAGCTCGCCGCTTGCGAGCGGACGATGGCGCTTTTCGGGATTGAGCCGGTCCGCCTCGCGATCCGTGATGTCGTTGATCACGTACCCGGCGCTGGAGAGCGCTGAGAATGCAAGCACCGCGGCCAGCGCGAGCGCGCAATCGCGGGGCACGAGCAGGCGGCGGCTGAATACCAGCGGCGCCAGCACCAGCCCGTTCTTCACCCACTGGTAGGGCCGCGCCAGCGCTACCATCGCGCCGATCCGGCCGCGCACCGGTCCCGTGCTCGTCTGTGGCGCCGCACTCATCGCACCTGTTTCTACAGGCGCGGGCTTGTGCGCCGCAAGCTTGAATGCGGGCGAACGCCCGAGGCTTGGTCCGCGCCTTTCTTCAGCGCGCCTTATCCGTCTTGACATGTTTCGCTACAGTTAGTAGTATTTCGCTCCAAGCCCGGCCCGCTGCGATCGGCGGGAGAGGCGATCGAGGTGCGGGCCGGGCGGGCGACCTGGCGGCCATGCGGGCCGCATCGGAGCAGGAGGCGCCGAGGACGCGGCTGGGGCGCGCGTCCGGAGCGGATAGACCGCTATGACAACGCATGAATTTGAACGGCGTGTGAAGGGTGGGGTCACCCGGCGCTCGGGCGCGGGCGGGGGCGGCTCCCAGGCGGGATCGATCGCGATGGTGGTGGTCGCGGCCGGCGCGATGCTCGCGTACGTTGCCTGCGGGTCGCTGCGCGACTCAGGTTCCCGGCTCGTTACCGCCGAACGGGGTCACTTCGTGTCCGGTGCGATGAGCACCCGCACCGAAATCGCCCCGCCGGTTGCGCGCGTCCAGGTCGCCTCGGCCTCGACAGTGCACCCGTCGATTCGCGGGCATCGGGCCGCAACCGCGCGGCACGCAGCCGCCGCACCATCGCACGCGGCGGCGATCGCGGGCGGGTATATCGGCGGCCGGTCTGATTTCGCGCCTGGCCCCGCCAACTTGAGTTCCGATCTTTCGGTGCGAATCCTGGCGGCCTGGCAGTCCGCAGCGGAGTCGGCCGCGAAGAACATCAATCTCCCGAATCTCGACGGCTTGCGCGCCGGCATCGACGACACCGTCATGCCGATGATGGACGACCTGGTCGGGACCGGCGACGAATTCTTCGAGATGATGACCGGGCGCCGCAGCCTGTCCGACATGCAGCTTGGCGCGAGCCTGCCGGTGTTCGCCGGCGTGGGCGCATTTTTTGTCGTGATCGGCATGGCGCTGATAGCTGCGCTGTACTCGATCACTCAGAGTGCCGATGGTCAGCCGTCGGGAATCTATCGCCTGGGTCCCGGCCGCAGATAACGCGCAGTCGCAACGTCACCGGGCGAATTTCCGCCCGATCCTCGATGCGTGCCTGAGCCGCGCAAGCGCGCGGATGGGGCCGAATCTTCCGACGCCTCCTGCTAATCTCTATCTGGCAGGAGGAACGCATGGCTGATTCCGATTTGTTGCTGGAACTGGCTCGCTTCGTCGAGCGTGTCGCCGCGATTGCGCGCACCGGACTTGCCTTCAAGCCCGATGGCTATGACGCCGAGCGCTACGAGGAGCTGCTGACCGAGGCCGCGCGCATGCACGCGGCTGCGTCGGGCGCCGGCCATGAGGAGGGCGGCCGGGTGCGCCGCGCCTGGCGCGATCGCGTCGTCAGCGGGTTCGACGGCTATGTCACGCCGGCGGTCGGATGCGGTGTCATCGCGTTCAACGAACGCGGCGAAGTCCTGATGATCAAGCGGCCCAGCGGGCGATGGTGGTACCCGACGGGCTTTTGCGAAGTCGGTCTGTCGCCGGCCGAGAACGCGGCCAAGGAGGCGCGCGAGGAGACCGGCTTCATCGTGAGGCCTCTGCGCCTGATGGCCGTGCTCGACAGCCGCAAGGCCGCATCACCGGCACGCCACATCTACTCGATGCTCTTTTACTGCGCGATCGAAGGCGGCGAACTCAAGCCGGCCCCGCTCGAGGCGCTCGACGCCGGATTTTTTCCACTCGACCAATTGCCCGATCCGCTGCACGGGATAGATCGCAAATGGATCTCCCTCTCGCGCGAGTTTCACGCCGGGGGCCGAACCGAACCTTATTTCGATTTGATCTGAGCCGGACGCTCAGACGGCGGTGGCGCGGCGGGCCACGCGCGCAGCGAGCAGGAACGCGCCGAGCGCGAATGCGGCTGCAATCGCGAGCGACGGAAGCAGCGGCGGTATCGCTCCGAGCGGCGCGGCCTGATGCAGATAGAGGCCCCTGCGCAACGCGGCCATGCCGTAAGTCAGCGGATTCAGGCGCATCACCCACCCAAGCGCCGCCGGCGCGCCGGCGGCGGGGAAGAATGCCCCGGACAGCAGCCAGATCGGGATCAGCACCGGGTTCATTATCGCGTGGAAGCCCTGAGTCGATTCGATCCGCCACGCGATCGTAAGTCCGATGCTCGTCAGGGCGAACGCGATGATCGCCATGATTCCAAGCGCCGCCGCGACCGCCTCCGGCCTGAGCTGAACGCCCGCCAGCGGCGCCAGCGCGAGGAAGATCGCGCCCTCGATCAGGGCGAGCGTCGTGCCGCCGAGCGCCTGCCCGAACACCACCGTCGTGCGCGAAACCGGCGCGACCAGCACGCTTTGCAGGAAGCCCTGCTTGCGATCCTCGACGGTCGATATGGTCGAGAAAATCGCGACGAACAGCAGCACGAGAACGATCATCCCGGGGTAGAAATACTGCGCGTAGTCAATCCCGGCCGGGATGCCGCTTGGACGAAACGAGGCCTTCAGCCCGAACCCGAGCACCAGCCAGAAAATCACCGGCTCGGCGAGCGAGCCCACGACGCGCACGCGCTGGCGCAGGTATCGCCTCACCTCGCGCCACCAGAGCGTCCCCGCCTGGAGCATCAACCGCATCATGGCGCGCCGCTCACTGCTCGGCCTCGTCGCGGCGTTCGCCGGAAAACTGGTGCCCGGTCAGGTGGATGAAAACGTCCTCGAGGGTCGGCTTGCCGAAGGAAACCGACTCGATTTCATCGCCAAACGTCTCGACCACCTCGCGGACGATCTCGTGGCCGCGCGGACGCTCGATTCGCAGGGTTCCATCGACGAGCCGGCTGCCAAGCCTGAGGCGCTGGAGCATCTTGCGCTGGAGCAATTCGGGCGCGTGTGCGTGAATCACAACCACATCGCCGCCCACCCTCGACTTGAGCTCCGCCGGCGGGGCGAGCGCAGCCACCCGGCCGCGATCGAGAATCGCGATCCGATCGCATCGTTCGGCTTCCTCGAGATGATGCGTGGTCAGGACGATCGTCACGCGGTCGCGCTCGCGCAGATGGCTCAGGTAGTTGAAGAACTCGCGGCGCGCGGCCGGGTCCAGGCCCGTGCTCGGCTCGTCGAGCAGCAGGAGATCGGGCTTGTGAAGCAGAGCCTTGGCCAGCTCGACCCGGCGCTTGAGCCCGCCCGAGAGGGTTTCGACGAGATCGCCCGCGCGCGAGGTGAGGCCAAACCGGTTGAGCCCCGCTGCGCTCTCCTCGCGCAGCTTTCGTCCCGTCAGTCCGTAGAGCCGGCCGTGATGCGCGAGGTTTTCGGCGACGGTCAGCTTGGCGTCGAGGCTCGGATTCTGAAAGACAATTCCGAGTTGGCGGCGGAGCGCGACCGTCCGATCGCGCAAATCGTGACCGAGAATCTGCGCACTGCCCGATTGCAGGGGTACCAGCGTCGAGAGCAGGCGGAAGAGCGTGGTCTTGCCGCCACCGTTGGGGCCGAGGAAGCCGAAGATTTCGCCCGGAGCAATCGCGATGCTGACGTCGTCGAGCGCGACCCGATCGCCGTAGCGATAACCCAGTCCGCTCGTTTCCAGGACTGGCGCGGCGCCTTCGCGCGATGCGCCGCCCCGGGCATCCGGCTCTGCCAGTGGTGGGGAAGTCATCTGACCAGGCTTGCGCGACGATTATCCCGCGCGCGCCTCGATGCCGCAATCGAATTGCGTGGCGCGCTCAGCGAAATCCGCTGCCGGCAACCGGCTTGAGCCGCTTGATCCATTTAAGCTTGTTAGAAGGGATAGCCGAAGTCGCGCGCTTTGCAAGCCCAATTTACAGCCGAGAAGAGCTGGTAGCGGAACTTTCAGCCGCCTACCTCTACGCCGAAGCCGAAATCTCAACCGCTGTAATCGAGAATCACGCCGCCTACGTCGCCGGCTGGCTCACGAAGTTGCACGACGATCGAAAGCTTGTTGTCCACGCAGCCGCCCAGGCATAACGCGCCGCCGATTTCATCCTGAGTCGGCAAGCGCGGGTCGAGTAGATTTTTCGCGCGCTGCATCGCCATGGTGATCGTCTGGAACGATCTGGCGGAGGGCGACGCGGAATACTGCGCCGGGCTGGTCGCGTTCAATTCGATCTTCCAGGTGCTGTTTTACTCTCTGTACGCGTTCGTGTTTGTCACGGTCGTTCCAGGTTGGCTCGGATTACAGGGCGCTGTCGTACACGTAACGATAGGAGAGATCGCAAAGAGCGTGGGAATCTATCTGGGCGTGCCCTTCGCCGCCGGTCTGATAACGTGGGTAGTCCTGACCAGGATTCGCGGCAAGCGGTGGTACCGGGAACGCTTCATCCCAAAGATCAGCCCTGTCACGCTCGTGGCGCTTCTCTTCACGATCGTCGTGATGTTCTCGCTGAAGGGCGGCGCGATTGTTCAGCTCCCATTCGACGTGGTGCGCGTTGCAATTCCGCTATTGGTTTATTTCGTGATCATGTTCGCTCTCTCCTTTGTAATGGGTTACAAGGTCGGCGCAAACTACGCCCAGTCCGCGACGCTCTCGTTCACTGCGGCCTCAAACAACTTTGAGCTGGCGATCGCCGTGGCGGTTGCGACCTTCGGGCTGAAAAGCGGCGAGGCTTTCGCGGCAGTGATCGGACCGCTGGTGGAGGTTCCCGTGCTTATCAGCCTGGTAAACGTCGCCCTTTGGGCCAGGCACAGATATTACCCGCAGCCCACGGCAATCACTGCACTTGCCGAGTCAAGAAGTTTTGGTTCTGAGTAGCGAGAGCAGTAACCTTTTCCCACCGCTCGTCGTCTGTACCAAGGGAGGATCATCATGCCGCTAGCCTCGGATATCTCCGCCCTTTACGAGCGCTTTGGCAGTCAAATCTACAGCTATCTGCGTCGTCTCACCCAAAATGCCGAGCTGGCTCAGGATCTCACTCAAGAGACTTTTCTCCGAGTGATGGAAAGCTTCCAATCCTTCCGTGGTGAAGGAGAGATCTCGAATTGGCTCTACCGCATTGCAACCAACCTCTTCCGCGATTACCTTCGCGCCCACAAAGGCAAGGAACAGGACGCCTGGGATGACAAAGACAGGCCGGATATGTCTGAGATACCGGCCGGTGACCCACCTGTCACGCAGTTTCTAGAACGTGAGGCGGTCACGCAGTGCGTCCGTGACTGCATCGCCGCACTGCCGCCGCCATACCGGTCCGCGCTTCTACTTTATGCGGTTGAAGGTAAAACCGTCGAAGAGAGTGCCACCATCCTGGGCTGCAGCAAGGAAGCAGTCAAAGTCCGTCTCCACCGCGGCCGTCATCTTTTCAAATCGCTCGCCGCTGAACGATGCGAGGTTTCGGTTGAACGCCGTGGAGGGGTTACCTGCCTGCCGAAGGAATCGCGCAAGGAGCCTCTGTCATGAGTTGTCAAGAATTTCTCGAGTCGATGTTTGAGTTCTGCCGCGGAGAAGGAAAGCCCGAGGAAAGGGCACTTAGTCAGGCTCATTTAGCAAGTTGCGCTCGCTGCAGGCAGGAGTTGGCGGAAACCGAGTCATGCTTTGCCATGATGAAATCCTGCTGTGGCGCTGAGAAGATCCCCGAAGACTTGAAACTGAAGTTTGAGCAGTTGATGGCGAGTTGCTGCGGCAGCCGGAAATAGAAGATCAACATGTGCCTAATAGGAGTCGGATGGATCCCGATACTCGGTCTTTTCCTGATGGCCGGGATGATTCTGCTGTGCATACGGGGATGTCGCTGCTGTATGGCCGGACGCGATGAGCGTCACAGCCAGCCGGTAACCTTTCCCACTGAAAAGTCGTCCGTACAAGGTGAGCGCCCTTAAAGGCGTATTACCTTTCACCAGGAGCAGAAGCGAATGGAAGCACGGCTCTCGCAGAAAGAAAAAGAACTCGTCGCGGTGGGCGCCTCGGTCGCTGCGGGCTGCATCCCCTGTACTATGTACCATCTGGAAGAAGTGCGGACTGCGGGAGCAAAGACCGACGAGATTAGCCATGCGGTTGAAGCGGCTCTGTGCGTAAAGGGCAGTGCCAGAGCGATCATGGAGACGACTGCGTATGATGCGCTCGGCTCGCCAAAGGAAGAGTACCCCTCTTGTTGCGTCGGACCCACCGATCGGATGAAAGAACTTGTTTCCATTGCGGCCGCGGTAGCCGTCAGCTGCCCGACTAACTTCCAAAAGCATGTGGCTGCCGGACGGTCGGTTGGTGTGCGTGACGAGGAAATTCAGTTGGTGGTTGGCATCGCCAAAATGATTCGCAGCAAGGCCGCTGAGAAGGTCGACGAAGCCGCAAGACAAGTGGCCACTCCACAATCTACCGCGCCGCAAGCATGTTGCGACTCCACGGTTCGCCCACCAGAATCTCAAGCAGCGGCGGCGAGCTGCTGTGGCAACTCGAGCGATCGGCCGGACGAAAGGACTGCCTGCGCCCCGTCGAAGCGAGCCTGTTGCTAAGTGCTCAAATTACAGCCTGCCCTTGCCAGTCCGAGGTTCGGTTGCGTCCTTGACGCATATCTCACACCTGGCCGATCGGAGGCGCTCAACTTTCCGGACTGCAAACGATCCAGTACGCAGGGCGCCGCAGGAGGTCAATTTTCATCTGCCATTAACGGCAACTGCGGGTCGAATAGGTTTTTCAGCACGCCCGCGCCGTGGCGCGGGCGCGCTCTCCAGAATCACGTTAAGCCGTTGCGGCCGTTGCGGTACGGACTCCCGTTTGCGTGCCTGTTTGTTCCAGGGAGGCTGTAGCGTTCGAGCCGGTTGTATAAGCTCCGCCGCTTACCGCACGAATTTATCCCGCGCGCGGCTCGATGCCGCAATCGAAATGTGCGGCGCGCTCAGGGCCCGGCGTCGAATCCGCCCGCGGGACGCTGTCCCTGTTCCGGCAGACCGACCTGCGCGCGATGCCATCCGTCGCGGAACGCCTCGGTGCGCTCCGCCCCGGTTCCATGACCGCTCGCCTGACCGAAGAAATCGTCGCCGGTTAGCTGGTAGTAGCGCGTGATCTCGTCGGAATCGAGCCGCATGCCGAGACGCTGGAGCGTGTAGCCGGCGAACTGGTCGGCGGCGAGTTCCTTCGCCTTGGCGCCGATCCGCTCATTGCGCGGGTCGAAGTCCTGATGAATCAGATGGCCCTCCTCGTGCGCGAAGATCGCGTAGAGCATCGGATTCATCGCTTCCGGGTCGCTGATATTCATCCAGTTGGCCAGCAGCCTGGCGAGGAACGCGGCGTTGTAGAAGATGCATCCGCCCTCGCGCACGTGCGGGCTGATCTCGGCCACCGATTCGTACACGCGGAAATTAACCCCGTTCATATCGTTGAGCTGCGAGACGATCGCCCGATACGAATCCGACGCGGGACGGGCGGCCTCGCCGCACGCCACCACGGTCTCGTCGGATTTGGGCGCGGATTCAGTGTCCGGGGCGGGACCCTCGGTATGCTTTTCGATTACCTTCCAGTCATCCTCGGCGCGCGCGGAGCGAGGCCCGGCGCCGAGAGCGAGCAGCACGAGCACGGCCACTACGCGCGCGATTGCAATTTGCCGCCGGCCGAAGGTCATCGGATCTCGCTCCCGCCGGGCGGTTCCTAGTTGGTCACCGCGCCGCGCGATGCCGACGAGACGAGTTCGGCGTATTTCGCCATCACTCCCGATTCATAGCGCGGTTTGGGCTTGCGCCATCCTTTGAGCCGATCGGCGATCTGCTCGGCGCTCAGCTCGACATCGAGGCGGCGCTTGGGGACGTCGAACGCGATGATGTCGCCCTCGCGCAGCGCTGCGATCGGCCCGCCGACGACCGCCTCCGGCGCAACATGCCCCGCCATCAGGCCGTGCGTTGCGCCCGAGAAACGGCCATCGGTAAGCAGCGCGACCGATTCGCCGAGTCCCTCGCCG